>Ga0181531_10002368_pt1 | contig 11798 bp, 6 predicted proteins | sample PEATcosm2014_Bin_38_FD_119743 | JGI IMG/M metagenome (GOLD analysis project Ga0181531, IMG submission 119743) | Peatland microbial communities from MTU Mesocosm Facility, Houghton, MI, USA - PEATcosm2014_Bin11_10_metaG | ecosystem: Environmental > Terrestrial > Soil > Wetlands > Peat | place... | reverse complement strand
CTGATGGGTAACACGTTGCCGACGCGGACGCTGGAGCTGATTATTTTGCGTGTCGCGTGGCGGGTTAAGTCGGCTTATGAATGGCATAATCATGTTGGGTATGGGTTGAAGGCGGGGCTGACGCTGGAGGAGATTGGCGCACTGCGCGAGCCGCCGCAGGCAGGCGCGTGGAACGAGCAGGATTTGACGGTGCTGCGGGCGGTGGATGAGCTGATCGATGGGGGGCGGATTGGTGATGCGACCTGGGCTGCGCTGAGTGGGTTTTTTGATCGCCGGCAGTTGATGGATTTGGTGTTTTCTATTGGGCATTATGTGATGACTAGCTGGGCGCTGACGACGATGGGGGTGCAGCTTGAGTCGCCCGATCCGATTGGTTTTGATCTACGAACGGCATCCGGCCAGGTGCCGGGGGCAAGTCATAAGCCCATGGAAGTCGAAAACTGGACCTCGACCAGAGGCTATTAGAATCGGGGTCTGGGGCCTACGGCCCCAGCGGGTCCAGGGCAGAGCCCTGGCCTTCCTTTACCTTAACTTCAGTCGATATCCCGCCAGCAAGTTCGTTCAGCACCGCCTGCGTATCAGCGCCCAGCTCCGGCGCGGGCCCGGCGACGCGCCCCGGCGTGCGGGAGAACCAGGTGGGCACGCCGGGGAAGCGCACCGGGCCGTGATTGGTCTCCACCGTTTCGAAGAAGCCGGCCGCGTTCAGGTGCGGATCATCGAGCAAGTCGGCGGGGGTGCGCAGGGGGGAGGCGGGAATTTCCAAGGATTGGAACAGGGTTAGCCATTCCCGAGTGGTTCGTTCTTTCATGGTATCGGCGAGCAGCGCGTAGATCGTGTCGATGGCGGCGGCGCGCTGCTTCAGCGTGGCGTAGGCCGGATCAGCCCAGGGCGGTTGCACGGCCTCGATGAAGGTGGCCCATTGTTTGTCGTTGTAGATCAGCGCTGAGATGTAGCCGTCCGACGTGCGGTAGGGGCGGCGGTTGCGGGCGACGGCGCGGGGGTAGATGGCAGGGCCAAGCGGGGGGGTGAACAGGGCGCCGTTGGCGTGCTCGACCAGCATGAAGGCGGCCATCGTTTCGAACATGCCGACTTCGACTTCCTGGCCCTCGCCGGTGCGTTCGCGGTGGAACAGGGCCATAACGGTCGCGTAGAGCGCCGTCATGCCGGCGATTTTGTCGGCCATGATGGTGCCGACATAGTTGGCCTCGCCGGTGAGCATTTGTTGCACCGCGGGCAGGCCGCATTCGGCCTGGATCGTATCGTCATAGGCGGTGCGGTCGCGCTGGGGGCCGCGGCGGCCGTAGCCGTAGCAGTTGGTGTAAACAATCGCCGGGGCGATGGCGGCGACCGCGGCGTAATCGAAGCCCAGTTTGGCAATCGCCTTGGCGCGCATGGCGTGAATGAACACATCCGCCCCTGCGATGAGGCCGCGCAGCGCTTCCTTGCCTGCGTCGGTTTGCAGGTCGAGCACGACGCTGCGCTTGCCGCGGTTGGTGTTGACGAAGACGCCGCTCATGCCGTGGACGGGGCCGACCGAGATGTAACGAGTGTTGTCGCCGGCGGGGGGCTCGATCTTGATGACGTCGGCACCCATGTCGGCCATGATCTGGGTGGCGTAGGGCCCCATGACCATGGCGGTGAGGTCGATTACGCGCACGCCCTTGAGCGGGCCGGTGTTGCCCATCATGTCCCCCTTTCGGACAGCGGCCCTAGCCGAGTTCGCGGGCCCTGGCCATGCCTCTCGCGGCGCTGGGGCGAGATATCGGGCCGGCGCGAAGGCTTGCGGCGGCGCGGCAGTTTGTCGCCTTCGGTCAAGCCCGTGATATGAGGTGTATGACAGGGTCGCCGGCCACATCGCGGCGTGGGGCTATCGACGCGCCCGCCGTCCGACGATCCCGGGCAGGAGGATGTCATGAGCCAATCGATCGACGTCACGATGGAAGATTTGGAAGATCCGGTGACGATCGGCGTGGAGGCCTATATCTCCGAGGATTATGCACGCGCGGAACGCGACAGGCTGTGGCGGCGCGTGTGGCAGCAGGTAGGGCGCATCGAGGAAATTCCCGAGGTCGGGGATTATCTGACTTACGACATCCTGGATGATTCGGTAGTGGTGGTGCGCACGGCGCCGGACCGGATTTCAGCGCATCATAACGTGTGCGTGCATCGCGGAAGACGGCTGGTGGATACGCCGCCCGGGGCGCGGAATGCTTATGGCCACAAGAGGATGTTCGTCTGCGGCTTCCATGGCTGGCGCTACAATCTGGATGGCGAGTGTATTCATGTCCCGGAAAAGCAGGATTGGAAGGGCGCACTGACCGCGGACCGCACGCATCTCAAGGACGTTCGGGTCGATGTCTGGGGCGGGTGGATCTGGATCAATCTGGATCCCGACGGTGGGCCGTTGCGCGAGTTCCTTGAACCGGCGGCGACGATGCTGGAGCCGTTCGAGTTGCAGAACATGCGCTATCGGTGGCGCAAATGGCTGATCTTCGATTGCAACTGGAAGGTGGCGCTGGAGGCGTTCAGCGAGACCTATCATGTTCCGGGAACCCATCCGGAGTTCATGAAATTCGGACAGTTCCTTGGCTGGGCGCGGGCGCAGGGCAAGCATAGCAATATCGGGTATGATGCACCGAAGGGTTTGGACGAGAACCAGGCGAAGCTAAGGCTTGGCTCCGGCGCGGACGCGCGGCTCTCAACGGCCGAGATGCAGCTATATACCTGGGAACATGCGAATACCAACACAACCGCAACGTTAGTGGAAGCGGCGCGGCGGCTGGCGGATGAATTGCCCGAGGGAACGCCGGCCGATCAGGTGCTGAAACATTGGCTGGACTCGGCGCGGCGCGATGATGCCGCACGTGGCGTGGTATGGCCAACTGTCGCGCCCGATCATGTGGGGAAGAGCGGAACAGCCTGGCAGATATTCCCGAATTTTCAGATCGGACATGCGGTGAATAATGCGCTTTGCTATAGCGCGCGGCCGTATGGGTTCAATCCAGATAAATGTATTTTTGAAGCGGCGGTGTATGAGCTGTTTCCGAAAGGCGAAGAGCCGCAAACGTATTGGGAGTTCGCGCCGTCGGACGATCCCGGATGGCGCAGCGTGCTGCCGCAGGATTTTGCCAATATGGCGGCAGTGCAGCTCGGCATGAAATCCGGTGCGTTTCACGGCACGCAGCCCAATCCGTATCGGGAGCGCAGCATCGCCAATTTGCACCGCAATCTGGCAAAATACATGGGCGTAGGCGCGCCGCGGAAACTGGATACTTATGAATAAAAGTTTTTTGGTTCTTTTTTTCAAAAAAGAACAGAAGAAAGCACTTCTTTTTGAAAAAAGAAGCAAAAACTTTTGTTCATTGGTTTGGGGGCTGTGGCGGCCGTCGATAACGCCGATCAAACGAGGATGAAGTGATTATGGCTGTGCCGGTCTATGAACGCATTCTGCAACTGCTGGAAGCGGAGGGTATCAATACGCTGTTCGGCATTCCGGATCCGAATTTCGTGCATATGTTTGTCGAGGCGGAGCGGCGCGGCTGGCAGGTGGTGTCGCCACACCATGAGGAGTCCGCTGGTTTTATGGCGGAGGCGGCTTCGCGCATGACCGGAAAACCCGGCCTTTGCATCGGCACATTGGGCCCGGGAGTTGCCAACCTGGCCGGCGCCATGATGTGCGCCAAGGTGGAGAACTCGCCGGTGATTTTCCTGGGTGGGCAACGGGCGCGGATTACCGAACAGCGCGTGCGCCGCGGGCGCATTCAGTTCGTCCAGCAGGCGGGTCTGTTTGCCGCCTCAGTGAAATATTGCGCGTCGATCGAGTATGCCGACCAGACCGACGAAATCGTGCGCGAGGCGATACGCCGCGCCATGACCGGCACGCCCGGGCCGGTCTATATCGAATATCCGTCGCATGTCATCCTGCAGGAACTCGATGTGCCGGCGGCACTGCCGCCCCACCGCTATCGCCTGGCCAACCAGACCGCGGGCGCCGCTGAAATTGCCGAGGCACTGTCGCTGATCCGCGCCGCGAAAAGTCCGATCCTGCTGGTGGGGCATGGCGTACATACGTCGCGCTCGGGCGCCCCGGTGAAGGCGCTTGCCGAGCTCATGCAATGCCCGGTAATCCAGACTTCCGGCGGCACGTCCTTTATCGAGGGGTTGGAGGACCGCACGTTTCCTTACGGGTTCTCGCCCTCGGCGGTGGAGGCGGTGGTGCAGTCCGACCTTTGCCTGGCGCTCGGAACCGAGCTTGGGGAGCCGGTGCATTATGGCCGAACCCGGCACTGGGCGGCCAACGATGCCAACCGCAAATGGATTTATGTCGAGCAGGATCCGACGACGATCGGCGTGAACCGCGCGATGGACGTGCCGCTGGTGGGCGATTTGCGCGGCATTGTGCCGCAGCTGGTCGAGGCCCTTAAAGCGGTGCCGCGTTCGCCGTCACCGGATCTTCCGCGCTGGATCAAGGAGGATGCAGCCCGGGTCGCTGAACTGGCGGAGAGCGCGCCGAGCGGCAGGCCGCTTATTCACCCGGCACGCTTCGTGGTAGAAGCGACAAAGGCGTTCCCCGCGGATGGCATCATGGTGCGCGATGGTGGAGCCACGGTCATTTTCCAGTGGACCTATTCGCAAGCGAAACCGCACGACGTAATCTGGAATCAGAATTTTGGCCATCTGGGGACCGGGCTTCCTTACGCTGTCGGCGCTTCGGTGGCCGAGGGGGGAAAACGGCCGGTGATGCTGCTGACCAGCGATTCCGCGTTTCTGTTCCATATCGCGGAACTGGAGACGGCGGCGCGGATGAAACTGCCGCTCGTGTGTGTGGTCGGCGTCGATTACCAATGGGGCCTGGAGGTTGGCGTTTATAAACGTACCTTCGGCATGCAGTCGCCGGAGACCGGGGTGCATTGGAGCCGGGATGTGCGGTTCGACAAGATTGCCGAGGGCCTGGCCTGTTACGGCGAATATGTCGATCGCGAGGAGGAGATCGGGCCCGCCATTCGGCGCGCGTATGCGAGCGGCAAGCCCGGGGTGATCCATGTCACGATCGATCCGAAGGCGAATTCGGAGGAAATGCCGAACTACCAGGAGTTCAGGACTTGGTACGCGGAGGGCACGCAGTAAGCAGGCGCGCCAGCGTGCCGCGTTGGGTTATGATGGGAACGCCTGGTCGATGACGACGGGGCATTCCGGCCAGACCAGGGCCGAAACAGGCTGGTGTTGGAGGATAGTGCATGGAAGTCAGCACGTTGCCTGAAGCTGGCGAAGCGGGCGCAAAGACGAGCCTGCGGCCGCGGCCGCTCGTGAGCATCGATCCGGCGCGCTACACGTCGCGCGCGTATGCCGAGCGCGAGAAGCGGAACCTTTGGCCGCGCGTATGGCAAATCGCCTGCCGCGAGGAGGAAATTGCCGCACCGGGCGATTTCGTCACCTATGAGATCTGCGATGATTCGATCATCGTGACACGAACCAAGAACGACGAACTCGTTGCGTATCACAATGTGTGCCCGCATCGCGGCCGGCGCCTGACGAAAGGGTGCGGCAAGGCAGGGTTGTTCCGTTGTGGCTATCACGGCTGGACGTTCGATCTAGAAGGCAAAAACATCCTCGTGCAGGACCGGGAAGACTGGGACGGCGCGCTGGATTGCGAGCAGATCGATCTGCATCGCGTGCGGGTGGAAAGCTGGGGCGGCTTCGTCTGGATCGATTTTCGTAATGAAGGCGAAACGCTGGCAGAGTTTCTTGAGGAGGCGCCGGCGGCGCTCGGTCCGTTCGAGTATGCAAAGATGCGCTACCGGTGGTACGTGACGGTGCATCTGCCGTGCAATTGGAAGGTTGCCGTGGAGGCCTTCATCGAGGGCTACCATGTGGCGGCGACGCACCCACAGTTGCTGCATATTTTCGGCGACGACTACACCAACAGTTATGCCATGGGCAAGCACTCGATCTTCAAATACGAGCGCGGCCTGGCCCCGTTGGCAACGCCATCGCCGCGCCTCAATCAGGCGGCGCCGGAAGACGCGCGGCCGGCGGTGCTGGAGTTCTTCCAGATCTATGAGGATACGCTGAAGGCAATGTTCACCGAGCGAGACTACCAGGCGTCGCGCGCATTGATGGACGTCTTGCCGGCCCCGGTGGATGCGATGACGGCGTTTGGCACGGCGGTGGAGCTGGGCCGGCGCGCCGCGGAGGCGGATGGCGTCGGCTACCCGGTCGATGCGACCTATGAGCACATGGCCAAGGCCGGCGTCGATTGGCATATCTTCCCCAATTTCGTAACGCTGCCGTGGTTCGATGGCGCGCTGTGCTATCGCGCGCGGCCCGACGGCGACGATCCCGATAAGTGTATTTTCGACATCTGGTCCCTGGTGCGCTATGCGCCCGGCAAGGAGCCGAAGCTGGAGCGCCGCGTGGTGACGGATCCTTACACGGACAGCGTCTCGCCGATCATCGACCAGGACATTTCGAACATGGGCGAGGTGCAGAAGGGCATGAAATCCTCCGTGTTCACCAAGTGCCGGCCGAACCCGATACAGGAGGTGCCGGTGATCAATTTCCACCGCGCGCTCGAGCAGTATGTCGGCGCGTAGCGTTACGCGGCGGATAGCGGCCGCCCGATCCAGCGCACGACGCTAGAGGACGAGGAGGTTCTCGGCTAAATGAATGGGGTCTGGGGCCTACGGCCCCAGTGGGGGTCCAGGGGGCAAAGCCCCTTGGCCTTCTTTTACTTGTCGCCTTTGCCGCCAATGCCTTTTATGTAACGTTCGATGCCCGCAAGATAATCGGGGTTCAGCATCAGCGTGCTATTCGCCATGCGCTCCACGTTGCGTGCCTGTGCCAGACCGACGTCGTTCGCAAGCTCGATCGCGAGTTTGGCGGTACCCATCTGCTCGCTGTTCTGTTCCGCCAGGTGGCGGCAGAATTTCATGACCTCTTCTTCGAATATTTCGTCCGGAAACACCTCATGCACCAGGCCCATGATCAGTGCACGTTCGGCATCCGCCGGCTTGTTGGCCATGATCAGGTAGCGCGCCCAATGCGTGCCGAGGATGCGGGTGAGGCGGCTGACGCCGTTGGAGGCGGGAATGACCCCGAATTTTCCTTCCGGAAACGCGTAGCTCGCGCTTTTCGCGGCCAGGCGGAAATCGCAGGAGAGCGAGAGTTCTAGGCCGCCGCCTACACAGGCGGCGTGGTGAGCAACCACGATCGGTTTTTCGATCGCCTCCATTTCGTCATAAATACGATGCATGCCGTGCAACCCACGCCGGTGGCTTTCGCGGATTGCCGATCCTGTGCGAGGGGGCGTGACTGAACTGCCGGCGCGCATGTCGGCGCCGGCGCAGAAATAACGGCCGGTGGCGCGGACGAGCATGACCTTGAGTGACGGGGTGTCGCGGAAATGGTGCAGTGCCTGCTCGAAGAGCGCCAACATTTCGCCGTTGAGCGCGTTGAGTTTTTCCGGGCGGTTCAACGTGGCGATCAGAATCGCGCCGTCTTCTTCGGTTAGAAGCGGAGGGGACTCAGACATAGTAGCCTCGAAGGAAGAAAGCATTTCTTTTTTGAAAAAAAGAAACAAAAAACTTTTGATTCATTTTTTCAAAAAACAATTTCTTTACGCCCTTGTTCTCGGCAAACCCAGCCCGCGCTCAGCAATCAGGCTGCGATGTACTTCACTTGTCCCGCCGTATATGGTTGTTGCCTGCGCGTGCCGGTAGCACTGATTGAGGAAGCCGGCTGGGCCGGTGCGCTTGGACAAAGAGTAGGGTGCCGTCAGGTCAAGCATATCGCGTGCATCGCTGAGGAACTTCTCCGACGAGAACATTTTCACCATCGGCCCATAGGCGAGGTTGGGTTTCTTTTCGGCGCCTGCCCACAGCGCCCGGTGCCCAAGCAGATCCGAAACCATGAGGTCCGCGGTCGTGCGCGCCAGCCGCACTTGCGCCTGGGTCTCCTCGATCAGCGCGTGCCCATTATAATTAATGTCACGGCACAGGTTTTCAGCGGCCTTGAGCATGGCGCGCAACGGCTTCGCGAAGCCGCCGCCATGCTCCATTTCAAGGCCCGCGCTCATCGTTTTCACGCCACCATCGACCGCGCCGAGGCGGTAACTGTCCGGAATACGCACTCCGTCATAAAACGTGATGTTCGTCCGCTCGTCCTGGAAAGTGTGGACAGCCTGAATTGTAACGCCTTCCGCCTTTAGCGGCACCATAAACATGGTCAGCCCCTTGTGCTTGGGCACATCGGGGTTTGTGCGGGTCAGCATCATGACGTAATCGGCGATGTTGGCGCCGCTGGTGAACATTTTGGTGCCGTCGATGCGCCAGCCGTTGCCGTCTGGCGTGGCGCGGCATTGCGCCGCGAATACGTCCGACCCCGATCCTGGCTCGGAGTAGCCGAGGCTGCAAATCACCTCGCCGGAGATGATTTTAGACAGCACTTCCTGCTTGAGCTCGTCGGTGCCGAAGCGATGGATGATGGCGCCGACCATTTGGGCGACGCTGGTTGGCGCCGTGGTCCAGCTATATTCTTCCCAAACGTCGGCGGCCGCGCTGCGCGCGTAGGGTGGAACGTTGCGGCCACCCATTTCGCGCGACCAGCCGAGGAACAGCAGGCCGGCTTCGGCCATTTTCTTGTGCAGGCCGGGATCATGGCCTTCCCAGGAATAATGCGCTTTGGCACGAAGCTCGGGCGTCAGGTTCTGCTCGAAGAACGCGCGCATTTCCTGGGCAAGCGCACGGGCCTCATCGCCAAGATCGAAATCGATGGAGACGGCGCCGGCGTCGGGGAGTGAAGCTGTTTCGCCGGCGTAGAGGCGCGCGCCCGCCTCCTCGATCAGGCGCTGCGGGTCGCCGAGCAGCAGCGGCCAGGCCTTGGCGCGCAAATTATACAGATGGATGTCATATTCGGTGGTGAGGCCGTAGCCGCCGAAGGTATGCAGCGCGCGCGCCACGGTGCGGCCGGCGGTGTCGATGTTCCACCAGGCGGCGAGCGAAACGGTCGCGGCAGCGTTCACAGCGCCATCGGCAATATCTCGAATCGCTTTCCAAACCAGGAACTTGCCGCCGTCGACGTCACACAGCAGGTCGGTCAGCGGATGCGAGATTGCCTGATAGGCGCCGATCAGTTGGTCGAATTGTTTGCGCTCGCACGCATAGGCGGCCGCAAGCCGCAGCGCTTCACGCGATAGCCCGGCGAGCGCCGCGCCGATCAGCAGTTTCCATTCCTCGATCGCTTCGGCGAAGTGCGTGCCGGCCGCGCTGCCTGAGGCCAGCACGGTGCGTGGCAGGGTGGCGAAATCCAGCTCCGCGATTGGTGTGGAGGCAAGATTCGGCTCGCCGTGGCGCGCCTGCTCATGCACCGTGATCAGAACGACCGCATTGCCGTCGCGGGCGAGAACAGCATCGGCGACGGCGCCGCCGGCGACCCATTGCACCGGTTGTGTGGCAATGTCGTGCAGGGCGAGGGTGACGACAGCGCTGCCGCCGAGCGCTTTTTCGAGCCACTCATCGGCGCCGCCGGTGGTCGCAAGCAGACGCGCGGCGACGATCGCCTCGGCCACCGGGCCGGAAGCGAGGGTGCGCCCTGCTTCCTCCATGAGAACGGCGGCGTCAAGCAGGCCGAGGCCGAGGCCGCCCGCTGCCTCCGGCACGCGTATGGAGAACGCACCGAGCTCGCCGAGGCCGGACCACAGCGCGCGATCGAAGCCGGTTGGCATGGCGGCCCGCACACGCGCCGTGCTGCTGTGCTGGTTCAGGAAGCGCGCGAACATATCGCGCATCTGGGCTTGATCCTCAGAAAGATCGAAATTCATGCAGAGCGACCCCGGCGAAAAGTTGCATCAAGTAAAATGCCAGAGTGGATTGCAATCAAGTGCGCTCGGCAAGGGCGCTATATCGATTTCTTACAGCAAATGGCGGAAGCGGGACGCGACCAAATCGCATCCCGCTCCAGTTCGTCGCGTCGGCTCCGATCGCCAGCCTCTTTTGCTCAGGTGCCGAAATGGAACCGCAGGCGTGCGCCATAAAAGCACGGCGCGCCGAGGCTCGCCGTCTCGAACCCGGTGTCCCCGAAAATACCCGGCACGTATGAGTAGTATTTATCCTGCGTGACATTGGTGGCGTAGAACTGGAGATCGACGGGCGAACCCATGATGGAGTTCCAGTTCGCATTGAGATCGAGCAAGTGGCGCGATTGAAGTATGCTGAGGCCCGCCACCGGCGCGTAATCCCGGTCCGTATAGTTCGCCACCTGTGTGCTGGTGTAGGTGAAGGTGGCGCCCAGGGTGATGCGGCCGATGCGGGGACTGAGCGGCAGCGTATAGGTGCCGTTCAGCGAGAGCTTGTTCTTCGGCGACAACACGAGCGGGTCGCCAGGCTGGATCAGGTCGGCGAGCACGTATGGGCTATTGGCGGGAAGCGTTTCGAGGGCGATCGTCTGCAGTTCCGTGTTAAGGTAGGTGTAATCAAGACTCAGCGTTACGCCGGTGTAAGGCACAATCGTTGAACTGATTTCCATGCCGTAGATGCGCGACTTACCGGCATTAACAGGGCCAGCCGCCGGAGAAACCGCCGCGCCCGGCGCCGCATCGAAGCCGAGCTGCAACTGCTGATTGGCGAAATCATTGTAGAACCCGTCGATGTCGAAAGTGCCTTTCACCAGGCCGTCGAAGCTTTCTTTCGCACCGATTTCATAGGTATTCACCCGTTCAGGTTGAAATGAGTCATATTGATCCGGGAGCTGCGCCGAAATGCCGCCGGCGCGATAGCCGCGCGAGTAGTTCACATATAGCAGCAGGTCCCTGAAGGGCTTGTAGTCGAGATTGAGCAGCCAGGTCGGCGCTCTGCTCGACTCCGTAAGGCTTACAATGCAACCTGTCGGTGTCGAGCTGGGGATCGTGCATGAAGATGAACGTTCGGTGGCGCTCGGATCAGGCACAGTGGCGTAACGTGTGGGTTGGTAACCAATGAGCTGACTGGAGTTGGAAGTGTCGTCCCACGTATAGCGAGCGCCGGCGGTCAGTTTCAGCTGGTCGGTAATGGCGTACGAAGCCTGGCTGTAGACGGCATAGTCATTCCACCTTGCCCTGCCGGCAGTGTAGTTTAGGGCGCCCTCGCCTATCGGATTTGTGCACGCGAATAGGTTCGAGTAGTCCTTGCAGTCCAGCAGGACCGGCGACTCCGAGCCAGCTAAGCCGAGCGGGTCGCTGCCTTCGACGTAGACGCCCCCTTGGTAGGTCAGCCGCTCGTCGAGGAAATGCCCCTGGAGCTGAATTTCTTCGGTGTAGGTGGACTCGTTGGCTGTATGACCCCCGGGAACCGCCAGGCTTTGGGCAAAGTCGATCAAGGTCCCCGGCTTAAAAAACGTCGGCGCGACGCTGTGAAGATCGAAGTTGGTGCCAAACAGCGCGGAGTCCAGATCCTCCTGATATTGCGCGTAGCTGGCGATGTTCTTGAGCGTGATGTTGTCGGTGGCCTGCCACGTGGTGGTATTGATGACCTGCCATTGCTTCAGGTTCGTATTGGCATTCGGAAGCGTGCTTTGCAACGTGTAGAAACCGGCGCCCTTCGCCTGCTCCTGCTGGAGTTGGGGGCACGCAAATATCCCGAGGGCCAGGGTACTGCAGGCAACCAGCTTTTGCACGTCGCCGTTTTCGTCGACGTTATTATAGGAGAAAATCGTGTAATTTTCTATGTCCGGCGTTACGTCCACAACCAGGCTCGCGCGCACCGCGACATAGTTGGCATCCCCGAAGTTGGACGGCCCTATGCCCGTGTCGTTCGTTTCGTAACCGT
>Ga0181531_10002367_pt1 | contig 11799 bp, 9 predicted proteins | sample PEATcosm2014_Bin_38_FD_119743 | JGI IMG/M metagenome (GOLD analysis project Ga0181531, IMG submission 119743) | Peatland microbial communities from MTU Mesocosm Facility, Houghton, MI, USA - PEATcosm2014_Bin11_10_metaG | ecosystem: Environmental > Terrestrial > Soil > Wetlands > Peat | place... | reverse complement strand
GTGAGTTCGTACGCATTGCCATTGTTCGAAGTCTCCGCCAACCACCCGCGCGACTTAAAGCAATCATGCAGTCGGACGCCCAGCGTTCCCGCCATGTGGTCGTAGCAAGTCCGCGCGGCACGCAGTTCACTCGGCGCGTGCGCCATGAACTTCTCGCGGACTCCGCCCACTAGAACGCTCAAACCCTCCAGAGTGCCGGCCACGTGCGGCCCTTCCAGACTGTAGTAATGATGTTTCCCCTGGATCATCACTTTGATCAGCCGCTCTGCCTTCAGTCGATTCAAATGTACGCTCGCAGTCGACGGGCTCACTCCCGCGACGACGGCAAGCTCAGTGCTGGTTCGCGCATGCCCATCGAGCAGCGAATACAACATGCGCACCCGCGCCGGCTCGCCGATAGCGGCGGCGACCCTCGAGACGGCCAGATCATTATCGAGAGCAACATTCATACTTTGATTATAAGCGAAGTGTGGATGTTGGAGATCGCACACACTAACAAATGTCGGGGAGAGGCCCTCATGAAAATCGTCTGCATCATCCGCTATCAAATCGATCCCTTTCAGCGCGAGGCATTCAAAACCTACGCCGAAAACTGGGGACGCATCATTCCCCGTTGCGGCGGTCATCTCGTCGGATATTTCCTCCCCGACGAAGGCACCAACGACATTGCCTGGGGACTGATTGCCTTCGATAACCTTGCTTCCTACGAGACCTACCGTGCCCGTTTAAAATCAGATGCAGAAGGCCGGGAGAATTTCATGATGGCGCAAAGCAAACGTTTCATCCTGCGCGAAGAGAGAAACTTCGTGGAAGTCATTGACGGGACGTTCGGCATCGCCTCCCAATTGACGTAGCAAAAGTAAAATCAGACGAAAGAGACTTCCATGCTCACGCAATCCGAAAAAGCCCACGCTTTTCGCGCTCTGCACGAACGCGACCGCGCCTTCGTCATTCCTAACCCTTGGGATGTGGGCACGGCCCGTCTGCTCGCACACCTGGGTTTTGAAGCCTTAGCGACCACAAGCGCGGGCTACGCCTTCTCCATCGGCCAACGGGATAACACCGTGGGCCGCGAAACGATGATGGCACACGTCGCCCAGATTGTCGCCGCAACGGACTTGCCCGTAAGCGCCGATCTCGAAAATGGCTTCGGCGATGCCCCTGAAATCGCCGCGGAAACCATTCGCCTCGGCGCTGCTGCTGGACTCGCCGGCGGTTCCATCGAAGACGCTACTGGACGTCCCGAGCAACCAATCTATGAGTTCCAACATGCTGCTGACCGAATCCGCGCTGCCGCCGACACTGCTCACGCACTTCCTTTTCCCTTTACGCTGACGGCCCGCGCCGAGAACTACCTCAATGGCCGCCCTGATCTCCATGACACTATCAAACGCCTCCAGGCTTATCAAGAAGCAGGCGCTGATGTGCTCTACGCTCCGGGACTTACCACCACAGAAGACATTTCCGCTATCGTAAGCTCCGTGGATCGTCCAGTGAACGTGCTTATGGGATTGCAAGGCGTGCGGTTGAATCTGGAAGAACTCTCAAAAATGGGAGTCCGCCGCATCAGCGTCGGGAGCGCTCTTTGCCGCGCCGCCCTGGGTGAATTTCTCCGCGCTGCTCAAGAAATGCGCGACCATGGCACCTTCTCATTCACGGATCATGCCATCAGTTTTCGCGATCTCAGCGCCATGTTTGAGTAATGCTCGTCTGGCGCGGGCCTACCCTCTTCCACGAAACTCCCTAATTTTTTGCCGGTCGCGTTTCGAAGGCCTTCCCGCTGGCAATACTTCGAACTCTCGAAGGGCCTTACGTTCCGCCGCTGCTTTTATCCGTTGCTCCCGGCTCGCTTCCGTCTCCCGATAAAGCGTCTGCGCCACGGAAGCCGGCCCGCGTGCATCGCTCAACAGCAACACTTCAATCTCGAACTCACCGCCGTCGTTGCTGATGCGCAGCATATCGCCAACTTTGACCTCGCGCGCCGGCTTGGCAGGCTGGCCACTCATTAATATCCTGCCCAACTCGCACGACCGCGCCGCGAGCGAACGAGTCTTGAAAAATCTCGCCGCCCACAACCACTTATCCACCCGTACGGAGTTCATGATCGCCGCCATTATTCTAAGGCAGAATGGCGAGCTATAATCTTGCCCACGCATGTCTCTGGCCTCTGGAACAAAACTTGAGCCGTTTTGCGGGCGTTAGCGAAGCGGGAGCGCGCGGGCGAAATCCCGCGCGCAGCGAGTGATCTCATGTTGAATGCAGGCACTAAACTCGGTCCCTACGAAATCCTGACCACCATAGGCGCGGGAGGCATGGGCGAGGTTTACAAGGCCCGCGACTCGCGCCTGGATCGCATCGTAGCCATCAAAATTCTCTCCGGCTCTTTCATCGTCGATGCCGACCGTCTTCGCCGCTTCGAGCAGGAAGCCCGTACCGTCGCCGCGCTCAATCATCCCAACATTTTGGGAATTCACGATATCGGCAATTACAACGGCTCTCCTTACCTCGTCTCCGAATTTCTCGAAGGCAAAACCCTCCGCGAAAAATTGGAGGACGGCCCGTTACCTCTGCGTCGCGCTTCGGAGTACGCTCTGGGCATCGCTCACGGTCTTGCCGCCGCCCATGAAAAGGGCATCATCCATCGCGATCTCAAGCCGGAAAACATTTTCATCACCAATGACAACCGCATAAAGATTCTCGACTTCGGACTCGCCAAACTCGCTGACTCAAAATCGCTCAATGAAGTAAACGTCACCGTCACGAGCGCAACTGTTCCCGGCATCGTTCTCGGCACCGTCGGCTATATGTCACCCGAGCAAGTTCGAGGCGAACCCACCGATGCTCGCTCTGACATTTTCAGTTTCGGTACGGTGCTCTATGAAATGCTCACCGGCAAGCGCGCATTCAAGCGCGACACTTCCGCCGAGACCATGACCGCGATTCTTCGCGAAGAACCCGCGGATCTCAGTACATCCGACTGGCACGGAACGCCAGCTTGGGAACGCATTATCTCTCGCTGTCTCGAAAAGCTCCCCGCGCGAAGGTTCCAATCCGCAAGCGATCTCGCCTTTGCCATCGAATCGCTGAGTGGAAGTTCCGTAAGCGCAAGTGCAACTTCCCCCAGCGGATCGAATATTCCTGCAATACGGCCCGCTCGCTCTTACTTATGGTTCATTGGCGCTGCGGCTGCATTATTGCTCGCTGCCGCCGCGCTCTTCATCGGGCGATCGTCGGTCACGTCTGCGCCTGTAAAATTCACGCGTCTCACCTACAACCGTGGATTCATCTACAACGCCCGTTTCGTCAAAGATGGCGCGAACGTCGTGTTGAGTGCGCAATTCGACAATAATCCGGCGCAAGTGTTCAACGTGCGTCCCGAATATCCGCAACCGGTCAAGGTGGACTTGCCGAGCGCGTTGCTGCTGGCGCTTTCTCCCAGCGGAGAGTTGTCCCTTTCCCTGAACTCAGTCCTCCATGCCCATTTTTCAACGGGCACGCTGGCCCAGGTGCCCATGTCTGGTGGGTCGCCGCGCTCCATTCTCGATGGCGTCATCTCCGCCGATTATTCGCCTGACGGTAAATCGCTCGCGATTACGCGCATGGTGAATGGGAAAAGTCGGCTCGAATTTCCGGTCGGCAAAGTTCTCTATGAAAGTAGCGGCTACCTCGACTACGTTCGCATTTCCCCGTCGGGCGATATGCTGGCGTTCGCCGAACACACTGTCCAGGGTGACGACCGTGGCTTCATCTCCATTTTGGATTCCGCCGGCCAGCACAAGCAGTTGACTCCCGAATACGAGAGCCTGCAAGGCATCGCGTGGGCGCCGGGCAGCAACAAAGACATCTGGTTCACAGAAGCAAACTCCGGCCAAGCCCGCCAATTGCTCGGCGTTGACCTCTCCGGCAAGGTCCGGCAGATTTTTCATTCCCCAGACGGTATGACGCTTTTTGACGTCGCATCCGACGGCCGCGTTCTCCTCGCCAGCGACTACTCCCGCCAGGAAATCACCACCGTGGATATTGCGACTGGCCAGGCCCATCATGGCCTCGAATGGTTTGACGGCTCTGCGGATCCCACGGTTTCCCCCGATGGCAAGGCCATTCTGTATTTCGAATACGGCGGCCCCGCCGGCAGTCTCTACCAAAGCGTCTATCGCAAGCTCGATGGATCGGCCCCTGTCGATCTCGGCCCCGGGGGAACTTCCGAGTTCTCACCCGACGGCAAGACCGTCGCTTCCGAACTTCTGAGCCGGCCTCCTCAAATCGCGCTCTATCCCATCGGTGCAGGGGAGAGCCGCGCCCTGTCGCTCGGCGGGATTGTCACCACCACAGATCTGCATTGGTTTCCCGATGGCAAACGGTTGCTGATCCTGGGCGCTCTTGAAAACGAAACCCTGCGAAGCTACGAGATGGACATCAATGGTGGCGCACCAAAGCCCGTAGGTCCTCCGGGTTGGCTGGGCAAAGCATTTTCTCAGGACGGTAAGCGCATCGCTGGCAGACTTGCCGAAGACTTGGTGATCTACAACGCCGCGACTCAGCAGGCACAGAATGTTACCGGTCTCCAACCCAACGAGTTCATTCTCGCGTGGAACGCCGATGGGCAGGGCATTCTAGTGTATTCCGAAATTCTCGGCGGGTTCTCCGTCACTCGCATCGACATTGCCACCGGAAAACGAACGCTGGTGCAGACATTCTCAGAAGATGACAAAGCCGGACTCTTTGGCTTCCACGTTTCGCTCTCACCCGACCGAAAGACTTACGTTTACAGCGCTTCCCGAGCCTTGAGTACTCTCTATATCGCAGAAGGCATTAGGTAAGAAATCCCTAATGTGGCACGGCCCATGTACCCCTTACTTATCCAGCCGAATTGTCTCCGCCACTTTCAGCAAATCTCCTTTCGAATTTGCTCCAGCAGCAGTCAGCATCCAAACGCTGCCGCCTTCTTGCATAAGCAGGGCAGTTTTATCGGGACTCGAAATTATCGAGCCTTCATAACGCCCCATTCGCACTTTCGAAACGTTGCCTTGAATCCCTTCTTCCTCGAAGATTTTATTCACGTCAGATGGTGAAGTCGGCAGCGAAACCGACAAGTTGTGAATCTCAATCCTTTGTTTCTGCGGCCCATACATCGCGATTAAAGTTGTTTGAGGCCATTTCAAATCGAAACCGGAAAAACTGTACGAATCACGTTTCTTCACCGTAATTCCGATCCACGGCTTGCGATAGGTATTTCCCTCAATCGTATAAGGTCTGGCATCCGGCGGCACACGCACCGTTTTGCCTGCCACAGTGTATTCGAGAATACTGATGTCCACATTGCCAAACAGTTGCCCCAGCGAGGCGATGCCGCCAAGCGTGCCATCTTCCAGCGCGCTGTCGAAAACGCTGAACCGGGCGGCATCCGCGGGGCCGGGCGTGTACAACGCGCCATCGATCGGAATCCACTCGTCGCCGATCAGAACATCAACCCAGGCGTGACCACCCCAAATGCCACCGGCATAAACGAACCCCATGCGAATCCGCGAGGGAATCCCCGCTGCTCTCGCTAACGAACCCAGCAACATGGAATAACCAAAACACGTGCCACGCCGGTTCTTGGCGACTTCGGATGCGGGAGCGACCGCAATCCCTAAATCAAAGTGCATGTTGTCGTTGGTCCATCGTTGCAACGCAAGCGCCGTCGCCCACGCGTCTTGATTTGCGCCGGCGACTTGTTTTGCAATATCAATCACAGATTGATCGTCCGATTGCAAAAGCGCATTAGGAGCGAGAAACGGCCTCAATCTGTCTGTCATTGCAACCGGCCTGGTTCCATGCGATTTGGGCTCAGGTCGCCGAATCTCGAGAATCACATGATCTCGCGTCTTCTCAACGACGGTCTGATTTTCCGCGGAGAAATCCGGCCATCCCAAATCTGGTTTCTTCTGCGTGATCTTGAGACGCATTCGTTCAATCAATCGTTCTTGCGGCAGTCGAACATTCGCGGTCACGATTGAGTGGCTGAAAGTTTCCTCGGGGAGAGTCACACCCTCCGCCGGAACATTCACTTCATTTTTTTCGCTGCGCACCGCCTCGATGTCGCCGAGCGGGCTCGGAGTGATCTGCCTCACCATCCAGCCTTGCTCATCGAGCCATACCACAGACTTATCGGGCATCGCGCTCATCGTTTGCTCAATCTTGTTGGCTGCAACGGGTTGCCCATCCACGGCAACCAGTTCTCGCGCCACCAGCGTATCTGTAATCGTCACGACGGAACCCAACTCAGGACTGAACGTCTGGTAAGAGGTCGAATCCCTTTCTTTATGAAGTTGCGATAGAGTTAGTTGTCGTCCCCCCTCAGGCCCGAGTAAAGCTCCAGAAAATGTTTGATTTCTTTCGTAAGTCTTGCCCCCGGTGCTGGTATTGATCGCGAGAGAATTTCCGTTGACGGTAACGGCAACCGAAGTCGCCTGTGCCGAGCTGGAGATCGTGCTTTCCAATGCTTGCAAGTTTCCCTTTGCGTCTTCGTGATATTGTGTGTCGCTCTTTATCTCCAGTTTTGTTCCCATGCGGTTGAAAATCAAGTCGGTCTCAATTCTGGTCGTTACCTTGCCATCGGCGCCAACGTTCCTACTCTCGCGATAGGTTCCCGCAGGCTTGGCATCCATTTTGAAGACTGCTTGAATGCTGCGATCCCGCGGTGTTTGCGATAATGCCGCGAGTGCGGATACGAGGATGAATAGACAGCCTATTGCGTGGTTGCGAAACTGCAAAGTGTCTCTTGTATTTTTCACGTGTCCCCCGTGTGGTGCGCAAGAGGTAGTCTTGAAATCGGTCAGACCTTACAAAAACTCCGTACAAAATGACGAAAATAAATTTTGTAAGGTTTCGTCCGCGCTTGAGACAAACTATGCAGTCGTAATTTTCAGCGCTACCGCAACCGCTCAATGAGCCAGACTGAACAAGACAAGAAAATAGAATTGGCGAAGCGATATGAAGCCCTGTGGCAGGAATTCGGCCCCAGCCTTCAGCGCCTGGCTTTCTCTTATGAATTTCTTCCGCAGGCACGGGAAGATTTGTTGCAGGAAATTCTGCTCGCGCTCTGGATCGCCCTTCCTCGTTTTCGTGGCGAATCTTCCCTGCGCACTTTCGTCTTTCGCATCGCCCATAATCGCGCACTCACCCACGTCTGGCGTCGCAAACGCACGGGCATTCACGAAGATCCTGAGTCTTTGCAACTCGCCGACAAACGAGCCGGGCCGGAAGGCACGGCCATCCACAACGCCACGCAAGAACGCTTGTTGCAAGCCATCCGCGAACTCCCGTTATCGCTGAAGCAGGTGATGACGTTGGCGCTCGAAGAAACTTCACACGCAGAAATTGCAGAAATTTTAGGAATCAGCGAGAACAACGTCGCGGTACGTTTGAACCGCGCCCGCAATCTCCTTCGCGAAAAATTAGGAGGCAGGCAATGAACTCCGATCAGGAAATGAAACAATGGCGCGAAGCGTGGCAGATTGAACCTCCATCTAGTGGTCCCGCGTCCGCGGAAATCCGTAACAAGGCCATTCGTCAGGAAAAGTCTCTGCGCTTCAAATTCATTCTCGAGATGGCGCTGGCAGTTACACTTCTTGTGGGCAGCGCCATCTACTCTTCAGTGAAACACAATGCTGAAATGCTCCTCTGGATGGTCCTTGTGTGGCTCCTGACTATCGCCGCCTCGGCGTTTTCCATCTGGAACTGGCAAGCGTTGTGGCGTGCCTCTGCTCAGTCAGTCGCCGGATACATGCTTTTGTACCGCGCTCGCGCCGAGGCAACTTTGCGCGCCGTAAAGTTCGGCTGGGCCCTTCTGGTATTACAGTTGTTTATCGTGGTTCCATGGCTCACCTACGATCGGTTGCAGCATCGCATGCCCCAGATTCGTTATGGCTTTGCCATGCTGCTACTAGCTTTGCTTACGTTTGTTTACGTACGGATGTTTCTGCGACAGCGACGCAAAGCGCTCGAGGAAATTCAGCTTGTAGATGGGGAAGTTGCGCATTGCGAGAACTAAGGGCATTATGTGTCGAACTGGGGCCTTGAATCCGCAGGTGGCAAAACGCTTCGCCTTCTGTTAAATTTTCACTGCGGCGAAAAATTGCCGCGCTAACAATTTACTTTGGTTCGCGCGTCCTCAACAAAAGAATGAAGAGGGAAGCGGGTGAGAATCCCGCGCTGCCGCGCAACTGTAAGCGAGGAAACCGCAGCCGGTCACTGGAGCAATCCGGGAAGGCCGGTTGTAGCTGTCCGGATGTCGTCACGATTATTTAAAGACGCGTCCTCCACTCGCGAAGCCAGGAGACCGGCGCGAACCGCAACACCAACCCCTTTCGCGTGCCAAAGGAGGAGTGCATGAAGTTCTCGCGTCTTTTCGTAATTCTGCTTTCTCTGCTGCCGATTTTCCTAACAAAGACAGCATCCGCTGAAATCAAAATTAAAGTTGCCGACCCGCAAGGCGCAGCCATCGCCGGCGCCCAGGTTGATATTTTCACCCCCGGCACTGCCGCCTCGCTCGGCACCCGCATCACCAATGCCGAAGGCGTCGCCACCTTCAACGCCGCTGTCACCGCGTCATATCGCATCCGCGTTCTTGCTCCCGGTTTCGCTCAGCTTATCCAGGAGCTGCCCGTTTCCTACGGCGAGTTCACTCTCAAACTCCAACTCGCTCCCGCCGCGGAGACCGTAACCGTCACCGCGACTCGCACTCCCACCGCTGGCGAAGCATCCGGCTCTGATTCCGATTCGCTCAGCGCCAGCCAGCTGCAACTTATGCAGCCCACAGCCGCCAACGACGCCATTCGTTTTCTTCCCGGTGCAATCATCAATACCGCGGGACAGCGTGGCGGACTCGGTTCCCTCTTCGTCCGCGGCGGCGACTCGACTTACAACAAGGTCATTGTGGATGGCGTCACCGTCAACGAACCCGGCGGCACGCTGGACTTCGGTACGCTTCCTCTCGCCCAGGCGGATCGCGTCGAGTTCTCCCGTGGCGCACAGAGTACGCTCTATGGCACCGATGCCATGACCAGCGTCGTTCAGGTCTGGACGCGCAACGGCAGCACCCACGTTCCCGAACTTCGCTTCGGCGCTGACGGCGGCAATTTCTCCACCGCTCACGGTTACGCGTCTTTGTCCGGCGCGGACGGCCGCTTCGACTACAACCTCTTCGGCGACCAGTTCAACACGAACGGTCAAGGCATCAACAACGCCTATTCCGATTCGCTCGAAGGCGCAAACCTCGGCATCGCCATCACCGACGAAGTTTCCCTCCGCGTTCGCCTCCGCCACTCCAATTCGCATACCGGCGTTCCCGGCGAGTGGAACTTCAATGGAACCGAGCTTCAGCCACCCGATCCCAACGAATGGTCGCAGCTCAACAGCCTGATCGGCAGCGCCGAAGTGGACGTCCACACCCGCACCGGATGGCAGCATCGCTTCACCGGCTTCGATTACCTCTATCGCTACAACGAAGAGGGCCTCGGCGATGCCGACCGCATCTTCGACGATCCTTCGCACGAAGTGGATCGCATCAACCGCGTCGGATTTGAATATCAAGGCGATTATTCCGAAGCCAGTTGGACGCACTCGACTTTCGGCTACCGCGTCGAAAATGAAAACGGATTCATCGGTGACGTGCTCTTCCCCCCGCAAACCCACGGCCAGCGCCTGAACAACGACCTCTACGGCCAGCAGCAAATTAATTTCGGACGCGTCATCATCATGGGCGGCGGCCGCTACTTTCACTCAAGCGCCTTCGGCAATGTCGGCACGCCGCGCGTCGCCGTGAGCTACCAGCTTTTTCGCGGCGGCCAGATTCTCTCCGGCACGCGTTTGCACTTCTCCTACAGCACCGGCTTCAAAGAGCCGCGCCTCGAAGAGACTTTCGCCAGCCTGCCTTACACTTTTCCCAACCCGGCCTTGAAGCCCGAGCGCGTGTACGCCTACGACACCGGCGTTCAGCAAAGTCTTTTCAACGCGAGATTCTTCTTGACCGCGACGTACTTCAACAATTCATTTCACGACCAGATCAACTACGTCACCGTGAATGAGGTCACTTTCCAGGGCCAATACGTTAACGTAAACCGGGCCTTCGCCCAGGGCGCCGAAATCAGCCTCCAGGGAAAGATTCTGCGGCGCTTGCTGCTCAACTCCGCCTATACCTACACCTCCACGCAGATCCTGGACAACCCCGCACCCATCAATGCGCTCTACAATCCCGGCATGCCTCTGCTGCGCCGCCCCAAACACGCGGCCAGCACCTTGCTGACCTATATCGGCGACCGTTGGGGCGCGAATCTGGGCGGCAGTTTCGTGGGCCCGCGTCCCGATTCTGATTTTCTGGGATTCAACATTGACCACGCCGCCGGATACGTCCGAGTGGATGTTGGTGGATGGTTCGCTTTCACCAAGCGCATCACCGCGTATGCGAATGTCGAGAACGCGCTCGACCGGCACTATCAGGAAGTTGTCGGCTATCCCGCGCTCACGGCAAACTTCCGCGCCGGCATGCGCTTCAGGATTGGCGGGGAATAATGGCTCGTGTAGGGGCAGGTGTCCTCACCTGCCTAATGTATCTTAAGGAACACATCGTCATGACAGGTGCGTATAGACAACACCGTCATGACAGATAAGGCTATATAAAACAATAAGTTAGAGGTGGACTGGGGCCGTTAGCTGAGAGCCGACAGCTGATCGCTGATAGCTGATAGCTAATCTGCTACTTTCTCGACTTCCCCAGCACCCACAGCACCAGCGTCAGCAGGACGCTCAACACAACGGACGTCGCCAGCGGAAAATACACCGTCGAATTCTTCCCGCGATAAACGATGTCGCCGGGCAATTTGCCCAGCGGGATGCCGACTCTCCCGAGGATCACCAACGCGGCGCCAACAACCACTAAAATCCCGCCTGCGAATATCAGAAATTTCCCCATCTCCGTCATCCCTAAAGTCTAAACTTTCATTTTTCAAAAATAATTTGCACTTCCCCGATTCATCTGGTATAAACAATAGACCGAGAGCATTTGTGTGGCTGGCTGGACGTTTTATGAAACTCTCGTCGCTCGTCCAGCATCTAATCGGAAACAGGGAAAACCTGCTAAGATATATGTAGTTTAACTCCGGCCACGGAGTTTGATTCGGGGACAAAGCTCTCCGAAGGGTTTAGCGCGTTAATCGCAACAAACCTCCAAGTGATCTTTAACTAGTTAAGAGTCTTCCGCGTCGGCTTGCTGCCGTAACCGTAATTTTTCGCACATGCCCCGGAAGAAGTCTTTCGTTGCGTGCGCCAGAACGCGCTTTCCATGTGAATATCCCGTGGAAAACCTGTTGAATCATGCGGTTGACAGTCATGCAGGCGAGACGGTAGCTTAAGTACTCTTCACGGTTAAGTTGGAATACAAGTTTCGAGGACAGCCGGATGCTCGCAAGAGCGGTTCGGTCTGGACTGAAAGCGCGCCGCTCAGGCGGAAATGCGATTCGGTTCTTTGACAACTAGGTTGAACGTGCCAGTCGTGAGAGCAGTCTCGGGTTTGAATCCGAGCGATCTCACAAGATAGACCATTTGGTCTCCATTCTTCGGAATGCAGGCTGAGTGGCGCCATCCCTCCTTTCGAGCGAGGCGATGGCAGTCTGCCAACTACCCGTCGGCAGACAACAGGTTTCAAATGAGAGTTTGATCCTGGCTCAGAATCAACGCTGGCGGCGTGCCTAACACATGCAAGTCGAACGAGAAAGTGGAGCAATCCATGAGTAAAGTGGCGACCGGGTGAGTAACACG
>Ga0181531_10002365_pt1 | contig 11803 bp, 7 predicted proteins | sample PEATcosm2014_Bin_38_FD_119743 | JGI IMG/M metagenome (GOLD analysis project Ga0181531, IMG submission 119743) | Peatland microbial communities from MTU Mesocosm Facility, Houghton, MI, USA - PEATcosm2014_Bin11_10_metaG | ecosystem: Environmental > Terrestrial > Soil > Wetlands > Peat | place... | reverse complement strand
GGCCAGGTCCGCTTTGTTGGTGGTGCCTTTCAGCCGCGCGCGAATCTCGTCCTTCTGCTGTGGCGTGATCCCACCCTTTTCAACCGGACGCTCGGCAAACTTCGCCCGCGACTTCTCAATCCCGGCAAAGCCCTTGTCGAGATACTTCTGCTCAACTTCGAGCACGGTAACGTCAAATCCAGCTGTAGCACACACCTGCGCGATGCCAGAACCCATCAACCCACAGCCTAGAATGCCAACTTTCTTGATTTCCATAATTGCTTCCTTCACGCTGACTCACTTACAAAATGCACTGTCATTCTGAGCGCAGCGAAAACCCATGTAGTTGTTAGCGCCGAGGACTTGCATAGGCCCTGCGCTTCGCTCACGATGGCAGAATGGAGTTGTCTTCCAAATCATGGGACAGTTTAGTGAAAGCTCTCCACCACCATCGCAATCCCCTGCCCCCCGCCAATGCACGCAGTAGCCAGCCCGTACTTCTTCTTCCGCCGCCGTAACTCATACAGCAGCGTAATCACCAGCCGCGTTCCCGTCGCTCCCAGCGGATGGCCGAGGGCGATCGCTCCCCCATTTACATTTACCTTCTCTCGATCGAGCCCCAATTCTTTCTCGACCGCGAGATACTGCGCCGCGAAGGCCTCGTTCACTTCAATCAGGTCGATGTAATCCAAAGTAAGCCCGGCGCGCTGTAACGCAATCTTCGTCGCCGGCACCGGTCCGCTCCCCATAATCTTCGGATCGACGCCCGCAATTCCCCAATTCACGATTCGTCCGAGCGGCGTCAGATTCCTTTTCTGCGCCTGCTCGAGCGACATCACCACCACCGCCGCCGCGCCGTCGACGATTCCGCTGGCGTTGCCCGCCGTTACGGTTCCATTCTTGCCGAAGGCGGCGCGCAGCTTTGCCAGGCCTTCGAGCGTCGTTTGCGGACGCCGGTGATCGTCTTCAGTCAGCGTTTCTCCGGTAAACTCGCCCTTCGAATTACGCAGCGGAACCGGCGTTAGCTCCTCCTGCAAGCGTCCTGCTTTATAAGCGTCGTCGGCCTTCTGCTGCGAGCGCAGCGCGAATTCATCCTGCGCCTGGCGCGTGACGCCCTGTTGCTCGCCATAGCGCTCGGCGGTATTTGCCATGTACAGTCCGCAATAGGTATCAAGCAACGCGACCATCAGCGAATCTTCGAGCTTGCCGCCAGGAGCGAGCGTGAACCCATCGCGCCCGCGAATCGAAAACGGAGCCTGCGACATGGACTCCATGCCTCCGGCCAGCACTACTTTCGCTTCTTCGGTCTGGATCATCTGCGCCGCGCTCACGATCGCCTGCATCCCCGAGCCGCACAGCCGGTTCACGGTGAGCGCCGGAGTCTCAATCGGCAAGCCGGCCCGCAACGCCACATGACGCGCTCCATAGAGCGCGTCACCGGAGGTCTGCTGCGCGTTGCCGAAGACGGCATGGTCGAAATCTTTGGCATCCACACCGGCACGCGTGATCGCATCTTTCGCGGCGACCGAGCCCAGTTCCTGCGCGGTATAGTCTTTGATTTTTCCGCAATACCGTCCGAAGGGCGTACGCGCCCCGCTGACGATGGCAATATCTCCAGGTTTCAACATGAGTCCAACTTATAAGAAGGTGCGCCGGCCGGAGGCCGACTAGTGAGTTTACCAGCAGCAAAAGAGGATCAGTCTGGATTTGTGCAGAGCGACGACCTAGGCGACGGCGGCTGAGGCAGCGAACTGCGGCGCCTGGCTCACAATTTTCCCAGAGCCTTGCGTTACTGCCAGCTCAAGCGCATGATCGGCGCGATTGGCGACTTCGGTGACGATGTCGACCGGATCAAAATGCTGACGCATCACCGCTTGCGCGAGGCCGGCGCTGAATTCGATCGTCTTGTCTTTGCCCGGGAAACGCACTTCGCTAAGCAGCCGGCGCAGCTTTTCGACGGCCAGCACTGCTTCCTTTTCTCCGGTATCGCCCAGCACCAGCGCTACCGTCGTCGCCTCGTAGAGAAAGGCGAGGTCATTGGTGCGAATGTTGGCCGAAAACAACTGGCCGATCTGTTCCATGACTGCAGTGACGGATTGCTCCCCGTATTCCTTAACCAGCGCGTTGCGCCTTCCGAATTGCATGAGCAACACGGTCACAGCGGTGCCTTGCTGCAATCCGCGCCGCGTTTCGGCCTGCAGCAGGTCGAGGTAGGAAGCGCGTTTCAACAAACCGGATTTTTCGTCGGTGACGGAGAGATTCTTTACCAGGCGCCGCAGCCCGGCGTTATTAAGCGCGATCAGTACCTGGTCGCTCAGCGTGCGAATCACCAGGACCTCCGACGCATTCCAGACGCGGCTCGTGTTCTGGCTGAGGATCAGGACTCCAATCTGATCGTTGCCTTCAGTGAGCGGCAAAGCGAGCAGCGACTCGATCTGCAGTTCTTCAATCGCCACGCGAACGCCCAGGAGTTCGGGAGCGTTTTTCGCGTCGCTGATCGTCACCGTGCCCCGCGCAACCGCGAGATCCTGCAGTGTTTCGACGAGGCTCACCAGCGCGGATGAACTTGCGGGAATGAGCCCCTCAGCGTGATATTCCTGCACGGCGGAGGGCGGCAACCCCGGTTTGCGCAGGGCGGCAATACAACGCGCGGTGCGCCAATTGGCGCCGATTTCGTTGGCTGCGGTCTTCAAGACGCCTTCCGCATTGCCCTGGTGATAGAGCTTGCGGGTAATCTCCGCGACTTTCGCGAGACTGCTGACATCGGCGGTTTCGCTCGCGGACGGTGCCGGCGGCGCGGTTGGCGCGGGGGTGTCGGGGCTCGTTGCCGGAGCAATCGGCGCCGCAGGTGCCGCGGACCGTGCATATTGGGGCTCGATTCCGGCGGCAATATAAAGACGCTGCAGGTCCTGATTGCGTTCTTCTTCGCGAGGGAACAGCTCCTGGATGCGCTGCAAACGTTCGATGGCCTTCGACCGCATCCCATACTGGACCAGAATTTCAGCCTGCAGCATCAGATCCTGCAGGGCGGCTGCGCCGAGGGTCGGCTCTTCGATCTTCACTGTCTGCGTTTCTTTTTTTACCGTCGTGAAGCGCGATGCGATGACGTTGAAGCGCTGGTCATCAATCTTGCCGCGCAAGGCTTCCAGCCGCCGCTGGTGACCGGGCTCATAGGGATCGACTTCGGCCGCACGGTCCAGGCACTCGCCCGCTTTCTGATAATCGTGCTTTGTGCAGTAGAGATCGAATAGCTTCAGCAGAGCCTGGGCGTAGTCGGTTTCGCGGTTGGAAGCGTTGAAGAGCTCGGCTAGAAACTCGAGCATTTCCGCTGACGGACGGTGCGACGCCAGCAGCTCCTGCATGGTGGTGATAAACGATCGCCGCTCGCCCCGCCGCCGCTGGAAGGCCTCCAACTTTCGCGCCAATGCGACCGCTTCGGCGTCCAATTCGGAATCGATCATCTTTCCGATCAGGCTGACCACCTGGTGCATGCGGGCAGGGTTTTGCTCGAATAGCAGCCAGATCAGAGGCTCGCTGTCGAGGCAGCGGTCGGCCGCGAGCAGAGCCTGCGCGTACAGGTCGCGCAGTTCGTGCGACGCGTCTCCGGATTGCACCAGCGGCTCGAAAATGAAAATCGCCGCGCCCGCTTCTCCGCGCGACAAAAGGCTCTTGCCGTAGGCCATGGCCATTTTCGAATCGGAAGGATTCTCGGTATAGGCGCGCTCAAACCACTGCGCGGCGTTCCCGCCCGATGTTTCGGCCAGCTGAGCTACCTGCAGAAACGACTCCGATGCCATGACATGCTCGCCCAGTTCGGCGGAGAGCTCCGCTACCCGCAGGTGATTCGCCTGGGTCGGTTCCAGACTGACAATCCGCCGCAGCACCAGCAACGCTTCTTCCTTCTTTCCCTGTCGCTGCAGGTCTTCCAGCGCATTTTCGTAGGTCCCGATCGCCAGCTTCTTATTGGAATGTTCCAACAACTGGCCGAAGCGGACTTTCTGTTCCCATGTCGGGTTGGCGTAACGCGCCAGCTTCTTATAGGTCAGGCTCGCTCGGGTGGCGTCGGTCGCTGCCACTTGCCGTTCGAACAATTCCCCAAGCAGGCGGACCGCCTGCGCTCCTTTATTTAAGGAGAGGCAGAGATCGGCTGCCATCTGGCGGACGTTGTCGTTTTGCGGATCACCTTCCAGAATCTGGAGGTATTCGGTGAGTGCGTCGGCCGTTTTTCCTCGTTGCAGCAGCTTTTCCGCCTTCTCTACCCGGCGGGCGACTTCGGCACGATTAGCGATTTCGGGCATGGGCGGTCGTACAAACAGAGAGTTCTGCTCCGATTCTAGGATTGGGCTATCGGGCCAGCAACGCGCATCGTCCGGCGAGGGGTTACGAAGGTCATCCCTTTACGCGTCGCAGCCAAAGGCCATCTCGAATCTGGCGGTCCAATCGAGTCGACCGGAGTGAAACGCTTCGGTGGCACCGATGATCTCGCCCCTCCGGTCACCTATCCACTTGAGCCCGCTGGAGTCTTCGCGCCTCCCCGCCGATAGCGAAGACAGGAGTCGAAGTGTCTGTCGTCGCCTCGAATTCGGCAAAGCTGTATTGGCCCAAACGGATCCGGCAAGAACGGCCTGCTCGTGTGGCCGGACTGCTGTTCGTCGCTCTACTCGCAATGGAGGCCGCTGGCCTCTTGTTCTTCGGCACGGGACGCGCCGGCCTCGCCTGCGCCGTTTCGGGTCTGGTGCTGGCGAGCCTGGTCGCGCTGGCTTGCGCCTTGCGCGCTTTTAGACGAGCCCAAGGCGTCACGGCGATGTTCTGGTTCTTGTTCGCCGCGATGTTGCTGGTTTTGCTCATACCGACACTGTTTCAGGACGCCGAACTGATCTTTGACCTGAACTTCCTTTCCTTCTCCACCCGAAGTCTCCTGTATTGCCTCTACGGCGCCCCGATTCTCATGATGCTCTTTCTACCCGACAGTTATGGCAGCGCGCGGGTGAAATCGGAAATTTTTCTCGACCTGTTCCAGATGGCAATCGTCGTCGGCCTCATCTATTCAACGTTCTTTTTCCTGCCCGTTCAACGCATGCTGCCCGATGAAGCCCTGCTCCGCAACGTCAGCATCAGCGACGCGCAAACTTTGTTGCTCTGGATCGCCGTATTTGTTCGCCTGCAATTTGCGAGGATTTCGGCGAGTCGCAGCCTGTTGATACGACTCATCCTGTTTGTCAGCGTTTGCGTGTGGGCGACGTTTGTCGGCGACTGGATCGATCTCCATCACTATTCCGTGGCATCGGCGTGGTTCAACCTGGGCTGGACGATTCCGCAGATCGCAGCTGGATTTATCGCTCTGACCTGGGAACCTTCCCCTTCCGCCTCGGAACCGGGACAGCCGGCGAACTTTCTGAGCTTTCTCGGCGCCAACCTCGTACTGGTCGCGATGCTCTCCTGCGTCGCCCTCCTGACAAATCGTTGGAAGCAGGCACACGGGGAACTTCTCACCAATCTGGCGATTGCCGCGTCGCTGGTGGCCTTCACATTGCGGCTCGCTCTCACGCAATTCCATCAGCAACTGGAAATCGCGCGCCGCAAAGCGGCACAAAGCGAGTTGACGGCTTCGAACGAGAAGGTGGTGCGCCTGCTCGCGGATGCCCGGGAGCAAACCATCGAGATCACGCAGATCAGCGAATTGGGAAGCTTGCTCCAGGCATGTGCCACGAGGGAAGAAGTCTTTCGCCTGATCCCCGAACGGCTGCGCCGGCTCTTCCCCGGCGCGTCGGGCTGTATTGCCCTGCTAAGCGCCTCGAAAAACCGCGCCGAGAGTGTCGCCTCGTGGGGAATCACGCCCGCCTCTCAGCTCTTTTCGCCCGAACAATGCTGGGCTCTGCGGCGTGGTTGCAATCACATTCATCCCGGAGGGGCATCCGCCATACGCTGTTCCCATCTCCTTTATGACGGGCCCTCGATCTGCATTCCGCTGATCGCAAACGGAGAAGCGATCGGAATTCTCGCCGTTCAGCAAGACGATTCCGAGTCCGGTGATCGCGTTGCTGATCGTCCTCCGGAGGCGTTCGCCCGTCGCGCACACCTCGCCTGCGCGGTGGCGGAGCATGTTGCCGTCGCCATTGCCAACCTCGGCTTACGGGAATCTTTGCGCCTGCAAGCGGTCCGCGACCCGCTCACGGGACTCTATAACCGCCGCTACATGCAGGAATTCCTCGAACATGAATTACATTCCGCACGCCGCAGGCACCGTCCCGTGGCCGTCATGATGCTCGACCTCGATCACTTCAAGCGCTATAACGACGATTTTGGACATGCCGCGGGCGATCACGCCCTGGCCGTCGTCAGCGATCTGCTCCAGCGTTGCGTGCGCAGCGAAGACGTTGCTTGCCGCTATGGGGGCGAGGAGTTCACCTTGATTCTTCCGGAATGCTCACTGTCGCAAGTGACGGTGCGAGCCGAAGAAATTCGCAAACGGGTGAAGGACCTTTGCATTCACGATAAAGACTCTAGTCGAGGACTTTCTCTATCGATTGGAGTCGCCGCCTTTGACGAGACGACCGATCGCGTCGATTTGCTGCTGAAATTTGCCGACGATGCGCTCTATCGAGCCAAACGCGCCGGGCGAGACCGCGTTATCGCCGCCAGTCCTGCGTCCGCCGTCCCCTTACCCGAGGCTCTCGACCCCGCCGACGTCATCGCTGCAAATATCTGAGTTGATCAATGAAAATGGAACTACCATTTCTCCCGGCCTGACCCGCAATCTGATATACGAATACCAGCCTCATGCCGACAACTTCGTCGACTTCCGCTTCCCTGCCGGAGCACAATCCCGAATCTGGACTTCGCCACCAACTCACTGCCGGGCAAATCACCATGGTCGCCGTTGGCGGTTCCATCGGCACGGGGCTTCTTCTCGGCACTGCCGCAGCCATTGAACTAGCGGGACCGGCCGTGATTCTCAGCTTCGTTCTCGCCGCGTTTATCAGCTGGACGGTCGCCCTCGCCCTGGGCGAGCTTGCGAGCACCCACCCCGCCGCCGGTTCCTTCGGCGTTTACGGTGACCTCTATCTCAGTCATTACGCCGGTTTCATTTCGCGCGCCGGATACTGGCTCGCCATCGCCGTCTCCATCGGCGCTGAGATGGTCGCCTCTGCCACCTACATGCAGCTGTGGTTTCCGGGCGTTCCCGCGCTCGTGTGGGTGCTTACGTTCTCGGCGTTTCTACTCGGCGTCAACTTTCTAGGCGTCCACTCCTACGGACGATTTGAATTCTGGTTTGCCATGATCAAGGTCGCGGTCATCGCACTCTTCATCGTGTTGGGTGCCGCCCTGCTTCTCTCCGGACACACTCCGCCGCAGTACACCAACCACGGAGGATTTTTCCCGCTCGGCCTCGCTGCTCCTTTGCTCGCGATCACCTTTGCGATTTATACCTTTGGCGGCGTGGAGTTCGTTGCCGTCGCTTCCGGTGAGTCCAGTTCGGCCAAAGCAATTGCCAGCGCGGTCCGCATGACGTTTCTCACGCTGACATTTTTGTACCTGGGAGCCATCATCATTCTCGTAGGGGTCATGCCGTGGAATCGCGCTGGCGTCACCGAGAGCCCGTTTGTCACCGTCTTCCGTTCCGTAAGTTTGCCGGGAGCTGCGCACATCATGAACTTTGTGGTGCTCACCGCGGCACTTTCGGGCGCGAATGCCGCTCTCTACATTTCGTCGCGCATGCTGTTTTCGATGGCGCGCACGGGGTGGGCGCCGTCGGCGCTGGGCCGCCTGAGCACAAAGGGCGCGCCGACACGCGCGTTGTTCGTCTCTTCTTACGGAATCGTCGTGGCTCTGGCGCTTGAACGCTGGGCACCCGCGAAGGCGTTCGAATACATTCTGCGCGGCGCATTCTTCGGCATGATGCTCTCGTGGGTCATCTCGCTGGCCGCTCACATCAATTTCCGTCGTCGCATTACGCCTGCCGAAGCTGCGGCGATTCCAGCCCGCTCGCCATTAGGGAAGTGGGGATCGATTGTCGGGCTCACCGTCGTCCTGGCGGCGATCGGCAAAACGTGGTGGGATTCGCGCGTCAACCTGATCGCGGGAGTGGCATTTCTAATCGGGCTCACCGTGCTTTATTACCTGCTCCGGCCGCACGCGGAATCAACAGGCCGTTGATTCCGCCCGACGTTTTTTGGGCACGTTACATGACTGCCCTTTCGTGTCTCGGTGGGCCAGTTCTCCGCGTCCGCTTTTTGATATTCTGAACCGGCTTCGGGACCCATCGGAACGGCGGGACGACTCTTGGACTTCCCTACCTGCGCAACTCTCGGTTGCAACTGTCCTCGGCCGCTCTGTTCCCCCTTAGCGGAGGAGTACTCGTGACTGCCAATCCAAAATTCAGCGTTGTTGCAGGGAGTGAACGGCAATCGGTCCATGGCGCAACCGTCATTGGCGATTCACGACCCGATGAAACCATCGAAGTCTCGATCAGGCTTCGTCCAAAATCGCTGGCATCGCACGCAAAGTTAAGAAAAGCGCTCGAAAAACCGGGATTCAAAGCAATGTCGCGCGAGGATTATGCCAAAACGCATGGCGCAGCGCCCGCGGATGCGGAGAAGATCGGGCAATTCGCCAGGGAATATGGTCTGACGGTAGTCTCCACCGATCTTTCGCGACGCACCGTGATGCTATCGGGCACGGTCCGCAATCTGCAAAAGGCCTTCAATGTTCAATTGAAAGACTATTCCCATCCCAACGGAAATTTTCGCGGACGTGTGGGCACCATTAGCGTGCCGTCGCAATATGCCGATGTCATCGCGGGCGTATTTGGTCTCGATAATCGTCCGCAAGCAAACCCTCATTTCCGGCGTCTGGCACAGGCGCCGGGCATCAGAGCTGAGGCGGCAAGCGCTTCTCATAACCCAAACGATGTTGCGGCTCTCTATAGCTACCCGGCGGGTGACGGAACCGGTCAATGCGTCGGCATCATCGAACTCGGCGGCGGCTTCCGCCAAACCGACCTCACCAACTATTTCACCGCGCTGAATCTCAAAACTCCGCAGGTCGTCGCCGTGTCGGTCGACGGAGGTACGAATAGTCCAGGCAACGCCAACGGTCCCGATGGCGAGGTCATGCTTGATATTGAAGTCATTGGAGCGATTGTTCCGGCAGCGAAGATTGCCGTCTACTTTGCGCCGAATACCGATCAGGGATTTTTGGATGCCATCACGACCGCAGCCCATGACACGACAAACCAGCCTTCGGTAATTTCGATCAGCTGGGGTTCGGCAGAATCGCAATGGACGGCGCAGGCACTCGCCAACTTCAACGACGCCTTTCAGGCCGCGGCCGCGATGGGCGTGACCGTCTGTGTCGCTTCAGGAGACAACGGCTCCTCCGATGGAGTCACCGACGGTGCGAATCACGTCGATTTTCCCGCGTCGAGTTCGTTTGCGTTGGGATGCGGAGGCACCACGCTGCAAGCCTCCAATGGAACCATTACGAGTGAAACCGTGTGGAACGATCTGCCGAATGGCGGTGCAACCGGCGGCGGTGTCAGCAACGTGTTTCCGCTGCCTAGTTGGCAGACGGGCTTCAACGTGCCCAAGCCGTCGAACTCCGCTGGAGGGCGCGGTGTGCCCGATGTTGCAGGTGACGCCGATCCCAATACCGGCTACAACGTTCTCGTCGACGGCGAGAACGCCGTGATCGGCGGCACCAGCGCGGTCGCTCCATTGTGGGCAGCACTGGTCGCTCGCATCAATCAAAGTCTGGGAAGATCCGCTGGCTTCCTGAACCCGCTGATCTACACGCAAACTACTGAGGCCTCCGGCTTCCATGACATCACCAAGGGCAACAACGGCTCTTTCAGCGCAGCCAAAGGATGGGACGCGTGCACGGGACTAGGCAGTCCCATCGGTTCGCAAATTTCGACGACGCTCGCCGACCCTCCCACGGCAACCGCGAAACGCGCCCGGTCGAACGGCAAGAAAAAGTCGGCGGCGTAAGAACTCAGCTCCCTTTCCAGTTAACTTCGAGAGCGGGATCTTTCCGTCCTCAAGCTATTTTCCGTGCTAGATTGGCTGCATTCGGCAGAAAATTTGCCACTCAGGAGCGAAATCCATCCCACAAAGGGGAGAGCATGAGGTCTGACCGATCAGTACATTTTCTCTTATCTGTGATTGCAATTGCGCTGGTGGTGATTGCAGCACACCCTTATCTGGCGCCGCCGGCGGTGCAGGCGCAATCAGACGATGCGCATGCAGTCTATATCGAGCCCGGCACGAACATTCTGCGCGCGCCCGATGGAAGCCGTCAGGTGCTCGGCAAAGTCGTGATCGACTTGCGGAACGGAAACGTATGGGGCTTTCCTACCCTCACCCAGGATCCCTATCCATCGACCGGAACCCAAACCACCCCGCAAACTTCGCATCCTTTCCGGTTGGGAAAGTTTGCCTTGTCAGATATGGACAAATAGGCAGGACTACAACGGCAGCGCGATCGAGCCCAGAGCTCCACTCCGCGCGAGCCAGCGCGCGCCCTTACAATGGCAAGTATGGCCGATGATCTTCTGCGCTATCGCTCGGAGTTTCCCATCCTTGAGCGCACCAACTACATGATTTCGAATTCGCTCGGCGCCATGCCGCGGACCGTCTACAACGCGCTCCACTCCTACGCCGACGTCTGGGCAACCCGCGGCGTTCGCGCCTGGCACGAACGTTGGTGGATGCTTCCGCTCGAAGTCGGAAACGAAATCGGAGACCTGATGAACGCTCCGAAGGACTCGGTCTCTCTCCACCAGAACGTCACGACATGCCAGGCTGTAGTCGCGTCCTGTTTCGATTTTTCGGGCAAGCGCAATCAGATCGTTTACACCGACATGAATTTCCCGTCCGTCATGTATTTCTGGGAGGCCCAGCGACCCTATGGAGCTGACGTGCGCATGGTTAGCACGGACGACGGCATTACCGTGCCCACGGATCGGTTGCTGGACGCGATCAACGAACGCACCTTGATCGTTCCCGTCTCGCACGTTTTATTTCGCAGCTCATTCATTAACGACGCCAGGGCCATCATCGAGAAAGCGCACCGGGTCGGCGCGCACGTGATCCTCGATACGTTCCAGTCCCTGGGGACGGTTCCGGTTGACGTGCAGGCGCTCAATGTCGATTTCGCATGCGGAGGTGTCCTCAAATGGTTGTGCGGAGGGCCTGGTCTTGCGTACTTGTATGTCCGCCCCGACGTGGGCAAGAAACTCGAGCCGAAGCTTACCGGATGGTTCGCGCACGAGAATTCGTTTGAGTTCGCCACCGGACCCATTCGCTACGCTGATTCTCCTCTTCGTTTCATGAATGGAACTACGCACATTCCCTCGATCGAGGCGGCTCGCCCAGGCCTCAAGATCATCCGCGAGGTCGGCGTCGCCAACATTCGTGAAAAATCGAAGCGCCAGACTGCACGCCTGATCGAACTTGCCGATCGCCACGGATGGCGCGTAAACAGCCCTCGCAATGCTGAGCAGCGCGGCGGTACGGTCTCGATTGATATGCCCGATTCAGAACAGGTGAGCCGCGAGCTTCTCGCTCGCGAGATTCTCGTGGACTGGCGTCCGAAGGCCGGCGTTCGCTTTTCGCCGCACTTCTACAACACCGACGCCGAAGTCGATGCCGCAATGGCCGCCGTCGCCGAGATACTCAATGCACGCACGATTCCTGCCTGATCCCCGTTCCATCGCGTTACTTACGTAAGCCAGCCTCGGCTGTTTCTCCGTGTCGTTTCCGATTTCTCTTCTTATCCTCTTTAGAAGATATTCAAGTTCGCGGGTCATTCGATCTCGAATCTT
>Ga0181531_10002364_pt1 | contig 11806 bp, 9 predicted proteins | sample PEATcosm2014_Bin_38_FD_119743 | JGI IMG/M metagenome (GOLD analysis project Ga0181531, IMG submission 119743) | Peatland microbial communities from MTU Mesocosm Facility, Houghton, MI, USA - PEATcosm2014_Bin11_10_metaG | ecosystem: Environmental > Terrestrial > Soil > Wetlands > Peat | place... | reverse complement strand
TACGACAGAAACGGAAGTTGCTCCCAACCCGCCACTTGCGTAATTCAAGGCCGCTTGGAATGTGCCGTCCCCATTTCCGAGCAGGACGCTCACACCGCCGGACCCGCAGTCGCTACCGAAGCAGTTGGTGGCCACCAACACATCGGGCCTCCCGTCGCCATTCACATCGGCTACAGCGATGGCTTGCGGGCCACTAAGGTTGTCAAACAAACCACCAGCATCGAAAGTCAGGGCGCTTTGAAAAGTGCCATCGCCATTTCCCAGCAGAACTCCGATCACTCCATCCTCGCCGGAGCTGCATCCATCGGAGGCGGGGCATTGCTCGGCGAGGATCACGTCCGGTTTACCATCCCCATTCACATCTGCAACAACAATCGAGTAGGGGTTCAGAGCCCCCGAGTCATAGGCAACCACTGGCGCGAAAGGCGATCCCGGAGGGTCAGACTGGCGGGGCGCTCGACCGTCTAGCGCAATCTGCGCATGTGTGGATGGATAAATAAACAACAGAGCCAAAAACAATGCGATGCGGGTTATGATCATAAAGCTGCCTCCACGGTCGTTTGCCGATTTTCCCGCACCCTGCGGGATGTTGCTGGGGTGATCGGCTACAGGAGGCCAATCGTTCGTAGCGAGGCGGCTACGACGCGGGGCTCGTTGCGAATAGAGGGATGGTAGACCAGGCATTTAGGGGTGTCAAATAAATTTACGGTGACCATAGGGTCCGCGCCCTACCCCAGCGCCTCAAACGCCGCAACGATCACATCTTCAGTCATCAGTTCCGGCGTTTGAAAGTAAGTGAAGAGCACGCCTGTGATCAGCGCGTCCAGCATACGGACAAATTTTTCCGCAGGCATAGGCAGCGTTTTCTCTGGCACGATCTTAACCAACTCCTTCGCCATACGGCGATAGATGATTGCATTCTGTTGCGTCATGCGGGCGCGCATCGGCTCATGAGTGAGCGTGTACAACTGAAACGCCGCAGCCGCGGCAGCCTGCCCACGACGAGCCAGCGCCTCCCGCGCCACGGTCTTTCCCAGAATGCGCATCTGCTGTTTAAGGCTTGCGCCCGGCTTGAAAGGAGGAATAATCGGCTTCCATCGCGATCCAATCAACGCCAGAAACAATTCTTCTTTGTTCTTGAAGTTGCCATAAACTGCCCCGCGAGTCATTCCTGCCCGCGCAGCGATTTCCTCGAGCGATGCCCGCTCATATCCTTTCTCGCCAATCACCGCCGCCGCCGCTTCGACTAATGCCGCTCGCGTACGCGCCCGTTTGCCGCCTTTTTCGCCATCGGTTTTCCTTGCCATCGCCTACTTAATATACATCATTGCATTTTATACATTTGTGTATTATTTTAGATCATGCTCACTCATTGGCAATGGACTCTGGCAATCGCCGCCCTCCTGGGAATCTCGTTACTCGCGGCGGGCTATATCTACGAACGCATCGGCGAACGTGAAGACGAACTCCGTAACCCCGCACCGGGACGCCTCATCTCCGTCGGCGATCATCGCCTGCATTTGCTCTGCAAAGGCAGCGTCGGTCCAACCGTAGTCATCGAGCAAGGCGCAGGCGAACCCGCGCGTCTGTGGTGGCCGATCCAGGATCAGGTCGCCGAGTTCGCCAGCGTCTGCACCTACGACCGCGCCGGCTACGGCTGGAGCGATCCCGCTGCTCCCGGCCGCACTATCGAACAACGCGCCCAAGAGCTGCACACGCTGCTGGCCAATTCCGGCGTTCCCGCGCCCTACATTCTCGTAGCGCACTCCTACGGCGGCATGATCGTGCGCTCCTTCGCCAGCACCTATCCCGGCCAAACCACCGGACTGGTGCTGGTAGACACGCCCGACAACGCAACCATGTATCAGCCCGACACTCTCAAATTCTATGGCCGCTTTCGCTACATGAGCGGTGTCATTGAAACGGCAGCTCGCTTCGGCCTGCTCCGCCTGCTCAGTCACTGGATTCCGCTCGACGGCTATGGCTTTCCGTTTGTCCGGCCCGGCGAGTACGCCGCCGGCGCCGACGACATCGCCTCGATCCTTACGGCAGACGCATCCACGAGACAGTCGCTTCCTCCGGGAATTTTCGGCGACATTCCGATCGCGGTCCTCACCCACGGCCAGCCATTTCCGGGGCCATTCGCGGTCTTAGAAAACGACTGGAGCGCAGGCCAGACACGGCTTGCCGCAATGTCAGGCAACAGCTATCTGGAAGTGGCGGCGAAAAGCAACCACATGATCAACCACGACGAGCCCGCCCTGGTGATTAATGCAATCCGCCGAGTCCACTCCGCCGCCAGGAATCACACGCCAGTGTAGGCGCGAGCGTCCCTGCTCGTGCGGGTACAACGATAATCTCTTTGAGAAGATGCGCTAAGAACCAAAGCGCCGCAGATACGCCAACAAAAAAACCGCAGCCAGGGCAAGCAATCGCACAGGAAGCATGATCAGCGCGGCCAAACACCCATGCGTCGCAGCGGCTCTAAACGGAGAACGAATCTTCATAATCTCTACCAGACAAGATTATCATTCCAACTAAGCCGCCCCGACACTCGATCATGCTTCGCTCCGCCATAATTCTCATTGCTCAACTCGCGCCCTGTATTTTTCTTATGTTCATGGGCTGGGGCCTCAGTGACGTGCGCGTTTTCCTGGCAAGTCCGGCCCGGGCAGGATTTATAGCCGTCGTTCTTGCCGGAGCGATCGCCGTCGTCGTACTCCGAATCGATATGAATCCCCTGAGAAAAGATTCCAGCCCCACCGGGAGCCAGAGCTTACAGCTCGCCACCTTACTCATTCTTTCGGTTGCGCTGCTCTGGTTTCTGCCTTTCGCAGATCGAAGAGGGCTACTCACACTTAAGTCCAATTATTGGCGTTACTCCGGCTTGCTGCTCTTTTCGATCGCAGTCATCGTGCGCGTGGCGGGGCTCAAGTCGCTGGGCAACTATTTCAGCGCCTATGTCGTCTTGCAGCCGAACCATCGTTTGGTTCGCGAGGGTATTTATCGCAAGATTCGCCATCCTCTTTACTTAAGTTTGCTGCTCGCTCCCGCCGGAGTCGCGCTGATATTCGCAAGCTTCCTCGTCCTGCCAGTTTCCTTTCTGGCACTTTTATTCGTTCGCCACCGGATCCGCGAAGAAGAGTGCCTGCTAGCGTCACACTTCGGACGCGACTTTGAGGACTACTGTCGTCATAGCCGGAAGCTGATTCCGTTCCTGCTCTGAGCCCGTCTTTCAGCCCGCCTTGCCAAAGCTATCTACCCAGGAATCGAGCCGTATACCGGCGCAAGTTTTCCTCATTGCTTCACAGCATGGTTTTCGGCGAAGATGCGAATCAGAAATGCCAGCGCACAACCGTAGTTTCAAACTCAGTGCGGAAACGCCGGTCTCGGCTTCAGCGGCCAAGATGCGGCTGCTCAAGAGACTCCGCTGCACCTTGCGCTATGAGAAGCTGGCTTGGAAGACCGGAGCTGCCCTGGTCGCGGGTGTGGACGAAGTCGGACGTGGCTCGCTTTTTGGTCCAGTCGTGGCCGCTGCCGTCATTCTCGATCCTACCTATCGAATACGTGGACTGCGCGACTCGAAACTGATTCCTGCGGAGCGACGCGAACTCCTAGCCGAACGAATTCGCGAGCATTCGATTGCTTGGACATTTACCGCGGTCGACGCAGCCTGCATTGATCGCATCAACATTTATCAGGCTTCGCGACTGGCCATGCGCGAAGCGGTTTTACAACTCGCTCCTAAGCCGGATCATTTACTGGTCGATGCGCTTAGGCTCGATTGCGAAATTGCGCAGCAAGCCATCATTCACGGGGATGCCCTTTCAGCATCCATTGCGGCGGCTTCGATTCTCGCGAAAGTGGAACGGGATCGCATGATGCGTGAAATGGATTCGCTCTTTCCGGCTTACGGTCTTGCCTCGCACAAGGGATATTGCACGCCGCAGCATCTGTTAGCTTTGCAGGAGTATGGACCGAGTCCCCTGCACCGGCAGTCCTTTGCTCCGGTTTGGCGGAATCCCGCGCCGCAATCGGAATTGGTCTTTGTCGAGGACGACGAAACGCGGTTAGCGGAGATTTAATTCTCATCTCACGACAAGCTCAGTCGCGCTGAGAGTTCCCGAGCCAACTCATCCACTGTGCGCAATTTATTTTCCGCCACGTCCGGCAAGCCTTGGGATTGCAACGCCAACTCGCAGGAAACCAAGAGTGCGGTAATGGTACCCTTCATCTCATTACGCAACTGCCTTTCCATCTCTGCCCTCATCGTCATCAGCAAACGCCTGCGGCGCACCAACTTGACTCTCACTTCGCGCAGGACTCGATCCAAACCGCTGACCGCGAAGTTGACTAGGATCGGCTCCGCCAGACCGAGCCGCGAAAACAGAGCGTCGCTCTCTTCCGCTGCCTCATCCGCCATCCATTGCTCGATGATCGCCGCTTCAAAGTCTCGTTCCAGCAGACGCTGCGCCGCCTCCGCCAGCGATTCCGTCGTCATCACGCCCTCGGCTAGATCATGCTCCAGCCGCTCTGCCAACTCTTGTGCCCGGATTGAGGACGTGACTAGAAGAATCATGCTTGACCTCATTGCACATCGACGGCCAAAGCGCGTGACGCTGTAAACAATGCCCATAGGCTCGTCCCCGCTCGTCATCGCTTGCGAAGTTCCGCCCAAATCGAAATCGTTTTCCTATCCCTGAAATTCGTACTCCTTCAACTTCCGATACAAGGTTGTCTTACCGATGCCCAACAACTTCGCCGCCAGCAACTTGTCGCCGTTAAGCTGTGAGATCACATTGAGGATGGTTTGCTTCTCAATCTCCGCCATGGTGAGAATCTTGTTCACCGCCTGCCCCACCACCGCCTCCGGCGCGCTGTACACCACCGTCGGCAAATCGCGCACCTGCAGAACTTCGCTGCTGCTGATAGCGCAGGCCCGCTCCAGGCAATTCTCTAACTCGCGTACGTTCCCCGGCCAGTCATAAGCCATCAGAACTTTCATCGCTTCATCACTCAGGCTCCGCTGCGTCTCGGCGGCGCGAGAAATTCTCTCGAGGAAGTGCTCCACCAGCATCGGGATGTCCGGACGTCGCTCCCGCAGCGGTGGCACGCGCAGACTCAGCACATTGAGCCGGAAAAACAGGTCGCGCCGGAATCGTCCCGCCGAAACTTCTTGCTCCAAATCCCGGTTCGTCGCCGCCAGGATCCGCACATTGATAGGAACCCGCTTTGTGCTGCCCACTGGGCGTATTTCTTTTTCTTGAATCGACCGCAGCAGTTTGGCCTGCAAATCCACCGGCAGCTCGCCAATTTCGTCGAGAAATACTGTCCCTTCCTCAGCGATCGCCAACAATCCATCTTTGGGTTGCGCAGCTCCCGTGAAAGCCCCCTTAACATGCCCAAACAATTCGCTCTCAATCAAAGTCGGAACCAGCGAACCGCAATCCACGGGGATAAACGGCTTGTCACGATACGGTCCGGAAAAGTGAATCGACCGCGCCACTATTTCCTTACCTGTACCGCTTTCGCCCAGAATGAGCACGGGATGGCTGCTATGCGCCGCCTTGCCGATGATCCGGTACAGCTTTTCCATCTCGGCCGAGCGCCCAATCATGTTGCCGAAGCCCTGCTTCGACTTGACCCGCTCGCGCAGCAATCGGTTCTCGCTCTTCAGTCGCAAGTGCTGCGAAACCCGCTCCAAAAGCAGTTTCAGCTCTTCCATGCTGAAGGGTTTGGTGACGAAGTCATACGCGCCATCTTTCATGGCTTGCACCGCCGTCTGCACAGTGGCATAGCCAGTGGCCACCACCACGGTGACCTCCGGACGCATCTGCTTGATAGAGCGCAAAACCTGCAATCCGCCCGTGCCCGGCATTTTCAAGTCAAGCAGCACCACATCGACGGGCTGCGCGTTGAGCAGTCGATAGACTTGATCGGCTGAATCTGCGGCCGCCGCTGCGAACCCCATGGTCTGAGCTACATCCCGACAGACTTCGCGAATAGCGCGTTCATCATCCACAACCACCAGGCTGAGATTATTGCCTCGCTCGCCGGCTGGCAGCTGCGGCATAGGTAGGTGTGCTGTAGCGAGAGCACTCATCATGATCGTGATCCTCGTTTCTTTTTTTCGGGCTCTTTCCCAACCTCGATTGCGATTCCTGAAGTCCCCGCTTCGGGCAGCCAAATGGTCATGGTCGTACCCCGCCCCAGTTCGCTCTGCACGGTGATTTTTCCTTCGTGTTTGCGGACTAGTTTCTCAATGTTCGCCAGGCCCAACCCGGTGCCGCACCCTGGAGCCTTCGTCGTATAGAAAGGATCGAACACACGGGACAGCGTAAGTTCGTCCATGCCGCAGCCGGTGTCGGCGACCGTCAGCGCCGATCCCAGCCGTCCCTCGAGAGAGCAATTTCCCGTCTGCACCGAAAGCCGTCCGCCGTTCGGCATTGCATCGCGCGCGTTGAGCGCCAGATTGAGAACAACCTGCTGCGCGCTCGCCCCACTCAGCGTGCTTCCCCTTATGTCATTTTTCAGTTCAACTACGATCTCCACGTCTTCCGCAATCACGTGGCTGAGCAACTCGACTGCCTCCGTAACGGCTTCGTTCCAACTGACCCGCTGCCGCCCACCTGCCAACGGACTGCTGACGCTCATCAAGCGCGCCACCAAGTCGGCGCCGCGCTCGCCCGCGCCTTTGATATGCTGCGCGAATTGCAGCATCTGTTTGCGGTCTTCCCCTTTTCCGCGGCTCAACTCCGCAATCAGCAGATCGGAGTAAACCAGCACCCCTGTCAGCACATTGTTGAAATCGTGCGAGATGCCGCAAACCATCCGCCCGAGCGTTTCAAGGCTCTCCACGTCGACCGAGGGATTCGAGCCGTCATCGTAATCGACTAATTTTGGCGCTGAACTCATGGGCTTCTTTCGGGTCTCAGTGGAGCGTCCGCGAGACCCCAATTTGGGAAGTCTAATTTCTGAATGGGAATCGCCACTAGGACATCCATCACAGCCCAGACGTGACGGGCAAACACTTCGCAGAGCAGCTCGAAAGCCCTGAGAACAGATTATGGCTCTCGCCCATCAGCATTTGGGAAGTCTTAATTTTGTATCGGAAGCGGCGCATATTGCCTAACGAAGATATCCAAGTTTGGCTTCGAAATGCGCTGGAGTCTATTCCACTTCGTGAAGCGCCCGTCAACTTCGAGGTCGCGCGAGAAGTGGGCCGCACACGGCTCGCGCATCGCGATCCCGCTGACTATTTTCTGGTAGCTACTGCCAGGGTATTCGAACTGACTTTGGTCACTGCCGACGAACAATTACAGCGCGTGCCAGGCCTACAAGTCTTATCCAACCGATAAAACTACCGGCTAACAAAAAAAAGGCCGGCCGGGTATTTCTACCCGGCCGGCCTGAATTGCTGTCCCGCTGTTACTGCTGTTTCTTCGCGGGAGCCTTCTTCTTCATTGGCTTCTTGGCTGCGTTGGCCTTCATTTCCGATTCACGGCCACCGATCAGACTGAGCGAATCGGCTGCATTGAAGGGGAACTGCTTGACCGAGGTTTGGCCGGTGGTGCTCAACGTGATATCCACGCGGCGGTTGCTGGCCCACACGATGATCTGTTCCTTCTTCATGATTCTGGCCCGTTCTTCAGGGCTCAGTTCAGGATTGGTGTCGACCATCTCCTTGACCTGTTCCGGAGTCAGGTTATCGTCCTTGCCCAGCGCCTGAGTCTGGATGTTGCCCTCAGGAATACCGTGCTCGACCAGGTAGCTCTTGACCCGGTTGACACGCCGCTCCGAGAGCAACTTGTTGTACTCCTCAGTGCCACGCTTGTCGGCATGACCTTGCAGCGTAAGGTGCGCATCCGGCTTGAACGTCAGATACTGCTTGAAGTCCTCGGCCAGAGCTGCCAGCGTTTTCTCCTGGCTTGCAACCATGCCCCCGGTGGGATTTTCCACTGTCGGCTTGGCAGTCGCGAAGTAAATGCTGTGCAACGCCAACCGCGCCGTCAGTTCAGCCGAAGGCTGCGGCGGTGCGGTCAATTCGAACTGCGCCGCGGCTTGCGCCATGAGTCCGCGCGAATCGGTACAAGTCGCGCCGACATTGATTGTGCCCGCAGGTGCGCCAGTGGTATCTACAGTCGCCGTGCTGCCGCTGCCATTGATTGTGCCCGCGCTGGTGGTCCAGCTCGCTACGCTGACCGGAACCCCGTCGGGGCTGGTGCAAGAGCATGTGACCGACGCGCTGCCGCCCACTTGCAGGCTGCTGGGACTCGCCGAGCACGAAACCGTCGGCGGATTCTTCGGCGGTTCCTTTACTGTATAGGTCGCCGAGCAAGTCGCCATGCCGCCCTTTTTCATCTTCGCATCGGCGATGTGCGCGGTCACGGTGTAAGTTCCGCCCGCCACGCCGTTGGTATCGATGCTGGCGGTATTGTTGCTGCCGTTAACCTTGCCGCCATTGCCCGTCCAGTCATATTTCAGCGTGTGCTTGGGGTTGAAGTTGCTGCCCGTCGCCGTCGCCGTCAGCGGTTCGCCCACCAGCACCTCGGTCGGAGTGATTGAGCAAGCTGCCGCCGGTGGAACCAGCTCCGGGTAGTCGAAATTCAGCACGATACCGGAACGCAGGCGCACGCCCTCAAGCGTAGGACGTCGCAGATCCCCGAATTCGGGATCCACCGCATCCGAATAATTGTGCCGCGCCCAGACGTAGTCTGCCGCGATCGGACGTAAGGTGAAACGCTTCGTGATCGGCACGTCGATGCCGCCGCCCAGAATCGCTCCGATATTATTGTCCCGGTACAACTCCGGTGCCCCCAGCTGATTCCAGCTGATCATAGCGTGCATGAAGAAGTTCGCGTCCGTGGTTCGGAACATGAGACGAGGCCCGAGCGATAGCTCCTGCTCGTTCATGCCCTTGCCATTCGTGGTCCAGTTCTTGCCGTAGTCGAGTTCAAGAGCCAGATACTTGCTAAAGTTCCGTGCAACCGCCGCTCCGAATCCGTTCGGAGAATCCGGGAGCGCGGAGCCAAACGGCGCCGCCGCCGAATAGCCCGGCTCAGACGGCGTGGGAGTCGTCCCGCCCGGATGAATCCACTGGTAGCCTAGGAAAATGTCATACTTTGGAACCTCGACATCCGTCGACTGCGCGAAGGCCGCGCTTGACAAGGCCACCATCGCGGCCAGCCCAATAAGTGAGATCACGACACGCCCTTGGCGCGCCTTACTTTCTAACATAAACTTCCTCCAACGAAAATTTGGGATTTTGAAACGCTTTACTTGAAAGCCCCTCGTGGAACTCTAGTCAGATGTAGACTGTGGGGACTTGGATTGTTACTTCCGCCAATATTTTTTGGGTATAGGAGAACACTATCATCAATCTAAGATTTTTCAAAGCACAGGAGCGCGCGCTTTGGTACATACATGTGTCTCAGGATGAGACGGCCTGATCTCCACCCGCCTGCATAACCATCATCCGGTCCACGCGACCCGCTCCCGTGTAAGAATTAGAATTCCCTCATGACGCAGGAAAAAGTCCTCATCGTCGAAGACGAAGAACACGAGCGCACCGGACTCGCCGAGCTGGTGTCGTCGTGGGGCTATCGCTCCGATGTCGCTCGCGACGGCATCGAGGGCTTCGAACGAGTCATTGCCTGGGCGCCCTCAATCGTCATCACCGACATGAAGATGCCCCGCATGGGTGGCCTCGAACTGCTGGAAAAAATCTCCGCCGAGGGCCGCACCATGGCAGTGATCGTGGTTACCGCCCAGGGAACCATCGATAGCGCAGTCCAAGCCATGCGCATCGGCGCCTACGACTACATCACCAAACCGATCGACACCCAACGCCTGCGAACCATTCTGCACAATGCATCGCGACTGCTCGGCGCTCGCACCGAACTGGAAGTCACCCGCCGGAAGCTACGCGACTCCGGATCGCTCGGCGCGCTCGTCGGCCCCTCCAAGAAGATGCAGGAGATTTTTCGCCTCATCGAAATGGTCGCTCCCAGCACCGCGTCCGTCCTGATCACCGGCGCCAGCGGCACCGGCAAAGAACTTGTCGCCCGAACCGTCCATGAACTCAGCCCGCGAAAAAATAAGCCCTTCGTGGCCATCAACTGCGCCGCCATCCCAGAAACTCTCATCGAGAGCGAAATCTTCGGCCACGAAAAAGGCGCCTTCACCGGAGCCCTCGAACGCCGCACCGGCTGCTTCGAACTCGCCGAAGGCGGAACCCTCATGCTCGACGAAATCGGCGAGATGCCCATCGCCACGCAAGCCAAACTCCTGCGCGTCCTCGAAGACCGCAAACTCCGCCGGCTGGGCGGCAAGGTCGAGACCACTGTCGACGTCCGCGTCCTCGCCGCCACCAACAAAGTTCCCGAAGACGCAGTCGCCCGCGGCGAACTTCGCAACGACCTTTACTATCGCCTGAACGTCTTCAACATCCACATGCCGCCGCTCTCGGAACACAAGGAAGACATCCCTGACCTCGTGCAATCCCTCCTCGTGGACATGAGCGCCAAGCATGGACGCAAAGTGTCGACCGTCAGCGAAGCGGTGCTCAACGCATTCAAAACTCACTCCTGGCCGGGAAACGTCCGCGAGCTGCGCAACGTCCTGGAGCGCGCCGTAATCGTCTGCGACAGCGGCGTGATCGAAACCAAGCATCTACCGCCAGACTTCGGTAAAGTCATCGTGCGAGCGTCATCCGATGATGGCGATTCCGTTAGACTCGGTGTCGGAACAACGGTGGGAGAAGCGGAAAGACTGTTGATCCTGAAAACACTCGAGTCCACGAACAACAACAAGACGCGCGCCGCTGAAATCCTCGACATCAGCCTCAAGACGCTGCACAACAAGCTGAAAGAGTACGGCAACGCTACCGCAGAGTCAGCCCCGGAAAAAGAAGAAACCGAAGCCTAACGCGACTGCGGCGATATATTGCTATCCTGACCCTATACCGCCATGCTGCGCCGGACTAAAATCGTCATCGCCATCGCCTTCATGGTGACCATCCTGTCTGGCAGTTTTTCTTACCTTTATCTTTCCGAAATCCTCTCGGAAGAAGTAGCCAACGCGCACGATAACGCTTCTCATGTCGCGTCCGATCTCGCCTACCTCGCAACCAGCGCCGCTCCCGATCTCACGAGTACGCATACCGACACCAACAATCCCAAAGCCGTGCGCAAGGCTCTGGCATATTATCTCGGTACCGATGCCGACTTGAACGCAATGCTGGAATCCGTCGTCGGCAACTGGCCCGCGATCTACGACGCCGCCCTCGTCGATGCCGACGGAAAAGTCATCCTCGACACCAATCCCGATCTCGTGGGCAAGCAGATTGCCGACCGCCCCAACTTCCATCAAGTATTCACCGCCGGATTCCGCCGCCAGCTTCGCTTGATTTACAACGCCCCCAGCGTCTATGACGTCCGCCAGCCATTGCAGCTTAACGGCGACAATTTCGGAAGCATTCGCGTCGGCGTTTCGACCGTACTCGTTCGAAATGCGCTGACCCCGCGATTGCGCCATGCCCTCGTCATCTCGATCATCGCGATTTTCGCCTCCGTCATCATCGCTGCTGCACTTTCCAATATCGCGCTCGGCCCCCTGGAGCGCCTCAGCCGTAGTCTGGACAACGTCACCAGCGGCGACGGCGATACCCTCGAAGAATCCGACGCCGGCAAGGACGAATACGGACTCGTCACTTTGAAAATCGCCCACCTCGGCCGCCAGATGCGCGACGCGCGCCAGATATTCTCCGCTCTCAAAGACAACGTCGATCAGATCATGGCCAACCTTC
>Ga0181531_10002362_pt1 | contig 11808 bp, 10 predicted proteins | sample PEATcosm2014_Bin_38_FD_119743 | JGI IMG/M metagenome (GOLD analysis project Ga0181531, IMG submission 119743) | Peatland microbial communities from MTU Mesocosm Facility, Houghton, MI, USA - PEATcosm2014_Bin11_10_metaG | ecosystem: Environmental > Terrestrial > Soil > Wetlands > Peat | place... | reverse complement strand
GTGCGACCACCTACACCTTCGAGATGGGGACGGTCCGTGGCAACGGGAAAGTCGCCGGCAGCTTGGGCGACGGCGGCCTCTTGGTGAGCATCTACCACGTCACTCCGCCTTCCCCGTAATGGCTACTCTTCGAGCGTCGTGACGTCGCCCAACTCTTGGCCCGTCTCTTGGGCCCGGAGGAGGCGGCGCATGATCTTGCCGCTGCGCGTCTTGGGGAGCTTGGGGGTGAAGCGGATGGCGGACGGCGTCGCGATCGGGCCGAGCTCGGTGCGCACGTGTGCGATCAGCTCGGCGGCGAGCGTTTCGGATTCGGTGTAGCCGCCGCGCAGGACGACGTAGGCGACGATCGCCTCGCCTTTGAGGTCGTCGGGAACGCCGCACACGCCCGCTTCGCCGCAGGCGGGATGCGAGACGAGCGCGCTCTCGACGTCGGCGGTCGCGATACGGTGGGCGGCGACGTTCAGGACGTCGTCGGCGCGGCCGAGGATCGCGAGGTACCCCTCGGTGTCGCACGTCGCGACGTCGCCGGCGACGTAGGTGCCCCAGCGAAAGTACTGCGCGTGGCGCTCGCGGTCGCCCCACACGGTCGCGAACATGTGCGGCAGCGGGTTCTCGATCACCAGCAAGCCGCCGCTGCCGCCGCGCGGGATCGGCGCGCCGTTGCCGTCGCGCACGTCGAAGGCGATCGGCCCGAGCGCCTTGCCGCTGCGATCGGGCCGCACCGGTGTGGTCGGGAAGAACCCACACGCCGGCGCCGCGACTTCGGTCTGCCACCACTGGTTCAGCACCGCGGTCCGCTTGCCGCCGACCACTTCGTAGAGGAAACGCCACGCCTCGGGGTTGAGCGGCTCGCCGGCACACCAGATGCCGTCGAGCTTGGAGAGGTCGTGCCTCGCCGCCAATGCATCGCCCAGCCGCAACAGCATGCGCGCGAGGGTCGGCGCGGTGTAGAGCTTGGTCACGCCGAGGTCGGCGAGCGTCGCGTAGACCGCGTCGCTCGCAGGATAGTCCGGCGCGCCTTCACGCAACACGCAGCGATAGCGGTTGGCGAGCGCACCGTACACCATCATCGTGTGGCCGACGATCCAACCGATGTCGCTCGTGCACCAGTAGACGTCCTCCGGCGTGATCCCGGTCGTCGCCCCCAGCAGCGTCGACGCGCCCACCAGGTACCCGCCGTGGTTCATCACCAGCCCCTTCGGCTTGCCGGTGGTGCCGCTGGTGTAGAGGATGAACAGCGGGTGCTCGGCGCCGACGATCTCCGGTGCCGCCTCGTCGGCGTGGCCGCCGAGATAGTCGGACCAATCGACTTCGCGCGGGTCGCGCGCACCGCTCGTCTCGCCGCGACGAAAGACGACGATCCGCTCGATCTGCGGCAGTTCGCGCACGGCCGCGTCGGCAATGCCCTCGAGGTCGACCGGCTTGCCGCGCCGGTACGTGACGTCCCCGACGAACAGCAGCGTCGCGCCGGCGTCGACGATGCGATCGCGCAACGCACCCGCTCCGAGTCCGGCGTAGATCACCGAGTGAATCGCGCCGACGCGCGCGCACGCCAACATCGCGACGATCCCCTCGACCGTGAGCGGCATGTAGATGCAGACCCGATCGCCGGGCTTCACGCCGTCGGCACGCAAGGCGTTCGCGAGCCGGTTCACCTCGCCGAGCAGCGCCCGGTACGTCACCCGCCGCTCGTCGCCGTTCTCGCACTGGTACTCGTAGGCGATCGCATCCGGGTGGCCGGCCACGTGCCGATCCAAACACGAGACCGTCGCGTTCAGCCGGCCGTCGGGAAACCAGTGCTGATCCTCGATCGTGCCGCGAAAGACGGTCTGCGGCGCCGTCTCCCAGGCCAGCCGCTGCGCGGCCGCACGCCAGTAGGCGTCGGTGTCCGCCAGCGACTGCGCGACGTACGCGGCTTGATCGGCGATCGGAAACCACTGCGCGACGCGCGGCGGGGGAGGAACGATCTCGCCGGTCGAGAGCAGACCTTCGATGGTCGAGGACGGGGTCGTGGACACGGCGGGCTCCCCTCGTTCGGAGAATCAGACCTTGATGTAGTCGTGCTGATCGATGACCGGACCGTTCGGCCCGCGGCTGACGTGATAGGTCGCCTCGTACGCACCGCGCGCGGTGTTCAGCTCGGCCTCGATCGTCGCGCCGGCGGCGTCGACGTGGCGCGTGCGCAGCGACGTGATGCGCGCGCCCGAATCCAAGAACCCTTGTTCGGTGAGTTGCACGTTGGGGTCGCCCGGGCTGACGCCGAACGCAGAGTACGCGGCGTTCTCGTCGCCGCCGATGATCGCGTCCAAGTAACGGCGCACCGTCGCCTGCGCCTGCACGCCGAAGCCTTCGGCAGGACGCTCGACGGGCCGCGGAGCTTCGTGCTCCGCGTATGAGGGCAGCGTGGCTTCTGCACGCGCGGCCGGCACCGGCGTGATGACGACGGGCGTCGTGCGCACGTGCGGCGCGGGTGGCGTGGGCGCCGTGGTCGACGCGCTCGTCGGCGCGCTGGTCGCGCGCGCCGGCGCACTCGGCGTTGCGGTCGCGCCGGGCGTCGCCGTCGCCGTCGGCGTGTCGGTCGGTTCGGGCGTGTCGGTCGGTTCGGGTGTCGGCGTCGGCGAAGGATGGCCGACCAGCGTCGCGATGGCAAGCGGTCCGCGCGAGGGTTGCGCGACCGGGGTCACGACGGGCAGTACGCCACTGGGCGCGGGTCCGGGCGCGCCGGCGTTCTTGCTTTGCAGCGCCGACAAGAACGCGCCGATCCCCAGCCCCGCGACGACGACGCCGACACCGAGCGCGACCGTCGGCAGGATTCCGCTACCCTCTCGCGACGTGCGACGCTGCTGCGGTGACGACGGAGAACGACGGCGACGAGGCGGTTCCGGCATCGCGGGCCAGTTCCGCGAAAACGACCGGGAAGCCCCCTCCCTCTTCGGGAATGTCACGCTCCGGTATGCTCCGGGTCGCCATCCCGATCGATGTCTCCGCAGTCTCCTGCACCGCGTCCGCCGCTTTCGCGCTGGTGACGCCGTTGCGCGTCGGCGACCTGCTCGCAGCCGCGGTCGCCGAGGCGCTCGGACCGCGCGCACCGCAAGACAAACGCGAACGCGTGATTCGCTCGACGCTCGCCGGACTGCGCGCGGGCAGCTACTTGGTCGAGATCGACGGCCGCACGTACACCGACCCGGACGACGTTGCCGTCTGTGCCGGGACCGCGACGCTTCGCTTCTTCCTACGACGCGCGCTCGCCGCGTGAACGCCCCTGGAGAGAGCGAGCGGCTCCCGTCGTCGATCGGCGGGCTGGTCGACCTCGGCTTCGAAGCGTACCTCGCGCGGGCGCCGCTGTACCTCCTGCTCGCGCTGTCGACGTGCGTGGTCTGCGCAGCGGTCGACTACATCGCGCCGGCGGCCGACAACAACGCCGAAGCGACGCGCCTGCTCATCATCGAGGTAATCGAGCTTCTCGCCAACGCGTTCGTCATCGGGCTGGTGGCCCTCGACGTCGGGGGCCGCGTCGCTAGCGAGGTTCCGACGACGCGCGCGCTCGTGCAAGGTGCCGCGCTGCGATGGGGGCGCGTGACGATCGCTTCGATCCTGGTGGAGTCGATCGTCGTGCTGACCGCCGACCTCGCCATCCCCTCAGCACCGCTGGATCCGCTCGCCGTGCTCGTCGCCCCGCTGGTGTGGCTTCTGTGGGGAACACTCGCACTGACGCTGCCGCTGGCGGCCCTGAGCGCCGAGAGCTCCGGCGCGTTCGCCGCGTTGACGAGCCTCGTACGCGCCTTCGGCTTCGGGTTCCATCCCAACAACTTCGGCCGGCTCGCGCTGCTCTCGCTCGCGACGATCGCGCCGCTGCTGCTCGAGACGGTCCTGAGCGACCTCGCCGCGCTGCACCCGTTCGGCCACGCCAAGTTCTGGTGCAACTTCCCGGTCGACATCATCGTGGCCGCACCCCTCACGGCGGTGCAGACGGCGTTCGCGCTCGACTTCGCGCGCCGCGCCGGCGGCCCGGGCCGCCGCCGGTCCTAGCTCAGGGGTTCTGCGCGTAGAGCTGGCCGCGACGCGTCAACACCAGCTCGGTGTAGAGGGCGTTGGGCCAAGCGAAGTCCTCGCGCGTGTACGACTCGGGCCAGTTGTCGTTGAACGACTCGTGCAAGCGGTGGTCGCCGATATCGGAGACGGCGATGTAGCCGAACACGCGGGCGACTTCATCCTCGTCGGTCGCGGTCATCGCCTGCACGCACAGCGCCAGCGGCCACACGTAACCGTGCGGCGTGTGCGGGCTCCCCTCGCCCGAGGCGTAGCGACCGCTGAAGTAGTACGGGTTGCGGTCGGAGAGCGCGAACTTGCGCGTCGCCACGTAGAGCGAGCTCGTCTTGGGCAAGTAGCCGAAGTACGGAATCGACAGCAGCGAGGGCAGGTTGGCGTCGTCCATCACGTTGGCGTGGCCGCGTCCGTCGACTTCGTAGGCGTAGATGCGGCCGAACGGCTTGAGATCGAGCGTCCCGTACTGCTCGATCCCGCGCTGGATCTCGACCGACATGCCCCACGCGTCGTCCGCCATCCGCTCGTCGTGCCACACCTGGCGCGAGAGCGTCGTGAGGTCGCGCATGACGACGACCGCGAACATGTTGACCGGGATGTTGAAGTGGTAGCGTACCGGATCGTCGGACGGGCGGAAGGCCGTCCAGACCATTCCCGTGTAGCGCACCGGGCTGCCGTGGCCGCCGTTGGCGAGCTGCGGGTTCGTATAACGCGAACGCTGCGGGTGGTGTTGCTCCACTCGCAGCGTATCGAGCACCTTTTGGAACGCGCTGCGGACCGTGGGGGTGAAAATGCTCCGATCGCCCGTCTGGCGGTAGTAGTCGTAGGCGAACCAGATCGGATAGAGCAGCGAGTCGACCTCAAACTTGCGCTCGGTGACCTTGTAGTCTCGCGAGAACGCGTTGGCGTAGGGGTCGATCAGGATGTACTTGGCCTGCCGCGCCACCACGCCGCGCAACGTCTTCTGGACGTCGCCGTCGTGCTCGGAGAGGCCGATGTACGGCCGGACGATGGCGCTGGCGTCGCGCAGCCACTCCGAGTCGATATCGCCGGTCGACACATAGGTGGTGCCGTCGCGCTGGAGCGTGGCGTGGCGCTGGATCGTCTCGTCGTACGCGGTCAGGTAGAGGCGGTCCAGCTTGGCGTTGAGGGTCGGGCTCAGGGTCAGGCCCCCGCCCGCACGTGCCGGCAACGTGCCCGTGATCACGGACGCGACGACTGCGACGGCGAGGAACTGGCCTATTTTTCGTCTGAGCAACTCACCGTACGTATCGGCACGTTTCCGTAGTACCATAATACGGGAACGTACAACCACCCGCCATCGTCGTTAAGGAAATCCATGACTTTCCGCCGCCGCGCCGCATGCGCCGGCTCGTTCGCGCTTCTGGTCGTCGTTGCGACCACCGTCGTTGCCAGCGCGGACCAAGCCTACGCGGTGAGCGGAAAGGACGTCTTCCAGCTCGGCGGCCGGGACGAGCGGACCCAAACCCGATACCAAGGCGTGCAGCAATTGGTGATCACGCGCACGGGCAATGCGGTCACCTATGCGGCGCGGGTCGAGTACGACAAGCGCGGCGACGGTGCCGGCAGTGCCCGGCACGAAACGGCAACGTACAATTCGACGATGCTGCCGAGCGGACAGATGCAGGACGGTCAGACGGACGACCCCGACTACCTGACGATCCTCGATCAGCCGTTCGCCGTGCAGCTCGACGCACCGACCTTGCGTGACCTCGGTCACCTCAAGCGGCCGGTCCCGTTCGATTTCCCCTCGCCGATCACCGGCGCACCGCTGCGCGGCACGCTGCGCCGGGTCCCCGACGCGACGGTCGGCGGGATGCGAGCGATGGGCATTGCCTTCGAGGCAGCCGGTCCGCTGCACGGCGCACTGCCCGATCACCCGGCGCTGGCCTTGGCGGGACACATCCGCATGCGTGGGACGGCGTATTACGCCTACGACACCGCGCTCTTGATCGCGCTCGACGCGAACCTGGAGATCGACGGCAACCTGGATGCCGAGACCCAGCGCTCGCCCGTCTCGATCCTCTACCAGCGCTCGCTCCGCCCGCTCGCACAGCAATCGGCGCGCGCGATCCCGGCGCCCTCGCCCCGGTCCTCCTAAGAAAACCGTTGTACGTGGGCCTCGTTCCGAGGGCGCGGCGCGCCGGGTAAGGAACAGCCGCAACCGGCACTCTCCGGGCCCGGTTGAGGACCCTGATGAGTGCGCTCGCTGCACCGCTCTTCGGAGACCGCTACCGCGTGACCGCACCGGCGACCGTCCCGGCGACCGTGAATCACCCGATTCCCGGCCCGGAAACGTTCGAATCGATCGTTGACGACTATCAGCGCCGGCTGTATGGCTTCGCCTTGCGCATGACCGGCAACCGCGAAGACGCCGAGGAGATCGTCCAGGACGCCTTCGTGCGTGCCTACCGGGCACTTGCGAAGATGGACCCACAGCAGCGCGCCGAGCTGCGTCTGCAGCCGTGGCTCTACACGATCACGCTGAACGTCACCCGCAACCGCCTGCGCTCGAAGCGCCCGACCAACGTCGCGCTCGACTCGCTGGCCGATCCCGACGCGTTGCTCAACGAGACCCAAGAGGGTCCCGATCAACCCGAGCAGATCGTCGATCGCGCGGCCGACATGGTGCTGGTCGAACAAGCACTCCTCCAGCTCCCGATGCACTTGCGCGCAGCCGCGACGCTGCGCTTCATCGAGGGCCGCAGTCACCCCGAGATCGCCGAGATCCTCAACCAGCCTATCGGCACGGTGAAATCGCACGTTCATCGCGCCGTGCGAATCCTACGCCGGATCCTCGGACCCCAAGTCGGACGCATCGTGCAGAGCGATCGTCCCATCACCGAGGAAGAGGAGTAAACCCATGCGCTGTGCCGACGTCGAACGGCTCTGGGACGAGATGCGCGAGGGTGTTCAGCCGCGCCGCGAGCACGTGCTGGCACACCTTCGCGGTTGCGCCGTCTGCCAAGAGATCTACCGCGAGAACGAAGGCATCGCGTACTGTCTCACCTGTCTGCCGCTGGTCGAGCCGCCCTCCAGCATGGTGCCCAAGATCCTCGACCACATCAAGTCGACGGTCAAGATCGTTGCGCCGGATTCGGTCGCGACCGTCGAGTCGCCGATCGGCACGCTGTTCGTCGCGTTTCGTCACACCGGGATCACCGCGATCGCGATCGACCGCGGCGAAGGCGACGAAGCCGTCGTCACGCGTTTGCAACGGCGCCTGGGCCGGGGCGTCATTCCCTCGCAAGCACCACAGTGGGTGCGCGACACCGTCGAAGCGTTTTTCCGCACCCATCGGCCCGATCTCGACAAGGTCGACATCACCGAGCTGACCACGTTCGAGCAATCGGCACTGCGCGCCGCGGCGACGATCCCGCCGGGCGAGGTCCGTTCGTACGGCTGGGTGGCTGAGGCGATCGGCCAACCGACTGCGGCTCGCGCCGTGGGACGAGCCATGGCCCGCAACCCGGTGCCGCTGCTCTACCCGTGTCATCGCGTCGTCGATGCGACCGGTGCCCTGCACCAGTACGCGTACGGCGTCGAAGTGAAGGCGCGCATCCTCGAATTGGAAGGGTATCACCCGGCCCGCCGCTGAAGCACGCTTCACACGACGTCCGCAGCACCTTCAGACCAGAGATGAACGAAGGATAACAGCGGACCTATGAGGAGGTGGTCATCGTTTCTAGCGACAGTCCCCAACACGGTTTCACGATGATCGGAGGTTCGGCTCCGTAGCCGGACCTCACCGAAGAAAACCCCTCTGGGCCGCCCGGCAACGGGCGGCTTTTTTTCGGCCTCCGGAGGGAGCGACCGAGCGCCGCAGGTGCTGCGGGCTGCCCGCAGAAAAACTCCGGTTCGTGTCCCGGCACGTACTCTTGACCGGCTTCGAGCCGTTCGGTCCGCATACCGTCAACCCCAGCGAGCTGCTCGTTCGCAGTTTCGAGGGCCGCGCCATCGCAGGACGAACGCTCGCCACCCGCGTCTTCCCCTCAGAAACCCGCACGCTGCGCGACCGCCTCGAGGCCGTGCTCGCCGAGACGCAGCCTGCCGTCGTACTGGCCGTGGGCTATGCGCCCGGACGGGCCGGGATCGCCCTCGAGCGCGCCGCCCTGAACCTGTTGGACTTCGACATCCCGGACGCGGTCGGCACGATGCGCAAGAACGACCCCATCCAGCGCGGCGGCCCCGAGGCGCGCCTGGCGACCCTGCCGGCGTCGGAGATCCTGACGTCCTGGCACGCGGTCGGCGTCCCCGGCTACGTCTCGAACACGGCGGGCACCTACCTCTGCAACCAGATGCTCTACGAAGCGCTCGCGCTGACCGCCAACGCCTCGCCCCCGGTCCTGGTGGGGTTCATCCACGTGCCGGCGCTGCCGGCACAGGCGATCGAGCTGGGCGCCGAACGCACTCCGTCCATGACGCTCGACCTGATGCGCAAGGCGATCGAGACCGCGCTCGAAGCCACGCTCGTTTGGCTCGACGCAAAGCCGGCTCAGCCGGCCAAGAAAGCCGGCGACAAGCTTTGGATACCACGCGGACTCCGAGAAGTTGAACGATAACATCGAGCGCGATCCGCGCCTGCTCGCCATCCCCGATATCCACGGTCACTGCAAGGGCGAACACAAGCCGTTCACCGAGGAGCGCCCGCTCCCGCTCACCGCGCGGATGCTGTTCCTGTGGTTCTTCCACGCCTGCAAGCGGGGGTATCCGCGCTTCCTGATGGTCGCGGATCACATGAACTATCTGACCTTCGAGGATCCGGCCGCGGTCAATCTCGTGCGGCGGGCGCTCAAGCTCGCCCAAGCGGGCGACCTCTATGGTGCCGCCGAGACCGCCGGTGTCGACGTCGGCCACGCCGCCGTCGTCAGCGAAGGCCTGCGCCGCGGGATGCGCTTCTCGATCGGCGCCGAGGTCGACAACGATCCGCGTTCACGCCCCGACGCGCAGAACATCGTCGACGCGATGCGTCCCGATGCAATGATCCGCTCGGTCCACTTCTTGCCGATCACGCACCCGGTGCACGGCGAGAACTGGAGCTGGCCGTTCGACAACCCCGAGTTCAAAGATCTCTTCGACGTCGTCGGCACCGATCAGACGTGGGAGCTCTACATGACCGCGCTGATCGACGCGATCGAGCGGCTCTCGGGACAGATCGTCGGTCACTTCTACGTCCCGGCCGTGTTCGGCCACTGGCCCGACGAGTCGAAACTCGAAGAGTACGAAAACCGCATGCTCGACGCCGCCGCAGCCCGCGGGATGGCCGTCGAGTTCAACACGCGATTCCTCTACCGCGATCACCCCGAGGAAGAGAAGGCGCGCTACCTGGCCGCCAACATGCGCCTGCTGCGCAAGGCCAAGGAGCGCAACGTCGGGATCGCGATCGGTTCCGACGCCCACTCCCCGCGCGATCAAGGCGGTGCCTTCGAGACCGTGCTCGCCGTGCTCGACGAGCTGGACATCAACGAGTTGGTGTTCCCGCTCGGCGGTCTGCTGCGCCGCGTCGCGCTGCGCGTCGTGCGCGAGCCCGAACCCGAGCCGCCGCCGGTGATCGAGCCCGAACCCGTCGCGGTCGTCGTGGCGGTGGCCGAGGTAGCGGCGCCTGCCAAACCGCGACGCGCGAAGAAACCGGCTCCCGCACCGCAGACCGCCGCCTCCGAAGCGGTACCGTCCGCGGCCGAGCTGCCGGGCGCCCAGCCCCCCGAGCCCCCCGTTGCGGCCCCCGCCGCCGCCGAACCGCCCGCGCCGGCGCCCGCCCCGCAAGCGGAAGCCGCGCCGGTCGTGGCCAAGCCCGAACCGAAGCCCAAGCCCAAGCCGAAGGCGGCGCCGCAACCCGCGCCGGAGCCGACCCCCGAGCCCCCGCTCGTGGAAGCCGTGGAACCCGCGGTGGCCGCTCCCGCCGCGGTCGAATCCGCCGTCACACGAGCAGCTCCGAAGCCGAAGGCGCCGGCCAAGACGGCCGCGTCCGCCGCTCCGCCATCGCCATCCAAGCCGACGCCGAAGCCGACGCCGAAACCCGCCGCGAAGGTCGCGGCCAAGAAACCGGCCGCGAAGCCCGCCCCCAAAGCAGCGCCCGCCAAGAAGTCGAGCGCCAAGCCGGCCGCCAAGCGCGTCGCCGCCAAAGCTGTGGCCAAGAAAGCGGCGAAGCCCGCCGCGCGGCCGGCCAAGCCGGCTGCCAAGCGGGTCGCGGCGAAGTCGCCGGCTCGCAAAGCCGCCGCCAAAAAAGCCACCGTCAAAAAAGCGCCGGCGCGCGCGAGCACAGCGAAGAAAACCGCTGCGAAATCAGCGCCGGCGCGGAGTGCGCCCGCCCGCAGGGGTGCGCCCGCGAAGAAAACGGTCAAAAAGACGGCCGCGAAGCGCCGTTAGGAGGAATGGGTTTGCGAAGACTCACGATCGGCGCGCTCGCGTGCGCGCTGGCTCTGGGTGCGTGCACCAAGGTCGGCGATCAAACCGCCGGCGGCACGACGGCACCAAATGCGAACACCGTCCCCGGCGTGTTACGCGTTGCCGTCCAGCGCGAGCCCAACAGCCTCAACCCGATCCTCTCGGCGTATACGATCGAAGGCTTCGTCAACCGGCTCAGCTTCGACACCCTGATCACCGTCTCGAGCGACGGCCACACGCTCGTCCCCGATCTCGCCGCCTCGGTGCCGACCCCGCAGAACGGCGGGATCAGCCCCGACGGACTGACGATCACCTACCACCTGCGCCACGGCGTGAAGTGGCAAGACGGCGTCGCGTTCACCAGCAAGGACGTCAAGTTCTCCTGGCAAGCAATGGTGAATCCCAACAACAACGTCAATACGACGGTCGGATACGCCGACGTCAAATCGGTCGATACGCCGAGCGACGACGTCGTCGTTTTTCACCTCAAGCAGAAATTCGCGCCGTTCGTCAACACGATCTTCGCGGAGAGCGACAACCCGATCTGCATCGTCCCCGAGCACATCCTCGGGAAGTTCCACGACCTCAATCGCATCCCGTTCAACGAGCAGCCGATCGGGACCGGCCCGTTCAAGGTCGCGCGCTGGGTGCGCGGCGATCACATCGAACTGGTCGCCAACCCCGACTATTGGCAAGGCGTCCCGAAGCTCAAGAGCATCATCGTGCGCATGATCCCCGATGAGAACACCGGGGTGAACGCGCTACGCTCGCACGACGTCGACTTCATGCTCGAGCCCTCGCCCAATCTCTACCTGATGCTCAAAACGGTCCCCGACATCAAAGTCGTGCTCGACCAGAGCCCGCAAGCGCTGTGGATGTTGATGAACAACGCGCGGGCGCCGCTGAACGACCCGAACGTGCGCCGCGCGATCGCGTACGCCGTCGACAAAGAGGCGCTGGTGAGCAAGTTCACCGGAGGTTCGGCGACCATCGCGTGGTCGGATCAGCCACCGTATTCCTGGGCGTACAACCCGCACGTGACCCAGTATCCGCACAACGTCGCAACGGCCAAGGCACTGCTCACGCACGCGGGCTGGACACCCGGTCCGGACGGCATCATGCGCAAGAACGGCAACCCGCTCACCTTGCAGATCGCGTACAACAGCGAGAACGCGACGCGGCGGCTGGCCGCCGTCGAGTTGCAGGCAAACCTGCGCGATGCGGGGATCGACGTGCAGATCAAGAGCTATCCCGGGGACCTGTACTTCGGCACCTACGGCCAGGGCGGAATTCTCGCCACCGCCAAATATGATCTGGCCATCTCGGGGTGGGTCGCCGGTATCGATCCCGACGACCATT
>Ga0181531_10002361_pt1 | contig 11810 bp, 9 predicted proteins | sample PEATcosm2014_Bin_38_FD_119743 | JGI IMG/M metagenome (GOLD analysis project Ga0181531, IMG submission 119743) | Peatland microbial communities from MTU Mesocosm Facility, Houghton, MI, USA - PEATcosm2014_Bin11_10_metaG | ecosystem: Environmental > Terrestrial > Soil > Wetlands > Peat | place... | reverse complement strand
CGCGTGCGGCGGTGCTGACGTCCTCTGGCTATGCTACGACACGCCGGTCAATGAGAACGACGAATCGGATGTGGAATATGTTCTGGCCAATTTGCGCCGCGCCCTGCCGCATTTGTCGAAGGGCACGCTCGTTTTGATCTCCGCGCAATTGCCGGTCGGCACTTGCCGCCGGCTGGAGTCGGAATACCCGGAACTTCATTTCGCCTGCTCCCCGGAAAATCTCCGGCTGGGGAAGGCGCTGGATTCGTTCGAGAGGGCCGAACGCGTCATCGTGGGCGTTCGCAGTGACGCGAAGAAAGCGTTGCTCAAAAAACTGTTCGCACCGTTCACAACGCAGGTGATTTTCATGCGCACCGAATCGGCGGAGATGGTGAAGCACGCGCTCAATTCATTCCTCGCGTTGTCCATCACGTTCATCAACGAAATCGCGCGGCTCTGCGAACATGTTGGCGCGGACGCGAAGGAAGTTTCGATGGGACTGAAAAGCGACCCGCGCATCGGGTCTCATGCCTACCTCGGTCCCGGCGGACCTTTCGCGGGCGGCACCCTGGCGCGTGACGTGGTCACTCTCACCAGGCTGGGCGCCGTCGAAGGGGAAACGCTCGCCGTTATTCCTGCCATCAAACAGAGCAACGACCGGCATCGCGGCTGGGCGTTTCAACGGTTACAATCACGTCCCGGCGGCGTGCGTGGCAAAACCATCGCCGTGCTGGGCCTGGTCTATACCCCCAATACCGATACGCTCCGACGCAGCGCCGCGGTGGAATTATGCAATCATTTGCTGACGGCGGGTGCGTTGGTTCACGCGTTTGATCCGGCGATCAAACAACTGCCCGACGAACTCTCCGCTGTTTCACTGGTTTCCAGTGCTGCCGACGCCTTGAATGGCGCGGACGCAGCCGTGATTTGCACCCGATGGCCGCAGTTTCGGTCTCTCGATTGGCCGGCCATTCTGCCGACGATGCGCGGGCGGGTGATCGTGGACGCAAATCGTTTTTTGGAAAAGGAATTGAAAGACCTGCCCGGTGTCGAGCATCTTTCCGTCGGTCGCACCCAATGAAACTTAAAGGTATTAACGCGCTCATCACCGGCGGCAGCCAGGGGCTGGGAAAAGAAATCGCCACGCATTTCCTGCGCGAAGGAGCAAACGTTGTCCTTTGTGCACGCACGGAAAGGGATTTGTTCGCCACGCGCGATGAACTGGCCGGACAATTTCCCTCGCAAAAAGTCCTCGCCAAAACCTGTGATGTTTCCAGCGAATCCCAGGTGAACGGTTTCGTTGCCTTCGCGCTGCGCGAACTGGGCGCGCTTCAGGCACTTGTGCTCAATGCCGGCATCTATGGTCCCATGGGAGCCGTGGAATCCGTTTCGCTCGATGAGTGGCGACGGGCGATGGATATCAATCTCTACGGCGTGCTGCTGCCCTGCCGCGCGTTGATTCCGCATTTCAAAAAGGCCGGACGCGGCAAGATCATCGTCCTCAGCGGTGGAGGCGCGACGAGTCCGATGCCGAACATCAGCGCCTATGCTGCTTCCAAGGCAGCGGTGGTTCGCTTGATGGAAACCATGGCGGAGGAATTGAGACCGCACCGTGTGGATGTGAATGCCATCGCTCCCGGCGCCCTGGCCACGCGATTGATCGATGAAGTCCTTGCCGCCGGCCCGGACAAGGTCGGCCAGGTTTTTTACGAAAAGAACCGGCAATGGAAGGCGACGGGCGCAACCTCACTTTCGCTGGGAGCGGGCACGGCGGTTTATCTGGCCAGTGCACAAAGCGACGGCATCACCGGCAAGCTCATCAGCGTGCAATGGGACCCGTGGGAACGGCTGCATGAGTTCAAAAACGATCTGAACGGCGACATCTATACGCTGCGTCGGATCGTGCCCAGGGACCGCGGGAAGACATGGGGAGATAAATGAACTACGCCATCATCGGGTGCGGGCTGATTGGAAAGAAGCGTCTGGCGGGATTGCCCGCCGGTTCGAAACTCGCCGTGGCGTGCGATACCAACCTTGCCCGCGCCGAAGAACTGGTAAAACTGGCCAAAACCGGTCGCGCGGTTGCCGACTACAAACAAGCCGTCACCGATTCCCGGGTGGACGTGGTGATTGTAGCCACCATCAATTCCGCGCTCGCTGACGTTTCCGCCGCCGCGATACGCGCCGGCAAATCCGTCCTCGTGGAAAAACCGGCCGGCATCTCGGTTCAGCAGGTCGACGAATTGATTGCGCTGGCGGATACTCATGACGTTTGTGTCCGCGTCGGGTTCAATCATCGTTATCATCCCGCCCTGCTCCAGGCGCGGGCGATTTGGTTGTCCGGTGTGATGGGCGAGCTGATGTTTCTTCGCGCGCGGTATGGCCATGGCGGGCGCGTCGGTTACGACCAGGAATGGCGCGCCAATCCGAAACTTTCCGGCGGCGGCGAGTTAATCGACCAGGGAATTCACCTGATTGATCTGGCGGGCTGGTTTCTGGGCGGTTTCAAAACAATTGAAGGTCATGCGACAACCTGTTTTTGGAAGATGCCGGTGGACGACAATGCCTTTTTAAGCCTGCGCACGGCCAGAGGCCAGACCGCGTGGCTGCACGTCAGTTGTACGGAATGGAAGAACCTCTTCTCGTTTGAAATTTACGGACGCAACGCGAAGCTCCAGATCGAAGGTCTCGGTGGCAGTTATGGCGTTGAGAAGCTGTATCATTATCAGATGAAACCGGAAATGGGGCCGCCGGATACAAAGGTGTATGAATTTTCCGGACCGGATGAATCGTGGCGGAGGGAATTGACCGAATTTGAAAAGGACATCCAACTGAAACAAAGACCGGATGCGGGATTAAGGGAGGCAAAGGCCGCGCTGCAAGTCGTCGAAAAAATCTACCGGCAAAGTGGATTTAACTTTGACTCCCCCCGCCAAAACCCTAAATCCCAGTTTCCAGAAACCCGGATACCCGATCCAAATCCAACATGATTATCGCGCGCTCTCCCCTTCGCGTCACCCTCGGCGGTGGCGGCACGGACCTGCCATCGTATTACGAGAAGTTTGGCGGCTTTCTCGTGGCCGCAGCGATCGACAAATACGTTTATATCACGGTGCATGAAACGTTCGTGCCGGATCTGATCGTCAAATATTCCGAACTGGAACGGGTGCCGGACGCGGCGCAGTTGAAGCACCCCATCTTCCGCGAAGCGTTCAGCCTGACCGGCATTGACGGGCGCTCGCTGGAATTGACTTCAATGGCGGACATCCCGGCCGGCACCGGTCTGGGGTCGTCCAGCAGTTTTACCGTCGCGCTGCTCAAGGCGCTGCACGCCCATAAAAAAAATCTCGTTCATCCCGCTGAACTGGCCGCGCAGGCGTGCGATATCGAACTCAACCGCTTAAAGGAGCCCATCGGCAAGCAGGACCAATACATTGCCGCCTATGGCGGTCTGACCTGTTTCAAATTCCTGCCGGATGGCAGGGTCGAGGCCTGGCCCTTGAAACTTTCGAGCGAAACCCGTGACAACCTCGAGGACAATTTGCTCCTGTTTTTCACCGGCTATTCGCGCTCGGCCTCAACGATTTTGAAGGAGCAGGACCAAAAGTCGAAATCGTCCGACGCCGCAATGATTGAAAATCTGCATTTCGTCAAGGACCTGGGACTGCAAAGCCAGCGCGCCCTCGAGGCGGGGGATTTGCGTGAATTCGCGCGGTTGATGGACGTGCACTGGCAGCGCAAAAAACAGCGCAGCGGCGGCATGAGCAATCCGAACATCAATGAGTGGTATGACCGTGCCATGATCAGCGGCGCGCTCGGCGGCAAGCTCATCGGCGCCGGAGGCGGCGGATTTCTGATGTTTTATGCCGAGGACAAGATGAAACTGCGCCACGCCATGCGGGAAGCGGGCCTCAAGGAAGTCCGGTTTCGTTTCGATTTTGAAGGCACAAAACTGTTGATTTCGTGAGCACGCCGCTCGACATCCCCGTCGCCATTCTCGCGGGCGGGCTGGCCACGCGGCTTCGGCCGATCACGGAAAAGATCCCCAAATCGCTGGTGCCGGTGGCCGGAAAACCATTCCTCGCGCACCAGCTTGAATTACTGCGTTTGCGTGGCATCCGGCGCGCCGTGGTGTGCACTGGCCATCTTGGTGAAATGATTCAGCGCGATTTCGGCGACGGCGCGGCGTTTGGCGTGCGGCTGGATTATTCGTTCGACGGCCCGAAATTGCTTGGCACGGGCGGTGCGATCAAGCGCGCGCTGCCGTTGCTCGATGATGAATTTTTTGTGCTGTACGGCGATTCCTATTTGCCGGTGGAGTATCATCCCATCGCGGAATTCTTCCGGCGCAGCGGCAAGCCCGGTTGCATGACGGTGTACCACAATCAAGGGCGTTACGACACCAGCAATGTTGTATTCCGCAACGGCGAAATCGCGGTCTATGATAAACGCAGCCGCGTGCCGGAAATGCAATACATTGATTATGGATTGAGCCTGTTCAAGGCACCGGTTTTCAACTCGTATACCTCGGGTCAAACCTTTGATTTGGCCGAAGTTATGGACAAATTGGTCCACGAGAAACAACTGGCCGGGTACGAAGTGCGCGAACGCTTTTATGAAATGGGTTCGCCTGCAGGCTTGGCGGAACTGGAATCGCTGTTACAATCCAAATCACCATGAGTTTTACCAAAGAATTCCTCGATGAAGTCCAGCAGGTGGTCGCCCAATTGAACGCCGACGCAATCGAAAAGGCCGCTGATGAGCTGGCGCGGGTGCGCGAGCGCGGCGGACGATTGTTCATCCTCGGTGTGGGCGGCAGCGCGGGCAACGCCGGCCACGCCGTGAATGATTTCCGCAAAATCTGCGGCTTTGAGGCTTACGCGCCCACGGATAACGTTTCCGAACTGACCGCGCGCACCAACGATGAGGGCTGGGCGACGATTTTTGCCGAATGGCTCAAGGGCAGCCGTCTGAGCGCGAAGGATGGTTTGCTGATTTTCTCCGTGGGGGGCGGCAATCTGGAGAAAAACGTCAGCCCGAATCTGGTCAGCGCCATTCAACTTGCCAAAAAAGTCGGCGCTTCCGTCGTCGGGATTGTCGGGCGCGATGGCGGTTACACGGCGAGGGAAGCCACAGCCTGTGTGATCGTGCCCACGGTGAATCCGACCCATGTCACGCCGCACAGTGAAGCGTTTCAGGCGGTCGTTTGGCATTTGATTGTTTCCCATCCCAAGCTCAAGGTGGCCCAAACCAAATGGGAATCAACGAAGTGAAGTCGGAAAGGGTCCGGGCCGTTTTCCTTGACCGGGATGGTGTCATCAACCGTACTTTGGAGCGTGATGGATTTCCCTATGCGCCAACCAGCCTGGGCGAATTCGAAATTTATCCTGAAGTGCCGGAGGCCTGCCGGCGTTTGAAACAGGCCGGTTTTCTGCTGGTGGTCGCGACCAACCAGCCGGACGTTGGCCGCGGCACGTTGAAACAGGAGGTGGTCGAAACCATTCACGCTGAAATGTGCCGGCAGTTGCCGCTGGACCGGGTGGAGGTCTGTTATCATCCCGGCAGGGGTCTGTCGCATTGTGACTGCCGCAAACCAAAACCCGGCATGCTGCTGCGCGCGGCGCGCGAACTGGGCATCGACCTCGTGCAAAGCTGGATGGTCGGTGACCGCTGGCGGGACGTGGATTGTGGTCATGCCGCCGGGTGCCGGACCGTTTTCATTGACCGCGGGTATGCCGAAGAACTGAAACAACAACCCGGTTTTCGGGTCAAAAGCCTCCTGGAGGCGGGGGAAATTATCCTGGCCGGCGCAAAATAAGTTGAAGATTGGCAAGGTTGTCTTATGTTGTGGGCCACATGAAAAATCTAGCCAGCCTCAAGGTAAAACTTTTTGCCGACGGTGCGGACAAAGCCGGGATGCTCCAGTTGAACACCAACCCGCTCATCCAGGGCATGACCACCAATCCTTCGCTCATGCGCAAGGCCGGAGTGCACGATTACGAGGCGTTCGCCCGCGACATCCTGAAAAGCATCACCGAGAAGCCGATTTCGTTCGAGGTCTTCTCCGACGAGTTTCCGGAAATGCGGCGGCAGGCGATGAAGATCAAGGACTGGGGAAAAAATGTCTATGTCAAGATTCCCATTACCAACACGCGCGGCGAATCTTCCCTGCCACTGGTGCGTGAACTCGCCCGCGAAGGCGTGAGACTCAATATCACCGCCATTTTCACCGAGGAACAGGTCACCGGAGTTGCCCAGGCGCTCAATCCCAAGGTGCCCGCCGTGGTGTCCGTGTTTGCCGGCCGTATCGCGGATACCGGTGTCGATCCGGTGCCGCACATGCGGGCTGTGAATAAAATTCTGGCCGGGCTACCCCAGGCCGAGTTGCTCTGGGCGAGTGTCCGCGAAGTGCTCAACATTTTTCAAGCGGACGAATGCGGCTGCAAAATCGTGACCGTACCGCACGATATTTTGAACAAGGCGATGAAACTGGTGGGCATCGGCCTGCCGGAGATGTCACTGGACACAGTGAAGATGTTTGACGTTGACGCGAAAGCAGCAGGATTTTCGCTGTAATTTTTAACGCGTTAAACCAACCAATTGGTTCACCGTGTCGAAGACGTTTTCGACCGTGATGGAGGCCATGCACGCCAGCAATTCCTCGCGCGTGCCCTTGATATCGCCACCGTCGTAGCGGTAATAATCCAGGTTCCGCCCGGCCACCACCGGATTTTTCACAAGTGTGAATGGATTCCCATAGGGTTCAATCGGCTTGTTCCAGGTCGGCGTTTCGATGACGATTTGCGCAGGTACCTTCATGGCGGCGGCGACATGCATCAATGCCGTGTCCACGCTCAAAAAGGCCCCCGCCCGCCGCAGCAATGCCGCCGCCTGGCGCAGGTTTTTCGTGGGCGGAAAAACGGCTGTGGGCGCCGCCCGGCGGATATGTTCGTGGTCGCCTGTTTCCTCCGGTCCGCCAAAGAAAAGGACGGGAAAATCGGGTCGCTGTTTTTGCAGGCGCTGCGACAGTTCGATGAAATGTTCCAACGGCCAGCGACGCAGCGCCAGATTCTTGGTGCTGCCGGAACCGACATGAACGCCCAGCCACTTTTTCCCGGTCAGGCCATTTTGCGACAGAAAATCATCCGCCCACTTCTTCTCGTTGGGGGTCAGGAAAATTTCCAGTTCGTGGGCCGGCAATTTTGGCTCTGCTCCAAACATCGGCAGCACGGCCAGGTTGTTTTCCACGGCAGGCAGTGAATAATCCTGCGGCAAGGTTCGGTTCACCAGCCAGCGATCGAACGGGGTGAAACACTCGTATTCGTGACTGATCCGCATGTGGGCGCCCGCCAGCCAGGCGGCGATACGATAATGAATGCGGCTTTGCGGATGCGTGTTGATTGAGAGTTCATAACGCTCACGTCGCAGCGGCCAGAGAAACCGCAGTGCCTCCATTTTGCCACATTTCAGAAGGTCCTTATAGAAAACCCGGCTCACATGGGGATTGTTTTCCAGTAGATCTCTTGAACCGGCTTCCTTCACCAGCACATCAATCGTTGCGTCCGGGTGGTTGGCGCGCAATTCGTGGATCAGCGGCGTGGCCAACAAGGTGTCGCCGATGCCGGCCAGGGAAATGACCAGGATTTTCACAACCGCGAAATTTTTTCCAGCAGCGCCGTTGTGGATTTGCCGGCCACCAGCGGAATGATCGCGATTTTTCCGCCGGCCGATTCGACGGTGTGGCGTTCATCCTGATTCAGCGTCTCCAGGGTGTAATCACCTCCTTTGACATAAACGTCCGGCCGGGCCACTGCCAGAAATCTCACCGCCGTTGGTTCCTTAAAAATACAAACGCGGTCCACACTGGCCAGGGCTGCCAGGACCGCCGCCCGGTCGGCTTCCGAATTCACCGGACGTCCCTCGCCCTTTAATTGCCGTGCCGCTGCGTCGCCATTGATGCCGACCAGCAGCGCATCGCCAAGATGGCGCGCCGATTCGAGATAGGTCACATGTCCCAGGTGCAGAAGGTCGAAGCAGCCGTTGGTGACGACGAGTTGTTTGCCAGTGGCACGAAACGACGCGCGCCAGGCCGGCAATTGGTCCCACGGGATGATTTTCTCGCGGAAATTCATGTGCTTATTCTGCCCACGCGCCGCCGCTTGGCAACGACTTTAACCGCCGCGCTGATTCAACAATTTCCACACGCGCAGGGTTTCGGTCACGCCCCACGCCTGCGCGTCGCAACCGCGCTGGGTGTGGGGCGCGTCGCCGTCCAAAATTTCGGGAATCTGACCGAGGCAGCCTTCACTCATCAATTTTTCCGCACTGCCCAGATACGCCCTGGCCGCCGCCACGGCCTCCGGCGCAAAGCCCCATGCGCGCGCCAGCGCTTCGCAAAAGTGGGGAAATGTCCACGTCCACGCTGTGCCATTATGATAGGCCGGCTTGCGGCGTGTGTCCTCGTTGCCCTCGTAGGCCGGCCAGTAGGGTTCGGGAGGATTATTCAAAAGCCGGCCGTTGTTGTCATAAATCGGCAGGGGCACGGCCACTGGCAGCGGCGCGAGCGAGCGCAAGGCGCCGGGCACGACCAGATATTTTTGCGCGGCCTCAACACAGCGTTTCGCGCGTTCTCCGGTGACGAGGCCGAGGCTCACGGGGAACAGGCAGTTGCTGCGCAGTGCGTCACTGGGCGTGGCGTCACGTGCAATCACCCGTGGTCCGGCGAGCAGCACATCGGCGAACCAGCCCTGGTCTTCGAGCCAGAAAAGTTTTTCCAGCGAAGCGCTGGCGCGTTCGGCCAGTTTGCGCCACTTTTCGCCCCCGTCACCTTGGGCGTTCCTTTCAAGCTGGCGGAGCAGGCGAATCCACAACGACTGAATTTCAACCGGATAACCTTCACGCGGCGTGCCGGCGGGATGATTCGTGTCCATCCACGTGAAATGGCCCGGGCTCCAGATCAGTGCCGAATCCGGATCCAGGTGAATGCCATTGGACGTGCCTTTGGCATAATTCACCGCGATGCTTTCCAGGATTTCGCGGATGGCTCGCGTTGGCGACCCGACCGTCTCGGATTGGAAATCGGGCTTGATTTGGGCCATCTCCTCGCAGGCCAGGGCGAACCATAGCGGCGCATCAGTCGTATCGCGGTTCGAGGCGTTGTCGCCATAAATCGCATTGGGCAGGGTGCCGTCCTTTTCGAATTTCGCGAACGTGAGCAGGATTTGCCTGACCTCTTCCACCCTGCCGGCGGCCAGCAAACCGCGCGCGCAGATGAGCGTATCCCGTCCCCAATCCAAAAACCAGGGATAGCCGGCAATGACCGTTTTGCCTTCATCCCGCCGGACGACAAACTGTCTTGCCGCCCGGAGAAGCTGTTGTTCAAAGTGATTTTCTGAAACGCGCCCGTTGGTCCATTCCTCCTGCTGCGCAACGGGAAGCGGATGGGTGGGGGCATCTTTTTCCGCGGTCGCGACGAGGGTGGCACTTGCGCCCTTGGGCAGCGGCAGTTCAAACCAGCCGGGACTGTAGGCATCGCCACTGCCGGTCTGGCCGCGGCTTTGTTCGACCGGATGCGGAATGTTTTCACACCACTCCGGCTGTGGATGATATTCGCCGGTGTTTGCCAACACGCGCAACTGGCGTTCGGGCGCAGGCGTGAAGGCGAAACCGCAGGCCGGGTCCTGGCTCCTGGGTTCGGGAGCTGGAAGTGCGCGGGTGTTCGTCGAAAAGTGATAATCCGCGCCGTCATTGCGTTTGGTTTCCCAATGGAAGTTTCGATCTTCGATGTCAAACCGCACGGTCAATCGCACGTCCGCATCGGCAGGCAGTTGCTTGCCGCTGGCGTGTTCAGCGGTGGGCCGGCTGAAGTGAAAAACCGTAGTGTTTTCGCCTGCGAGCATTTCGGCGCGCAACTCGATCTCGACGGTGCGGCCATCGCCGGTATTGGCCACAAATTGCCAGACCGCCGGAGGCCCGGGCGTAAATGACGACAGGTTTTTGGCGTCGAGTGGGGAAAGGAAACCGTCGGCGGCGACCCACGCCCGGATGCGTTTAACAAAGATGTGGCGGTCCACCGGCACACGCGGATTTAGGTTCGCTCCGAGCACACAATCGTATTTGGAATTGACGCGGCCCAGGTCCGTGCAGATCCGCGCCATGCCGCCGATGCCGTTGGTCAAAAGGACGAGGTTTCCCGGTTTCAGGTTTCGAATTTCAAATTTTGGGGTCGTCGGAAGGAAACGAATCGCGGCGGAAACCGTTTGCGAAGTCGCGGCGTAGCGCTCCAAAACCAATTCGGCCTCTGCGGCATTTTTACGCGGGGGAAAACAAGCGACATGGCGGTTGCCAACGGCAATGGATTGAACGTGCCTGGCCCGCCTGGCATCCGCTTCGCCGGGTATTTCCCGCGTGGCGCGAAAGGGTGTTGCATCTTCGATCAACAGCCAATGATCGGGCGGCACGAGGGTGATCCGGCGATGGTCGGGCAACGTCCACACGGCCACCCGGGGAAAGATTTGCTCCGCTTCACTCCCGGACAGCAATTGGGAGAGCGGAGTCTTCGCGCCGCGGGCGGCAAATTCGGCAGCCGCGGCCAGGAAGTTTTTTGGCGAGCGTTCGACCTGTCCGGCGAGCGTTCGCCAGTCGGTGTTGTCAATCATTTCCACCGGAACAACCTGGCTCAGCGCCTCCACCGCCCAGGCCGCTTGGGCGCGGGCAAGACGATAGGCGTCGCCGCCCAGGCCTTGTGGCACCCGGGCCGGCGCGAGGCAATGACACGCTCCCGCCGCCAGGCTGAAGGTGGTTTTGTCGTCCGCCACGGCCATTTTCGGCAGCGGCTGCCCCAGGAGTTCGAACTGGAAATTGAAGCCCGAAAGCGTGAGCGGATGTTCCTGTTCGACGTCCGTGTTGACGAGGACCAGCACCGGATCCTTGCCGTCGGCGGATTCGCGCAACAGGGCATAGATGGGCGAATCATGCGGGCTCAGGCGCGTGAGCTTCGCGCCATCAAAGAAGCAGGGATGGTTGGCGAGCAGTTGGTTGAGTTGCGCCAGTTCGGGGATGATGTTGTCGGAACTGTCCCAACCAAGGCCGGTGCAGTCATGAACCCTGATTTTTTCGGCGGCGAGCCATTCCACGCCGCAGGTGAAGCCAAACCCGCCGCTCACGCTCGTCAGCGCGCAAAGGCGGTTTCGCAGCAGCGACCAGGCACGGCCGCGCCTGGCCAGGCGGTCGTTGTCATGCGTTTCACTGTAATGCACGTAAAGTCCGACGCCGGCGCTCTGGCGCAGGGCGTAGTCGAGGTAATGGGCCACTTCCGGCCCGGAATAATTTTGGAACAGTTCGGAGTAAGCCCATTGCATTCCGCCTTCGGTGAGCAAATTTTCGGTGGCTTCCCAGGAACCGCCCAGACCTTCGAGCAGGAAGATCGTCTCGGGAAATTCGTCCTGCACCCGCGCGATGATGTACTGCCAGGCGGGCAGCGGAATTTTATAACCGGCGTCGCAGCGGAAACCGTCGACCCCACGCCGGCACCACGTTGACAATGCGTCGGCCACCATGTCCCAAAGCACAACGTCCTCCTGTTTGAGTTCAACGAGGTCGCCCCACGTGATGCCCCACGCGCCGGGGCTGGCGAATGTGCCATCGGGATTGCGCAGGAAGAATTCCGGGTGGTTTTCCTGCAACACCGCGCCCCAGCCGGTGTGATTGATGACAATGTCGAGAAAGATGCGCGCCCCCAGCGCATGGGCCGCGGCGGTGAGTTCACAAAATTGATCAATGCCCGTGGTGCGGTGGTCAAATTCGGCCAGCGCCGGATCAATCGCCGTCAT
>Ga0181531_10002360_pt1 | contig 11813 bp, 8 predicted proteins | sample PEATcosm2014_Bin_38_FD_119743 | JGI IMG/M metagenome (GOLD analysis project Ga0181531, IMG submission 119743) | Peatland microbial communities from MTU Mesocosm Facility, Houghton, MI, USA - PEATcosm2014_Bin11_10_metaG | ecosystem: Environmental > Terrestrial > Soil > Wetlands > Peat | place... | reverse complement strand
GTCCGAGCTGCGTCCGCAATCCACCAGGCGTTTTGCGATGGATTGCAGCAGTTTGTCTCCGATGGGATGTCCCAGGGAATCGTTGATGTGTTTGAAGCCGTCCAAATCCAAAAATAACACGGCAACTTTTTTCCCGTGACGCGCCGCTAGGGAGATCGCCTGTCTCACCCGGTCGTTCAGCAGCATTCGATTGGGCAAACCCGTCAGAAAATCGTGTTGGGCCGAGTGCGCCATCTGCAGCGCCATGGCCTGGGCCACGCTCACGTCGCGGAAAACGATCACCGCTCCGATAGCCTTTCCTTCCCGGTCGTGGATTGGGGAGACACAGTTCTCGACAGGTATTTCCGATCCGTCACGCTGGATGAGGAGACAGTTCGATGGCAGATGCACGGTGCGGCTTTTTCTGACCGTGACCTCGGCAGGATTCGCCACGGTTTCGCGGGTGGTAGCGTCAATGATTCGGAAAACTTCGGCCATCGGCCGGCTTTGCGCTTCTTCGTGCGACCAGCTCGTCATTTTCTCTGCGACGAGATTGAGAAAGGTGATCTTTCCCGAAATATCCGTACAAATAACGGCATCGCCGATGGAATTAAGCGTGACTAAAGCAAGTTCTTTTTCCGCGAACAAAGCATCTTCCATTATTTTGCGCTCGATCGCATAGCGCAGGGCTCGCAGAAGGCCGCGCGCCTCAATTTGGCCTTTGATCAGATAGTCTTGCGCTCCTTCTTGCAAGGCTTGTGCGGCCAGCGACTCGTCGTCTGATACCGTCAGCACCACCAAGGGAATTCGGGGCGCGGCCGCACGAACGCGGCGTACCGCTTCCAGCCCTTGTGCATCAGGCAATCGAAGGTCGAGTAAGATAATGTCAACCGCATGCTGGGCAAGACAGTTCTCGGCCTCACACACGGATTCCGCGTGCTTGAGTACGGTGTCGTGCAAACCCTCCGCGTTGAACATCTCGCGGAACAATCGGGTGTCTCCAGGATTATCTTCGACCAGGAGAAGGTTCTCGATGAATTTCTTCCACATCTGCCTTACCTCTTCGATGACACCTTCAGCTTGGTTCGCCGGATCGTCGACGCCCCTTACCGGGTACTCGAACGTTTCCAACTGTAGTGGCTTATCCCCAGCGCCGCACTGTCGCTCTCTGTGTCCCAGCATGAAATTCTTGGGCTCAGCACGGTTATAACAAGACTCTGCGGCGATTAGGCTGTGACGAATGTACAGGTTCTTCCGGCTGTGCAGGCGCTCCAAGGGTTTCCTGGATGGCCGCCAAAAGTTCCGCGTTGTCTACCGGTTTTTGAAGAAAAGCTTTCACCCCGGCCGCGAGAGCCCGCTCTTGGTTTGCGACGCCAGCGCGGGCGGAAACCACGATTATAGGAATCGCGGCAAGAGCCTCGACTGCTTTGAGACGTTCTATCACCAGGAAACCGTCGCCGGCGGGCAGTCCCAGATCGAGAATAATCAGGTCCGGTTGGTGCCTGCGTGCCTCATTTAGACTAGCTACTACATCACCCGCAAAGAAAATGTCGTAGCCGTTGGCTCTGAGTCGCAGACTTAAGCCCTGGCGTACCTCTGGATCGTCTTCCACAATGAGAATCTTCTTATTAGCCATGACTGACAGTCCTCCCTAAGCTTTCCGATTTAATAAGATTTTCAATTCTTCCCGCCATTTCGTTTGCTAGATCTTCCATTGGCACATCGGCCTTGGCCTGCGCGGGCTCCAGCAGTCTGTAAGAAGTCGAACAGGTGAAGCCCGATTCCTCAAGATGGTTCAGGCGCTGGAATTGTTCTCGAATCCGTTTGGTAAGGACGGCCAAGCCTTTTTCCTGGGCAAATGCCACGATCTGGAAAAGTTCCCCGCGGCCCGCGGGACCCATCTTCGGCAGCAGTACGTCCAAATCGGGAATCACGCATCGTTGCAATAGATTACGGACCTCGCGCGACCACTCTTCTCGTGTTTCCTTGGAGAGCAAACCATCCGGCGAGCTGACCTCAACGGTCACCAAGGCCACCGTATCAGACGGCCACTCTCTATTCTTGAGCAAGGGGGAGATTGCGTGGGCCAGCGAAAAAATGGGCAAGGTAAACGAAAAGATCGATCCTTGCGGCGAACTAATCACCCAAATCCGTCCGGCCTGTCGCGTAACCAACTCTTTGCAAATGTATAGCCCCAGCCCTAGACCCTTCCGACCGGCCTGCCCGGTCTCCGGTACCTGGTAGAGCCGTTCAAAAATCCGCTCAGTCATGTCCGGACTGACACCGCATCCCGAGTCTGAGATCTCCACAACCATGAAGTGCGGGTCTTCATTAAGCATACGAGCCTTCACTTTCACCGAGCCGTTTGCGGGTGTGAACTTAATGGCGTTGTCGACCAGGATGATGAGGATTTGTCGAATGCGCGTGGGGTCGGCATAGGCCAAGGGCAAGGCTGGCGACGACTCTAGCGAGAGAGCAACTCCCTTGCCTCTAGCAGCCCCCTGGAGCGTCTCGACCGTGTAGGCGATGGCTTCGGAAACCGACGTACACTGAAGATCAAAGGTGAGCTTGCCCTCCTGCACGCGAGTGACTTCGAGTAAATCATGAATCATCGATTGAAGCTGTTTGACGTTTCTCAGAACAATTTCCAGGTACTCGTCCTGTTCCCGATTCAATTCCCCCGCCAACTTGTCCAGGAGGATGGTCACAAACTGATAGATCGCGGTCAGCGGAGAACGAAGCTCGTGCGACACGTGTGAGAGGAACTCGTCCTTAAACTGCATCTGATGGGTCAGGATGAGGTCCGTTTCTGTGCGCATGCGGTGGCGCTCAATGGCGTGTCGAAGAGCCCTCGGAAGCGCGCGATTTTCGATTTGGCCCTTGATCAGATAGTCCTGCGCCCCCTCCCTCATGGCTTCAGCGGCAAGCGCTTCGTCGTCCAAGCCTGTAAGCACGATTATCGGAACGTTCGGGGCCGCCGCGTGCGCCCGCCGGACGGTATCCACGCCATGCCCATCCGGCAATCCCATGTCCAACAGGGTGATGTCCACACCACCTTTCGCAAGATGAATCACGGCTTCACTCATTCGCAAGAGATGGGTCAATTCGAAACTGTCCGGTTTCTCCTTACTGAACATCTCGCGAAGCAACCGCGCATCTCCCGCGTTATCCTCAACCAGAAGAATTTGGAGTGCCTTTTCTTTCATCAGCGTGGCTCGTGCGGTAGCTTCACCACCGACAACCAGAAATTGTCGATGCTCTTCACAACATTGAGAAACCCCTTGAGATCCACTGGCTTAGTGATATAGCAGTTCGCATGGAGCAGATAACTCTTCAGGATATCGGCCTCAGACGCTGAGGTAGTCAAGATAACGACGGGTATGCTCTTCAGCGCCGGACTCTCCTTGATTTCCCCCAAAACCTCCCGGCCGTCTTTCTTTGGCAGGTTCAGATCGAGCAAAATCAGATCCGGGCGAGGAGCGTTTGTGTGTCCTCCCTCGCGCTTAAGAAAGGCCATTGCTTCTGTCCCATCTGACGCAACGTACAAATTGATAAGCACTTTGGCGGTTTTTAACGCCTCCCGCGTAAGCCGGACATCGCCGGGACTATCCTCAACCAAAAGAACTTCGATCGCCTTAGCATCTGTGCCAATCGACTCCATCATTTCCCATCCTTTTCCGGCAGCGCAAAGTGGAAGGTCGAGCCCTTCCCGGGTTGCGACTCGACCCAGATTCTCCCACCCAGCCGCTCCAGCATTTTTTTGCAAATTGTCAATCCTATTCCAGTGCCCTTGAACTCTGTTTGCCCATGCAGCCGCTGGAAAAGGACGAAGATCCTATCGAAGTATTGAGGATCGATCCCCAGACCATTGTCTCGCACCGAAAAAATCCATTCATCGCCGCCGGTTTTCGCGGCAGATACGTGTACCCGAGGGGCCGCGGCACCGTGGTATTTGACTGCGTTCCCAACGAGATTCTGAAATATCTGCGCCAATTGTGTACCGTCCGTCGTGATCATCGGCAGCAAGTCATGAGTCACCACCGCGCCACTTTCCTGAATCGTTGCTCGTAAATTTGTTAGCGCTTCTTTCAATGCGTTATCACTGGAGATTTTGCGGTGCGCCTTCCCATTCGTCCCCGCGCGCGAATAAGCCAGCAGGTCCTGGATTAACACCTGCATGCGGTTGGACCCGTCAACTGCATAAGCGATGAACTCATCGGCGTCGGAGTCCAGGCGTCCTTTGTAGCGCTCGGCCAGGAGCTGTGTATAACTGGCTACCATGCGCAACGGCTCCTGGAGATCGTGTGATGCGACATAGGCAAATTGCTGGAGTTCGTCGTTAGAACGATTCAACTCTGCAACCGTCTTAACCAGGTGTTCCTCGGATCTTTTACGTTCGGTGATGTTCCGGATGGCTGCCGTGACCAGGATTCCTTCCGAGTTTTCGAGCGGGCTAAGCATGATCTCGATCGGGAAATCGCTCCCATCCTTGCGCCGCCCATAGAGTTCAATCCCGGTGCCGATCTGCTGTGCCAGCGCTTCAGCCGCGGTTCGCGTACCGTCGGCGATCAGCCTTTCCGCGAATCCTTCCGGAATAATGTTTTTCACCTTTTGACCAACCAGCTCATCGCGCCGGTACCCGAACTGTTTCTCCGCCTGAAGATTCAGCAGAACGATTTCTCCGGCTTGATTGACCACCACCATCGCATCCGGGGCCGCCTCCAATAGGCCCTGGTACTTCGCCCCCGACTCCTTGCTTTCGCTGAGATCGTGGCTGAACTCCGAAAACCCCCGCAAATTTCCGGCCGCGTCCCGCAACGCCGTGATGTTCACACTCGCCAAGAATCGTGAGCCGTCCTTCCGCACACGCATGCCTCGTTCTTCGTGCCGTCCGTTGGCGGCAGTGATTCGGAGTACCTCCTGCGGCGCGCCCCGCTCGATATCTTCCGGAGGAAAGAAGCAGGAAAAGTTGTGACCGATGATTTCTTCCGCGCTGTAACCCTTGATTCGTTCGGCGCCGGCGTTCCAGCTGACGATTTGGCCTCTTGGATCCATCATAAAAATCGCATAACCCTGGATCCCATCGAGCAGCATTCGATATCTCTCTTCACATCCTCGGAGCGCCTCCTCCACAAGCTGGCGTTCGGACTCTGTTTGCGCCAAATGGTTTTCTGCAGCCTCGCGCACGCCAGTGTTTTGCCTCGATGCCATCAAGATTCTCTCCGCTACTTCCAGCTAACTTGAAGTAGTTCGCAATAACCTGCTCGATGCTCTACGCCCCTCAATGACTTTTGCAGAATGCAAAGATGCCACCAGAGGAAATCGACCCCACGCCGAGGGAGACAAAAATGTCTAACCCAAACGCGTGTTGCGTTTTTCGATTGAACGAGATTCGTTCGTCATTTCAGACTAGCTTAGGAAACGAAGCTCTATTGGGGACGCGACCCTGGGGGCTGTAAGAGGACAGCCTGTAGCCGTATGCCCATTTTGGAAGGGAATTTAATCCTATACCAGCCTTATGTGAGGACAAGCTGGAACCGCGAATAGGTGTCTAATAGACCACTATAGAGAATTTTTGCGTGCTTGGATAGGGACTCTATCAATTCCATTGCTTTACGGATTGAACGCTGGCGTCAGGGTGGGGGCAGCCCGCGGGCCAAAATCGCTAATGGATCGGTTCGAACATCCCCACTCTGCGAATACCGGTTTCGAGCAAGCTCGCGAATTGTTGGGCGGACACCGGCCGGCTGAAATAATATCCCTGAGCCTCATCGCAGTGTTGAGATTGAAGAAATTCCAGTTCCGCCTGCGTTTCCACACCCTCGGCAATTACCCGCAGGTTCAGGCTTTGCCCCATACGGATGATTGCGGTCACGATGGCCGTCTCCTCGGGCGCGACGGTGATCTGCCTAATAAACGACTGGTCTATCTTCAGGGCATCGGCCGGAAACTTTCTGAGATAGCTCAAACTCGAGTAACCCGTCCCGAAGTCGTCGACTGCGACCTGCACTCCTTTCGCTCGAAGGTTCTTGAGGATAGATGTAGCGGACTCAGGGTGCTTCATTAAAACGCTTTCGGTCAGTTCCAATTCAAGTAGTTTCGGATCTAAGCAAGTCTCTGTCAGGATTGCGAATACTCCTTCCAGAAAACTCTTATCTCGCAATTCCAAGGCGGAGATATTCACGGCTATGGAAATGGGACGCAACCCGGCAAGCATCCATGCCCGAGCTTGCTTGCAAGCTTCACGGAGGACCCAGTTGCTGATCGGCAAAATCAACCCGCTATCCTCCGCAACGGGGATGAATCGGGCCGGAGAAACTAGCCCCTCTGTCGGATGCTTCCAGCGTATCAACGCTTCCGCTCCGGTTATCTCTCCTGTGTTCAAATCGACCTTTGGTTGGTAGTGCAGCATGAATTCATTCTGTTCCAAAGCGCGCCGCAGATGTTCTTCGATCGATTGGCGCTCCACGGCACGGATGTTCATGTCCGGCTTGAAGAACTGATAGCTCTGCCGTCCGTTTTCCTTGGCCTGATACATCGCAGTGTCGGCGTTCTTGATAAGCGTTTCCGAATCGGGACCATCGTCGGGATAGACACTCACACCAATGCTCGTAGTGATGTGAAGATCGTGCTTATCGATGGAATGAGCCTCCGCCACCGCGCGCAGCATCCTTCTCGCCGAGATGGCAGCATCTTCCGATTGCGCTACTTCTGAAAGGAGGACTACGAATTCATCGCCTCCCTGGCGGCTCACCGTGTCCGAGAAGCGGACGCAATCCACCAAACGTTTGGCGACGGATTGAAGAACTTTGTCGCCGATCGGATGTCCCAACGAATCGTTTATGTGTTTGAATCCATCCAAATCGAGAAATAGCACCGCGACTTTTTTGTTGTAACGCCGGCCAAAAGTTATCGCCTGAGAGACCCGGTCCTCGAAAAGCATTCGGTTAGGCAGCCCCGTTAGGAAATCATGCTGGGCCGAATGAGTCATCTGGATTGCCATAGTACGGCTCGCGCTCACATCTCGGAAAACGATGACCGTCCCAGTTGTACGTCCTTGACGATCGTGGATAGGGGCAAGCGAGTCTTCCACGGGAATTTCCAATTTGTCGCGCCGGATCAGAATACAGTTCGCGGGCAAGTTCATGGTCCGGTCTTGGGCAACAGCCAATCCCATTACTGTGGAGATCACCTGGCGGTTCGTGGCATCCAGTATTCGGAGAACGTCTCCCATTAATTGTCCCGTGGCTTCCTGGCACGACCAACCCGTCATTTTTTCTGCCACGGGATTTAAGAAAGTGATTCTCCCTGAGATGTCCGCACAAATAACGCCATCGCCTATGGAGTTGAGGGTTACTTGGGCTCTTTCCTTTTCGGCAAATAGGTTTTCCTCCGCCTCCTTTCGATCCGTGACGTCGATGTTGACACCGATGACCCGACTGACGTTCCCGCGCCTATCGAGGATCACCCCTTCCACCGCCGATAGACTTCTCACGGCACCCGTTGGTGTGATGATGCGGAATGCCGCAGATCCCTGACACTTTTGGTCGATCACCCTTTGCAACGTGGCCTCGACGTGCGGCAAATCCTCGGGATGAACTGCGGAGGACCATTTTTTGTAGGGCAAAGGAGCGATCGGCGCGAAACCATAGATCTCAAACATGGTGAAATCCCAAGTTAGGTTATCGCTGGCCAATTCCCATTCCCACACGCCCATTTTGGCCACCGCTGTCGCCAGCGATAGGCGTTCGGTCAGGATTCGATGCGTAGACTCCGCCTGCTTTCGGCTGGTGATGTCTAGATGCATGATGACCACTCCGACCTGCCGATCCTCGCGCAAAGGTGTGACGATGAGTTGGAACCAGCGCTCTTCGGTCGGCGAGTTGCAGCTATATTCCATCGAAAAGCTTTTTCTTTCGCCACTTAAAACCGTACGAATGCCTTCGGCGGCCAAGTGAGCTTCCGAGGAGCCACGGCCCTGTGCGCGATCGCAAACCTCCAGGTAATTCAGGCCCATCCCTTTCGCGGAGTCTTGAATCCCATTAGCACTGCCAAACCGCCCCCACCCATTGTTCACTGAAACGATCACGCCTTTGGGATCGAGCAATGCGATATGCGCGGGCAGTGCGTTAAGAACGGCGGTCTGCCTTGCATCCTCGCTCTTTTTTAATTGTTCCTGAGTACCCCGCAGCATGAGCGTCCGGCCATCTCGGTCGACCACCGTATCCACCTGGCCGGCCGTCAGCTCCTCCAGCCGTTGCCCTGTGGCGAGCAGCGTCTCCATTAGCGCGGACATTTCCTCAGCCGTATCCTCAGACGATGCTGGTCTCGGTCTCATGCGGCCATTGTCCCTAGCCCTAAAGCTTGCAACACCGTCTTTGTCTGGCTGAGTGTCCCAACGACTCTCCGCTGGGGAGACGGCGCGAGGATGAGGAGAGTCGGCGTCATAAAGATACCGTCTGCCAGGGCGCGCTTCGGCTCCTTAAGCACGTCTACGACTTCAATTTTGTGACGATCCGGCAACCTCGTACTGCAGAGATTCGTGAGATTGGCGAGTGCCTGCGCGGAGTTCTCTGTGTCTCCTGAAACGTAAAGCCGGAAACTGAACGAGGTGCGCCGGTTCATGACGCCTTCTTCCGGCGAGGAGCTGCTGCATCGGCCCCGCGTAACTCCCGCATCCGCGAGTGACCTCGCGATAATTCCTGCGCACGGCTCTGCGTGGTGCGCGTCAGCAACGTCTTTTCCACCTTCTTGGCCACAAGCTCGGTCTGCAGTGACTTCGCGCGCACCTGTAGGACGGCCTCCTCGGCATCGAGACTAACTCGCTTGAGTTTTCCTGCCACATCAGCGACCTGGCTTGCGATGCGCTCCGCGCTTTCCCTTTCCCAACGCAACGTTCCCATCAATACCTCGCCGCCTGCGGTATAAATGTCTGCCAGCGTCACGCCTGAATCGCTGAGAATCAGTTCGCGTACCTGATTGGAGTGCGCTGTACCGCGAGATTTGATAATGGACAAACCCCGGTTACGCTCACCGGCCTGCACTAGGTAGTTGAGGTGAATCCATGTATCCGCGAGCGTCGAAACTTGCAGCGGCGTGCCGGCATCCACTTTGCCGGTCATTTCGTCGAGGAGACTCGTGCAGACTAGCGTAATTCCGTCCGCCTTGCACCAGTCAATTAATCGTTCCGCCACTCCGTGCGCGGTCAACTCGTTGCCCGCCTTGGACAGAGTGGACACAGGATCGATTACCAGGCACCGGGCTTTGTGCTCCTTCGCAAGCGACTTGATGCGCACAAGAAGTGTCTCTGCGCTGCCGGTGATCGTGCGAGCCGAGATCATTCGTAAGAGCCCATTTTTAATGTATGGAGCCAGCTGGATTCCCACGGAGGTCAAATTACGGATCACCTCGGTACCGTCCGAATCAAAACCGATAAACATAGTGCGTTCGCCGCGTTTGCAGGCCGCCTCCGCAAATGCACCGCTCAGGGTCGTTTTAGCTGTTCCGGGGAACCCGGTAATCAATACGCTGGCACCTCGGTAATAGCCGCCTCCGAGCATGGTATCGAGCCTCTTCACTCCGCTAGTGACGCGCTCGTTGGTCACCTTGACATCCACTCGGCCCAGCATGCGTGAGACAGCTACATCAAATCCGGATTTGCCGATCACGAACGGCGATTCATTTTCATCGAAGTTCGAGCCCCGGAATTTTTGTACACGCAGATTGCGTTGTGATACACCCAGCTCAACGCGGTGATTGAGGACCACGGCGCAATCCACCATGAACTGCATAAAACCAAACGACTGCGGACCGAGAGAACCTTCATCTTCCCCAGCCGCCTTCGCCGTGATGAGTCCCGTCAGCCCACTCGCCAGCAACCACTCATGCAGTCGATAGATCTCGCGCCTTCTCGCGGCCGCGTCCGGAAGGAGAGCCAATACGACGTCCATGGCGTCAAACACTATGCGTCGCGCCCCCATCTCCTTCGCCTTCGCCCCAAGCGCAGCCAGCATCCCAGTGAGATCGAAGGTTCCCGACTGGATCAAGTCGGGCGTCGGATGAGCATCTAGGAAGAACAACTTTTCTTTACGCAACTCCTCGAGCTTCCAACCAAAAGTCTCGAAATTGGTCACGATGCGCTCAGGAGCCTCCTCAAAAGCAACAAAGATGCCGGGCTCTTTGCATGTTTGCGCGCCATGTACCAGGAATTGCAACGCAAAAATTGTTTTGCCGGACCCCGGCCCTCCGGCCAGCATTGTCGTGCGACCGCGGGGCAATCCTCCGCTCGTGATTCCGTCGAAACCGATGATGCCTGTCTCCGCTTTTCCTTGGACTCCTCTGCGCGATGATGGGACGGATTTCATGCTGATTCCTTTGAGCCTCATTGTGTAGGCACTCCTTGCCGTGTTCCCGATTTTTTCGCATCCTTGGAGATGCCGATGCGACCGATCTGTGCTGCGCCTGGAATCCAGTCCACGCCGTCGATGAAGGACCATTTCATCTCGGAAGGGTGCTCGTTGTGGTTTTTGCCCAAAACAAACATCCGGGATCATCCAATCGGTCAGCGTTTATGGGATCGAATCCATGCGATGCTTACGCCATTGACACCAACTAGGACGGCGCTGCTGTCTTTCTCAGCGCCTATGTGGAAGGGGATGTTAGACTGCCCCTATAGTTTCTGGCCGCTGGCAGTTAGAAACTGTACCGAACAGCACTCGTGTGTCCTTTTGAATAACAGGTAGGCATTCCGAGCAAGGAGTTCCTGGGAACAACATCTCGTCCCCCAGAGCTTCGATCACACTGTATCCGCCCAGTTATCTGACCACACGGATCGTCAGAGTTTCTCTCGTATATTCATCGAGCAGTGTCAGCATCCCCAGATATTTTCTCTTCAGAAACGATCGGCATTTGTGGCCTTATACCGAACGGTTTTCGTGAGTTTTGGGCCGATCCGGATCGAAAAATAATGACTCTAGCGAGGGAATGGCTGCGATATGCCTGTTTCGAGCAGATTGACGAACTGTTGGTCAGAAACGGGGCGGCTGAAATAGTATCCTTCAGTCTCTCTTCGTGAGTATGAAGAAACGCCACTTTTTCTTGGGCTACCACACCCTCCGCAACCAATCGGAGATTCAAGCTTGGACCCATGCCAAAAGTCTGATGAATGTGCCCCGGCGTCGTTTGAATTCCGTTCGACGAAAGTCGATACACGGGGAAGGAACACATCTGCCGAAGACGGCTAGCTATTAACAAGTAGCTCGTTCACAATCATTCTTAGTACCCCATACCGGCACGGCGGTGAACCCGGTGCGAGATCCTCGCGAGCGCAGTTGCTAAACGAGACAGAGAAATGGCCCACTCGGCAATTCGACAATGCTATCAAGGCAGGAACTGGTACTCACGCCCCGCGCGCCATTCCAATTTTTGACGTTTTTTCGATCCAGCAATTGCCGCCCGATTGATTTTGAGGATTGCGAAACTATCCGCGAGATTGATCCTGTTAATCGGGAGAGAACATGGACATTACTAAGGCTCAGCAGCCAGAAGAGACGTTGCTGCGGAGCGAAGAGAATTTACGGTTATTTGTCTCTGAAGTCAAAGATTACGCAATTTTCATGCTCGATCCGTCTGGCGTGGTGACCACGTGGAACGAAGGAGCAGAGCGCATCAAGGGCTACACAGCCGAGGAGATCATCGGGAAGAACTTCTCGGAATTTTACACACCGGAAGCTATAGAAAAAGGACAACCACTCCAAGAATTGAACATAGCCAAGGCAACGGGGCGCTATCAGGAGGAAGGCTGGCGGGTGCGGAAAGACGGTTCCCGCTTCTGG
>Ga0181531_10002358_pt1 | contig 11813 bp, 8 predicted proteins | sample PEATcosm2014_Bin_38_FD_119743 | JGI IMG/M metagenome (GOLD analysis project Ga0181531, IMG submission 119743) | Peatland microbial communities from MTU Mesocosm Facility, Houghton, MI, USA - PEATcosm2014_Bin11_10_metaG | ecosystem: Environmental > Terrestrial > Soil > Wetlands > Peat | place... | reverse complement strand
TACCAACCAATCGCCACGCCGATCACGACCACGGCCAACGAAGCAAGGTAACTGAGCCGAACATAAGTCTTCAACGAAGCATTCGGATTGATGAAGCGTTTGTAAATGTCATTCACAAGATAAGGAGGAGCAGAGTTCACAGTAGCCGCAAAGTTTGACATAAAGGCCGCTAACATTCCGGCAATCAGGAATCCCAGCAGCCCGACCGGGACAAATTTGCCAAGCGCCATGGGCAGCACCAGCTCGAAATCCATATTCGGTCCCATTGCGCGGATGCTGTCACTGAAGAATGCCGCTGCCAGCACCGTGAGTCCGACAATAAGAAAGTAGCGCGGGAAGGTAAGCACAATATTTACCCAGGCGCTCATCATCGAGGCTTCGCGCGGATTTTTTGCGGCCAGAATGCGCTGCATATCGTAGCTGGGAGCGGGGCCGGCCGCCGAAATCAGTACGCCTTTGAACAGCAGCATGATCACGAAGAAGCCGAAAAGCCCATAACCGTCCTGTTGCACCTTCGCGGTGGCCGCCGGCAGCAGCGTGGCCCAATCCAGGTTCAAGTTCCAGCCGAAGAAAATATTGTCCCAGCCCGCGGGCACAACGCGATGCAGCATCTCCGGCGCAACTTTGCTCATGGCGATAATTCCCACGGCAAACGAGGCAATGGAGAGGATGAAGAACTGGACGACCTCTGTAATCACGACGCTGATCATGCCGCCTTTGATGACATAAATGGCGGTAATGGTGATCAGAATCAGGGCATACTCATTGGCCGAAAGATGCCACGGCAGGTAAGTCTGGGCAAACTTGCCGATGCCCTTGAAGGCGTAAGTGAAGAATCCGATGATGCTGACGAAGGCGTAGATGACCACGATCAGGTGGGATAACTGCGCGCCCCGCCCGGTGCCGAAGCGCGTCTTGATCCACTCCGCGCCGGTCATGACCTTCGAGCGGCGCAGCCATGCGGAGAGATAGACCATCAGGAAGATCTGGTTGAAGGTGGGCCAGAGCCATGGAATCCACACGCTCTTCAGGCCATAGACGAACATCCAGGAGACCAGCAGCATGGTGCCGCTGATGTCGAACATTCCCGAAGCGTTGGAGATGCCGAGCATATACCATGGCATCGCATTGCCGCCGAGAAAATAGTTCTGCATGCTCTGCGAAGCGCGCTTTGAAACCCAGTAACCGATGAACACCGTGCTCAAAAGATAGGCAACGATGATACCGATGTCGATGGCGTGAAGTTGCATTCGATCCCTCAATCTTCCCAGTCGGCATCGTTTCTCCGCGCGCCGCGGAAAAGGTCAATGCACATCCTGTGGCCCATAACGGCCGGCTGTCCAACCGCGTTACGAAACGGGAATGCGAACCCCGAATCATCGGGCTTCGCCCCGGTAAACTCAATTCGAATTCCCTTGCCAGACCCAGTTTCGCGACTCTCTAACGCAGTTGACCTGCCAATAGAAACACCAGAGAAGCTTGCCAGTTGATGCAAATCTCATTGCTTGCATACGATGCCAACTGGTCGGCATAGACCTTTGCCGGGGGCAAGTCCTTGGGCAGTGCCGCCAGGACCGCGTCTTGCCGGTTTGCGTTGGGCCCACCGGAGAGCAGACCCGGCCAGGGAGCCCCTTGTTGCCCTGACCCGCTCGGCCTGTGATGCGGATGCTGGAACGGGTTTTCCCCCACCTGCGTGACCCACGACAACGAGAACGTGTTCCGCCCCAGCAGATAGTGCAGGTTGTCCCGCGCCGCATCCACGAAAGCGGGCTCGGGCTGCAGCTCGTTGGCGATCAGCAAGTCCATGCCATACGCCGCCGCAATGCCATTCGAACCCCATACGTAGTCCTTGGCTTGCAGGCTTACGTGGTAGGGATTGCCGCGCGTGCGCTCGACGATCGCGTGCGCCGCGGCCAGGCACCGCTCGCGGATGGCTCGCACCGCGGCCGCATCCGCGCCCTTCCGGCCGGAGAGGGCATACGTCCTGAGAGCCATCGGCGCCATTGCGTTCCAGTTCTCCACGGGGGGCGAATCCAGGCTGGGAAGAAACTCCGCATATTGATGGAGGAAGAAGGTGTTGTACTCGGCCTCGCCGGTGGTCCGCCACAGCTCCGCCGCTGCCCAAAGCCGTTCGTCGTTGCAGTTGGCATCGGCGTACTCCCCGGTGTTTACGCCCGGCGGATTCTTGAAGGTCACATTCGGATATTTTCCGGTCCATGCCCAGGCGCGGCGCGCCGCTTCCAGCGCGCGCCCGGCAAACTGGGGATCGAAGGGCTTGTACACGCGCGCGGCAATTGCGCCCACAGCCGCCAGGTCGGCGGTGGCGCAGGTGCTCTTATAAGGGGCTGCGCCGGTTCCCATCACTTCGCTCGGGGACGCGTCTTTCTCCGGCGCGATAAAGCCAGGAAACTGTTCGCTGGCCTGTTTGTGCCAGGCGCCCCCGTCGTCGTCCTGCATCTTCAGCATCCACTCCAGATTCCACCGCGCCTCGTTCAGGATGTCCGGCGTGCCGTTGCCGGTCTCTGGAATCTGGAGCTGAATGTTCTTGAGCTGGGGCCCGAAGATCTCCCACGCCCAGAGCAAGGTTCCCGTACTGACCCCGGAGTTGACCATGTAGCGGCCATAATCGCCCGCGTCGTGCCAGCCGCCAATGTTGTCTCGCGGCCCTTTGGCCCCCGAGGAGGCGTGAAACTCGCCATGCTGGTGGCAGGCGGGGTGCGCGTATCCTGGGAACTCCGGCCCCATGTCCACGGCCATCCCGCAGCGTTGCCCGTAGAAGCCGCGCATGGCCAGGTAGTAGGTGCGCTCGAAGACGTTCATGCCCACGACAAACGCGAAACTTCGCCCCACGCCGGGCACATCAAGGTAGTAGCTGCCGGCCTGCCGCAAACCGGAAAAATCCGCAGCTTCTATCTGGTCCCCTGAGTTCGCGTCAGCCGCGGGAGGCGTCAATTTTCCGTGAAAAACGGCTACGCTGTCGCTGGCTCGCCGGACTTCGAACGTCTGGGCAGGGGCGCCGACCAATGCGATTTTGGGCCCGTCGAGCGGGTATCCCACCTGATCCACCTTGATGGACAGGCTGCCGCTGCCGGACCCATGAACCGCAGCGGCGGGGCAAAAAAGAAGACCGGCAAGGACGACAGACACCGGCAACTCCCAGCCGGACCGTCTGCTCCAGGGAGCCAGAAACAAGGAACTTGCCATGGGTGAACTTTCGCCTCGCGCGAGCGCCCCGGATGAGCGCGGAAACGGAAGAGTCTCTCACATCCGCACGAATTCTGGCAACGATCCCGGACACACCGGCAGATTGCCCCATTTCGCTCGCGCTGATACTTTTTCACACTCGCGCCTCAAAGCGCAAGCTAACATTCTCGCTTTCGAGGTACTTCAAAGTGTTCTGGAAAAACGTTTGATTAGCTTTTGCGCCGGAGACTATACTGGCGGCACGATTTCTTCGAGGGAGCAGGCGCCATGAAGTTCGGATATTTCGACGATCAAAATCGCGAGTACGTGATAACGCAACCAGAAACCCCGCTGCCGTGGATCAACTACCTGGGCTGCCAGGCCTATTTCGGCATCATCTCCAATACGGCGGGAGGCTACTCGTTCTATCGCGACGCCCGCCTGCGCCGGCTCACCCGCTACCGGTACAACAATGTGCCCCTGGATTTCGGCGGGCGCTACATCTACCTGCGCGACGACGAGTCCAAAGAGTTCTGGTCTCCCTCCTGGCAGCCCACGCGCCACGACCTGGAAAACTATTCCTGCCGGCACGGCATGGGCTATACGGTCATCGGTTCGACCTACAGCGGCATTGAGGCGCACACCCGCTACTTTGTGCCGCTGGATGAGAATCTCGAGATCTGGCAACTCACCGTCACCAACCGGCGGGCGGTGAAGGCGCAGATTTCGGCCTTCGCAAGCATTGAGTTCTGCCTGTGGGATGCGCAGGATGACGCCACCAACTTCCAGCGCAACTTCAATACGGGCGAGGTGGAGGTTGAAGACGGCGTCATTTATCACAAGACGGAGTACCGTGAACGCCGCGATCACTTTGCCTATTTCGCCTGCTCGGAGCCCGGCGCGGGATACGATACGCAGCGGGAAGCGTTCCTGGGCCGTAATCGCGGCTGGGACAAGCCGGCCACGGTGGAAGCCGGTCAACTGACCAACTCCGTTGCGCATGGCTGGTCGCCCATCGGGGCGCATCAGGTGAAGCTCGAACTCGCGCCCGGCGAGACGCGGCAGGTGGTCTTCGTTCTCGGCTACCATGAGAACCCGAGGGACCAGAAGTTCGATCCTCCCGGCTCGCAGACCATCAATAAAAAGTTGGTCAAGCCGGTGATTGCGAAGTATCTCGACGCCAAAGAGGCCGACGCGGCTTTCGAGCGGCTACGGCTCTACTGGGACAGCCTGCTCGGTATCTTCCAGGTGAACACGCCCGACATCCACACCAACCGCATGGTGAACATCTGGAATGCGTACCAATGCATGGCCACGTTCAACATGTCGCGTTCGGCGTCGTTCTATGAATCGGGGATCGGGCGGGGACTCGGGTTCCGCGATTCGAACCAGGACCTGCTGGGCTTTGTGCACATGGTGCCGTCGCGCGCCCGCGAACGCATCCTCGACCTGGCTGCCACGCAACTCGCCACCGGCGGCGCCTATCACCAGTACCAGCCGCTCACCAAGCGGGGCAACAACGACATTGGCGGCGGCTTCAACGACGATCCGCACTGGCTCATCGTCGGCGTGAGCGCCTATCTGAAGGAGACCGGCGACTGGAGCATCCTGGACGAGCCGGTGCCCTACGACAACGAGCCCGGCTCGGAAGCGCCGCTCTACGACCACCTGCAGCGCAGCTTCCGCTATTCGTTGGAGCGGATGGGACCGCATGGGCTGCCGCTGATCGGCCGCGCCGACTGGAACGACTGCCTCAACCTGAACTGCTTCTCCGACACGCCGGGCCAGTCCTTCCAGACCACAACGAATAAGGAGGGCAAGGTGGCCGAGTCGGTCTTCATCGCCGGACTGTTTGTGCATGCCGGCCGCGAACTGGCCGCCATTGCAACGCATCGCGGGCTCAGCGGCGCAGCGGCCTCCTGTCTGGCCGAGGTGGCGAAGATGGAGGAAGCGATCCGCCGGCACGGCTGGGACGGCGAGTGGTTCCTGCGCGCCTATGACGACTTTGGCGCCAAGATCGGCTCCAAGGAGTGCGAGGAAGGCAAGATCTTTATCGAATCCAATGGCTTCTGCGTCCTGGCCGGGATCGGCCTCGAGGACGGCAAGGCCGCCAAGGCCATGGACTCGGTGGGCAAGCACCTGGCCACCAAGCATGGCATCGTGTTGCAACAGCCGGCGTATTCCAAGTACTACCTGAACCTGGGCGAGATTTCGTCTTACCCGCCGGGGTACAAGGAGAATGCGGGCATCTTCTGCCACGTCAATCCCTGGGTCATGATCGGGGAGACGCGGCTGGGCCACGGCGACGCTGCGCATGACTACTACAGCCGCATCAATCCATCGGCGCGCGAAGAGATCGGCGACCTGCATCGTTGCGAGCCCTATGTTTATGCGCAGATGATTGCGGGCAAGGATGCGCCCAGCTTCGGCGAAGCAAAGAACTCCTGGCTCACCGGCACGGCGGCGTGGAACTACTACGCCATTGTGCAGTGGATCCTGGGCATCCGCACCTCGCTCGACGGCCTTGAGATCGCTCCGGTGATCCCGAACAACTGGCCGGGATTTACCGCGACCCGCATCTTCCGCGGAGTGGTCTACAAGATCTCCATCGAGCGCAAAGGCGACGGGAATCACATCGCTCTGACTGTGGATGGCGCGCCGATTGATGGCAATATCGTGGCGACTCCCACCGATGGACGAAAAGAAATTACGGTCAAAGGTATTTTGAGCGAGGGGCCCGGCGAGCCCCTGCCCGCGGACGAGGAGGAGCAATTTGTACCAGCCAAGTGAGCAACGCTACGACACGATGGTGTATCGCCGCTGCGGCCGGAGCGGCGTGCGCCTGCCCGCCATTTCGCTGGGCTTGTGGCACAACTTCGGTGGCGTTGACACCTTCGAGACGAGCCGCGCGATGGTGCGGCGGGCCTTCGATCTGGGCATCACGCACTTCGATCTGGCCAACAACTACGGCCCTCCCGCGGGAAGCGCGGAGTCGAACTTCGGCGAGATTCTGCGCCTCGACCTCAGGCCCTGGCGCGACGAGCTCATCGTCAGCAGCAAGGCCGGCTGGGATATGTGGCCCGGCCCCTACGGCAACTGGGGATCGCGCAAGTATCTGCTGGCGAGCCTGGACCAGAGCCTCAAACGCATCGGCCTGGAGTACGTAGACATCTTTTATTCCCATCGCCCCGATCCCGAAACGCCCGTCGAAGAAACGATGGGAGCGTTGGATCAGGCCGTGCGCTCCGGCAAGGCGCTCTATGCCGGCATCTCCAGCTACGACGCGCAGCAGACCGCCGTGGCGGCGAAAATTCTGCGGGATCTTGGGACTCCCTGCCTGATTCATCAGCCGAAGTATTCGATGTTCGACCGTTGGGTTGAAGATGGGTTGCTGGATGTGCTGGGCACGGAGGGCGTGGGCGGCATCGCCTTCTGCCCGTTGGCGCAGGGGCTCCTGACCGACCGCTATCTGAAGGGCATCCCCAGCGGTTCGCGCGCCTCCAAGCCGTACAGTTTCCTCAAACCGGCCGACGTCGACGAGCGCCACCTCGCCCAGGTGCGCGAGCTGAACAGCCTGGCCGCCGCGCGCGGGCAGACGCTGGCGCAAATGGCCCTCGCCTGGGTGCTGCGGGATGGACGGATGACCTCGGCGCTCATTGGAGCGAGCCGCGTGGAGCAGATCGAACAGAACGTGGCCGCGCTGGCCAACCTCGCATTCTCCGCCGACGAGCTTGCCCGGATCGATACGATCTTGAAGCACGCAGCTTGACCGGAATTCGGAAGGATTGGCGCGAAGCTTTAGTCAGTATTTGAAGGAGGAGCCCCTGTGCAAGATCTGCGGCAGAAGGCAGAGACAGAGCTGCTTTGCGACATCCTTCCTTTTTGGCTCGAGTACACGCTCGACGAAGACTACGGTGGCTTTCGCGGCCAAATCTCCAACGACCTCACCATCGATCCGCATGCGGACAAGGGACTCATCCTCAACGCGCGTATTCTATGGACCTTTTCCAGAGCCTTCAGCGTCTATCGCGACCCGGTGTATCTGGCCGCCGCTCGCCGTGCGTATGACTACCTCTGCCAGTTTTTCTGGGACCGCGAGTTTGGCGGCGTCCACTGGATGCTCGACTACCATGGCCGCCCCACCGACACCAAGAAGCGCATCTATGGCCAGGCGTTCACCGTCTATGCGCTGGCCGAGTACGCCCACTCCAGCGGCGACGGCGAAGCGCTTGCGAAGGCATTGCGGCTGGTGGAGCAGATCGAATCCGCGGGCCACGATGCCCGGCATGGCGGTTACTTCGAGACCTACGAGCGCGACTGGACCCTGGCCCAGGATCAGCGGCTGAGCGATGTGGACCTGGACGAAAAAAAGTCCATGAATACGCACCTTCATCTCCTTGAGGCCTACGCTACGTTGCTGCGCTTCCGCGAAGACCCAACAGTGCGCTTACGGCTCAGGGAACTGATCGAAATCTTTCTCGGCCACATCGTCGACCCCTTGACGCATCACTTCATTCTGTTCTTCGACGAGGAGTGGCAGCCGCGCTCCAACAAGATTTCCTTCGGCCACGACATCGAGGGAAGCTGGCTGCTGGTGGAAGCCGCGGAGGTTCTGGGCGACGCGCAGGTTTTGGCGAGGGTGCGCGAGGCATCAGTGCAGATGGCGCAGGCGGTCTACGAGCAGGGCCTCGACAGCGATGGCGGCCTGATCTACGAAGCCGGCCCCTCGGGGATTATCGATTCCGACAAGCATTGGTGGCCGCAGGCCGAGGCCGTCGTCGGGTTCCTCAACGCCTGGCAGCTTTCCGGTAAGCCGTACTTTCACGATGCCGCCGAACGAAGCTGGGCGTTCATCGAGAAATACATCGTCGATCGTGAACATGGCGAATGGTTCTGGCTGGTATCGCAGTCGGGCGTGCCCAGGGCAGGGAAAGACAAAGTCGGCCCCTGGAAGTGCCCGTACCACAACAGCCGCACCTGTTTTGAAGTCATGCAAAGGCTGGACGCCATGAAGCCCGCCCTCGCCGAGGTGCAAGGCAGGCAAGGATAAAAGGACCGGAGAAGAGATGAATCAGGCGGCATTCAAGAAGGGCATTCAGGACCTCTTCAAACAGCAGGAGAAGTTGCTCGCGCGGCGCAACCGCAAAGTGGCCGGCGGCAACGGCATCTACGACCGCTACGAATTTCCCGTTCTCACGGCCGCGCACGCGCCCATACCCTGGCGCTACGACCTCGACAGGAAGATGAATCCATTTCTCCTGGAGCGCATGGGAATCAACGCCACCTTCAACGCAGGAGCGCTGCTCTACGAGGGCAAGTTTCTGGTGGCGGTGCGCGTCGAGGGCGCGGACCGCAAATCATTCTTCGCCATCGCGGAAAGCCCGAATGGCATCGACAACTTTCGTTTCTGGGACTATCCCATCCTCATGCCCGAGACTGCGGATCCGGACACCAATGTCTATGACATGCGCCTCGTCAAGCACGAAGACGGCTGGATCTACGGCCTGTTCTGCACCGAGCGCAAAGACCCCAAAACGCCGGCGTGGGACACCTCTTCGGCAGTTGCGCAGTGCGGCATCGCGCGCACCCGGGACCTGAAGACATGGGAGCGCCTGGCCGACGTCAGATCCAATTCCCCGCAGCAGCGCAATGTCGTGCTGCACCCCGAGTTTGTGGAAGGCAAGTACGCGTTCTACACCCGCCCGCAGGACGAGTTCATTCAGGCCGGCAAGGGCGGCGGCATTGGCTGGGGATTGGCGTCGAGCATCGAGAACGCGATAGTCGACAACGAAGTCATCATCGACAACCGGGAATACCACACCATTCAAGAGGTGAAGAACGGCCTGGGTCCTGCGCCCATCAAGACACAGCAGGGCTGGCTGCACATGGCGCATGGCGTGCGCAACACGGCCGCCGGTCTGCGCTACGTGCTCTACCTTTTCCTCGCTGAGTTGGAACGGCCTTGGGTGGTTACCCACAAGCCGGCCGGCTACTTTATCGCGCCTGAGGGTGAAGAGCGCGTAGGCGATGTTTCGAATGTTGTCTTCAGCAGTGGGTGGATCGAGCGCAAGAATGGCGACGTTTGTATTTACTACGCTTCATCCGACACGCGGCTGCATGTAGCCACCAGCACGGTCGGCCGGTTACTCGATTATGTTGTTAATACGCCCGCAGATCCGCTGCGCAGCCATGCCTGCGTGGAGCAGCGTTACGCCCTCATCAAAAAAAACCTGGCGGTGCTCAAGGGGTTGAAGAGCACAGCCAAAAAGTCCGCCAGACCCGCGAAAGCGAACAAGCGGTAGCGCGAGCTGCGGGGCAGTTGGTTTCACCGCCGTTGGGATCGGGTTGGTAAGCGAAGCCGGTGCGGGAGACCTCGTCTACATGCCGCCCTTTCCTCCGCACCAGGTGCTAAACGTGAAGGTTCGCCTCAACTTCGCAGTTCAAGCGTTCCCGGTTTTCAGGTTCGAACCTGTTACTGAACCTGCATGTGATCGGAGTGGTGATGGTGATGGTGATGATGGTGGTGGTGACCAACAGCGATCACAACCTGGGCTTGCGACGCGACCGGAGCCACGAGGCAGAAGGCGAAAATCAGTCCAACCAAAAGCTTCTTCATATGTACATAGATGCAACTTATCGCCGTCAAGCCGTCTGGTGGATTGCTTATTCCGTTTCCAAGTTACCTGGATTTACCGGGATATGATATTTGTCCTTTATTTGCGCGGGTGTTGGCTTGTTCCTTATGTATCTTTCTATACAGCAGAAGCCGCTAAGTCACTTAGTGTCAATCTAAGCGAAAAGCAGGCTCGCGGCGGCCTGACTTAAGGACAACGGGCGGGAAATAATCTCGAATGGCGATATCCTAAAACGAGACTCGCGGTGGTGTATCTTATTGATCGCGATCTCCTCAATGATGGATGCCTGGCCGAAGCGCGGACTTCCGCTCCACCGATCAGCGCCCGCCGTAAGAGGGCACTTGGAGAAGCATGCTCCCGGCTAACATTTCGTTCTGCTCAAAGAAATACCGAAGCGGGTTTCTGTCCCCGCTTCGGCATTCGATAGTCTCTTGAGCGAATTCACCAACCAGCGAACAGCCAGCCCCGGATAAATGGACTACCGGCTGATGCTCACATACCGGCGTCCGGCGTAGAGCCGGAAGCCCCCGGCCGGGTCGGCCATCACCTGCAGCGGCATGGGCCGCTTGAGCCCTGCGTCTTCGCCCGAAGCCACCGTAAGCAGGTCATGGGCCCCGATGTCGGTCACCACGAATTTGTCGCCCGGCATGAACCCCACGCCATAGATGCCCGCCGCCAGGTTCTGCCCACCGATCTTGATGGGAACTTCGGTGATGAAGTAGGCCTGATACTTTGCCTGCACATCGGTCGCGTAACCGCTGGTATCCACCAGGGTGGCCAGCACATAGAACCCATCGGCAAACTTGATGCCACCGGAGTTCCGCAACTGGGTGGGCGCCGACTGCGCGCGGTAAAACACGCTTGCCGGCAGCAGTTTTTGCGTATCCGACGGCTTCAGCACCGTATCGCCGCCCTGCGCCTGCATCTGGCCCGGCGCCATCATCATCGTCGCGGCCAGCATCCCGGCCGCCGCCATCTTCATCATTGCCTGGTAACGCATCGTGAAGCCTCCTTGTTTCTGCTGCGTACCGGAGTATAGCGCACCCTCCGCCCCGCTTGCCTTGGGCGAAGAGCGCGTTCCGTTGCGGGGTCCGCGTTTCTGACCGTGTCCCGCTTCCCGAACCGGGGCACGCGGTGCGACAATCATCGCGGCGGGGCCGTCCTGCGATGGACTGGGGCTCTGCCCGGAGGAGAAACATCGCCATGAAGCATCTGTTAGCCTGTACGGGCCTTCTCATCGCCGCCACCACCCTTTTCGCCCAGCAGGGCCCGCCCAAGAGCCCGCCCGCCACCGAGTCGGCGACCATCGCCGGCAAGACCATCACCATCAGCTACAGTTCTCCCAGGGTCAACGGCCGCGCCGGCCAGATCTTCACCAAAGACGGGCTCATCAGCCACAATCCCCACTATCCCGTGTGGCGCGCCGGCGCCAACTCCGCAACCAAGCTGCATACCGAGGCGGACCTAGACATCGGTGGCTTGACCGTCCCCAAGGGCGACTACACGCTGTTCGTAGATGTCTCCGACCCTGACAACTGGACTCTGATCGTAAACAAGCAGACCGGACAATGGGGCCTGGCGTACGACAAGGCGCAGGATCTGGGCAAAGTGAAGATGAGGATGACCAAACCGCCCGCGCTGGTTGAGAACCTGAAGTACACCATCACCAACCTCGGCGAGACCAACGGCAAGCTCACCCTTGAATGGGAGAATCACTCGGCGTCCGTGCCCTTTGCCGTGCACTGAGCCGCAACGCGTTGAAGCCGTCCTATCAGCCAGGGTGGCATGGTTTGCAGGCCATTGCCGCCCTGCCGATACAATAGGCATAGTGGGTCATTTCTTTCGGAGGGCCTGAGAACATTGCCTTTGTATGCGTATCGCTGTACCCAGTGCGGGCACGTCTTTGAAAAGATCCAGCACTACTCCGCCGAGCCGGAGGTAGAATGCCGCGAGTGCCACGGCTTGCTAGAGCGCCCAGTCACCGCTCCGGGCCTG
>Ga0181531_10002356_pt1 | contig 11817 bp, 8 predicted proteins | sample PEATcosm2014_Bin_38_FD_119743 | JGI IMG/M metagenome (GOLD analysis project Ga0181531, IMG submission 119743) | Peatland microbial communities from MTU Mesocosm Facility, Houghton, MI, USA - PEATcosm2014_Bin11_10_metaG | ecosystem: Environmental > Terrestrial > Soil > Wetlands > Peat | place... | reverse complement strand
GTGATCCGCGCCGCCGGACAATTCGCGGACGCCGTGCTACTCAAGAATCAGGAGCACTGGGAAATCGAGGATTTAGACGTATCGAATTCCGGTGCCAAACTGGAAGTCCGACGCGGCGTCCACGTCACCTTGAATGATTTTGGCGAAGCTCATCACATCGTGCTGCGCCGCTTGACCGTTCACGACGTTAACGGCGATGACCAACTCAAACCCAACGGTGGAATCATCGTCGACTCCGCGGGTGCCAACAAACGCAGCCGCTTCGTTGACCTGCGCATTGAAGATAACGAGGTTTACGCCACGGACCGTAACGGCATCACCACGTGGTCGGACGCTTGGCAACGCTCCAAGTGGTACCCCAGCCTCGGCGTGGTTGTGCGCGGCAATCGCCTTCGAGACATTGGCGGAGACGGCATCCTCGTGACGGCCGCCGACGGCGCGCTGATTGAGAGAAATGTGGTGGAAAAAGCCAACCAGCGTTCCGCGGGCTACAATGTTGCCATCTGGAGTTGGAGCGCCGACGATACCATCGTTCAATACAACGAAGCCTCGGGCACCAAAGGCGAACGCGACGGGGAAGGCTTCGATTCGGACTGGAATAGCCGCAACACGCTGATTCAATACAACTACAGTCATGATAATGACGGTGGCTTTATCTTGATTTGCAACGAAGGTAGTTATTCGCCCAGCGACAGCGTTGGTAATGTGGGCACCATCGTGCGCTATAACATCAGCCAGAACGATCGCCATCGCGGCATCACCCTCTCCGGGCCAGTGCAGAATACCGCCATCTACAACAACACTTTGTACGTGAGCCAGAGGGAACCCGTGGACATGGTTTTGTTCACGGACTGGTTCGGCTGGCCGCAGGAGACCCGTTTCACGAACAATATTTTCTACGCGGAGAATTCTGCGCACATTGGACACGCCACCGCGCGATCAGAGCAAACGGGACACCACAGCTCGTCGCCCGGCTTTGGCCCGAGCAAGTCCACAAGTTTCGACGCCAATGTCTATTTTGGCCCGCTCGAAAAAGTGGCTGATCCCCGGGGGCTCACCACGGATCCGCAGTTTGCAGACGCTGGGCACGGCGCTGATGGTAGAAATTCCTTGACTGGGTATTCCCTGAAAAGCGCTTCGCCCGCGCGCGCGACTGGCCAGCCGGTGCACGATAATGGCGCGCAGGATTTCTTTGCCGCTCCTCTCGCGAATTGCACCAAGCCCGATCGCGGCGCCGTACAAAGCAGCAGGTGTGCATCGCGATGAATATCCACGCCATCGCCAAACGAGCAAGAGTCTCCACCGCGACGGTGTCGCGCACCATCAACCGTGTCCCCACGGTTAAGCCACAACTCGCCAAACGCGTCTGGAAAGCGGTCGACGAACTCGGTTACTACCCCAGCACGCAAGCCCGCGCGCTGGTCAGCGGCAAGAGCCGCACCTTTGGCCTGATCGTGTCGGAAATCACCAATCCCTTTTTCCCGGAGATTGTCCACGTCTTTGAGGAAACCGCGCTCCGCCACAACTATGAAGTCCTTCTCACCTCCACGGTTCACGATACCGAGCGCATGAAAATTTCCATTCGCCGCATGCTCGAGCATCGCGTCGAAGGGGTGGCCGTGGTCACCTTTGGCATGGAAGAATCGCTGCTCGACGATTTAAAGCTTCGCAAGGTCCCTCTGGTCTTCGTGGATGTCGGTCCGCCGCGCCCATACATTAGCAACATTCGCATCGACTACCTCTCCGGCATCCGCCAAGCCGTGCAGCATCTCGCCGCGCTGCGTCATGAGCGCATCGCGTTTATCACCGGTCCGCTGGCCCTCAGGTCCGCTGCCGCGCGCCTCGAAGCATTTCGCCAATCCATGACCGAGATCGGACTGCCCGTGGACCCGGCGCTCGTGGTCCAGGGCAATCACAAGCTGGAAGGCGGGGAACTGGCCTTGGCGCAACTGTTGCAGCTCGCGGATCGCCCGACCGCCGTGCTCTGTTCGAATGACATGACCGCCATGGGCGTCGTGCGCAAAAGTTGCGCCGAAAAAATCAGCATCCCGCGCGACCTTTCCGTGGTGGGCTTCGACAACATCCGCATTACCGAATATGTAAGCCCGCCGCTCACGACCATTGATATGTCGCAGACGGAAATCGCCAAGCTGGCCTTCGATGCGCTGCTCAACGAGGTCCAGCGCGAAACGCCAAACCCAAAAGGCACGGAGTACGTCCTCAAAACCAGCCTGGTGTTGCGCGAATCCACAGCCTTGCATCCTCGCTGGTCGCCCGCGCCCGCCGAAGGAAAGTAAACGCCTTGGAACAAAGCATTCATCACCGAGCTTTAGGAGCACGAAAAAAAACATGAAACTGCATCGGATTCTCCTTTCCGTGGCGCTAGTTGGAGTAACGGCCGTCTTCGCACTGGCTGTGCCGCAAGACCGGCCGCAAACCACCGACAATCCTCCCGGGGCGCTTTTGCCGAACGTTCTCTACGGCGCCGCATACTACAACGAGTACATGCCGGCCGACCTCCAGCCCGGCCGACTTGAGAAAGACATCTCCCTGATGCAGCTGGCGGGCATCTCCGTCGTGCGTATGGGCGAAAGCACCTGGAGCCTATGGGAGCCCGCGGACGGCCAGTTTGAAACTGCGTGGATGGACCGTGTGGTCGACGCCATGGGGAAAGCCGGCATAAAAGTCATCATGGGCACCCCCACGTATTCCATCCCCACGTGGATGGCGAAGGCCCACCCGGAAATGCTCGCGCGCCCTCTCGGTGGCGGCGAAACGAGCTACGGAATGCGCCAAAACATGAATACCGACGATCCCAACTACCGCCGTTATGCCGAGCGCTTGATCGTCCGTATGGTCGAGCACTACCGCAATAACCCCACCGTGATCGGCTGGCAAATCGACAACGAGACCAGCAGCTACGGCGCATCCAATCCCGACGTTTTCGCCGCGTTTGTGGGCCGCCTGAAAACGAAGTTCCGTACCACCGACGCGCTCAACAAAGCGTGGTTCCTCAACTATTGGGGACAAGACGTCTTCGACTGGAACGATATGCCGACACGCGATCGTGCCAGCAGCACCAGCTACAAACTCGAATGGTCGCGTTTCGAGCAAGACCGCGTTACTGACTTCTTGGCCTGGCAGGCGGCGCTGGTCCGCAAGCATCGCGGCCCGCAGCAGTTCATCACGCAGGACTTCGGCTCCATGATGCACACGCAGATCAACGAACCCGCGATCGCCAAAGTAATCGATGTCGTGGCGAATAACCCGTATCACGGAACCCAGGATCACTTCGACGGCGCTTGGCAGGCGCTGCAGGGCGATTTTGCGCGTTCCTTGAAGCACCAGAATTTCCTGGTAACGGAAACCAACGCACAGACGCTCGGCTGGGACTCGGCCTCTCAATATCCGCCCTACGATGGCCAGTTGCGCCTCGATGTCTACACCGATTTGTCGAGCGGCGCGAACATGGTCGAATACTGGCACTGGCATTCCATACACGCCGGCCAGGAGACCTATTGGAAAGGTGTTTTGAGTCACGATTTGGAGCCCAATCGCGCCTATGCGGAAGTAAGCCGGATCGCGCACGAACTGAAAAAGGTTGGCCCTGAATTAGTCAACTTACGCATCGACAATCAGGTCGCCATTCTCTACAGCGTCGATTCCAGCAACGGTCTCTCCTTCATGCCCATCGTGCCCAATAACGACGAAGGTTGGATACCTGGGAAAGCCGCCGGCACCTACAACGGCTTGATTTCCCAATTGCACCGCTCCTTCTACAATCAGAATATCGGGGTCGATTTTGTGTTTCCCGACACTCCCGATTTCTCGAGATACAAACTCCTCGTGGTCCCGGCGCTGTACATCGCGGACGATGCCCTGCTCAAGAAAATCGCCGACTATGTGCAACAGGGCGGTCACGTCTTGATGACGTTCAAGAGCGGATTCGCCAACGAAAACTCCGCAGTTCGCTGGGAGCGCGCTCCGGGGCCGCTGCGCGCGGTCACAGGCTTCAGCTATCAGGAGTTCTCCAGTTTGGAAAAGTCTCTCGCGCTAAAGGACGACCCTTTCCACGCCGGCAAGGACAACGAGGTACATACCTGGGCGGAGTTTCTGTTACTCGAAACGGCCGAGCCTTTGGCCGTATACGATCATCCCTTTTTCGGCAGATGGCCCGCCATAACCCGTAATCGCTATGGCGCCGGCTCACTCACCTACGAGGGCACCATTTTGAGCGACGTCCTGCAAGCTTCTGTTGTCCGTGACACCTTGCACGACGCCGGCATCGACACCAACTCAGGTTCATCAACCTCCACTGTTCGCATCAAGAATGGCCGCAACCAAAATGGACAGCGCATCCACTACTTCCTGAACTATTCCTCGGACGTCGCCACGGTCACCTACCACTACGCGGCGGCGCACGACTTGTTGAAGGAGCAACAACTCGTGCCAGGGCAAAATGTCACCATCGGACCGTGGGATGTGGTCATCGCCGAAGAAACGGAAGCCAGCCATTAGTCTGCAGGATCGTGTGCTGTCTAGTACTATATCTCCAGCACCACCATGCTTAGACTGCTGACGCTTCTTCCCCCTTTTTGGGAGACTATCGCTTCTCGCATTTGCTTCGGGCCCGGGGACTTGCTATCGCATGCGCTACATTCAATCTTCCGACTTCGGGACCACGGCGCATGGACGCGCAACGAAGCTTTACGTGCTGGAGAACCGTCAAGGCCTACAAGCCGTCATCACCAACTACGGCGCCATTCTCGTCTCGCTACAGGTCCCCGATCGCCGAGGCAACACCGCCGATGTTGTGCTGGGTTACGACACGCTCGTGGGGTATGAACAAGACCGCTTCTTCTTCGGCGGCACCATCGGCCGATACGCCAACCGCCTCGCCTGCGGCCGATTCGCTCTTGACGGAGCCGGCTATCAAGCCTCCATCAACGATGGCCCCAACAGTCTGCACGGTGGAACCGTAGGCTTTCACAAGCGCATCTGGGCCGCGGCCGACCGCTCGACGTTGTCAACGCAGATCCTGGAGCTGAGCTACGTCAGCCCAGACGGCGAAGAAGGCTTTCCCGGCGAACTGTCCGTCAAAGTTTGTTACGCTCTGCCCGTGGATGCGAGCGACCTACACATCACCTATTCGGCCACTACCAATCGGCCGACGGTTGTCAACCTCACCAATCATTCCTATTTCAATCTGAGCGGCGACATGGCGCGCGATATTCTCGACCACCAGTTGACCATCCACGCGCAACACTATACGCCCGTAAACAGCACGTTGATCCCCACGGGCGAAGTGGTGGCCGTCACCGATACGCCGTTCGATTTCCAATCGCCAGCGGCCATCGGTGAGCGCATTCGGCAAGCTGACGAGCAACTCAGGTTGGGCAATGGTTACGACCACAATTGGGTGCTGCGCAAGAGTGGCGGCAACCATTCGCAAAGCGCGGCCACCCTCTACGATCCCGAAAGCGGTCTCGTCCTTGAGGTGCTAACCACGGAACCCGGCCTGCAGTTCTACAGCGGCAATTTCCTGAATGGCAGCGTGCGCGGCAAGCGAGGGACGGCGTATGCCTACCGCACCGGCCTGTGCCTCGAAACGCAGCACTTCCCGGACTCGCCCAATCACACCAGCTTTCCCGACACCACGCTGCGCCCGGGCCAGGAGTTCGCCTCGGAAACAATTCTGCGCTTCTCGACAAAGAAGTAAGTCTGGGCGTTTCCTTTGGAGTACGGCTTGCAGCGCGCCATTGGAGCACGGTTGACATGCTGCTGACGAAGTTGCGCGAAGAAGTGCTGAACGCCAACCTTGAGTTCGTCCGCAAAGGCCTCGCCTCGTCCACTCCACGTTTGGCAACGTCAGCGGCAGTTCCCGCGAACAAGGGTTGGTGGTCATCAAGCCCAGCGGCGTGCGATACGACGCGATAAAGCCAGAGGATATGGTCGTTACCGATCTGCAGGGAGCGCTCGTCGAGGGCACTCTCAAGCCGTCCTCGGACCCGGCCACCCATGTGCGGCTCACCGGCGTAGATCGTAGTACTCCACCGTTGCGGCAGCGGTCGCCGTCTGGCCGACCGCTGCCGCCGAGCCGGCGCGCGAACGGGCCGAGACGGCAACGGAAGCGGAAACAAATTTGCCGCGGTCCATAGAGTCTCCTGAACGGCGCGAAGGGTTCTAACGCAATCAACTCGGTGGGGATAAGAACGCCTCTTGTCTCCGATACGAGCGCCTCGCACTGGGCAGATCTCTGTGAGACTCGCTCGAGCAAGGAATCAATTTGATCGATACCGCGCTCAGCTACGGTGAGGGCGCATTGGCGCAGGTTGTTATCGGCGCATTTTGTTAGGTTTCCTTTGTCTGGCATTTCGTTCCAGCCAGGTACTCCCTCAACTTTTCTGTAGCCCACCCACGCGCATCCATCATCGAACTTTCAACCAACGAGGAATGTTCGTCCCCCGTCGGTACTGCGAAGGAAAACGCTGCACGCCAAGCGCGGCAATGTCTATTCCCGCATCAAAAAAGGAGCGAGCCAGCCATGAGCACCAAGCCAGTCCTTACCAACGCCCCAGCCAGCAACCCAAAAGCCGCTGCCGTCGATATGAAGTTCGAAATCGTTGTCCTTCCCGTCTCCGATGTTGACCGAGCCAAGAAATTCTACGCAGGTCTCGGGTGGCGGCTCGATGCCGATTACGATAGCGGTAAAGACTTCCGCGTCATCCAGTTCACCCCTCCCGGCTCCGGCTGCTCCATCATTTTCGGCAAAAATGTCACCGGGGCGGCGCCCGGCTCAGCCCAGGGCCTGTACCTGATCGTCTCGGACATTGCCGCCGCCCGCGCCACACTGCAGGCTCGCGGTGTTGAGGTCAGCGACGTATTCCACGACGCCGCCGGCGTCTACGCTGGCCCGGACGAGCCTTATCTGTTCGGCCGCAATCGCGTCACTGGTCCAGATCCCGAGCATCGCAGCTACCGCTCGTTCGCCTCCTTCCGCGATCCAGATGGCAACGGCTGGCTGTTCCAGGAAATCACCTCGCGCCTGCCCGGTCGCCTCGACCCTGCCGCCACCACCTTCGCCTCGGCCACGGATCTGGCTAGCGCCCTGCGACGTGCCGCCGCCGCGCATGGCCAGCATGAAGCGCGCACCGGCCAAGCCGACCCAAATTGGCCGGACTGGTATGCCGACTTTCTGGTGCGCGAGCAGTCCGGCGAAGCGCCGCCGCAATAGCTGCCGCAAGTGTGCAATAAACAATCGACGACAACGCGCCACCCAAACCCATAGGAGACGTGTGATGAACAGGGACCGGTTGCACCAAGAATCGCGTTTGCCCACCGGCGAACCTTCCGAAACAATCAACCGCCAACGTCGCCACTTCTTTGGCGTCACGGCGGCGGCCTTCGCCGCCGCTCAGTTCGGAGTATTCGGTTCTGCAGCGACGCATGCCGGGGGGGCGGGTCCATCGCCGGCCTCCGCCAAGCCCTCGCCCACTTCCTCGTTCGTCGATCTCAAGCAGCTCGACGCCGGCCCGCTGAATGTTGGTTACGTCGACGCTGGCCCCGCCAACGGTCCCGCGGTTGTCCTCCTGCATGGTTGGCCGTACGACATCCACAGCTTCGTGGACGTCACTCCTCTATTGGCCTCGCAAGGCTATCGCGTCATCGTTCCATATCTGCGCGGCTATGGCTCCACGCGCTTCCTTTCCAGCGATACTGTGCGCAACGCTCAACCTTCCGCCCTCGCTCGGGACATCATTGACTTGATGGATGCGCTCAAAATCAACAAGCTGGTCATTGCCGGTTTCGATTGGGGTGGGCGCTCCGCCGACATCATCGCCGCTCTCTGGCCGGAACGCTGCAAAGCACTCGTTTCCGTCAGCGGCTACCTCATTGGCAGTCAGGCATCTGGTCTGATGCCCCTGCCGCCCACAGCTGAACTCCAATGGTGGTACCAATATTATTTCGCCACCGAGCGCGGCCGCATCGGATACCAGAAATACACGCGCGACTTCGCAAAACTCATCTGGAAGCTGGCTTCACCCAAGTGGAATTTCGATGACGCCACGTTCGATCGCAGCGCAGCGGCGCTTGACAACCCCGATCACGTGGCGATCACCATTCACAATTACCGCTGGCGCTTAGGTTTGGCGCAAGGCGAACTGCGGTACGACGATCTGGAAAAACGCCTCGCGACTGCGCCGGTCATCACCGTGCCCACCATCACCATGGAAGGCGACGCCAATGGTGCGCCGCACCCTGAGGCCAGTGCGTATGCTGCGAAATTTTCGGGGAAATACGAACACCGGCTCATCACAGGTGGTATCGGACACAATCTACCCCAGGAAGCTCCCGAAGCTTTCGCCAAAGCTGTGATGGACGCCGATCGTTTTTAGCGGAATTGCCGCAGCTAGATGGATTTTACGATTTCCAACTCACCATCCTTGTGCACCACTTCTACCGCGATGCCGCGCGCATGACGCTCTAGCAGGAAGTCCACCGTGGCGTCGCCTACGCGAAGGCCTGTGATTCGTAACTCGTCCAGATTCGCTGGCAATGCTGGATTGGCGAACACGATTTTTTTCTCCGGCGCACGGATGGTCATTCCCATGCTCGCGCTTAAGAGTAGATACATGGCGCCGGAGGCCCAGGCTTGCGGCGCACACGCCACCGGATAACGCGTGGGGCCGCCACCATCCGCTCGTCGGTGAAAACCGCAAAAAAGTTCCGGCAAGCGGTGCAGATCGAAGTTCAAGCTCGCGTCATACAAACCGGAAAGCAAGCGCACACACGGTTCCTGGTGCCCGTAGTGCGAGAGCCCCCAGCCAATCAACGCGTTGTCGTGCGGCCACACCGAGCCGTTATGATAGGACATGGGATTGTATCGGGTTTCGTCTGCGGCCACGGTGCGTACACCCCAACCAGAGAACATCTGCTCGCTCATGAGCGTATTCGCCAGCGCAGCGGCCTGCGCGGCGTCGGCTATTCCGGTAAACAACGCATGGCCCGCGTTGGACGTTCGCACCTCGCACGGCCGCTTCTTGCCATCTAGCGCTAAGGCGTACGTTTGCAATTTGTCCGACCAGAAAGCCGCGGCAAACTTTTCTTTCAAGGCTCGCGCTTCTGCGTGCAAGACATGGCTCATTTTCAGCTCGCCCTGCGTCTCAGCCAGCAACGCCACCGCGCGCAGCGCACCGAACACGTAGCTTTGCACTTCGCACAGCGCGATAGGCGGCTCCGCCAGCCGTCCGTCCGCGTAAAAGACGGAATCGTAGGAATCCTTCCATCCCTGTTGCGAAAGCCCGTTCGACGATCGCTGCTCGTATTCGACGAAGCCGTCGCCGTCGAGGTCGCCGTACTTGTGTATCCAATCCAGCGCGGCCCGGATGTTGCTCCAGATGACTTGAATGAACTCCGTATCCCCCGTGCGCACGTAGTAAGCGCCCGCCAGAATCAAAAACAGCGGCGTGGCATCCACGCTACCGTAATACTTTCCGAAGGGTACTTCGTTCAGCGCCGCCATCTCTCCGCGCCGCATCTCGTGCAGGATCTTGCCCGGCTCGGCATCTCGCTCGTCGTCCGTTTCCGTGGCTTGGGACTCTGCGAGATACGTCAGCACGCCTTTGGCGATTTGCGGCGCCAGCCACAGGCATTCCAGCGCCGTAATGATACCGTCGCGGCCAAACACCGTGCTGAACCACGGCACACCGGCATATGGATAGTTGCGTTCCGGATTGCCCACCAGCAACATGCTCAAATCCGATTCGCATCGTGCCAGACATGCGTTGAATGGCTTGCTCGAGGACGTGATATTGCATTCGCGCAGCGCGCCACCGCGTGCGCGTTCGCCCAAGCTGGCAAAAGCTGCGGAAAACGAGGGCGCTGCACTGTGCTCCGCGCCTTGTTCGCATTGCACCGTTATATCTAGAAACACCTCCTGCTTGGGTTCTAGCGTAAGGTTGAATTCCGCCTGTGACTCCACCAGCATTTGCGGTTGCGGCGAAAACTGCACGCGCGTCCGCCGGTCCACGCCATCGAGTCCCTGGTACCACATGACCACTTCGTTCTGCGATACCCCGTTTGGCATCCGTGTCCCGCGATTTTTGCGCGGCGTGCCGCGCACCTCAAAAATATCTGCAAAGTCCGCATCGAAGCGAACGCTCACCGAGGCCTCCAGCGCCGTCATGCCGTAATTGAGCACCCGGATCTGCTCGTGGCAGCCGGCTCCGTCCAGAAATTTGCAGCGGAACAGGTGCAGCGTACCCCGCGCCAGCTCGATCTTGCCGTTCACCATGTTGTCGACATTGCTTAGATCCACAGCTAGAAAACCGTTGTCTTCGCGAATCGTGGAACTAAGCAGCATCGGTTCGCGCCCGTTCACGCGCAGCGTGAACCGCGAGAGATGGCGCGTTTCGCAGTAAAAAAGCCCAAACTTTGTCGCGCCGAAAGCCTCCACATCGCCGAAGCGGTTAAAGACGCCAAACGTCTGCCCGTATTTCAGAACCCGCGTGCGGTCATCGGCTAGCGAGGACGTCGCGCGTACGTAGAATTGATCCTCGACCTGGACGATATCTTGGACTGGCTCATCCATTGGTTATTTCTTGCGGCGCCGCCAGCGTGAGCGAAGTCGTCTTGCGTGGAGAAGCGGCTTTCCCCAACGAATTGGTCTTTCCCGGCCAAGTGGTTCTCCATTTCCTCGCGCCTTGTGGCTCACGCGGAAGTTGCTCATAAATCTGCGCATACTCGTCGGCCATGCGCGTATCCGTGAATCGCGCATCAAAGGCTGCTCGGCACGAAGCTCGGCTCAGTTCCGGAATCCGCTTCACCGCCTCCACCGCTGCCGCTTCGGAATTCACGATAAATCCGGAAACCCCATCCTGCAAAATCTCCGGCACCGATCCGCACGAAAACGCAATCGTCGGAGTTCCGCACGCCATCGCTTCAATCATCGTCAGACCGAAGGGTTCCGGCCAATCAATAGGGAAGAGGTACGCATAGGCGTTGCCCAGAAATGCCGTCTTTTCTGCATCGGTGATTTCGCCGATGTATTCAATGCGTGGATTTTTCAGCAGTGGCTTGATCTGTGTTTCAAAGTATTCGCGGTCCGCGCGGTCCACCTTGGCGGCAATTTTCAGCGGCATTCCCGCTTTCAGTGCGATGCGAATCGCGCGATCCGGCCGCTTTTCGGGCGAAATTCTGCCCAGGAATGCCAGGTACTTCCCGTGCTCCTCGCTCGGCACATGCAAATCCGCGGGCAATCCGTGATACACATTGCCGACCCAATTTACCTCGCCGACTGGCTCGCGTTGTGCGTGCGAGATCGAAACCAGCGGCATTTGATTGAACCTCCGGTACAGCGGCTCAAGGTCGGGCAAATCCAACCGCCCGTGCAGCGTGGTCACATTGCGCAGCCCTAGATTCTTGCTCAGCGGAAAATGCGCGTAGTCGGTGTGAAAGTGAATCACATCGAACTCCTCGGCCATCTCCACCACTTTGTCCAGCAATACCGCGTGGTGCGCCATCGGATCCACACAATCCTCGCTCAGGCGCAACGATCGCTCACACCCCGGCACCAGCCGCGCTTCGGTAATCGAATCTCCGCTCGCAAACAGCGTCACTTCATGTCCGTCGCGCACCAGCGCTTCCGTCAAATAGGAGACCACGCGTTCCGTGCCCCCATAAAGGTGTGGCGGAACGCTTTCGTACAGCGGTGCAACCTGTGCGATTCTCATGGATGGGGCCCCGTTTTTGACTGCTCTCCTGCGTAGCAATCATGGGCCTTGTGGCCGCGACTAGCTATCCGTAGGAAGCTGTACC
>Ga0181531_10002355_pt1 | contig 11823 bp, 10 predicted proteins | sample PEATcosm2014_Bin_38_FD_119743 | JGI IMG/M metagenome (GOLD analysis project Ga0181531, IMG submission 119743) | Peatland microbial communities from MTU Mesocosm Facility, Houghton, MI, USA - PEATcosm2014_Bin11_10_metaG | ecosystem: Environmental > Terrestrial > Soil > Wetlands > Peat | place... | reverse complement strand
CGCGGTCACTCCTGTTACTGCGGAAGCTATCGTAATTCCGGTGGACGCAGACGCCGTTGCGCCGTTCGGGCCAGCCGCGCCCGCGTCACTGTTTGGTATTCCGTCCGGGTTGCTGCTTCCTCGGTCCTGCGTCTCGAAAGCATGATAATGGGTGGGGTCGGTGAGGGCGTGATTGTGTCCTGGATCGTTGATACCGTGATTGTGGTTCTGCGTGTACTGGCTACCGCCGGTGCCTCCGACTGTGTTGCCAGGAACCCCGCTCCCGCCCGCTGTCAGCCGGTTGGCGGGACTGCCGCCCATATTGTCGGCGCCGAACAACGCTGATCCGCGCAGGTCAGGCAGGTTAAAGGTGGTCGAGCCGTCACCCGCGCCCCACTGCGTTCCGATTTGATAAAACGCCTGTGCGTAGGTTGTTCGCGACACCGCCTGGCCGTAGCACTCGTACCATCCGGCCGGGATCTGACTGCTATAGCCAGCGAACGCACGCACCTCTCCGATGATGCCGGCCGTTGAGGTGGGGACGCCACCGGCAGCCGGCCCAACCGGATCGATCGACCATATCTGCGATCCAGTCGGATTATCCACCGTCGCCGCGGTCCAAAGCTGGACCTTGTAGGCGTTCGTCGGGATGAGCCAGATGGACCCGAAGCGTCCGTTGGCGTCCGCGGTAATCTGGCTCCCGAGCGACGTGGTCAGGTTGGGATCGGCGTAGACGTTTTGCGGGGTGTTGGTGCCGGTCGCGTAGAAGAACAGACGGCCGGCCGCGAGGGGTTGCCCTGTTGAGGTAATCTCGAATGGATTGGGGGTGAAGTACTGCGAGCCGGTGTAGGCCATCCTCTATGCCTCCCCTGCATTGCGTGGACCCTTGCCGCCGCGCGGTCGCTCCATTCTGAGGGGCGATCGAGACCCAGATTCGGATGGCGGGTGATGCGCAAAGAGGCCTGGCGCACCATATTGGCGGCGCACCTTTTTGACGTTCTCGGACACCGGAGCCGCTGGCAGCTTTGGCGCGACAAAGGACCTCTTCATATGACCGGTCTCCGCTTGGCTCGAATTATCTGCGCGACGGCAGGAGCGATCGTCATGGTCGTATGGGTTCTTCCGACCCTCGTTCTGACGGCGGTCGTTCTCATTGCGTCGGCGCCGCTATGGCCGCTGGTACTGCTGCTGCAGTTGGCGCTATTTGCGAGGCTTTGTCGGCGCTTCCGATCCTACTGACGTTGGAAGCCGGAACAGTCGCCAGGAACGACTGAAGCCAACGGTTCGTGGCTGGGCTCATCCGCCTCGCCGTCTGGGCGTTCGCCGTCCTCACTAGATCCTCGGCGATCCTAGGATCGCGGATGCCGCGATTGAGCCATTCCAACGCCTGCTCTTTGGGTGCCGAATAGAGGCGCTGAAATAGATCCGTCCCCAAGTAACCGCCCTCTGCCCCGAGCAGAAAGCCGAGAGACGAATCCGACGCGGCGTGCCCCAGGGCCGCCCCTACGATGGCCCCAGTCGCTCGTCCGGCAATCCCGGCAATCGTTGGCGACAGGAAAGAATCGATCCAGCTCTTCCCCATCAGACGACCGAATGTCGCCGAATTTTCCCCTCTCCCAAGTTCGATCCCTCGCTGCATCATTTCGCCCGCCCGACCGAGGGCGTTGAGCGCATCCATCTGTGCTGACGTGAAGATGCCGCTTTCACGGAGCATGTCGGTGTTGGTGTTGATCCAATAAGAGATTCGAGCCGCTTGGGTGCGAAGCTCTCCCGCTTGATCGCGCGCCGAATTGCTGACCTGGGCCAGCATCTTGGACATTATGAAGTCCCGCGTTCCTTGCACGAGATCGCGCATGACGGGGTCGATCTTCGCTGGGTCATAGGTGCCGGCGCGTTGGGCGGCGTTAAGCTGCATCCAGGAGGATTTGATGTCTCCCAGGAACTTGACCACGTTGGCGATTGAGCCAGGGCGCGCTGTGCCGGTCTTGAAATCGAAGAATGGATTGAGCGCGGTCCCCGGCGTCACGGTGTCGTTGCCTGCGCCGTTGCGCCTCAGGATGGCGTCAAAGGAGTTGTGGCCTAGAACCTCAGCCTCCCGTTGTGTGAAGGCCCTGGCCGCGCGGAGATCCCGGACGATATCTGGGTCTGGCGGGATCTCGGGATGGTTCACGGCGACAGTTTTAAGTGCGCCGGAGCCCCACTCTGGCGCCGGAACGCGCCTTGCTTCCGTAAACTGCCCCCGTCCAACTACCTCTGGGGCTTTCCAGAGGCCATCTTCTGCAACCTTCGCCATTTCCCTCGCAATTTTTTGTACTCGATCATCCGCTTTCGGATCACGTGACATTGTCAACAGATCAGAACGGATAGTGTTGAGCTCTTTTGCTGATATCTTCTCTGGTTTTCCCATGAGATCACGAACGATCGCCGGGAGACTGGACGCCTCATATTGGTCGTAAAGTCCGGAGCGCTCAGCCTTTAGCTTTGCTAGGTAATCTCCCATCATCTTCTTGCTAACGTCGGTGCTGACGGTTGGCTTCGTCATCGCCGGCGTGTTCCAGAGCCGCTTTTCTTCTGTGTCCGATATCGGCTTAGCGCCCGGCTGACGCCCCCCTGGCGCCGTCTTATCCCTCTCTCCTGCGATGGCTCTTGTGACTTTTGTGGACGCCTTCCCGGCACCAGCCTCCGCGTCGGCGTTGGGGGCGATGCCATGGACGACACTCAATGCCGCCTGGTTCTGAGCGTTCTGCTCTGCGGTGTGGGCTGCTGGACCGCCCGGGAAAGAGGGGTCGTTGCTGATCGTGTTGACCAGCCGAGCTAAGCCGGTATTACCGCCCTGCGCGGCTTGGGCGACGTTCAGCGGCAGCCCCGGAACCGGCGACGGCTCCATGGTTGGGAAGGGGCCTTCGGCCGCTTCATTCAGAATCGTGCCGGCCGTTCGCTGGCCTGCGAGGCTCGGGTTAACCAGCGGCTCGATAGCGTTCCGAACGCCGCGGTATGCTTCGCCGATTACCGGGGGAAGAGCCGAAAGGACACCCCCGACGACACCCCCTGACTCGGCCCCCTGGAGCCTCTGTTGGACATCGCCGTCCGCCGATGTGAAGCCTGTTCCAGCGCCCAGCGCCGCCCCCGTGAGGATGTTCTGGCCGGCTGCGGCTGCTCTGGTTGCGAGCGGAGCACCCGCAGTGACGCTGCGGAAAAGGGGATTAAACACCCCAGCGCCCGCAGTGCCACCGACCACCTCTGCTGCTGTGCTGGCGGCAGGGTTGGCGTTTTCAAATTGGGTTCGCTGCGCACGCTGCTGTTGGACGACCTGGTCATAGGCTTGGCTGAACGGGATGCCCTGCATCAAAGACTTCGCTGCGGCCGCGGGAACCGGCGAAAGTATCTCATCGAGGCCGAACGTCGCCCCATGAACCATGCTGGTCTGCAGCCCCTTAAGATACTGATCTGAATTGAGAACATCAGAGACGATCGGCTGATACCAAGCCTTTGACTGCACAGGCTGTGGGGTGGTCGGAGGTGTCGTAGCGGCGGCCGCGGGAGGCTGGTAGTTTTCGAGCCAATCCGGGCCGGCTGCTGGCTGCGGCGCCTGGTCCGGCGTGTAGTTTTCCAACCAGTCCGGGCCACCCTGGGTCTGTGCCGTCTGTTTGGCGCTCGGCTTGATAGTTACCGTGGAGACCGGCGGCTGTGCCTGCTGCGCCCGCAGACGGGCCATCGTGGCGTCGAGGTTGGGCGTGGCAAGCGTGGGGGAGCCGACATCGATAACGGCGTTCTGGGAGGGGGGCTGGGGCGTTCCGGCGGGATATGCCGGAAGACTAACCGGCGGCAATCCTGGCTGCTGGCCGGGAGGAACCAGAACAACTCCGCTGGCGGTGTCACCCATTGGGGGCGCCGGACTGTCGTAGGATTACCGACGCTGGAACCCAGACGCCTTTGCGATTGAATACGCCCCCGTTGACCGGGTCCGCTCGGGCGGCGACTCCCGCCGCCGCCGCGACTTGCTGCGGACTGAGCCCCTTCTGCCACTCAGTCGCGGGCTTGCCGTTCAGCGCCTCAGTCGCCGCGACGTAGGTGTTGACTGACTCTGGAGTACCAGTTTGCTCGTAGCGGTTGTGATAGTTGTTGAGCGGTGTGTACGGCTTTTTCAACGGATCATTCATATACGGGATCGCGTTGTCGTTGAAAAACTGCGCCGCCCCGTTTGCGTAGTCCTTGACCATTTGATTGCGCACCAGCAGCATGTTGACCATGTCGGTGAGCGCTGGCTTCTGCATGTTGATGGATGGGTTTGCCTGGGCGGTTAACTTGGTCAGCATCGCGCCGATGCGAACACTGGCGCCCGGCCCTGCAAGCTGTGTCTCCGCGTTCGTCACGTTGTTGAAGAACAGCTTGTTTAGTTCCTCCGTCGCCGCTGTGGCGTCCTTCGGAAGTGCCCCGGTCGCATCCATGAAGCTATCCACCATGGACGGCGCGATGGTGCGGAGGACGCTAGCGTAAGCCAGCCGCAGATTGGCGCCGGCGCCCGTGATGGCGGGCGCGATGAGTGGCTTGGCTTGCAGCAAACTGCTCTGGGCCTGCGAGGCCACGCTGGCCGCGCCTTGTATCTTCGGAAGTTCCTCAGAGTCGTTCTTGAAGAGGTCGGCCTTGAGGGGCGCCGCAGTCGTCTGCGTCGGGGTCGGCTGCACTTGCCCCGGGATACCTGGTGCCGCGGCCGGCGCGGCAGTCGCTTGGGTCGGCCCCGCGACGGGCTGAGCGGCGCCCTGTCCCGGCGCGGAAGCCGCAGCAGCGGCACCCGGGGTGAGATCAACCTGATTGACGCCATAGGCCTTGAAGGCGTCGGCCTGCACGTCGCCCACAGTCTTGCCCTGCCACTGCGGGTTGGCCTGATAAGCCGCGCTCCCGACCAGTGCCGGCGTGATTGGCGTATTTGGCGGCGCATTCAGAATGGTCTGAGCGCCCTGGGGACCCCAACCATGGGCCAATCCCAGTGTGAGGCTCGTCACTGGCAATCCGGCTTGGGCGAGCAAGGGGGCGTTCTGACGCGCGTAAGCGAGCGCCATTTCGTTCTGAAGGGCCTTCCCTGCGGGGGAATTGTCGAGCCTCATGGCCGAGATTTGAGCCGGGGTCTTCCCTTGCGTTAGATCGGGCCGCGACTTCATCAGGTCGGCCCATGTGCCTTCGGTGAACTGGGCGCCCCCCCCAGCGCTCGATGTCTGGGCCTGTGCTTGATAGTTGCCGCCACTTTCATGCTGCACGAGGCGGTTGACAAAGACATCGGGAGAGATTGTCACCGCCGAGTTGCCACGATCCGCCGCGGTTTCGAGCCGCGCCCCAGGATTGGCCTGCGAGTACTGCGCCCATTGCGCACGATTCATCTGCTGAGAACGCATGATCGGCATGCCGGCAGAGTCGACTTGGCCAGTCGGAACAGACACGATCACGTCCGCATAGGGTGCCTTAGCTGCGGCCTCTCCGGCGGCCCTCTGGATCGCCGGACCAACCTGCGCTTGCGCCACACCAGCCGCAGTCTGAATTGCTGGCCCCACATCCGCTTGCGCTTTGGCCGCGGCTTGGGCCCCCTGGACCTGCGGCATTTCGTTCGGTTGGAGCGTCGAGTTCTGCCATGCCTGCTCGATCTCAGGATGGCCGTACCAGTGCGCCGCCTCGTTGTTGTCGATCAACCCTTCCTGAAAGGCGTTGTAGACAACCTGATTGAACGCCGCCGGATCGACACGACCGTCCGGCGTGAATGCCTGCTGGGTCATCTGCGCCAGCTTGATTGCCTTGGACTTCTGCACCTGGGCGTTGTCGCCGTTGCCCATCCAGCCATAAGCGTCGGACTGAGGGACGGCCCCAAGCCCTGGGATCCAGACGCCGCCAGGGCCAGTGAAAGGCTGCTGCGCCCCCCCGGGCTGTCCCGCGGTCGCTATGCCCCCACCGGACGGCGGCGGAGTCTGCCATGGCATAGGCGCGCTCGTGGGCGTTGGCGGTCCAGGCGCCGCGCCGGGCGTCTGGGGCGCGTTGCCGCCGATCCCTAGCAGTCCGATGCGCCCTTGCGTCAGGCGGTTTTGAATGGATGCGCCGATAGCCCGTTGGCCAGTCAGCGCTCCCTGTGCCTGAGTCAGACCGATCTGTGCTTGAGCGCGGGCCGGACCGGTCGCTGCTGTCTGGGCGTTGTAAAAGTCGCTGAGGGCATTCCATGGTGACGGAACGACGGGGGCCGGAATAGTCGCGCTCATCTAGCCGCTCACCGGATTGAAGAACCCGAGAGACTGAAGGGTATTGGCACCAGAACTATCCACGTTGCCGGTGAACCCGGCGCTCGTCGGGTTGTAACCGCCCGAACCACCGCTGAAGAGGCTCCCGATGTAGCTCGAAAGCTGACCAACGGCTGAGTTCGAGCCGCCGTAGCTGCTGGCGCTGTTGTTGCCGATCAGGCCCGGAAGCAGGTTGTTGATACCGGAACTCAAAGCGTTGGCGCTGTTAACCGTCCCCTGACCAAGCGCGTTGCCTATGTACTGGCTTCCCTGCCCCAGCGTTCCGGCTGCCACGTTGCCCTGCTGCCCGATCGTGCCGGCTGCGCTCTGTCCGGCCCCCGCGATGCCGCCGAGGCCCTGTAGCCACTGAGAAAGGCCCTGGCTGGCGTAGCCCTGGTTGTATGCGGTGGCGTCTTTGAGAGCCGCGCCCGAGTTGGTGAGGCCGGATGACGCGAGTTGGCGGTTGATCGCCAGATTCCCCTGCTGCAGCGGGAACTGGTAGGATGGCGTTTGGGTGTACTGATTGAAGGCAGCACTCGCCCCGGTCGAATTGCCACCCGGCAGTCCGTAGAACCCGAGTATGGAACCCAGCGCATTTTGGCCGGCAGTCACATACGGATTGAGCTGCGTCTGCAAGTTGCCGTAGACGCTTTGTTGGAAATTGAGCGCTTGCTGCTCAAGTTGCGCCTGTTGCTGAGCAGCCTTACTCGAAGCGTCCGAGCCGAAGATGCCGCTCAGCAGGCCCCCGCCGCCAGCCAGAGCGCCGCCGATGATCGGGCCGAACGGCATCAGAGAGCGGTCCCGAACTGGTGTTCCTCAAGTATTTCCGGCTCGCCGTCCGCCCCAACTCGGTGAATGCAATAGATGACGGTGTGAGGCACCAACGAATGGAACGTGTGTTTAACGCCAGGCTCTATCAGGATGCCGGTCGGCGCCTCGAAGTCCCCCCAGAACTGCCCATCACGCCAGACGGCGACCTTTCCGGCGGCGACCATCGAGAGATGGGCGAAGGCGTGGCTGTGTTGAGGCACCCAGGAGTCCGCGGCCTCCAGCGCCATCTGCTTGACGAACAGACCAGGGCACAGCTTGATCTCGACGATCGGGGGCTGCTTGATCTGGCGGTATGGCTTTGGCTTCTGCACGGCTGCGATCGTCCTGCTCTGTGAAGACGACGGGCGCTGCTCGGCTCGCTGACGCTACGGAATAACAGATTGGTAGCTTACGCGCCAAGTGCCGTGAATACGCGCTGCATGACCTGGAAGTAGTATTGAGTCGGGAGCACCAAGCCAACCGCCCCTTGCGCGATGTTCTGGTCGCCGGCGATTGGGGTGAGAGCGACCGAAGTCTGCCCTCCAAGGCGGCTGTTGATGCGCTGGACCATTTGGGTGAAGTACATCGACGGATAGACCAGATCAGCGTTCGGAACGCCGGGGACCGGTTTGCCCGTCTGCCCGATTGCGGTGTCGCCCGTAACCGGTGTGAGCGCGACCGAAGTCTGTCCCCCAGCGACCGAAAGAATGCGCTGGACGGTCTGGCCGAAGAACATGGTGGGATAGATAAGGATGCCGCCGGCGGTCTGCCCGATGGCCTGGTCAAGTGCGATTGGGGTGAGGGCAACGGTGATCAGCCGTATCCCTTATACGCATCGTGGTAAACCCCAATCACAGCGCGCCTCACCGGATCGGTGCAGCGCAGCCGGAACACCCAGGTCCGCGAGTTCCCCAGGTTGATCCACCGCAGCCGTTGGATGTACTCGCCGGTCGTGCCCATCGAACGCCAGCGCTGTAGGGCCTGCCACGTCATGCCGCCGTCCTTGCTGATCTCCAACATCATCTGTGGCGCGGCGGCGTCAGGCAGACCTTGACCAGCCTGCACCTCTATCTCGAACCTGGGGACAAAGATGCGCTTACGATCGTCGTGGAGAGGCGGTGTCGCGACTACAAACTCCTGAACCTGGCCATATTCCGTAAAGGCGTTGAAGTCGCTCAGACCAAGCACGTTGCTAAAGGCATCGCCCACCAGGGCCAAGCCCATCCAGTTGATCCCACACTGGCCGCGCCACAGGCCCAGGGACCCGGACGGCGAAGGCGCCGTAAAGTACCCCCCGTTGTTGAGCATCGGCGCATAGCCGGTGAGGATGATCGCGCCAGTCGGGACGCTGACACCAGAATAGGTATTGATGAACGTCGGGGCATGCCCGGTCAGCACCACCGATCCGGTTGGAACAGCGATCGTATTGCCGATGACAAAGCTGGGCGCATAGCCGGTGAAGACGATTGAGCCGGCCGGAACCGACACGACGTTCTGGATAAAACTCGGCGCGTAACCGGTGAGAACGACCGATCCAGTGGGCGGCGAGACGGATCCCGACATGGGCTACGGGTTATGTGTGGTCGTGAAGATACCGGACCCAGAAATGGCCACAGTGAAGGTGCCCCCGCCTCCGGTTATCGAACCGCCCCCCGTGGCATCACAATAGCAGAGCAACAGGTCGGTGCTCGCCAACGAACCGCCAGCCCGGCGCGCAATGACCAAGAACCGGAACGTCGCCGCGAATGTGGTCCAGGTAGGCGACGTGCATGTGAAGGTGACGGTCGCCGACGTTAGGCTGACGCTCTGTCCAGAGAGGACGACGCCCCCCTGCGTGTAGCCGGAACCTGTGGCAACCTCATACGTGGAGCAGTTGTTCCACGTTGAGTCAGTGTTGGGCGCCGGGGTGTAGGCGGTGGTCAGCATGCACATGACCAGGGTGTTGCTGGTCAGATTGAAGGAGCCGTTGTTAACTTCCTCGGCCGCGTTGCTGTAGACGGTCCACGCTGAGACTGTCACCTAACCCCTCCGATCAGACTGTGCGCGATCCGCGACTCTGCCTTTGGTGCCACAGCGGCACCCCGATAGCACCGCTGGCAGCAATGTCATAACACAAGGTTTCAAGGCCGCTGGGGAAGTTCAGGATGATGAACTTGTGGCCCTCTTGGTCCAAACAGAATCCCGAGCAATCGAGATACTTTAGTGGATACTGCGCCCAGGCGTGCTCGGTCGAGAATGTGCTCACGCGCTGCGGCAGGAAGTTGTTGAGGCGGTAGAAGATGCCATCCTCGCCCATCCAGAAGACGGTGTTGTCCTCACTCACAACAGCCAGCCTAGACGCAAGACCGCGGGCGATCTCTGCCGCGTCATAGCGCTGAAACGGAAACGCCGCAGCGCCGCTGTTCCACCAAATCTCGATATGAAGGCCGCACATCAAGAGAAGCTGTTCGTGGTAAATCTCGACCGCGATGATGTAATCGGACCCCGCGGTAGCAGTCGCGTAGTCTAGTCCACTGTATTGGGTGCCGTCGTTGATTGAACTCAGAAAGAACTGGCGTGTATTCGTGGCCGCAAATACAAAGTAACCATCGAAATACCTGACTGTGCTTGCTGGCATGAAGGCCGGGGCCGTAATGGCGGCAAGGTCAAGATACTGATCAATGATGATGGCCCCCGCCGTCAGTTGGGACGGGATAGGGTCGGTGAGGTATATCGTGCCCCCCGCGGCAGAAACGGTATAAAGCGCCGTCGTCTGAAATATCGCTCCGTTATCGAGGCCCACGACAAGAGGGTCGCCGGCCGTAATCGTGCCCGTGATATTGGCGGGTATCTCCGTCGATCCGGCCACCGCCGTCTCCGTCGTGGTCTGATAAAGGCCGCCCGGCTGATAAATCCAGCCCACATCGCCGTCTACCATGACGAGTTGCTGAGCGTTGTCGGCCATAGAGGCCAGGGTGCTGATGGTGGTGCGGCCAATGTATATGGCTTCGACCGTGTTTCCCAGGCCGGCGCTCAGGACGCTTTGCTGCGTGATGTAGTATAGGTCCGGCCCAGACAGCACGTAGAGCGACATGCCCATGACATGTGCGCCAAGGATCGGCCCGTTCCCCATGCGCGAGAACAGGGACAGTCCCGGCGTTCCGTAGACTGGAAGCTGCGTTTTGCCTTCCTTGGGCGTTGGCTCAACGAAGGCGTTAATCGCCTCTTGATTGAGAAGCTGCGGACTGCGGCCGGTCCACGCTTGAGCGGCAAACTGCCACTCCATCAGCCCCTCCGGTAGCCCGGCTGCATGGCGACGCCGAACATGATCGACTCAGGCTCGCGGTCCCATTCGGAAGCCATCGTGTAGTACTTCGTCGCCTGCTTGTCGATGATCGACATCTGCTCCACAGGCGTTCCGTGCTCGGGGCCTATCTCCATCGCCAAGTTCCACTTGAGCGCGGCATTCCACTCGACGGGAAAGTCCGGCAGGTTCGCTAGTGTGCCGAGATCCTGGATCGGTCGCTGCGCTGTGAATCGCATGCCGAACTGGTTGGTCTGCGGGGACGGCCAGACGTTCATCTGACCGACCGCATTTGTATAGGCTCCCTGGCCAGTCTGCGGGTCGTAGAAGAACGCCGTCGTCGTGCCGGGAGTCATCTTGTTGGGCTGTGCCTGGTAGTCCAGCCGCGCCCACATCTGTAGCGGCGTGTCGATCCCTGACGAATAGACGTAGCGGCGCCCGCCCATGACACGTAGAGGCCGCATGAGGGGTGTCGTGTAGTCGAAGACGATCGCCCCGCCAGTGGCCTGGGACGGCAGCGATGCGGTCAAGGAAACTACATTCCCGCTTGGCGTGCTGGCCACCGTCGTCCAGTAGTTGATCCCGGCGTCAAGCTGGATGCCGATGTTGTCGCCGCTCTGGACGCCGGCCGCACTCGTGAGGGTGATCATCGAGGCAGCAGCCGCAGCGGTGCTTGCCAAAGTCGTCTGCGTAAGCTGCTGGAAGAGACAGGCGTGGTCCGGCGAGCCTGGGCCGAGCTGATAAAGGGTCTGGCCCGGCGCGTTGGCTACAGCGGTCAGGGACGGCTGCAGGAAGAGGATGCACTCTTCCTCGCACCAAAGGTGTATGCCGGTTCCCTGCCACGCCTTGATCATCGCCGCGAAGGCGTCGAGCGTGTTCTGAAGCTGCGGCCCAGTAGGCGTTTCCTCGTCACCGATGACTTGCGCGATACGAAGGGCTGCGGTCAGCAGATTGATAGCTGACGCCGAGTAGGTGTACGTCCCGGATGTAGTTAGGGACATTACCGCTTGGCGCCCGGGAACGGGATCGGCTCATCGCCACCAGATGGAGGGACACCCTCCGTCTCGCTATTTGCTGCTGGCGTCGGTTCCGTCAAGCGCTTTACTTCTTCGGTCAACACCGCGACCCGAGCCGCAAGGAGCGCGCAGTTATCCAGCGCTTGGTTCCGCTGCTGGACGAGTGCGTAGATGAGAGGGTTGTCGTACATTGTCACCACGTCGATGTAGAGACCGGCATATAATACACGGTGCCGACGCCGTCCTTGATCTTGATCCAGTCCGACGCAGAAAAGTTGCTTGGCACCGAAGCCGGGCCTGCCCCCGAGCCCATCCACACGACGCCGGTGCCTTTGACCACCAGACGCAGGTCCTGGTTGCCGTCGGATCCCGCCACACCGATGGCGGGGGGATGCCCGGTTGCCTCTGGATAGATGATCACGTGATTGACGATTGGCGTCCCGCCAGAGAGCGTCGTCGTGGCCACCGAGAACAGGTT
>Ga0181531_10002351_pt1 | contig 11839 bp, 7 predicted proteins | sample PEATcosm2014_Bin_38_FD_119743 | JGI IMG/M metagenome (GOLD analysis project Ga0181531, IMG submission 119743) | Peatland microbial communities from MTU Mesocosm Facility, Houghton, MI, USA - PEATcosm2014_Bin11_10_metaG | ecosystem: Environmental > Terrestrial > Soil > Wetlands > Peat | place... | reverse complement strand
CCGATCTTACTCAAATTACTGATAATACGGTAGATATACTCATCTTCTCCGGGTCGGCGGGCTCTGATTTTAGGCGATCTATGATACTCTAGAGCTCGGAGTCTTCCCTCCGCGAAGTACATCCAATCCTTATGCGACGTTGGCGACAGAACTTGCGCTTTCTTGCGGCTGTGCAGCTGCTCCCTGCCTTGGAGAGCGGTGAGGAGACGCTGGTCGGCGGCCAAGCCGTGCTCGAAGGCGTGATGATGCGCTCGCCTCATGCCTGGGGAATCGCCGTCCGCAAGCCATCGGGAGAGATTGTGACGCATAGCGAACCGCTCGATCGACCGAGCGAACAGCATAAATGGATGGGGTGGCCAGTGGTTCGAGGGGTAATGACGCTCGGGCATGCGATGACGCTCGGATTCCGTGCTCTGAAGTTTTCAGCCAATACCGCTTTGGAACAGATTGCGGGAGATGCGGACAGCGACGGAGATCACGGCAAGAAGATGGAAATCACGGGTTGGATGGCTGGGTTGAATATGGCATTCTCCATCGCCTTCTTCATCTTCATGTACAAATACCTGCCATTGCTGGCAGCGACCGAACTCAAGAAGGTCGACCCAATTTTCTCCGGGCAGTTTCTGTTCAACCTGGTCGATGGCTTGATCCGGATCGCGATGTTTTTGTTGTTCGTCTGGGGTGTCTCGCTGTGGAAAGACATTCGGCGCGTGTACGAATATCATGGCGCGGAGCACAAGACCGTGTTCGCCTTCGAGAATGGCGATCCTCTTGAAAGTGCCAACGTGCAGAAATATTCGACTTACCATCCGCGTTGCGGAACCAGCTTTCTGATGACGGTCATGATCATCTCGATGCTCGTGTATATGGCCATTCCAGTACAGACTTTCTGGGCTCGATTTGGCATTCGCATCGCCCTTCTGCCTGTCATCGCCGGCGTTTCTTATGAGATCATTCGTTTTGCTGCCAAGCATCGCGGCTCGCTCTTTGCCCTGATGACGGCTCCTGGATTGTGGTTGCAGCGCATCACGACGCAGCCTCCGGATGACCGTGAAGTCGAATGCGCAATCATTGCCCTGGATGAAGCGATGAAACTCGAAAGGCAACGCGGCGGCGACCTGGTAATTGCCTAGCGGTGCCGGCCGCGACTCTTGTTTTCCTCTCCATTCCTCCTAGAATCACTAAGTAGAGATGCGGTGACCGCATCCAGTAGCACAGTGAGGTAGCATCAGCGCCTCGACGGATAAAACACAATGTTTGAACGGCTGGATCAAATCGAAATTCGCTACGACGAACTGACACGCGCGTTGGCGTCGCCAGACATCACTAACGATTCGGCGAAATACCAGAAGACCGCCAAGGCGCATAGCGAAATCTCAGAGATCGTCGAGAAATATCGTGAATACAAAGACCTGAAACGCGGAATCGCGGAGAGCAGATCTGTGCTGGCTGAGGAAAACGATCCCGAAATGCGTGCCTATGCCGAAGAAGAATTGGCGAAACTGGAAGCGCGTGTCGGCGTCGTCGAAGAAGACCTCAAGGTCCTGCTTCTGCCTAAAGATCCGAATGACGACAAGAACGTGATCCTCGAAATTCGCGCCGGAACTGGCGGGGATGAGGCCACTCTTTTCGTAGCTGAAATCTTTCGCATGTACAACCGCTACGCGGAAACGCAGAAGTGGAAAGTGGAAGTGCTCTCCACCTCGGAGTCGGGCGTCGGCGGATTAAAGGAGGTGATCGCCTTAATTGAAGGCGACCGGGTTTATTCGCGTCTGAAGTATGAGAGCGGTGTGCACCGCGTCCAGCGCGTACCCGCGACCGAACAGCAAGGGCGTGTGCATACCTCGGCAATTACCGTGGCCGTTCTGCCCGAAGCTGAAGAAGTCGACGTCAAGATCGAAGCAAAAGACCTGCGCATCGACACGTTTTGTTCTTCTGGGCCGGGCGGTCAGTCTGTGAACACGACCTATTCCGCAGTGCGGATCACTCACATTCCGACCGGTACGGTAGTCAGCTGTCAGGACGAGAAATCCCAGATCAAGAACCGCGAAAAAGGGATGCGCGTGTTGCGCTCCCGTTTGTATGAAGTCGAGATGCAAAAGCAGGCGGACGCATTGGCCAAAGAACGCAAGCAGATGGTTGGCTCCGGGGATCGCTCGGAGAAAATCCGGACGTATAACTTTCCCCAGAACCGCCTCACCGATCACCGCATCGGCTTCACGATTCACCAGCTCGAACAAGTGATGGATGGCAAGCTCCAACCGATCATCGACGCGCTCGTCACGCACTTTCAGGCAGAGAAGCTAAAGCACGAAACCGCCGGGGTAATGTAAGAGCATTGAAGCATGACGTCCGGCATTTGGTTTTACTACATTGCTTGTTGACCCAATGGTGAAATAGAAGCGTGCAACTGCGCCAGGCACTGACCGCCGCCGTCGGACGGTTGACATCTGCCCGCGTACCATCTCCGCGCATGAACGCGGAACTGCTCCTCATGTTCACTCTCGACTGCGACCGCGCCCATCTCTACGCGCACCCCGAGCGAGAACTTACTGCCGACCAAGCTCAACGCTATGACGAAGCCCTCGCCAGGCGTGCTACTGGCGTTCCCGCGCAATACATTACCGGACATCAGGAATTCTGGGGAATGGATCTGATCGTATCCCCCGCCGTACTGATCCCCCGTCCAGAGACCGAGCATGTCATTGAGACAGTACTCGGTCTGGCGAAGCCGATGGTGAGTGCATCCCCAACTATCCGAATTGTCGATATAGGCACAGGCTCAGGAGCCATTGCTCTCGCGCTCGCCCACGAGTTACCCGGTGCGGAAATTCTCGCGATCGATATCTCTCCAGAAGCTCTCGAGATAGCTCGAGCCAATGCAGTCCGGCACAACCTCGCGGCTCGCGTCGAATTTCAGATCGATGATTTGCTCACGGGCTTGCCTGAGGCTTCATTCGACTTCGTCGTCTCGAATCCCCCATACGTCGGCGAATCGGAAGAGGACTCAGTTCAACTCGAGGTTCGGAAGTTTGAGCCGCGCCAAGCGGTCTTTGCAGGTCCCAAAGGGACTGAGGTGATTGAGCGCCTGATTCCGCAAGCCCAAAATGTTCTGGCCCCCGGAGGGTGGCTTGTTTTCGAAATCAGCGGCACCATTGCCGATTCCGTCAGACACCGGCTAGCCGGATGGACAGACGTTAGGTTAGTGAACGATCTGCAGGGGATCGCCCGCGTCGCAGTCGCCAGAAAAGCGCTCCGCGGTTCATGACAGGAACGGGCCTGAGACCGCTCGAATCTAGAACGTAAACCGGACACCAAGCTGCGCGGCAAACGGAATTCCGACTGTCGTTCCCGGCCCAAAAAAGTCTCCCAACGCGCCTGACGGAATTTCCAGCTGTTTGAGACTGCTCACAGGGATGAGATCGTTGCAAGTTGGGTAATCGCTGCAGATGTCAGTTACATTTCCACTCGCTACATTACTCGCCGGAACGGGAAGCTGGGTGATGTTCGCGATGTAGTTCGCCCCCGGATTATTACGGTTGAAGATATTGAAGAATTCGGCAAAAGGATAAATCTGCCAGCCTTCCTTGAACTTGATAGGCCGGGCAACCCGGAGATCCGCCTGGAGATACGGTGTTCCCCGGAATTCATCTAGGCTTGTCGGAATTCCGTTAACCTCGATCCTCTGGCTGCCGTTTGCCGTTGTAATCGTGATTGGACGGGCACTCTCGAGCTGCGTGAGAGTCGTCAGTTCGAAGCCCCCGGGAATATACAAGGTACCCGCGAGCACGAATCGATGACGAACGTCTTCGCCTGATGGTCCGTAGTCGCCTGGGGCGAATGCATTGTTGGGATTGCAGACACCATTCACATAGTCGAACAGTTCGCCCAAGACACAGCCCCACGTCTGCGCCTTGGAGAAGGTATAGTTCGCGACCAGACTGAAGCGGCGCGCATTGGTCTGCGAGTGCAGCATCAGCGCGTTGTAACTCGACCGGTTATCCGATTTGAAGACGTTCACGTTCGGCACCACGCTCTGCTGATCCGCATCGTAGTTGGGGTCGGACGTCGGAATCAATGGCGTGAAGATGTCGGTATCGCTGGCATAGCTGTAAGCACGGTATCCGTGGTTTCCCTGCTCGTGCACATAGTCCGCGCTCAACGTCCAGTGTTCGTTGAAAGCATGCTGCACACCTCCCGTAATGTGGATCGCATAGGGGGTTTTGTAGTTCGACGTGATTAAATTCCCGCTGGCACCCGCTCCTCCCACCAGGCACCCGGCGCCGACCAGCGAATAATTGCCGCTGGTCCCGGTGAGACTGCAAGCCCCTGTCGTCGCATTTGTGTTGTTGACTCCTTGAAAGGCAGTCGCCCAGCCGTTTTGTGCAAGATCGTCGTAGAACATTCCGAAGCCTGCTCGAATGACCGTCTTTTCGCTGCTCCCGGGCGAATAGGCGATCCCTAAGCGAGGCGCAATCTGTTTCCGATAGTCATGCGGCACAGCCGGTGCGATCGGAATCTGTAGCGCGTTAAGGGTAATGTAAGCGCTGTTCTCAATCTGACTTCGACCCGAGCCCTCGAACAGTCCAAAAGTCGTCTGATAGCGCAAGCCATAATTGACCGTTAGATGATGCGAAAGGCGCCACGAGTCCTCGCCGTAGAATGCCAGGCGCTGCACGTTTTGTGAAAAGCTACCGTCTCCGGCAGGAGTGTAAGAGCAGGAAGACCCGTCCGCTGGTGCTCCATCCACGCACTGTGGGCTGAAAAAGAATATTCCCGGATTCTGGACGTAATAGCTTGGATTATTCGCGTATACCGTGAATGTTTCCGGCGTGGCCGCGTAAGCGCCCCCTAAGACCGGTTCGTGAATAAAATCAACCCCAAATTTCCAGGCGTGGCTTCCGGTAGCGTGGGTCAAATCGTAGCGAACCTGGTACTTATCTTGATTGCGAAGAGTCGGAAAGAACGTGATCGGAGTCGCGAACTGGTTATCGCCAAAGGTCTCAAAACCTGAAACCGTTAAGGAAGTTGAACTGAACGGAAACGCCAGGGCAAAGCCCAAGTCCGAATTACGTGTCTGAGTGAGGTGCAGCAGGCTCGCGTCGAGAACCAAGGTACCGAGCCATGTCGGACTAAAACTGTAAGTATTGCTCAGCGCTGTGTTCCAGTAGTTGTTGTGCGTCGTCAGCCCCGTCGATGGCAACGTTGCCTGCTGCACCAGAGCATTGTGTGTAAGGTAGCTGTCTTCTGAAGTTCGCAGAAACCAGCGCGATTTCGACGATTGTTCCCAGTCAAAGCGTACCGACCCAATGTAGTCGCGGAAAGGAATGGGGACATTCTGTGGCACAGCAATCGAGGGAACACGCGGGATAAGGCCATCCTGCGCCAATTGTGCCAGTGCCTCGAATTGCGCGGTGCTAACCGGGCTGTATGAAATGCTTGCGTTCTCGTGCACATGCTCGAGAGACGCGAATGCCCAGAGTTTGTTTTTGGCGAGCGGGCCACCGATCGTGCCTACGTAATTCTGACGCGAAAAAGGCTGCTTAGGATTGTGCACGCACGTTCCATCCGTACACGTTTCGGAGGGATTCTCTATCGGGAAGCGCGCGTTGAGGGATGCCGCACGCTCATAGAATGCGCCCTCGCCATGCCACTGATTCGTGCCACTTTTGGTCGTGATGACAACGGAACCAGCTGTCGTCCACCCCGTATCTGCGTCTTCATTCGAGGTCCGGACTGCGAACTCCCGAATCGCATCGGGCGAGAAATTCTGCAGGAAGCCGCCAATCCAGTCGTCGGAATTATCAGCTCCGTCCACCGACAATTCGTTATTGAGACCGGAGCTTCCACCCGTCGACACTGCAGTTATGCGGGCCTTGGTCGGATCCGATGGCTCGACGGGTTCGGTGCCCGGGACTAGGTACGCGATATTGGCGAAACTTCGTGCCGCCAGAGGAAGGGTTTGCAAATCCTGGCTGCTGACCACACCGCCGCGAATCGCACTCGCGGTATCGATCGTCTCGGTCGTAATCGAGGACGACTCTCCGGGAACGTTGACCGTCTCGCGCCCGGATGCTGGCTTAAGCGTTACGCTGACGTCGCGTACCAAGCTGACGGCAACATTCACGTCGGCGGTGGCCGGAGTAAAGCCTCTCGCAGTCACGGTCACGCGATAGTAGCCAGGCAGCAATCCTTCAATGCGAAACTCTCCCCGCTCATTCGTAATCACCGATCGCGTGATCGAGGAACCGGCGGACTTCACCGTCACCTCTGCGCCGGCAACGCGTGCGGCGCTCGAATCCTGCACTTCACCGCGCAGTGCTCCGTTTGGATTCTGCCCCCAGATCCCCGAAGGGTTGGCAACCAACAGTGAGACAACAAAAGCGCAGCCCAAGAACCACGACCTGCGCGTCTCAAGAACAGAGCGCTTCCTGCTCATCAATGAACCGTCCAGAAAAATAGAATTGCCGCTGTCGAGAATTGCCGGGAGCAAACACGGCCCGCGCGGCGAGCGGATTAGCCCTTCCAGCCTAATGACGAGCAGGAACTACTACCAGCGCTAGTGAAACGGATGGGTAACTGCGGAAGGAAGAGGGCTGCTATTGCGCTTCGTCAGTCTAGCGAACCAGCCACTCTGTAATCTGATGAGTGAGGACCAGAGCAGGACTGTAAGTCACGTACAGCCATCCAAACAGCGCCAGAAAAGCGGGGGCAAGATATGCTCCCCGGATATGCGTAGGCCGCGATGGCGCAGCGCCGTCCCACGCCAAAAGTCGGGCGACCCGCGTACTGATTCCCCCTGTCACAAAACCAATGGTGCAGACCGGAGGCGGTTCGACCGTAACCATGCGCGATAGCTTAATCAAGGCAGCGGCAAGATCGACCGCTTCCGGCAGCCGGGAGACAGCCGCGTCGTCGGCCGCTAGTTCGGCGCTCTCAGACCAAGCGCTTTCGAGGTTTGCCAATCCCGGAAAGGGACAACAACGAAAAATAAGTTTCTTGAGATTGTCGCGCGAGCGAATGTGCTCCACTTCATGCTTGAGCGCAATTCGCAATTCATCTTCACTCAGAAGGGAGATGGCCGATTCCGAAACCAGCACAAGCGGGGTGCGTACGCCCACGAGTGTCAGGGGAGGCGCCGCAGCGCGGGCGCGAAATATGCGCGCATAGGTGTCGCGAATCGAACCCGCAGGAACCGCACCCTCCATCCAGCGGGCGATGACCCGGGACGCTTTGGTATGGGCCGAAACCACCCGAATACAGCCGATAGCGATGAGCAAGAGAGCGCAAATACCCAAGCCAAGAGTTTTCGTCCCCACCCCCTCTTCGACGGACCGAGGTTCCAGGATTTGAAATGACGGGACGACAAAAGCAAACGTGAAAATGACCGAAGCCGCCAAGGGAAAAACCCGTACCCCAAAGAGCAGGTTGGCCAAAGAACGGTCGGAGGTGCGGAGGAATCTCAAACGTTGCCAAGCAAGCGCAACGATGGCTGACAGCGAACAGTAGATGAGAACAAAAAAAGTCAGAGAAACCGCGGTTTCACGCAACGCGAACATCAGCCGCGCTCCGTATCACCAGACTTCGAGCCGGCAGTCTTTTGATTTTGGAGTTCGCGACGTTTGCGTTCGACAAGAAGTTGCAACTCGTCTAACAACTGGGTATCGTGCTGGCTGAGCGCCTCTACTAAATAAGAAAGCGGCAGTGTCGAGGCCTCACCTGAACTCAGCAATTGCTGGATGCTTTCGAGAGCCGTCACCCGCTGCAACTCCTCGGGAGTATGCCGAGGCGTGTACCGAAATGCTTTGCCTTCCACAGCGCGGTCCAGTAGACCTTTTTTATAAAGGCGGTCTACGGTAGTCATTACAGTGGTGTATGCCTGCCGGATGTTGCCCTCGGAGATTAGTTCTCGCACAGTCGCGTTGCCATGCGACCAAAGCTCCTGCAAGATCTGCTGCTCGAACGGGCCGAGGCGGGGTCTCGATCTCGATCCGAAAATAGAAAAGGCTTTAGTCATTTCCTGACGGGCCACAGCGCTCGCGCGACTTCATGATTGGCTTGGAAAAGCATACCATCCGGCAGCCGGAAGCGCACATTGCAAAATAAACGGACTCTGATGAAAGCCTTACCGGGAGGCTGCTGCAGGCAAAATCTCTTCCACATCGATCTTGGTCGGGTAGTTCCCCGTGTAACAGGCCGAACAATAAGTAATTTTGTCGCCCTCGCCGCACGCTTTCTTGAGTCCTTGCAACGAAAGATAGGCCAGCGAATCAGCGACGATGAAATCGCGAATCTCATCCACTGTTTTGTTAGCCGCGATCAGTTCCTTTTTTGACGGCGTGTCGACGCCGTAGAAGCAGGGAGAAATCGTCGGCGGGCAGGAGATGCGCATGTGCACTTCTTTCGCCCCGGCGTTGCGAATCATACGAACGATTTTCTTGCTGGTGGTCCCCCGCACGATTGAGTCGTCGATCAAGATCACACGCTTGCCCTCGATCAGGCTGCGAACAGCGTTGAGCTTCAACTTAACTCCGAAGTCGCGCACCGATTGCTGCGGTTCGATAAAGGTTCGTCCGATGTAGTGATTGCGAATGAGAGCGAGGCGAAAAGGGATTCCACTCTCGGCCGCATAACCGATGGCCGCGGTATTACCGGAGTCGGGAACAGGTACAACGATATCGGCGTCGACCGGGGCCTCGCGTGCGAGTTGTCTCCCCATGGCGTCACGACTCTGATCGACTGAGCGTCCAAAAACGAGGCTGTCCGGACGCGAAAAATACACATGCTCAAAGATGCAGCTCGATTGCGCCGGAGAAGGTGAATAAAAACGCGAGCTGATGCCTTCCGGACCGACAATCACCAGTTCGCCTGGTTTGACGTCGCGCTCATACGTCGCGCCGAGCAAATCGAAAGCGCAAGTTTCCGAGGCAAACACGATTGTGTCTTTCTTCTCGCTGGTGAGGGCCGGAATTCGACCCATGGCCAACGGCCGAAAACCCCGCGGATCGCGGGCCGCGAAAATTCGGTCACGACTCAGCATCACCAGCGAAAAAGCCCCTTCCACGCGGCGCAACGCATCAGCAATCGCATCGGGCAGTGTCTGCTCGCGTGAAAGCGCGATCAGGTGCACCAGCACCTCTGTGTCGCTATTGGTTTGGAAGATTGACCCCTGATTCTCCAACTTGGCACGAATCGCTTGCGCATTGACCAGGTTGCCATTGTGCGCAATCGAGATCGTCCCCTTGTTGGACTGCACCATGATGGGTTGCGCATTCAGGAGGGCGGAATCCCCTGCCGTCGAATACCGAGTGTGTCCAATGGCAAGAACGCCGCGCAGCGAACTGAGCACGTCGTGGCCGAAGATATCGGCGACCAGACCCATGGATTTGTGCTGTCGCAACCGTTCGCCATCCGAAGTGACGATGCCCGCCGATTCCTGTCCGCGATGCTGTAGCGCATGCAGTCCGAGATAGGCGAGCTTTTCCGCCTCCGGATGCGCATGGATCGCCACCACTCCACATTCATCACGAAATTTGTCAGAAATCAGCATTCCGCAACCACCCTCAGCGTCTAGCCAAACCTGCCCGACGATTGCCATCTACGGGACAATTCATCCGCGAGCCACTCAGTTCGTAGTGGCCACAACCGGATCTGTGCGCAATGCTCGCTCTAAAGCCCCTTCATACGCGTTCCGCAACTCGGCGATACTCGTCGATACAATGGGCTGGCCGTCAATTTCGATCTCAATCCGGTCCGACCCAGTCTCACCCAGCACTTCCGCGAACAGCCCAAACTCTTCCACCACCTGTTGGATTCGCTTCAGGTGCGCTGGGTCACAGCTTATTACAACGCGGCTTGCGTCCTCTGCAAAGAGGCGGAACTCGGCTGCCAGCTTCCTTTCCGGCAATTGCACTTTTGCACCGACTCCGCCGGGCAACGCTGCTTCCACAAGGGCGACCGCCAATCCGCCGTCCGCGCAGTCGTGCGCCGACTCGACCAGCCCCCCCTGAATCAGGGACACAAGAGCGCGCTGCAACGTCGCTTCCTTCTCCAGATCCAGTTCCGGCGGATAGCCCCACACCGCTCCCAGAATCTCTTTCGCGTATTCCGACGACCCAAATTCAGATTCCGCGTCCACCTCGTCCCCGGGCTCATTCGCGCGCAGCAAGACAATCTTTCGTCCTGCTCGCGAGAAGTGCATTTTCGCAGCCTTATGAACATCTTCGAGAATTCCCACCACTCCAATTACCGGAGTCGGAAAAATTCCCTCCCCCAACGTTTCGTTGTAGAAGCTGACATTGCCGCCCGTAATCGGAGTATCGAGTTCTTCGCACGCTTTGGTAATGCCGTCAATCGTTTGCGAAAACTGCCACATGATGTTCGGTTTCTCGGGATTGCCGAAGTTGAGGCAGTTCGTAGCGCCGATCGGGGTCGCTCCGGCACAGGCGACTTTTCGAGCCGCCTCAGCAACCGCGTGCATGGCCCCCAATCGCGGATCGAGATAACACCAGCGCCCATTGCCGTCGAGCGCCATGGCGAGTCCACGTTTCGAACCTTTGATGCGGATAACGCCCGCATCGCCCGCACCGGGAGCCTCGACCGTGTTGGTCTGGACCATGTGGTCATACTGCTGCCACACCCATCGTTTCGAACAAATGTTGGGGCTAGCGAGCAGACGCTTCAGCGGAGCGGAGAAGTCTCCATTGTGGCCGAGCCGTAGATGTCCCGGCATTTCACGATCGACCGGGGGCTCCCAGCGCGTCAGCGGACGTCTGTATAGGGGCGCGTCGTCGGTCAGAGCAGCGTTCGGAATCTCAGCAACGACTTTGCCGTGTTCAAGAACGCGCATTGTCGCGTCGGAAGTGACCCGGCCAACCTCCACCGCATCCAATCCCCACTTTTGAAAGACGCGAAAAACTTCTTCCTCGCGTCCCTTTTGTGCGACAAGCAACATGCGCTCCTGCGATTCGCTCAGCATGATCTCGTACGGAGTCATACCCGTCTCGCGTTGTGGTACGCGATCCAGTTCGATTTCCACTCCGGTACCGCCGCGGGATCCCATCTCGCAGGTCGAGCAGGTCAGTCCGGCGGCACCCATATCCTGAATTCCGATGATCGCACCCGTCTGCATCGCTTCCAGACACGCCTCGAGTAGCAATTTTTCGAGAAATGGATCTCCGACCTGCACGTTTGGCCGCTTCGCTTCCGAGCCTTCGCTGAACTCCTCGCTAGCCATCGTGGCGCCGTGGATGCCATCCCGCCCGGTTTTCGAACCCACGTAAATGACCGGATTGCCTTCACCAGAGGCGCGACCGTAGAAAATCTGGTCGTGGCGAACCAGACCGAGAGCAAATGCATTGACTAGCGGATTGCCGGAGTAACAAGGCTCGAATTTCACCTCGCCGCCAAGGTTAGGCACCCCGAAACAATTGCCATAAGACGCGACTCCCGAAACAACACCCTCCATTACAGAGTGATTCTTGTGGATTTCAGCTTCTGTAGGAGCAGCCGTCCCTGGCAGACCCGCGGGACGTATGCCATCTGTCGAAATGGGCCCAAATCGAAGTGAGTCCATCACCGCAACCGGCCGTGCGCCCATGGTGAAAATGTCACGCAGAATGCCGCCGACGCCAGTGGCAGCTCCCTGAAATGGCTCGATGAAGGACGGGTGATTGTGCGACTCGATTTTGAAGGCACAAGCCCAACCATCGCCGATGTCAACGATTCCGGCGTTTTCCCCCGGTCCTTGCAAAACCAGCTTGCTGCGAGTGGGCAAGCGCTTCAAATGAACGCGCGATGACTTATAAGAGCAATGCTCGCTCCACATCACGCTGAAGAT
>Ga0181531_10002350_pt1 | contig 11841 bp, 12 predicted proteins | sample PEATcosm2014_Bin_38_FD_119743 | JGI IMG/M metagenome (GOLD analysis project Ga0181531, IMG submission 119743) | Peatland microbial communities from MTU Mesocosm Facility, Houghton, MI, USA - PEATcosm2014_Bin11_10_metaG | ecosystem: Environmental > Terrestrial > Soil > Wetlands > Peat | place... | reverse complement strand
CGCCGCTACCACAGCCAACCTAGGCATCACCGGCTCCAGCCACCGCTTGACGTGATAGCGCGCTGGACTGGGTCATAGGAGCACGGGAAGGGCCGCAGCGGAAGCGCTGCCGATAAGTTGCCTCAAAGAATCAACCAGACGCCGGACCAGCGGAGTTGCGGGCGCTCCCGAGGCGGAGAGCAGACGCTGACTGGTCTCCGGCGACAGGGTGGTAAGAATCTCTTCCTCGAGTGTCGGGTCAAGCAGCAGGACCTGCAATTGGCCTTCTGCGTCCAGCAGCGGGCGGATCAGCCGCCGCCCCAGAGCCTGGCGCGCGGCTTCCACCAGCGCCACCTGGCTCTTGTTCACCGGAGCGGTCTCGAGCAGGGCCTCGAGGATCGCGCCCAGATCGCGAATCGAGACCCTTTCCCGCAATAGTTGTTCGAGGACGCGGCCCACTTCGCCCAAGGTCAGCAGCTTGGGCACCAGTTCCTCGAGCAGCTTGGGATGGCTGTCGTTGAGGGTGTCCAGCAACCGCTTGGTCTCCGCCCGGCCCAGCAGCTCCCAGGCGTGCTGGCGGACCAGCTCTCCCAGGTGGGTGGTGATGACCGTGACCGCGTCGACCACCGAGTAGCCGGAGGCGATCGCCTGGTCCTCGAGCGCCGGAGCGATCCAGATCGCCGGGACGCCGAAGGCCGGCTCCCGAGCCTCTTTTCCCGCCAGGGGACGCCGGCCGGGTTCGCCCGAGACGGCCAGCAACTGCTGCCCCTCGGTCTGCCACCGGCCGATCTCCAGACCCCGCAACGAGAAGAGGTATTCGCGGGGTCTCAGGCGCAGATTGTCCGAGATGTGCACAGGCGGCACCAGAAAGCCCATCTCCGATGAGAGATGGCGGCGGAGAGCGCGCACCCGGTTCAGCAGTTGCCCGCCCTGTTTTTCGTCCACCAGCGGAATCAACTGAAAGCCGATCTCCAGAGTCAGCTCTTCCAGGCGCAACAAAGAGGCCAAGTCGGAGCCTTGAACTTGCTCGGCCTTCTTCTTTTCACCGGCTCCAAGCTCGGGTGGGGGCGCGGTCTGGGCGTGGGCGGAGACGCGCCGCCCCCCCCAGTACAGCCCCGCGGCGACGGTCAGGAAGGCCAGCTTGGGCAGCCCCGGAATCAGACACATCGCCGCCGAAACAAGGCTGGCCAGGTAAAGAGTCGTCGGCTTGCCCAAGAGCTGTTGGCGGATCTCGCCGCCCAGCAAGCCCGCCGAATTGGCGCGGGTCAGGGTGATGCCCCCGGCCACGGAGACCAGCAGCGATGGGATCAGGGTGACCAGGCCATCGCCTACCGTGAGCACGGTGTAGGTGCGCGCGGCTTCGCCCAGTTCGATGCCTTGCTGCAGGGTGCCGATCAGGAGGCCGGCAACAATGTTGATTCCGGTAATCAGAATGGTGGCCAGCGAATCCCGCTGGTTGAACCGGGCGGCACCGTCCATCGCCCCGTAGAACTCGGCCTCGCGGGCGATTGCCTGGCGGCGGCGGCGCGCTTCGGCCTCGTCGATCAACCCGGCGTTCATGTCGGCGTCGATGGCCATCTGCTTGCCCGGCAACGCGTCTAGGGTAAACCGGGCCGTTACTTCCGCGGTCCGCACGGCTCCGTGCGATACCACAAGAAATTGAATTGCGATCAAGGCCAGGAAGAGCACAAAGCCGACCACGTAGTTGCCGCCCACCACAAATTGGCCGAATGCTTCGATGACTTTGCCGGCGGCCGCCGTGCCTTCCGAGCCATGCAGAAGGATGCGGCGGCTGGAAGCGATATTGAGGGCCAGGCGGAACAGGGTCAACAGCAGTAGCAGTGTGGGAAAGACGCTCAGTTCGACCGCACGGCGGATCTGCACCGCAGAGAGGAAGACCACGATCGAAGCGGCCATCGAGAGCGCAAGCAGAAAGTCCAGCCCGGCGGCCGGCAAGGGCACCAGCATGACGAAAATCACGCTGATGGCGGCCAGAGGCAGCAGGACCTCGCGCAGCCTTTGCCAGATCGAATGAGCCGAGAGCGATTCGGCGGCCAGCACGGTGGTGCTCATCAGGAACCTCCTGGAAAGGGCGGAGCGGCGGAACCTTGCCGCGCGGCATGGCCGGCGGCCTGTGCGTGCGCTGCAGCGCGGGCCGCGGTCTCACGAGCGCGGCGTTCACGCAACTCGGCCTCCACGCGTTGGCGGTATAGGTAGGCCAGAATCGCGGCCACCGCGGCGTAAAGATCCACCGGAATCGGCTGGCCCACCTCGACCGAGCGGTAGAGAGAGCGGGCAAGTGGTGGGTTTTCGATGATCGGCACCCCCGCCCAGCGGGCCTCGGCCTTGATCTCTTCGGCCAGCAGATTGCGGCCCTTGGCCATCACCTTTGGGGCCTCCATGGTGCTGAAATCGAAGCCCAGGGCCACGGCATAATGGGTGGGGTTGGTGAGCACCACAGCCGCCCGGGCCACGTCGGCCTTGACCCGACGTCGGCGCATTTGGCGCTGCAGGCTGCGGATGCGGCCTCGGATCTGCGGACTCCCTTCGGTCTCCTTCATCTCCTCGCGCAGATCCTGCTTGCTCATCCTCAGCCGCGACTCCCGGCTCTGCCACTCGACCAAGTAGTCGATTGCCGACCAACCGAAGAGCAGCCAGGCTGCGGCCAAAAGCAGCCCATAGACGTCCGCGCCCAGCAACTCCAGCCGGGCGGTCGAGAAGGGGGGGAGGGTCAACTGCCTAGCGATGCGCTGCACCGCAAAGACGCCCAACAGGCCGGCCGGCACCAGCGATTTGGCCAGCCGTGCCGCGGCGCGCAGCGAGAAGAGGTTCTTAATGTTGGTCACCGGGTTGATGCGGTCGGGCTTGAAACCCACCGCCCCGGCATAGAAGCTGACGCCGCCGGTCTGCAGTAACCCGATGCCGAGGGTGGCCATGGCCACCGCCGCCATCACCGCTCCGGCCGGTGCGAGGACGGAGAGCGAGAGCCGGCGCAGGGCGTTGAGTGTCGGCTCCAACTGGCCAGGCTCCCAGCGGGCTGGCGCACCGAGATCGAGAAAGGCCGCGAAGGTCCCTCGCCAGGCGAGCAGGGCCCGGCTGCCCAGCATGCCCAGCGCGATCACGCCGCCCAGAGTCCCGGCCGCCGCCGAGAGCTCACGGCTATGCAGCACGTCGCCTTCGCGGCGGGCTCTTTCGCGACGGTGCTGGGTTGCCTGCTCGGTGCGCTCTCCCGGCATCGGTTAGCCTCCCAGGCCCGGAGACGGTCCCGCACCTGGAGCAACGATGAGGCGCTCGGCGAGGTCCAGCAGGCCCGCGAAGCGGGCTTCGATGAAGCGCGGCCACAAGGCCAGCGAGCCGGTCAGGAGGGCAAACCCGGTGAGAGTCTTAAGCGGCACGGTCAAAGACATCACCGGCAACTGGGGGCTGAGCTTGCCCAGCAGAGCCACGGCCACCTCGACCAGCAGGGTGGCGGCCAGCACCGGCGCTGCCAACTCCACCGCGGCCAGAAAAATGCCTCCCGCGGCTTGCACGATCCCCAGCGCGGTCACCGGGGCCAAAGCGTAGCCGCCGAGGGGAACTGCGCGGAAGCTGCGCACCATTGAAGCCAGCAGAATCCGGTCGAGGCCGGCCCCGATCACCACCAGCGTGCCCATCAGTTGAAAGAGTTCTCCCAGGAGCGGCGTCTGGATGGCCGAGGCCGGGTCGAGCAGGTTGACCAGGGAGAAGCTGAACTGCAGGCCGGCGATCTGGCCGGCGAACAGCAGCATCTCATTCAGGAGCGCAAGTGTCAGGCCGTAGACCAGCCCAACCGAAAGTTCGCCCAGCAGAGCGGAGAAGGTGATCGACTCACGAGCGTTGGGAAGCGCCGCAACCAGGGGCGCGAGCAGGAAAGCTACGGCGCCGACAAAGACCGCCTTGGTGCGCACAGGCAGCGCAGTCGAAGAGAAGAAGGGGGCAAATGCCACCATTCCGCTCACCCGCACCAGGACCAGCGTCATTGCGCTCAGGAACCTGCTCCACTCAGGCATGGCAACACTTCCTTGGACCTTCAGCCCAGATAGCGATGAAAATCGGCCAGCAACAGCCGGGTGTAGGCCGCCATCCGGGCCAGGAACCAGGGCATCCCGGTCAGCAGGATCAGAGCCACCGCCCCCAGCCGCGGAACGCTGGTCAGCGACTGCTCCTGCAGGCTGGTCAGGGTCTGGATCAGGCTCAGCACGAAGCTCAGCAGGATGGTGGCGATCAAAAGCGGAGCGGCCAGAATCATGGCCTCTTTCAGGAGCTGGCGCAGCAGTTCTGAAACCAGGTCGGGCGTCATAGCATTCCCCTCAAAAGCTCTTCAGGAGCGAGTTGGCCAGCAGGTTCCAGCCATCCACCATCACAAACAGCAGGATCTTCAGGGGCGTCGAGACCACGACCGGCGGCAACTGGAACATGCCGATCGACGTCGTGATCGAAGCGGTGACCATGTCGATCAGCAGAAAAGGCAGAAACAGCACTGCGCCGATCGAGAACCCCGCCTTGAGCTCGGAGAGGATGTAGGCCGGAATCACCACTTGCATGGGCAGATCTTCGGGCTTGTTGGGCCGCGGAAACTGCCCGGCCGCGGTAAACAGGGCCAGGTCCTTCTCCCGCGCATAGCGCAGAAGGAATACCTTCACCGGCTGAGCTCCGCGGTTGATGGCCTCCCAGCCCGTCACCTGCCCGGCGCGGAAGGGCTCCACGGCCTGCTGGTCCACCTGATTGAGGACAGGGGTCATCAGAAACCAGGTCATCATCAGGGCCAGCCCCAACAGAGTAGGGTTCGAGGGCGCGGTCTGCGTGCCCAGAGCCTGGCGCAGGAAGTGAAAGACCACCATAAGCCGCACCAGCGGGGTCATGGCAATCAGAATCGCCGGCAGCAGCGTGATCAGAGTCAGGACAAAGAGGATCGTCCAGGGTGTCGAGTCCGACGGATGAAGGCGGGCGCTGAGATCGGGCAGCAGAGGCGCCGGCGCGGCAGCAGCCGTCCGCGCGATCGCCCAAAGGGCTACCATGAGACCCTGCCGGCCCGCTGCGTAGCCGCACGCGCCGGGTTGTTGAGCGCATAAAAGGCGGGACTGCCCTCCGCCGAGGTGGCCACCAGGAATCGGCGCCCCTCGGCTTCTACCAGGGCCAGCGATTGCCGCGGAGCCAGCGCAACGCGCTCGAGAAGCGCCAGCCGCGGCCGTGGGCGGCGAACCCCGCGCAGTCTCTCCAGCAGCCAGCCGGCCAGGCCCCCCCTTGGGGCGATTTCCAACGCTGCTCTTCCCTTCCCCTTCGGCTCCATTTTCCCGGCCCCTCTCCCCAACCCGCTTCAACCGTTGCCCCGGCCCGCTCAGACCAGCCGGGTCAACCGCACCGCCAGTTGTGTTTCGACCACTTCAAACTCGCTCCAGGCCAGTTGCACCTCGCCAGAGGCCAGAGGCAGATCCTCCCCGTGCGTCCATTGCGACTGGATCACCTGACCTGGCTCAAGCGCCAGAAGGTTGCGCACCCGGAACTCCCGCACCGGGACCGAGACATCGAGCTCGACCGGCAGACGCGCTAAGGGCGCGCTCAAAGCGATGGAATTCTCAGCCTCCGGAGCGTGCGGCGCAGGCACCAGGGCCTGCTCGGCAACAATCTCGGCTGCGCCAGTTGCCTCCGTATGGTGCGGAGGTCCGCTGGCCGGCGCCGGAAGTGGATGTGTGGTGGCCATGTGCTGAAGAACCATGCAGAATGGTGACCAGAAACGAATCAGAGGGATTGGAATGGGCTAATGAATGGTCCAAAGGCCCCCGGATGAGTCGCGCCCAATGAAACCTGCCAGCAACATCACTGCTACACTGGAAATTGATAAGAAAGTCTGGCTTTTCCGGCCCCGGAGGCTCGGGAAACCCGCTCGAATCGAGGTCAAGTGCTATGTCGGATCAGAATGGGAACAAGAGCTTTACTGGAACCAGCCTGCGCCTGAAGGTGGGCCTGGCGGAGATGCTCAAGGGCGGCGTCATCATGGACGTGATGAACGTGGAGCAGGCCCGCATCGCCGAGGAGGCCGGCGCCACTTCCGTGATGGCATTGGAGCGCGTGCCTGCCATGATTCGCGCCGAGGGCGGCGTCGCCCGCATGGCGAAGCCCAGCTTGATCAAGCAGATCATCCAGGCGGTCTCGATTCCGGTCATGGCCAAGGCCCGCATCGGCCACTTCGCCGAGGCCCAAATCCTTCAGGAGCTGGGTGTCGATTTTATCGATGAAAGCGAGGTGCTGACCCCCGCCGACGAGGCGCATCACATCGACAAGCACGCCTTCACCACGCCCTTCGTGTGCGGGGCGCGCAACCTGGGCGAAGCCCTTCGCCGCATCGCCGAGGGCGCGGCCATGATCCGCACCAAGGGTGAGGCCGGAACCGGCGACGTGGTACATGCCGTCCGCCACATGCGGCAGATTACGCGCGAAATGCGGGCCCTCACCGTCCTCAGCGAGCAGGAGCTCTACGCGGCGGCCAAGGATCACCAGGCCCCCTATGAGCTGATCCGCCTGGTCGCCCAGACGGGCAGGCTGCCGGTGCCCAATTTCTCCGCCGGCGGCATCGCCACCCCGGCCGACGCCGCCCTGATGATGCAGTTAGGCGCCGAGGCCATCTTTGTCGGATCAGGAATTTTTATGAAGGAGCGCGCCACACCCCTCGATGTCGAAAACGACCCCAAGGAGCGCGAGGAGGCCGTCTCCCGCGCCAAGGCCATCGTGATCGCCACCACCCACTGCAGCGATCCCAGGATCCTGGCCGAGGCTTCGGAGCAGGTCACCGGCACGATGAAGGGCTTGGCCGCCGCCGGATTAGAAGAGTCCCAGCTCCTCCAAACCCGCGGCTGGTGAACTGGCCGTTCCGGCGGACGCTCGCTATTCGCTCGCACTGGCTTCTATGGCTTCCCACCCTTGCGCTAGAAGAAAGCGCAAGGTTGGGGCGCTCGGCGAGCGTCTGATGGAGAAAAAACTAAAGGAGCTAAAAGAGCAACAGGGGCAGACCGATGGACATTTATTTAGATACGAACCTTTGGAACCATCTATTCAAACAATCGATAGATGTCGAGGGGTTTCTACCTGCATTGGATGCGAAGGCAATTCGGTTAGTGCTCGGAGATGAAAGTATATATGAGTTATTGCGGACCTTCCCGTTAAGCGGGCAGCGGAATCCGCAGACCGCAATGGACCTGTTTTCATATTTGAGAGAATTCACGTCGAAACCTATCCCGATTGCGAAGACAAATATGGAACTCGTGGCTTCGGAGATGTGGGCGCTGAAGCGGAACGAGGAGACGATAGACCCATTCGTTACGCAGGGTGATCAGGACCTGATTCATGCGGTGATAGAAGGGGTAGCCAACGGCGAAGTCTCTGACCGAGAGCGCAACCACATCGCTTGGAGAGTTAGTCAAGCGAGTGCTAATAGGGCCGGACAAATTCAACATCTCAAAGACGAAGTCGTAACAAAAGCATATTTGAGGACGATTTCATCAGAGCGGTTTCCAGACTGGCTAGACCGAGAGGCAAAAGGGCAAGTCGCGCGAGGCCATCTCGCTTGGGAGATTCAGCAATATTTCACTGAATCGACGCGAGAGGATGCGAATGAGTATGCAGCCGCATTGCAGCCTCGCCCTCAGTTTAGAGCTGCTCGAGGCATCATTCGCAGAACTCTCTATTACAACTGGCGTTGTGCTCACCGCGACTCAATACCCGGTGATCTTTACTTTGACTCTAACCATATACTCAATTCCACGTATTGCGACATCTACGCAACCGAGGAGGCGGCGCAAGCCGAGTACGCAGGACATCTGCTTTCGACCGCAACAAGCGTGCAAATATATGACCGCGCTGCATTTCCCTCGATTGCCGATTGGTTGCTTTCCCTTGCACCTTGACCTGCGCATCCCTAACGATTAATGCCAGCTGGCCCACCCTTGCGACGTATTGGTTTTTGTCGCAAGGGTGGGAAACCGTGACCGCTCGTTACCCGGGCCGAAGGCGTCTACCCCACCGAAGGTGGCATACATTGCAGATAATTTCCCTCCCGACGCGCACAATGGAAATGGTTGATGATCGGTGGACCGGGGGGGCTTTACTGACCACTGATTACTGACCACTGACCAATGAATAGAGGGTTGACCCCACCCCCCTACCCGGAAAAGGCCCATAATCTCGGTGATTCGGTACCTCTGCCAAGCAGATAAGTAGTTTTTGAATCATAGCTAAATCGGGACATGCAAAAGCCAACCTGTTATCATAATAGTAAACATAACCCCCAGAAAAGCCTGGTCTGCTGCGCGATTTTAGGCGAGAAGGCCGTCTTTTTTGACATTTTCGCACCATTTTACGCGAGCCCGGGAAGCCGTAACCGCTCGCTCCCCGAGCCGAAGCCGGTTAGCCGCACCGCAGGTGCCGGCGAGCCGATAGAATCGTTCTCAGCGGAACCGTTGCCAATGAGATCGCTGTCAGGTTTTCCCTGGCAAGGAGCGGAGCAGCGAATTGACAGAAACAGAAAAAGAGCAGCGGCCTCTCATGGACCCTCTTCTTGACCCGGACGATCCGGAGCTGCTCGGCGAATTTTGGCCCTTGGTGGGGAAAGGAATAGACGTTTGGTTGAGCGCTTAGGAGCCGAAGAGAATTCCGCACAGTTTTCCGATAACGATCGCCCCCGCATTGGCGTACTTGCCATTCAGGGCGACTATGCGGCTCACGCCGGAGCGCTCACGGAGACCGGGGCGGACCCAGTCGAGGTGCGCAAGCCGGACGAGCTGGCCGGCCTGGATGGGTTGATCCTGCCCGGCGGCGAATCGACCACCATGCTCCGGTTCCTGGAGAAGCTCCGCTTTTTCGAGGCGTTGGAAGAGTTCTGCGGCCATCATCCCGTCTTTGGCACCTGCGCCGGGGCGATCCTTCTGGCGCAGGAGGTCCGCAATCCGGCGCAGCGCTGCCTGGGCGTGCTGGACGCCGTGATGGAGCGCAACGCCTATGGACGCCAGATCGACTCGGCCATCCTGACCGCCGAGACCGCGCTCGCCGGCGGCCCGCTTGAGATGGTGTTCATTCGTGCTCCGCGCATTGTCCAGACTGGCCAAGGCGTAGAGGTGCTGGCTCGCAGGGATGCCTACCCTGTGCTGGTGCGGCAGGGTCGGGTGATGGCGGCCACTTTTCATCCCGAGCTTTCCTCCGACCGGCGGATTCACCGGCTCTTTGTCGAGATCGTCACCGCCAACCCATCAGAATGAGTGGTTGCAAATAAGCGAGAGAGCGGATTTCTCAGTATTTGAACCATCCCCTCTGTATCTGGATGCGTCCAATCCAAAGTAAGAGTAACCTGAACTTCACAGAGGCACCGCATGCCGTCCACTTTTACGCCCTCCCCAGCGCAAACGGAACGGAAAGAGCCGGGAATCGGCGGCAAACCCCCTGTGGACCGGCGGTCGACCGGGGGAGGCGGAGGTGGCGGGGACGATGACTGGAAGAATGAACGTCCCGGGCCGCGCGGACCACTTCATCGCATCCGTCTCTTTGTGTTCTCTGCTCTTGCAGCCGACTTGATGTTCTTTGCCATGCTGGTGCTGTTTTTCTTCGCGCGCCAGACTGGATTGCGCCTCGACCCTCGCAGCCATTTGCTGACAGGCGACTGGCGTCCCTTGCGGCTGCCGCCCATCCTCTATCTGAATACCGCATTGCTGCTCCTGAGCGGGCTGACTATGGAGCGCGCCCGTCAAAACATATTCCGCGAGATCGACGTGCTGGAGGAGTGGCTAGGCCTCGGCAGGCCGGCTCTGCGACGTACGCTGCCGTGGGTGGCAACAACGCTAGTCCTCGGTACGCTTTTTCTCGCCGGCCAGGGGATGGCCTGGAGACAGTTGACGCTGCAAGGGTTCGCCTTCGATCGCTGGTCGACGCCGGCAAGCTACTTCTTCTATGTCATCACTGGCCTGCATGCCGCCCACCTGACGGTCGGCTTAGCCGCCCTGATCCTGTGCCTCCTCGCTTTGGGCCGGCTCAAGCGCGTCGAGTACCGTCAGATCGCTGTGGATGCGACCGCATGGTTCTGGCACACCATGTGCATCTTGTGGCTTATTTTGATAGCAGTACTGGCCATCGGGCAATAGGGAGAGAGAATCGGCTGCAGGTGCGGGTCAGGGCGTGGGCGAACGAAACCTTCACCTCCCCAGAGAGCCATCGGCTCAGACCGCAGGACTCGAGCAGGCTCTGTCGAGCGGAGGGGCCGGCCGCCTTTCTAGAGCGACCGTGAAAGGCGCTCGCAGGGGATGCGCAAAGCAGGACAAGATGATGCAAATCCTGGGGTTGCGATGCAAGCTATCCATCCCAAGCGGAAAATGGGTGGAGATTCGTCGAGCGAATGCAGCGGCTAGGCACCCGTAGGCGGGGCGAGCGAGATAAAGAGAAGGCGGGGGATGGCAAGCGCACGGCACTCGTGCGGATGGGCCGTCAAGGCCGCGGCTAGGTTTTTCGTTAGGTTCCTACGCCACGCGGAGATGGAGAAGGGAACGGCAGCGCTCGGCAAAGCTAGGTACTTCCGGGCACTCATAGTAAAGCTGGCGATTGAGTGCCATGAGCAACTGCACGGCCGCCAGTTGCGGGTTGTTGGCGGAGAATGCGGTGCCTTCATTCACAAATTCGTCGGTCAGGTATTCGATTGCGTGACCCAGCTTCTCCAAACCGCGCCCGGCATCGGGGGTGATACGGCGGCGGCGTTTCGCGCGCCCAGGAGCGAGGGTCGTGACCGGTGCACAGCCCAGTATCTGACGGCCGATCAATGTGGAAGCTGCCATGGCGGTTGTCCTCAACCTGTTCTTCGGCATCCTTGGTTCTGTTCAACACATCACGAAAGTACTCTTCCACGTTCCAGGAACAGCTGTTACGTGGCGAGGATTCCGCTCTTTGTTTCCGATCAATGAACCGCCGAGCTTCACGATCGTAGGCCGCCGGGCGGTATGCTCTGCCGAACATCCGCAGGCGCAACTACAATTCTCCAGGGTGTAGCCCCGAAGAACAACGATGAAAAGGTCGGCACCCAGCCCCCAAGTCCCAATTTGGCGAATCCGGACAGAACTGGGAATTCGGAAGATTAAGGTGAGTCCAGTAACTCCCTTTCCGGGTGAGACGATTACCGCCCCTGATTCAGTCCAGCGTTGGATTGTGCCTTGCTGCAGTTCCCTATTCCGGGCCTTGGGAATCTCTGCCCACGGTCCAGGCAACCACACCTAAGTCGCAGAATCTGAGTTGCAATGATCCTGAATGAGACCTCTGGTCAAGAAGCAGGTTTTTCGGTAACGCGGCACTTGCTGCTTGTCGCCGGGCTGGCCCCCAACCCCGCGTCACCGCCGGTTTGCCTTGACGGGATGAGGCTGAAATCCTAAGCTCAATCCAGCGTCCTGTTTGATCGGAGCTGTTACCGGTTCCGGCGGGCGGGTGCAATCCTACCGGGCTTTATCCAGATTGGGCGGGAATGATCCCCTACTACTGGCAGTATCTCCCCCTATTGATGCAGATCCTTGCCGCGTTCCTGCTTGGGTTGGGGATGGTTGTTGCCTCGTGGTTCGTTGGGCGGCATCGCAACTCAACAACCAAGCTGGCCGCCTACGAGTGCGGGATCCTAGCGGTGGGCGACGCGCGCGCGCGGTTCAGTGTGCGCTTCTATATGGTGGCCGTGCTCTTCATCCTCTTCGACGTGGAGGCAGTCTTCATCATGCCCTGGGCCGTGGTCTACCGCAAACTGCCGGAGATCACCGGCTCGCGACTCTTCGGCTTCTGGGAGATGCTGGTCTATCTCGGCTTTGTGGCCGTTGGTCTCTACTACATTGTGCG
>Ga0181531_10002349_pt1 | contig 11845 bp, 13 predicted proteins | sample PEATcosm2014_Bin_38_FD_119743 | JGI IMG/M metagenome (GOLD analysis project Ga0181531, IMG submission 119743) | Peatland microbial communities from MTU Mesocosm Facility, Houghton, MI, USA - PEATcosm2014_Bin11_10_metaG | ecosystem: Environmental > Terrestrial > Soil > Wetlands > Peat | place... | reverse complement strand
GCAGTTCTAGCAGCTGCAGGTTATGTAGGTGAAAAAACATACAACTACGTGACTACTCCAGCTACGACAAAAACAGTTAAAGCTTAACACTAACTAAAAATCGTTCGTAAAATCACGAATGTGTTTATAGATTCCAAAAACGCCCACGGTTTTTCCCGTGGGCGTTTTTGGTTTTAAAGGGTATTTCTTATGATTCAAACCCCCATCGGATCAGTGATCCTGGAAGCAAATAGCGCCGGGATATATCGCTTACAGATTAATGATGTCTCACTCCCTACGTTTACTCAGAAGAACAGTGAGCATGCAGCGGTGCAGCAAGAATTGCATGCCTATTTTACCGGCACCTTGCGCCACTTTAAAACTCCTATCACCTTAATCGGTACACCATTTCAGCAAGCAGTGTGGGCCGCGGTGCAAGAAATTCCGTATGGGCAAACCCGTTCATATGCTGATATTGCGCGCGCAATCGGTAGGCCAAAAGCCGTGCGGGCTGTGGGAACTGCCATTGGTGCAAATCCCGTCTGGATTATCGTGCCATGCCATCGCGTCATTCAGAGCAATGGCGGACTTGGTGGATACGCGGGCGGGATAGAGCGCAAGAAATGGTTGCTCGAGCATGAAAGAAAATGGCTATAAAACAGGGCACATCAGGCTTTGTGAGGGGGGCTGTTGCTTTTGGGGGCAAGCTGTGCTATCATGATAGAACAAGATAACAAAAAGAATGTGAGGAAAATTATGAAACGAAATCAATCTGAAGACCCTGTGAAAGCCCTGTTTGAGACGCTTTCAATGATTAAAGACCCCCAAGAAATGGCGCGCTTTATGCGCGATCTTTGTACCCCTCAAGAAATTGCTGCTTTTGCAGAGCGCTGGCGGGTTTGCCAGTTGCTCAATGAGGGAGATCTTTCTTATCGAGAAATTCATGACATCACGGGAGCCAGTCTGGCAACCATCACCCGTGTCGCTCGTTTTCTGAAAGATGAGCCGCATCACGGATATCGATCCGTGTTGAAGAAAATAAAATAATACGCTGCCTTTGGGATTATATCCGCAGCGTTCTTTACAAGAATAAGTCTTAAATAAATACGTTTTATAGTAGTGAGATTATTATGAATATGATGAAAATCATGATAGCCATCATAGCGTCTGTTGCGCTTGTTGGTGGATTTGTGGCATGGCAACGTGTTGGTACGCGTTTGAATGAAGAGGCATTGGTAGTTGGCATTGCAGCAGGATACGCACCGTGGATCAGTATCAACGCAACGGGTGCGTATGAAGGATTTGATATTGATGTCATTAATGCCGTTGCGCAAAAAATGGGCAAGAAATTGGTGCTCAAAGATTTAGGTTCGATGACGCCACTCTTACTTGCATTACAACAAGGCTCGATTGATGCGATTATATGGGGCATGTCTATGACGCAAAATCGCTTACAGAAAATGGCGATGGTAAATTATCAAGGTGATATTACCAATGCATATGTTCTATTGTTTTGGAAGGCCATTCCTGATGGTATTACCAGCATTGCAGATATGAAGGATATGACGGTGTGCGTTGAGCCTGCTTCGGCGCAAGATGCGGTGATCAGTAAATATCCGTCTATTATCAAGAAATATACCGAGAAGGTTGATGATGCGCTGCTCAATATCCAATATGGCAAAGCTGATGCAGCATTCGTTGAGCCGACTATCGCCAAGAAGTTCAAAGCAAAATATCCCGAAATACAAATGCTTGAAGTGCCACTCTCTGATGAAGATAAGGTGTATGGCGTTGGCATATGCATCAACAAAAATAAGGATGCATTGATTAAGAATGTGGAGCAAGCGGTTGCATCATTGCGTCAAGAAGGCTTTCTTACAGAACGTGCAAAAAAGTGGGGGATTGTATGATTGCGCAATACGGGTTACTCATTGCGCAGGGCGTTACGGTTACCCTTGTAGCATGGCTTTGCGCGATGACGCTGAGTGTTTTGATTGGAGTCAGCCTTGGCATGCTCAGCTCTCGGTATACATCATCACCGTTAACCATGCGATTGATCAGGATCTATACATTTATCACCAAAGGAATTCCGGCCTATGTGCAGATCTTGATTGCCTACTTTATGCTGCCGGCATTGTTGGGCATTCAAATTCCAGGATTAGTTGCGGCAGTTGGTGCGCTTGCATTGTGTTCAAGCGGGTATGTAACTGAAATTGTCCGCGCCGGCATCAATGCCGTGCCGGTTGGACAATACGATGCATGCAGAGCATTAGGATATTCGTATACAGCTCTGATGCGCCGCATCATTATGCCGCAGGCGCTCAAAAATGTGGCACCCGCATTGTTTGGCGAATGTGAACAATTACTCAAAAGTACTTCATTACTCGCAACTATTGGCATTACGGAAGTAACGCGTGCTGGCATGAATATTATTTCGCGTGAGTTAAATCCAGTTCCCGTGTATTTGATGATTGCGGGAATTTATCTGGTGTGTGCCGCATGTGTACAAGCAGCATTATGGTATGCAGAACGGAGGATGACATATGGTGAGCGTTAAGAATCTTACGGTGCGCGTTAAGGGGCGCACCCTCCTTGATGAGGTGTCATGCACGCTTGTGCCTGGCCGCATTACCTGTTTCATGGGAAAAAGTGGCGCGGGAAAAACAACGTTGCTGCGATCAATCATACAGGATGGATCTGCTATAAGCGGTAAAATCCTCATCAATAATGTTGCGGTTGATACGCTCTCTCAACAACAGCGTGCAGCAAAAGTAGGGTATGTGTTTCAGCAGTTTAATCTGTTTATTAATTTGACGGTGATAGAAAATTGCATGGATCCATTAATCATACGCGGGATCGCGTCAGTAGATGCGCGTGCACGTGCTGAGAAATATTTGAGCATGTTGGACATGATGCAGTATGCCGATGTGTACCCTGCTATGTTATCGGGAGGTCAGCAGCAGCGCGTTGCGATTGCGCGCGCGCTATGTTTAGAACCCTCAGTATTATTGCTCGATGAGCCAACGGCATCACTTGATCCGATTAATACCGGGCTTTTAGTGGCAATACTCAAAACATTAGCTGCGCAAGGATTTACCATTGGCGTAGCCAGCCAGGATATGGATTTTGTGCGCGCGATTTTTGATCGGGTTTACTATTTAGAGGCGGGCAAGATTATCGAATTTTGTGATGATGTTGAGCAGCAACGTGAATGTCCTGCCATGCGCCAATTTCTTTTTTAGTCTTCATGTGGTGGCTGATGGGCATTTCGCTCTAAAGAACGAAGTGAGTTATTGAGCTCATTCAATAATGCGAAGGCTTGATCATGATTTAATTTTTCTACCTGCGCAATAGAACTGATAACGTGCATAGTTAATTTTCCATGGAGCGGGTGCATCCCTTCAAAACAAGTGTGGCAGTATTGATAAAAGTCAATCTCTTGGGGAATGGGTTTACGGGTTATTGATTCATCGGTAATTACGTTTTTTATTTTTACTTGTTTTTCAGTACACCAGAACATTTTTTCCATGATGTCGCATTCTGGACAATCTTTGTACTTTTCGCAAAACTTCTTTATCGCGTCAGGCGCATGTTTCTCAATCATGGGATAACGAGGTGGTTCTGGTTGTGTAGTGGTTTCATCTGACATCGTAGCATAGTGGTAAATGGTATCAGCGTATAGTGCATTCATTGCTGCGATGGTTGCGCATAAGGTGAGCGAGCGTGTAAGTGTTTTCATGAAATCCTCATTGGATGAAGGGTTGAAAAACTGCATCAAATATAGCTTGGGCGAGTAAAAAAACAATTATTTCCAACCATATTCGGCGATCCACGGAGTTTTAGATACTGATTGCTGAATGATGGTTTGTATATAATTATCCATAGGCTTAGGTAATGCTTCAAGAGGATGAAAAGCGAGCATTGCACATTTATGAGGCTCTTGATTTGTAGGTTCATGCGTGGTCAGATCTGCGAAAAATATGAAATTCACATAATCAAATGGGGGCGAATAATGATGCATCGCGCCAATGAGGGAGAGCTCTTGAGGTGTGAGTGTAATGCCACATTCTTCGCGTACTTCACGTATGATCGCATGAGATGCAGGCTCTCCTTCTTGTACGTGTCCTGCAATTAAGGACCAATGATCATCCATATGCCCTGTGTTGTGACGTTTTCCGAGTAAAATAGTATTGCCGCGCATGCCAATAAGGTAGGCGGCGATACGAGTTTTGGTTCTATTTTTATCAGTTGAAATCATTGTCATCTCATTATTGAGGAACGGGACGATCTTGATACGTGGTTAGCAAGGCCTGATTTGTATTAACGCCCATAGTATCAAGATGTTCTTTTGCGAACACCATATCCTTTAAATCGGGGCAATAGTGACCACTATATGCTTCGATCGTCGTTAGATTGCCTTGCGCATCAAAGCGTAAAAGGCCTGCGGCATCAACCGGACCGTAATCGCTAAAGCTTGTATGGCATATGAGTGTTTTTCTTTCATGATGGAAATCTTTAGGATTTGCATACATAACATTATTAAAGAGCACAAATAAATAATCGTGAGATGGATCAATCGGTTGATTGCTTATGACGAGTTTGCCTTCCGCATCAGCCTTCACGATATATGCAGCGGCTTCTTCTTTGGATAATTGAGAGACTATTTTTCTATCTGGAAGGCTATGCAAGGCCTTTCTCCAATGTGGGCTTGATTTAATCACATCATTGCGATTGATGTGGTAGTACTCGTGGTCATTATTCACCATTTCAGGTAAGTACTTTTCGTGTACGTATAATTGACGTAATAGCTTTTGCACGCGGCGTAATTCGATTTTTAATTCTTCGGTAGTAACACTTGGTGCATAGCGCGTAAGATCATTGTTGACTATCTCCATGGGGACAAAAACATCTGAGTTATCAGTGACTTTGTCAGACGTAAATACTAAAGAAACAGATCCTCTTCCGGGTGTGATCGTGTGGATCAAGTCGTAGGGCATTAAGTATGATTCTCCATTGCCGATGATATCGGTTGTGTGATGTCTTAAAGCGACAATTGAGGCACCACTGTTTTTGGGATTGAGAATGTAGTTATCGCGGCATGGGCATGGCAATACGCCTGATTCGGCGATTGGCATCAATGATACGGGTTCTCTTACGCTATGCGCTTGTGCGGTATCGCAGGAACTTTCATCTTTGGTATAGATATCTTGCTGTAAGTAACCAGAAATTATTTTGGAGTAGAAGTCCCATTTATGATTATGAGGAAATTCTTTTTGCTCTTTTTGCTCCCATACATGTAATCGTATTTTCCAGGAATCTTGGTTTGGTCCGTTAACTAGTACCACTTTCAAAAAGCCGGTGACGTTTCTATATGATGCTTTTGTTACCGTTTCTAAAAGTTTCTCATCATTGAGGCTCTCTTCGATCAGATCATATAAAAAATCTCTATCAACCGGTTGGAACAGTTTTTCTAGTGCAACGAGGGTCTCGTTTGAATGATGTGAATTAAGCCAGGTCTCATGCGCTTGTTCGCCAATCGATTTGAGGAATGTTATTGGAGATGTATCGGTATCGACGCGAGTCGATCCGCGTAGCGTTGTATCCGGGGTAATCAAGGGAGAAGATATGAACCATCCATCTTTTGGCGTGATGATTGAATTTTTAATTGCGTTATTTTGTGTACTAAAAACAAGTGCGCAGTATGTGAGCAGATAGTATAGATATAACATAAACGTCCCCTTAGGTAAGCAGCGGTTTAAAATTGGATGTTATTGTAGAAGATATTTGTTTTTTTGCAAATAGTGCGGACGCAATGCCCATAAAAGTGGGCATTTCAAAGTATAAGGGAAGAGCCCGATATCGGCCTATATTATTGACTTTTGGCCCAAATGGCTCACACTTAAAATTATTATTATATGGGTTAATCTTTAGGATCATCATGTTTAAAATAATATCGACTATCACCGCTCTTTGTTCATCACTCATCGCAAAAGCTTTTGGAATGTCATCAGGCGCTGCGCCCGTGAGCATTCCCGCAGGCGTGCTCACCGCATCCGGAATTCCAGCATCATTTGTGGCCCATTTTGCCTTATTCATAGGATTTGTGTTGCTCTGGACGTTATTGTGTGGCGCGGTGTTCAAACAAATGTTTCGATTGCCGATTATTGCTGGCCAGATTGTGGGCGGGATTTTGCTCGGGCCTTCATTATTGAACATTCGTTCGTATGCTATTTTTAGTGAGCCTTTTACGATGGTTGATGCTGCAACAAATATTGTCTACACGCTTCCTTCCTTCGATCTTTTTGTATTCACCCTTATTTTAATTTCTTCAACGCTGACCGTTTCCTATTTGCTCTGGATTGCAGGACATGAAACGGACGTGCGCGATTTGGTTAAGGTTGGCTTTACGGCAACAACGGCCGGCATTTTGGGAGCTCTGATTCCCATTGCGATGACGGTGATTGTGATATATGCCATGTTTAGTTTTGGCTATACGTTGGTGCAAGCAGTTGGCATGGGTTTGATCTTTGCTGCAACGAGTGTATCCATTCCGGTTGCCATGCTTGTTTCGCAGAAAAAAATGCACTTAAAAAGTTCTAAAGCAACGCTTGGCGCAGCAATTATCGATGATGTGTTCGCCGTCATTTTACTCTCATTATTCTTCATTATATTCCAGCAAGAAGCCGGCGGAGCGGGGCATCATACTGCTTCAATCTGGGCCTCTCTTTCTTACATGGTGGGCGCGGGCGTCTGCATATGCTTAACCGGACATTATATTGTTCCGCGCGTATTGGCATGGCTTGAAACCCATCGCTATGCATATCTCATTGCCTCATTAGCGAGTGGCATGATGTTGCTTTATTTTGCCTTTGCTGAACTTGTCGGTGGCCTTGCGGGTATCACGGGCGCATATTTTATTGGATTATTTCACAAAAAGGGTGACCGTGAACATCGCGCAGAACATGCGATAACGCCCTACGTCAATTCCTTCTTACTTCCATTGTTTCTTGCATCCATTGGGCTACAGCTTGATATGAGCATGTTGACCCTCTCTCAATGGGGGATTGTTGCCCTCTTGCTCGTGGTTGCGATTATTTCAAAACTCATTGGCTGTTGGGTGGCCACTGCCTTGAGCAATAAGCTTACTGGCCAGGGGACGCAATGGACGTTACTTGAAACCTATATTTTTGGCGCCTCAATGGTGGCACGCGGTGAGGTTGGGCTCGTGGTGAGCACCATTTTACGTGGTGCTGGCTGGATAACAGCTGAGCAGTATACCATCGCGGTCATGGTGATCGTCTTGACCACTATCGCGACTCCAATTTTGTTGGCCATTGGCTTTGCGGTCCAAGAAGGTGAACCTGAAGCTCCTACAGCGCAGGCTACGGTAAGCAAAAATATTGGGCATTTTCACCAAATTGGTACCGATCAAATGTTTGATATCATGGTCGGGGCATTGGAGCATTCTAAAGCCTATAAAACCTCCGTATACCTCTCTGAGGGTTGCCGCATAGTGACCATCGAGGGGGATCAGGTAAAAATCGTTATGAACCCGGATGAAGGAATCATCGTTGAGGGTAATCCAGAACTGATCCAGGCCATTATGGCCAAGGTTCAGGAGGCCATTAAGGGCGATATGGGCCGGCTTTCGGGGGTCTAAAGAGCCTTTTTTAGGGGAGGGGTCCTTTACAAAAGGTCATATTTTGGGGATAATAGAGATAACAATTTTAGCTGATTTTACCTAGAGGTTCCCCTATGAAGCAAGATATCCATCCAGAAGTATTTAATGTATCTGCAGAATGCACTTGCGGCCACATTATTAACACTACTTCTACCCGTCCAGAAGTCAAAGTTACCCTTTGCTCAAATTGCCACCCGTTCTACACTGGTGCACAACGTTTTGTTGATACAGCAGGACGTATTGAAAAGTTTGAAAACAAGTACAAAAAAAATAAAAAAGCTTAGTTCCTTGTGGTGCAGTCTATGGATACCGCGAAACTGTGGGAAACCATACAGCGCCGTCATGATGAGATAGCGCAGCAACTCTCTGATGCGTCTATCGATCAGGAAAAGCGTCCCAAACTCCAAAAGAATTTTTCCGTATTGAGCGATCTGCTTGTAAAGCACAAGCAGATCGTTGAGCTTGAGCGCAAAGTTCAAGAAGCGCACACTGAAGCCGCGAGCATGAGTGATGCTGAAATGAAAGCATTATTCGAGCAGGAGGCGCTTGATTTGGCTGAGGATATTAAGCTCAAACAACAAGAGCTTGATGAGCTTATGTATCCGGCTGACGAGCATGATAATCGTTCTGTGTTTCTTGAAATTCGAGCTGGTGCAGGCGGTAAAGAAGCCGCACTCTTTGTGGCTGATTTGCTTAAGATGTATACCAACTATGCGCAGCGCAAACATTGGCGTGCATCGGTTGATAGTTCGAGCGATACCGATCTTGGCGGCTTTAAAGAAGTGGTTCTGTATATTGATGGTAAAGATGTGTACGGACATTTAAAGCGCGAATCGGGCGTTCATCGCGTACAGCGTGTACCAGAAACTGAAACTGCTGGCCGCATTCATACCTCAACCGTAACTATTGCAGTATTGCCTGAAGCAAAAGAAGTTGACGTTCAAATCAATCCATCCGATCTTCGTGTTGACGTATACCGTTCAAGTGGTGCGGGCGGACAGCACGTAAACACCACCGATTCTGCAGTACGTATTACGCACATTCCAACTGGCGTCGTAGTAGCGTGCCAAGAGGAGCGATCTCAACATAAAAATAAAGCCAAAGCAATGAAGGTTTTGCAATCCCGTATTTTAGCGGCGCAAGTTGAAAAGCAAGAGGCTGAAATGAGCAAAGAACGTAAGCTGCAGGTGGGCACCGGCATGCGTGCTGAAAAGGTACGCACCTATAACTATCCACAAAACCGTGTGAGCGATCATCAAGTTGATATCACGCTCAAAAAGCTGGATCAGGTAATGCAGGGTGATTTGGATGAAATTATCCAAGCACTACGCACCCAAGATCGGCAATCTCGCCGTTCGATTGTTGACTCGATTCTGAAATAAATTTAAGCGCCTCCAAAAGAGGCGTTTTTTTATTCTACTTCACCAAGTTCAAATGCTTGAGAGTGTAGCGTAGCTCAAAGCGAAGACGCAAGCCTGGGTGGGGACTAGATTAAAGCAGGGGCAAACGCTTTCTGTTGCTGATATTTGCGGGCGAGTGTAATATCAGTAGCATGATAATAGAAATCAATATATGATTAACCGTTATTTGAACATCTTAATGTATCGTGAGTAGGATCTAATTATGACGAAATTTGTGGTGGTAGCTGGCGGAGTTATTTCTGGTGTAGGCAAAGGAGTGACGACTGCATCATTAGGGAAAATTCTCAAAGAACATGGCTATAAAACAACGCTCATTAAAATTGATCCCTACATAAATTACGATGCGGGCACGTTACGCCCCACCGAACATGGTGAAGTCTGGGTAACAGCCGATGGCGGGGAAATAGATCAAGATTTAGGAACCTATGAGCGCTTTATTGATGAAGATCTTCCGCGCTGCAACAATATCACAACCGGACAAGTTTATAAGGCGGTGATCGATCGCGAACGTCGCGGTGAATATTTAGGTCAAACCGTTCAATTCATTCCCCACATCCCCGATGAGATTATCGATCGGATTAAACAGGCATCTGAAGGGTATGAAATTGCCATTATTGAAATTGGCGGCACCGTTGGTGACTATGAAAATACGCCGTTCTTAATGGCGCTCAAGACGCTTGAACAAGATATTGGCTCGGATAACGTGGTCTATGTGTTGGTCAGTTATTTACCGATCCCAAGACACATCTTCGAAATGAAAACTAAACCGACGCAACAATCGATTCGTTTGCTCAATGAAGCGGGCATTTTCCCTGATTTTATTTTGTGCCGCGCTGCAAGCGTACTCGATGATGTGCGCCGTAAAAAAATTGAACGCTATGCAAACATCCCATCCGATCATGTAATATCAGCTCCCGATATCACCACGGTCTATCAGATTCCTCTGAATTTCGAGCGGGAAGAATTCGGCAAAAAAGTTCTTAAACATTTTGGTTTGCCATCGCGCAGAGAGCCAGATTGGCAAAAGTGGAGTGCGTTAGTTGATGCAATCCTTAAGCCAAAAGAACGGCGCCGTATTGCAATCGTCGGTAAATATTTTGCGACAGGCGATTATAGCTTAACCGATAGTTACGTCAGCATTTATCAAGCATTGGTGCATGCCGGTGCCGCGCTTGATGTGGGCATTTCAATAACGTGGATTGATGCGCACCAATTGGAAACGCATCCGGAAACAGTTTCGCGCTTGAGTAATTTTGATGGGGTGATAGTTCCGGGCGGTTTTGGGGCCGCCGGCGTTGAGGGTAAAATAAAAGCGATTGAATATCTGCGGACCAATGGCATCCCGTTTTTAGGTTTGTGTTATGGTTTGCAGCTTGCGGTTGTTGAATATGCACGCAATAAATGTGATATGAGAAATGCGCATACCACTGAAGTTGATCCGCATACGCCGTATCCAGTCATTGACGTGTTGCCGACGCAGCGCGAAATTCTTGAGAAGAAAGAATATGGCGGGAGTATGCGTTTGGGTAACTACCAGGCCGCACTACGCGCCGATACAAAAGTATATCAACTCTATGATGAAGCAAAATGGGTTGATGCGCAGGGGCAAGTAACCGAGCGCCATCGCCATCGCTATGAAGTAAATCCGCGCTATGTGGACGTCCTTGAAAAGCAAGGGATCTGTTTCTCTGGTTATCATCTGCGCGATGACGGCACCAAACTCATGGAATATTTGGAATTGAAGAATCATCCATTCTTTGTAGCAACGCAAGCGCATCCTGAATTTAGAAGCCGCTTGGGCAATCCAAATCCAATCTTTATGGGATTTGTGCGCGCATGTTTAAGCCGTCATCAGGTCGCCAAGTTTGTGGGATCAACGATGTTGCAATCGTATGATGATTTCTCACGAGAACATCCGATCGTCTGACTAAAACATAAATAAAAAAAGCCACTCGGGATTTGTTCCTGAGTGGCTTTTTTTATTTATGTTGCATTACGCAGTTTTAGTCGACGAGCCTTAAAACCTTCTGTGCAGCAATCCATTCTAGGAGGCCTTCACCACCAGTTTTGAGGAACGCGCCGCTTAGAGCTGCAAACGCAAGAGTGTCTGCAACTGGCTTGGTTATATCAGAGATAGCACCTAAGAGACCGCGTGCAGGTACGCCTGGTTTTACTACGATAGTTTTTCCATCATCGCCAACTTTTGCTGAGCTTGTTATGCGCTTATGCCCAATGAGACCATCAAGATAGAAGTAGTACACAAATTTGAAGATGTTTTGGAATGTTGGATTTGCTTTTAGGTCTTCAAGATTGTAACGATTTGCTTTGTGATCTGGTTCGCGCAAGTTAAAGATAAGAATTGAAATCATGAGCGCGGTAATGGCAAGCCCTTCAGGGGTGGTAACTAAGCTGCTCAGTTCTGTTTTAACAAGGCCTAAAATCGCGGCACTAACAACTCCTTTTGCAACAGGTGCATCAGCTGACATTGACTGAGTGGCCAATAGGCATAGAGCCAGTGCACATATTTTTAACGACGTTGAGTTTTTCATCCTTCTCTCCCGGATAAAATTGTTTGGATTTTATGATTACCTCATCATAAAGAATGGTATTGGTTATACCGGCAAATTTTTATCATGTCAAATCTCCCTTCGACACATTTCTCTCCTTCACTTCGCTCAGGATAGAAACACTCCCATGCTTCGCCAAGGCTACGCAGGGCAGGCAGGGCGAACGGAGGAGGGGACCCCGTTCATGGTGAGTCCTG
>Ga0181531_10002347_pt1 | contig 11849 bp, 9 predicted proteins | sample PEATcosm2014_Bin_38_FD_119743 | JGI IMG/M metagenome (GOLD analysis project Ga0181531, IMG submission 119743) | Peatland microbial communities from MTU Mesocosm Facility, Houghton, MI, USA - PEATcosm2014_Bin11_10_metaG | ecosystem: Environmental > Terrestrial > Soil > Wetlands > Peat | place... | reverse complement strand
CGTCGGCGCGCGATTAGATAGTTGATTTCGCCGACGACGCCGCGGCGGAACAGGAGGACGCAGACGACGAAGATCGCCCCCTGGATCACCGTCACCCAGGAGCCGAACTGCGCGAGGTAATTCTCCATCGTCACCGAGATGAACGCTCCGGCCACCGGTCCCCAAATCGTGCCCAACCCGCCGACGAGCGTCATCAGCACCACATCGCCCGACATCTGCCAGGTCACGTCGGTGAGCGAGGCGAATTGGAAGACGAGCGCCTTGGTCGCGCCGGCCAGGCCCGCCAAAGTCGCCGACAGGATGAAGGCGAGCAGCTTGTAGCGGTCGGTGTTGTAGCCGAGCGAGATCGCGCGCTGCTCGTTGTCGCGGATCGCCTTCAGCACCTCGCCGAAGGGCGAATGGATGGCGCGATAGACGATACCGAATCCGATCAGGAAAATCGCCAGCACGAGATAATACATGGCGAGCGGCTGGTTGAGATCGATCAGGCCGAAGAGATTGCCGCGCGGCACCGCCTGGATGCCGTCCTCGCCGCCGGTGAATTTGGCCTCGAGCGCGAAGAAATAGACCATCTGCGACAGCGCCAGCGTCACCATGGCGAAGTAGATGCCTTTGCGGCGAATGGCGAGCCAGCCAAACACCGTCCCCAGCGCTGCCGCCACCGCCGTGCCGGCCAGGATGCCCACCAGCGGCGGGAAGCCCCACATCTTGACCGTATAGGCGGTGATATAGGACGCGCTGCCCATGAAGGCGGCGTGGCCAAAGGACAAGAGCCCGCCAAAGCCGATCAGCAGATTGAAGGCGGCGGCGAACAAGCTGAAGCACAGGGCCTTCATCACGAAGATCGGGTAGAACGCGAACGGCGCCGCCAGGGCGAGGAGCAGGAGAACCAACAGGCGGACGACTCTGAACTGGGGCGTTTCCATCTCAAATCCCCCGGCCGAACAGGCCGGACGGCTTCACCAGCAGAACGATCACCATGATGACGAAGATCGCGGTCGAGGAAGCCTCGGGATAGAACACCTTGGTCAGGCCTTCGATGAGCCCGAGCGCGTAGCCCGCGACGATCGAGCCGAAGATCGAGCCCATGCCGCCGATAACGACCACGGCAAAGACGACGATGATCAAATTCGAACCCATCAGCGGACTCACCTGATAGATCGGCGCCGCCATCACCCCGGCCAGCGCCGCCAATCCCACGCCGAAGCCATAGGTAAGCGTGATCATGCGCGGCACGTTGATTCCGAAGGCCTGGACCAGCGCGGGGTTTTCGGTCGCGGCACGCAGATAGGCGCCGAGCCGCGTACGCTCGATGACGAACCAGGTGCCGAAGCAGAAAATCGTCGAGGCGACGACGACCCAGGCGCGATAAATCGGCAGGAACATGAAGCCCAGGTTCTGCCCGCCGCTCAACGCGTCCGGGATGTCATAAGGCTTGCCGGTCGCGCCGTATAGCTGACGGAACAGGCCCTCGACGATCAGGGCGATGCCGAAGGTCAGCAGCAGGCCGTATAGATGATCGAGCTTATAGACGTGGCGGATCAGCAGCCGTTCCAGCAAAATCCCGAATACGCCGACGACGATCGGAGCGATGATCAGCGACGGCCAATAGCCAATGCCGAAGAAATTGAGCAGCAGATAGGCGCAGAAAGCGCCCAGCATGTATTGCGAACCATGGGTGAAATTGATGATGTTCAGGAGACCGAAGATGACCGCGAGGCCGAGGCTGAGCATCGCGTAGAACGCGCCGTTGATGAGGCCGATGAGAAGCTGGGCGAGCAGCGCCGGCGCAGGCGGCACGGCGATATGCACCCAGTTCATCATCGGCCCCACCCCCGGTCTTAGGGCCGCGCCGCTATTTCTTCACCAGCGGGCACACGCTTTCGCTCAACGGACGGAAAGCCTTGTCGCCCGGAACCACGGCGAGCTGCTTGAAATAGTCGTAGGGGTATTTCGACTCGTCCGGGGTCTTGACCTGGAAGAGATACATGTCGCGTATGACCCGGCCGTCCTCGCGCACCCTGCCGTTCTTGGTCATGAAGTCGTTGATCGGCATGGCGCGCATCTGCGCCACCACCTTGGCTCCGTCCTCGGTTTTGGCCGCGGCCATCGCCTTCAGGTAAAACGTCACGGCGCTATAGACGCCGGCTTGGCCCGAGGTGGGGACCTTGCCGTTGAATGCGGCCTGGAACTTCTTGGCGAAGGCGCGGGTCTGATCGTTCTGGTCCCAGTAATAGGCTTCGGACAGCAGCAGGCCCTGCGCCGTCTTCAGGCCCAGGCTGTCGACATCCGAGATGAACACCAGGAGCCCGGCCATCCGCTGGCCGCCCTGGACGATGCCGAACTCGGACGCCTGCTTGATCGAGTTGATCGTGTCGCCGCCCGCGTTGGCCAGGCCGATGATCTGCGCCTTGGATTGCTGCGCCTGCAGCAGGAAGGACGAGAAATCGGCGTTGTTGAGCGGCACGTTGACCGAACCGACCACGGTGCCGCCCGCTCCCGTCACGACCGCGGCGGTGTCGTCCTGCAGCTGGTGGCCGAAGGCGTAATCCGCGGTGATGAAGAACCAGGATTTGCCACCCTGCTTGACGATGGCGTCGCCGATGACATGCGCCATCGCATAGGTGTCGTAGGTCCAATGGACGCCCGTCGGCGAACAGAATTTATTGGTGAGATCGGACGAACCGCCATTCGAGACGATCGTTACCTTGCCCCTGTCCTTCGCCACCTGCTGAACGGCGATGGCAACCGAGGATGTGGGCAGGTCGAAAATGGCGTCGACGCCATCCTCATCGTACCATTTGCTGGCGATGCCGGCGCCGATATCGGGCTTGTTCTGATGATCGGCGTAGACGACCTCGATCGGCTTGCCGAGCACCTTGCCGCCGAAATCCTTGACCGCCATCTGGGCTGCGACGACCGAGCCCATGCCACCGATATTGGAATAGAGGGACGACATGTCATTCAGAACGCCGATCTTGACCGTTTTGCCGTCGGCATGGGCGCCCGGCGATGTCGCCGCGCCGAGCAGGACCGCGGCGGCGACCGCGGCGATGAGTGAGCGTAATTTCATTTGCATTCCTCCCTTTGTGTTGTCGTTTAAACCCCAAGATAATTCCGTAGCTTGCGGGCTTCCGCTTCGATCCGGTCGTTCGGGATCATGTCGATCACCCGGCCGTTCTCGACGACATAATGGCGGTCCGCGACCGTGGCGGCAAACCGGAAGTTTTGCTCGACCAGAAGGACGGTGAAGCCTTGCTGTTTCAGGCGGTGGATCACCGCGCCGATCTGCTGCACGATCACCGGCGCCAGCCCCTCGGTCGGTTCGTCGAGCAGCAGGAGGCGCGCGCCAGTCCGGAGGATGCGCGCAATCGCCAACATCTGCTGTTCGCCGCCCGACAACTTGGTGCCCTGGCTGGTGCGGCGCTCCGCCAGATTGGGGAAGATCTCGTAGATCGCATCGACCGTCATGCCGCCCGACTTGATTGCCGGCGGCAGCATCAGATTCTCTTCGACGGTGAGGCTCGCGAAAATGCCGCGATCTTCGGGACAATAAGCAACGCCGAGCCGAGCGATGCGATAGGAGGGCAGGGCGATCAGGGAATGGCCGTCGAACACGACATCGCCCTTGCGCTCGGGCAGGATGCCCATCACCGCCTTTAGGGTCGTGGTCTTGCCCGCGCCGTTGCGGCCCAGCAAGGTTGCAACCTCGCCCTCGGCCACGTTGAAACTCATGCCATGCAGCACATGCGATTCGCCGTACCACGCCTCGAGGTCGCGGATCTCAAGCAGGGTGCGGCTGGCGGCGATTGCGTCAGGCATGACCGGTTCCAAGATAGGCCTCGCGCACTTCGACGTTCTCCGCGATCTCGCGATAGGGGCCTTCGGCGAGGATCTGGCCGCGCGTTAGCACGGTGATCACGTCGGAGAGGTCGGCGACCACCGACAGGTTATGTTCGACCATCAGCACGGTGCGCGTCTTCGCAACCGCGCGGATCAGCATAGAGATGCGGCGGATATCGTCTTGGCCGAGACCCGCCATCGGCTCGTCGAGCAGCATCAGCTCGGGATCGAGCGCCAGCGTGGTGGCGATTTCAAGCGCGCGCTTGCGGCCGTATGGAAGTTCGGCGGCAATCAGCCCGGCGAACTCGCCCAGCCCGACCGAGGCAAGAATGGCGTCGGCCTGGGCGTCGAGGTGGCCGATCGAATCAATCGATCGCCAGAAACGGAAAGAGGTGTCGAGCGGGCGCTGCAGCGCGACGCGCAAATTCTGCCGCGCGGTGAGATGCGGAAATACGGCCGAAATCTGAAACGACCGCACCATGCCGAGCCGGGCGACCTGCGCCGCCTTGGCGCGGGTGATGTCCTGTCCCTTGAACACGATGGAGCCGCTGGTCGGTTCCATGAACTTGGTCAGAAGATTGAAGACCGTGGTCTTGCCGGCGCCATTCGGTCCGATAAGGGCATGGATGGTATTGCGGCTTACGTTGAGCGACACATCGCGTACCGCCGTGAAGCCGAGAAAATCCTTCGTCAAGCCCCGGGCTTGAAGGATGATTTCCGACACGTTCCGCCCCCTCCGCCGCCCGTTTGTATTCTCGGTCGTGGCGGCTTCCGATACCGGCAATCTCATAACGGTTCCGCTGGATTATGCAACCCACGCGGCAACGCGGCTAGCCTGGCTTGATCCCGGTCCATTAAGCGGCCATATGGACGAGACAGAATGCCTTATAATTCGCCGGTATTGGTCTTTCCCAACAAGTGAGAATGCGGCTTGACCGTGGCTGACCATCACGAACATCACGGGCAAGGCGTCGCCACGGCTACGTCCTCAGCTCCCGCACAAATACGCGATCCCGTCTGCGGCATGGCGGTGGACCCGGCGACGTCGAGGCATCGCGCGGAGCATGACGGCGCCCGCTACCATTTCTGCAGCGCGGATTGTCGCGCCAAGTTCCTGGCCGATCCCGTCAAATATCTGAAGCTGGGAAAACCCGAGCAACAGCATTCCCCGCAAAAAGACGTGATTTACACCTGCCCGATGCATCCGCAGATCCGGCGGGCAGCGCCTGGAAACTGTCCGATCTGCGGCATGACGCTGGAGCCGGTGGTCGCTACCGAAGATACCGGCCTCGGCGGCGAATTGGCCGATATGACCCGGCGGCTTTGGATCGGCGCGGCGCTTGCGTTGCCGGTGCTGGTGCTGGAAATGGGCGCGCATTTCCCCGGCTTGAACCTTCACCATTCCGTTTCGCCGCAGGCTTCGATATGGATCGAGTTCGTGTTCAGTACGCCCGTCGTGCTGTGGGCCGGCTGGCCGTTCTTCGCGCGCGGCTGGGCCTCGGTCTACAATCGGTCCCTCAACATGTTCAGCCTGATCGCGCTTGGCATCGGCGCGGCCTATGTCTACAGCCTCGCCGCCACCTTCGCGCCAGGGCTTTTCCCGGAAGACCTGAGGATGGAAGGTGGCGTTCTGGCGGTCTATTACGAGGCTGCCTCGGTCATCACCGTGCTCGTGCTGCTCGGGCAGGTCCTCGAACTCCGCGCGCGGGAGCAAACCGGCAGCGCCATTCGCGCCCTGTTGAATCTCGCTCCCAAAACCGCCCGGCGTATCCGCGACGGCGGCGCGGACGAAGACGTGCCGCTCGATCAGGTGCGCGTAGGGGATCGTTTGCGGATCCGGCCCGGCGACAGCGTGCCGGTCGATGGCGCTGTTCTGGAGGGACGAAGCGCCATCGACGAATCGATGGTGACCGGTGAATCCATGCCGGTCGCAAAAGAGCCCGGCGCCAAGGTGATCGGCGGCACCATCAACGGCACGGGCGGGCTGGTGATGCGGGCCGAAAGGGTCGGCGCAGACACCATGCTGTCCCGCATCGTCCATATGGTTGCCGAGGCGCAGCGCAGCCGCGCTCCGATTCAGCTTCTTGCCGATGTGGTCGCCGCCTGGTTCGTGCCGGCAGTCATTGCCGTCGCGGCGCTGACGTTTGCCGCCTGGATGGTTTGGGGTCCGCCTCCGGCGCTTGCTTATGCCCTGGTCGCCGCCGTCTCCGTCGTCATCATCGCTTGTCCTTGCGCGCTTGGCCTGGCGACGCCGATGTCGATCATGGTGGGCGTCGGTAAGGGGGCGAGGATGGGCGTCTTGATCAAGAACGCCGAAGCGCTCGAGCGCTTCGAAAAGGTCGACACGCTGGTCGTGGACAAGACCGGCACGCTGACCGAAGGCAAACCGCGCGTCGTCGGTATCGCGCCCGGCGAAGGTTTTGACGAAGCCACAATCTTGTCGCTCGGCGCCAGCCTCGAGCGTTCGAGCGAGCACCCGCTCGCTGCGGCCGTCGTCGCCCGCGCCCGCGAGCGCGGTCTGACGTTGCTCGACGTCGCGGAATTCAGCTCGGTCACCGGAAAGGGCGTCACCGGGAAAATAGGCGGCCGGTTTGTGGCGGTGGGCAATGCGGCACTCCTCAAGGACATCGGTGTCGCCGTCGCCGGCCTGGAATCGCGGGCCGAGGAGCTGCGGCGGGAGGGTGCGACCGCGATGTTCGTGGCAATCGATGGGCGTCCAGCCGGCGTCATTGCCGTCGCCGATCCGATCAAGGCAACGACCCGGGCGGCGCTGGATCGTTTGCGCGCGGACGGTATCCGCATCGTGATGCTGACCGGCGACAATCGCACCACCGCCCGGGCCGTCGCGGCAAAGCTCGGAATATCCGATATCGAGGCCGAAATCCTGCCGGAGCAGAAGAATGCGATTGTACGGCGCTTGAGAAGCGAAGGCCGCGTCGTCGCCATGGCTGGCGACGGCGTGAACGATGCGCCGGCGCTCGCCGAGGCCGATGTCGGCGTGGCGATGGGAACGGGAACCGATGTCGCCATGCAAAGCGCGGGGGTGACCCTGGTCAAGGGCGATCTCGCCGGCATCGCGCGGGCGCGGACGCTGAGCCGCGCGACCATGCGGAACATCCGGCAGAACCTGGCGCTCGCCTTCGTCTACAACATACTCGGCATTCCGCTGGCCGCAGGCGTGCTTTATCCCGCTTTCGGCCTGTTGCTCAGCCCCATCGTGGCGGCGGCGGCCATGAGCTTCAGCTCGGTATCGGTCATCGGCAATGCGCTGCGGCTGCGCTTCGTTCGGTTATAAGGCGGGAATCCGGTTCCTAACCCAAGGCGCGGGTGGTGTCGTCGAACAACTCCTCGACCGAAAAGCGCCGGGGAATGAGGCGCTGATTCAACGCGTAATCGATGATGATCTCGAGCGTGCGGCGGTTGGCTTCCAATCCGAAGGGCAATGCGTCGCGCTCCGGCCCGGGCGGAAGCCGGTCGCGGCTTTCGCGCAGCATGCGGTACGCTTCCTTCACCGCCTCCGGCCGACTCGTCGCGATCGATTGCCGGACCACCACCAAATGGTTGACCGGCACGGCGCGGTGGCGTTCCGCCCATTTGCGCTCCGCCGTCGACGCGTCGGGGATGAGCGGCTGCAGCCGCGGATTGGGCGCCTTGTCGCCGAGAATGGCGGCGTCGAGTTCGCCGTCGAGTAGCATCTGCGCGGGATCCTTGCCCGCCGGCGCGCGCGTGGCGCTCTCCGGGTCGCGGTATTCGGCCAAGTGCCCGTCCTCGAAGGTGATCCAGCGCACGCGGTCCGGATCGACGCCATATTCCTCGGCCAATATGCCGCGTACCCAGGTCGCGGTGGTCACGGGATAGGCGCGCACGCCGACGCGCTTGCCGGCGAGGTCGCCCGGGCTAAGTTTCCCGCGGTCGGCGTTATAGAAAATGGTGTGATGCTGGCCGCGGGCCAGCACCGGAGCGGGCATCAGCACATAGGGTTTGTCGTAGACCTTGGCCTGGAGAAAGGTCACGATCGCGAGTTCGCCGATATCGTATTTGCCCTCGCGCACCAGCGGCTTGAACGCGGTGTTGGGCACCTTGACGTCGGCAAAGTCGAATTCGACCAGGGGCGAATGGATATCGCCCCGCTTCAACGCGGCGGTGCCGGGATAGTTGCCGAGCAGCGTGGTGAGCTTTGCCTTGTCCCGAACTTCCGTCATGCCGGCTGGCGCCAGAACGGCTCCGCCTGGCGCAGCCGTTTCAGCCGCTTGCCCAGTTTCGGCACCCGGGTGGCAACGGTATGGCCGCACCATCCCGTCACCAGCGCCGCCGCGCGCTTCAGCGCCTCTTCCTTGCCTTTGGGCAGCGGCAGGTCGCGGACGAGCTTCTCGGCGGTGGCGATGTCGTTGAGCAATCCCAGATCGTCCTGCAACGCCGCGAGGCGTTTGACATAGCGGCGTAGACGCTTTTTCGCGTAGACGCTTTCGAATACGTCGGCGGCGTAGCGCATTTTCTTGACGACGATGCGCAAGGCGTGACGGCCATCGGCATCGAGTCGGTCGAATTTCTTGGCTCGCTTGCGAACCGCGCGATAGCGCTTCTCCAGCAACGCGTCCGCCAGGCTCCCGACCGGCGAGACTTGGAGCACCGAGGTTTCGAAGGTGCTCCGTTGCCGCCAGGCCCTGGTTTCGACCCACGCCGTGAGGTTGAGCGCAAATTCGCCGTAACGCCGCGACGCCAGCGCCGCCCGCAAGCTCCTATAGGCCGCCCGCTGCTGCGATGCGATCGCTCTGACGAGATTAGCCAGATCCGGGTCGTCAGCGAAAGACTTGCGCACCCGCGCGACGATCTCGGCGAATACGTCCCAATTGCGGCCCGGCCCCAGCGCATCGGCCAGCCATTTGATCTCGCCCACCGCCCAGGCGCGTTGCTCGTCGGGGATCAGGCCCTTGAACAGGGTGAAAGCCACGCGCAGCCGGCGCAATGCCACGCGCATCTGGTGTACGCCTTCCGCTTCGCCGGCGAGCGCGGCGCGGTCATTGGCCAGCATGTGCCGGAGACAGCAGCGCAGCACGATGGCGAATGCGTCCTCCGACGACATGTCGCGGTCGAGCGATACGCTCCCGAATCGTTCCGTCACCCAGCCGTTTTTGCCGTTTTCCTGCGCGGCGAAGGCATAGCCGCGCGCGCCCTTGCTGCCCATTTGCAGGCGCAACGCCGCCATTCCGCTCAAGGCGCGCGCCAGGTCGAACAACGCTTGGGGTCCGCCGCGTTCGAGCTCGATCTCGATTTCCGATACCGGAAGCTTTCTCCCGTCGAGCGTGTGGATGAAGCCGCTGTCGAAGGACAGGCCGAGACTCGCCGTTTCATCCTGTTGCAAGGCGATGCGCGAACGGTTCAGGCGGCAGGTGAACAGCTTCTCCAGCTTGCCTTGGGATATTTTCCTGAGTTCATCCACTTTTCCCAAGGGCTCCAGATCGGGCGCGGCACGCGGCAGCTTCACCCGCCATATCGGCCGCTCGAAGCCGCTGGAATCCATGGCGTCGAGCGATTCGAGAGTCTCAACGGCGCGCCGCCCGTCCTTGCGGATGGACAGGCCGAGCCCGATCTGGCCGAGATCGCGCTTGGGCGTGTCGTAATAGGTGCGGGTCTCGGCGGATTTGTCGGCGCTGAGGCCGGCCAGCAACGGCAGTTTCTTGAGGCGCGGCAAATCCTCCGGCGCCACCGAAAAGCCGATGGCGTACCGCATCTCGGCGGCGCTGACCGCCGTTTCGTTCGCTGATTCCCCGTCCATCGGGGCGAAGCTTGGCGCGCCGCGCCGGCATCCGCAAGCAGTCAAAAAGCGTCTTCTAATCAAGGCGATAGGATGGCGTTCCGGCGATTTTCCTAGGCGAATTTCCGCCCGTCATGCCAAATTAGCGCCCGCGACAAAAAAGCATGCGAAGCTCGGGAGGCGTGACATGAACGACGAGGAACGGCGCAACGCCGGCATGGCGGTGCGGCGCAAGGTTCTGGGCAACGCCCATGTCGACCGCGCGATATCCCGCACCACGCCCTTCAGCAAGGATTTCCAGGATTTCATCGTGCGCTACGCCTGGGGCGAGGTGTGGACGCGTCCCGGCCTTGATCACCGCACCCGCCGTCTGCTGGTGATCGGCACCATGATGGCGCTCGCCCGCTGGGAGGAATTCGACATGCATGTGCGCACCGCGCTCGCCGGCGGCATGGTGCTCGACGACATCAAGGAAGTGATCTTGCAACAGGCGGTCTATTGCGGCGTGCCGGTGGCCAACACCGCGACCCACCGCGTGGAAGCCTTGCTTGCCGAAACCGCCGCCGTCAAAACCGGCCAATAACGAGGAGAAATCGGAATGAAACGCCGCAAGCTTGGAGCGCTCGAAGTCTCGGCCGTCGGCCTCGGCTGCATGAGCATGACGCCGATCTACGGCACCCCCGATCCCGAAGAGGCGATCGCCACCATCCACCGCGCGCTCGAACTCGGCGTCGACATGATCGACACCTCCGACGCCTATGGCGCGGGCAAGAACGAAGAGCTGGTCGGCCGCGCGCTGAAGGGACGGCGCAACAAGGCCATCCTGGCGACCAAGTTCGGCAACATCCAGACGCCCAATTCCCAAGGCGTGAACGGCCGTCCCGAATACGTGATCGAAGCCTGCGAGAAAAGCCTGAAGCGGCTGGGTCTCGACATGATCGACCTCTATTACATTCACCGCGTCGACACCGACGTGCCGATCGAAGACACGGTGGGCGCGATGGTCAAGCTCAAGCAGCAGGGCAAGATCCGCTTCCTCGGAATCTCCGAGGCCGCGCCCGCCACCTTGCGCCGTGCGCACAAGGCGCATCCCATGGCTTGCCTGCAAACCGAATATTCGCTGTGGACGCGCGACGCCGAGGACGAATTGCTCAAGACCTGCGAGGAACTGGGCGTGGGCTATGTGGCCTATAGCCCGCTCGGCCGCGGATTTCTCACCGGCACCATCGGCGGCTTGGGCGATCTCGGCGAGAACGACCGGCGGCGCCAGCATCCCCGCTTCCAGGCGGAAAACCTCAACCGCAACGTGAATTTGCTCAAGGCCTTCAATGATCTGGCGGCCAGGGAGAAATGCACGCCGGCGCAATTGGCGATCGCCTGGGTGCTGAGCCGCAAGCCCTATATCGTCGCGCTGCCCGGCACCAGCCACCGCAAATACCTCGAGCAGAACGTCCAGGCGGCGGATTTGACCCTGTCGCCGCAGACGATATCCGCGCTCGACAAGGCGTTTCCGCGCGGCGTGGCGGCGGGCGCGCGCTATCCCGAGCCGCAATTGAAACGCGTCGGAGTGTGAGCGCGATGGAAGGGCAGGGCGGCGCCAATGTTACGGGCCGGGACCATTGGACGCGCAAGGGCGCAGTCAAGCTCTTCCTGTGGGAAAAATTCGTAGGATCGCCCGACGGCAAACCCGTCATCCTGTTCGTGCACGGCTCCTCCATGGCCTCGCAGCCGACATTCGATCTCCAGGTGCCGGGCAGGATTCATTCCTCGGTGATGGATTATTTCGCCGGCTTGGGATTCGATTGCTGGTGCGTCGACATGGAGGGCTATGGCCGCTCGGACAAGAACCGGCCCATCAACTGCGACATATCCAACGGCGCCGACGATCTGGCGGCCGCCAGCGATTACATCCTCAAGACCCGACAATGCGGTCCGCTGTTGGTCTATGGCATTTCATCCGGCGCGTTGCGCGCGGCACTTTTCGCCGAGCGTTGCCCTGAGCGCGTGGCGCGGTTGGCGCTCGACGCCATGGTGTGGACCGGCGAGGGCAGCCCCACTTTGGCCGAGCGCCGCAAGAAGCTGCCCGAATTCAAGAAGAAGCTCCGCCGGCCGATCGACCGCGCCTTCGTGCACAGCATCTTCACCCGCGACCATGCCGGCACCGCCGAGGACAAGGTGGTCGAAGCCTTCGCCGACGCGATCCTGGCGCTCGACGATTCGGTGCCGATCGGCACCTATGTCGACATGTGCG
>Ga0181531_10002345_pt1 | contig 11853 bp, 10 predicted proteins | sample PEATcosm2014_Bin_38_FD_119743 | JGI IMG/M metagenome (GOLD analysis project Ga0181531, IMG submission 119743) | Peatland microbial communities from MTU Mesocosm Facility, Houghton, MI, USA - PEATcosm2014_Bin11_10_metaG | ecosystem: Environmental > Terrestrial > Soil > Wetlands > Peat | place... | reverse complement strand
GTTAGCTTATATCTAAAGTTAGCTCAGATCTCTGGATAGAAATCGAAGAAAGCTTCCAGGCTGGTCTTCAGCTGCTTTTCGATTTCATCCTTGCTGCCTTCCAGAACGTGCATGGTGACGTGGGCGTCGTGTCCATTGCGAAGCCTAAGTGTCGCATCGCCGACTTCCGCGATCTCCTCCGAGGGCAGCAGCCTCATGCCGTAAACCAAAGTTAAGTTTGCCATGGTTCAATTCTAATCGCCCTTCGCAGCGGCAATAGCGATTTTCAACCCGCATTTCCCATGTCGAGTACAACCTTCCAGCTTCCGTTGGACTGTTTTTTCCATATGCTGGTGTACTTGCCATGATCGACAGTAGGCTTGCCGTCTTTGTCTTTGGAATGGAACTCGAACGTGACATAGGTATAACCGAGGTCGCCGGAGGACGAGATGTCGGCCCCCACTGGCGTCCAAGTAAGACGGTTGTCCTTCTGATCAAGGAATCCCATGCTCTTCGCGATGTTGATCTTGCCATCGATTGCGGCGACGCCGTTCGGCAGCTCGACCGCATCGTCGGCGTAATAGGACATATAGCCAGCCGATCCCTTGGCCGCCGCAGCCTGCATGAATTCGGCTTCGAGTTGAATCAGAGTCTGCTTCGTCGCGGCCGTCTCAGCGTGGACGGGCCGGGTTCCAGGAAGGAAAAGAGTTGTGGCTAGTAGAGTCAAGAAAGCCGAGGAGTGCAGAAAAATTCGGAAAAGTGGTCTCATCCTGAAGCCTCTAAGGTGAAAGTTTGGAGCTGGATGCACTACTTCCGCAAATTGTACACGGGACGAGCGATGGCTCGCAGCAGAACCTGTTATGCTGGCGGACACTTCGCTTTCGGAGGCTTGCATGAGGTTCTCTCGCCGCGATTTCATTGCAACCGCTGTCGCAGGTTCGCTAGCTCTTGGTATCGATCCAACCACTGAAGCGCAGACCGATTCCAGTGGTTCAATCCCTCAGAGAGTGACAGGCAAGCTCCCCATCATCATCTCAGCCGGCAACGGCCTCAACTACATCGACGACGCTTACCACTTCCTCAAGGGCGGCGGAGACACGCTGGATGCCGCACTCCGCGTGGTCAAGGGACCCGAGGACGATCCCAATGACACCAGCGTCGGCCTCGGCGGGCTTCCCAACGAAGAAGGCGTCGTCGAACTCGATGCCTGCTGCATGCACGGTCCCACGCGGCGCGCCGGGTCGGTCGGCGGTGTACGCAACATTAAGAATGTCTCGCTGGTTTCTAAGGCGGTGATGGATCATACAGGCCACGTCATGCTCGTCGGCGAAGGTGCAGAGCGCTTCGCCGTGGCCCAGGGCTTTCCGCGGGAGAATCTCCTCACCGACAACACCCGCAAGATATGGCTGCTGTACAAAGAAACGCATTCCGATTGGTGGGGGCCGGGTCTGGCCGACCCCAACTGGAAGAAGCGCCTTGGACACAGAACCACATCTGAAAATGAAGAGTGGGATCGCCGTATTGAGCGCATGAAGCAGATTGCCGCCGATCTGGGTATTGCACCAGAGCAGCGGATGACCGCGATTCGCAACGTCATCTACCCGCCGACCGGGACCATTCATTGCTCCGCGCTGAACGAAAAAGGAGAGATGTCCGGCTGCACCACGACCAGCGGACTCGCCTGGAAACTGCCCGGTCGCTGCGGCGACTCACCGATCATCGGAGCGGGCTGTTACACCGATCAGGACGTGGGATCAGCGGGCGCAACCGGCAGCGGCGAGGAAAACATCAAGATCGCTGGCGCGCATACGATTATCGAAAATATGCGTCGCGGAATGTCTCCGCTGGAAGCCGGCAACGATGCGCTGAAACGAATCGTCCGCAACTATAACGGCGATATGGAGCGCCTCAAGTTCGTCGATATGACCTATTACATTCTGCGCAAAGACGGAGCTTACGCCGGTGTTTCGCTCTGGGAAGGCTACGAGGTCGGCAAACCGCATCGCATCGTTGTCCATGACGGCACGCGCCGCGCGGAGAAGACGGTCAACATGTTCCCGGGCGTTTCGCAGGAATGGCCGCCGGAGCTAGCGACGGGTACGGACTTGTAAAGCTGCCGCAGGTCGCCGGCATTCGCACAAAGCTAACTAAGAATAGAGATCAACGCCAGCTCGCGGCGCCGCGGCGCGAAGTGCCTTGTCGAGCGTCGCTAGTGGAATCCCTTCGCTTCGGGCTGTTTCGAGGTAAATCGCGTCGTAGGCGGTTAAACGAAATGAACGCGCTGTCGTCAGAACCTGTCGAAGAGGAATCACCTGCGCACTCGTGTCAACGCTTTCTATTAGCAGTTGTTCGACAATGCTCAAACAACGCACCACCTGATCGGCGGTGAGATTGCCCCGGCGCTCGGCTACGGCCAGAGCGTTAGCGACTTCGAGTGTCCACAAGGGCGGGATCAAAGCGCGTCCGTGGCGCAGCGCATGTTTTAACTCGATCGCGTATGCCGATACGGGATCGTCCAGAAACCATGCCAGAGCGACTGAAGCGTCCAGCACAAAGCGTTTCACCTTCTGCCTTCTTCAATCAGCCGCTTGATGCTGAATCCTTTGGGTCGCTTGACTTGCTTTCTGATCTCTTCCATTTGATGAAAGATCTCGTCAAGATTAGCTGGGGATTTAGCTGGCACAAGCACAGCCGCCAGCTTGCCACGGCGCGTGATTCCGATACGCTCCCCCGAGGCGGCGCGTTCGACGATTTCAGAAAGCTTTTGTTTCGCTTCGAATAGCCCAATAGTATGCATATAAAAAACTATCTAGGTTATTATGCTAGATGGATTAAGCTTAGTCAAGTATGATCGCGCTGTTATGAAATACGCGCGACTTTTCTTTTGGCTCCGCAGATGGCCCAGGAAGACCGACGCGGGCGCAAACGGGTATGGACCGAGCTGGATGCCCTGATGCACCGACTCTTTCACGTGCGGTCTTCCGGACCTTATTCGCGAGACCAAATGAATGAGCGGTGAGTGTCCCCGGCACTACTATGCTGCCAGCCACCCTAAGAGAACCTAACCTTCACGTCGGGACTCTTCTCCAAGTGAATGCTATCCACGAAGCGAACCTTGCCAGTGCGATGAGTCAGGATGACAGAATGGGTTCGGGTTCCTTCGCCGAAGAAGCGTACGCCTTTTAACAGTGCACCATCGGTCACGCCCGTGGCGGCAAAAATTAATTGCTTGCCCGGCGCGAGGTCTTCAGCCTCGTAAATTTTGCATTTGTCTTTGATTCCCATGCGGGCGATCCGCTCTTCAAGATCGGGCCGGTCTATGACCAATCGTCCCTGCATGTAGCCGTTAAGGCAGCGAATTGCGGCAGCTGTGATCACTCCTTCCGGCGCGCCCCCCGATCCCATCACCGCGTGGACACCCGTTCCTACAACCGCGGCTGCGATGCCCGCCGAGAGATCGCCGTCGCCGATCAGCTTGATGCGCGCGCCAGCAGCACGAATCTCGGAGATGAGTTTGTCGTGCCGCGGCCGCTCCAACACCATAATCACCAAATCTTCCACGTCGCGATCAAGGCGCTTGGCGATGTTCTTCAAATTGTCGGCAACGGGAGCATCGAGCTCGACTGCATTCTTGCAGGACGGCCCGACCACGATCTTTTCCATGTAGCAATCGGGCGCGTTGAGCAGGCCGCCGCGTTCGGACGCAGCCAGCACGGTGATCGATCCTGGCGCGCCGGTCGCACACAGATTCGTGCCTTCCAGCGGATCGACGGCGATATCGACCTCCGGAACCTCGCGTCCATCGGGAAAATTTGCGCCGACTTGTTCTCCGATGTAGAGCATCGGAGCTTCATCGCGCTCCCCCTCTCCGATGACGATGGTGCCGCGCATCGGAATCGTGTCCATGGCACGGCGCATGGCTTCCGTCGCGACCTGATCGGAAAGCTTGCGCGCCCCCTGACCCATGGTTCGCGCTGATGCGATGGCGGCGTTCTCCACCACTTTCAAGAACTTCGAAGCCAGGTCGCTTTCGAGATTTTCGCCGAAACTTCTCGCTTTGCCTTCCACTCGCGTCTGCGTTGCCATTGTGTACCCTCCTGAAACCAACCCGACCGAGTGTATACCGGCTTTTGAAAAAGGAAAAGTCCCGATGATCCCAAGACCGACGTTTGGCCGCGCCTCTTTGTCCCAGGGGAGTTCGCTGGTAAACTCTAAAGACGCGCCAGCGTACGCACGAGTGGGGCTGTAGCTCAGCTGGGAGAGCGCGTCGTTCGCAACGACGAGGCCACCGGTTCGATCCCGGTCAGCTCCACCAAAACTTTTAAGGCTTTGCTTCCTGCCCGCTTAGCCTTGCAACCCCTTCTTTCGCCCTCTGAGAATCCGGCTCCAGTTGCAACGCGGATTGATACTGGGCCAGTGCCTCCTGCTGACGCCCCGGGATCCGCTCCAACACATCACCCAAATTCATGCGCGTCTCGGGATCGTTGGGCTGAAGTCGAAGCGCGGTTTTGTACTCGGCCGCCGCGTCGCCCGATCGTCCCGGAGCCTGCGCCAGCGCATACGCAAGCAACTGATGAACCTGTGCATCATCGGGCTGCAATCGCTTCGCTGCTTCGAATTCCTCGATCGCGTCCGGCAAACGGCCTGGCATCTGCACCAGGGTAGCGCCCAGATTCATGATCGCAGGGACATAATCCGGTTGCATGCGAATGGTCGTCTGATACTCCGCGATCGCGTCATCCATCCGCCCCGGCATTTGTCGATAGACGTTGCCCAGATTCATGTGCGCCTTGTAGTAGTTGGGATCAATGCGCAGCACTTCCTGAAATTCGGCTATTGCTTCATTCAGCCCTCCCGGAATCAACGCCAGCGCGATACCCAGATTGTTGCGCGCCTGCACATACTTCGGGTCGGCAGCGATGGCCGCGCGATACTCTGCGATCGCGTCATCCATCCGTCCCGGCTGCTTTTGCAGCAAACTGCCGAGCGAGTCGTGAGCGATTGCATAGTCGGGCTTGAGTTGCACCGCGGCCTCGTATTCCGCAATCGCTTCCTGTTCGCGCCCGGGGATCTTCGACAACACCCCTCCCAGATTGTTGTGGCTCATCCAGCTGTCGGGATTGCGCGCCAGAGTGGCGCGATAAAGCGTCTCTCTATCGGCGTAGAGGGTGCTCTGTTGCCAGGTCAAAGCGCCAAGAACCGCAATCAGGCCAATTCCGGCGCCGTAACTTACGCCTTGGCTCGACGAGATTCGGGCAGCCCCCGTCGTGAGCAAATACGCAGCAGGCACAAGGATCGCGACTGTCGCCAGATATTGAAAGTGATCGGCGACGTAGGAAAACTTGAAGGGAAAGACATGCAGAAATCCGAGAACAGGAAAAAGCGTTCCGGCAAAGATTAGAAGGCTCGCAAGAGGTCCGCGCTCAGCCTTGCCATGACGCCGCGTCGCCAAATAAGTGAACGCGGTGAGCACAACCAGCACGACGACCGGATAAAAATACTGCCACCAAACTCGCGGATCGACCTCCCAATGCGGATAGGAAAATATCAAATTAACCGGCCAAACGACTTTGCCCGCGTAAAAACAAAGGATGCGCCCCGCCAGCAGAAGGTGTTGAACAAGAGTCAGCTCATAGGTCGAGCCACTGGCCCCGATGTAGGTCCGCTCCACCCAAGCGGTAAACAATCCTGAAGTCACGCCCAAAGCGAACCATGGGAGCAGCGGTCGCACCTCTCGCCGCCAATCAAGGCGGCCGCGCTTCCACCAAAAAATCACCAGCAGAACTGCCGGAAGCGTGGCGGTCACGCTCTTGCTGAGCAGAGCCAGCAAGAACAACAGAAGCGCAGAAAAATAATGCGATGTCTTCCGCGAACGATCAAAGTGAAGGTAGGTCAACGCCGACGCCAGGTAGAAAACAGCTGAAAGAGTGCTCTTCTGTTCCGAGATCCAGGCCACAGCTTCCACGCACACGGGATGCAGCGCAAACATGCAGCCCGCCAACCAGGCTCCGCGAACTTCAAGCCGCCGGACGATCAGCACCACCAGACACGCCGACAGCGCGTGCTGTATGACGTTGGCCAGGTGATAGCCCAAAACGGCGTCTCCCCACAAGCGATGCTCGATCCAAAAAACGCTGTGCAGCAGCGGATAATACTGCTGCGTAGCACCCAACTGAAACCAAATACGCCAAAGTCCATGCACCGATTGCAGTGTTGGCGATGTGATATGGGCATCGTCGTCCCACAGCATCCCGCCCCGCAGCGCGGGCCAGTAAGCCACCAATGTCAGAAAGAAGATCGACGCACAGACGGCGAGGTCGGGAGCCATCCGTGGGCGCGAAACCGGATCGGCGGCAGCCTCGCCCCGCTTCAGGCGTGACCGACTGGAAAGCTTTCCATTTGTTTTGTGAATTTGCGACGGCATTGAGCGTTTGCTGGATTGGCCGGAGTTGGATGCTCTAGCTAATTGATTCCCGATTATAACTGTGCGGTTTGTAGGGTCGGAGGCGGTTGGCAGGCGCTCAAAGTTTTTCCCTTGACATCTCATTCCCTATACAGTCATTATTGACACTGTCATGAATGACTTAATAATTCTCGGCCTTCTCTTCGACGGCCCCAAGCACGGTTATCAACTCAAGCGCGAGGCCGGCTTTCTAATGGGCCAGGGGGATATGCACAATAACCTGATCTACCCCGCGATGCGTCGTTTCACCGCCGCCGGGTGGGTCACCAAGAAAGCCGTGCCCGGCGAACGCGGACAAACCCGCCAGCAGTATGCGCTAACCGCCAAGGGGCGAACCGAGCTGATTCGGGGCCTCAGCCAATATGGCGAAGACGAGGCCCGTTCCGATCAGGGTTTCCAGGTTCGCGTCGGCATGTTCGCTCTTCTCGATCCTACCGTGCGCGCCAGTATTCTCGGGGCGCGCGAAGAATATCTGCGCGGGCGCGAGGGACGACTGAAATCGGTGAAGGCAAATCTGGAAGTGGGAACTTACGGGGCAGAGATCATAAATTTTCTCGTCCAGCAGGCGAAATCTGAAATCGCGTTTATCGGGCGCTTGCGTCGCCTGCACAAAGCAAAATGACAGGAACGAGATCAACCCAAATTGAGAGGAGACAATGATGGCAAGCTTTAGTTTCTGGCAAATGCTCCCCTGGTATGTCATGGGAGTCTATTGGGTCGTTAGCGCCGCCCAGGTCAAAACCGCGAAGGCTGTGGAACCAGTGGCGGCTCGTTTGTATACGCGAGTCCTGATGATCGCGGCCTTCGCCCTGCTGTTTTCGAAGTCCGCACACTGGGGCGGGTTGAACGAGCGTTTCCTGGTTCGCGATCCGCGGCTCGAGTATGCCGGTCTGGTCCTTACTTATGCGGGCATCGCCTTCGCTTGCTGGGCGCGTTGGAGATTAGCAGGCAATTGGAGCGCGGAAGTCTCGCTAAAGTCAGATCACGAATTGATCCGCTCCGGCCCTTATGGCTATGTCCGTCACCCGATTTATTCCGGGATGTTGCTGGCGGTCCTCGGGACCGCGCTAACCCTCGGCGAGTGGCGCGCGCTACTCGCCATTTTGCTCATGTCCGTCGGCCTCACTCTCAAGGCAACGCGCGAAGAGGCTTTAATGATTGCCGCTTTTGGCGAAGCCTATAGGACTCACCAAGACAGAACCGGATTTCTGCTGCCCCGGTTCTGACTTTTTCGTCGTAAGAACAGACGATCAGCAGCCTGCCCTGCCATTCTAGGTAAACTCTTGCGGTTCGTGTGCAAACATTGTGCCCACTACCCGGTATAGTAGCGTTTCCTCAGTTAATTCCGTTGACTTAACCAAGAGTCCGTCCGATAATCCTTTTGCTGCCGCTTCTCCCAGTGCGCAGTCGTTCTGAAATTGACTTTTGATTCTCACGATTAGCTCGCTACGCTGAAAAAATCCCAAGGAGAAATTCCTCTTATGAATCGTCGTTCCCCGTTATTTCTATTCTCGGCGCTGACCCTGCTTGCCTGCGCCGCTTTTGCCCAAGATCAGCGCACTGATGTTCCCAAGTTTGTCACCTTGCCGGCTCGCCCTGCTACCTACGATCAAGATCCTAGCGCAAGCTTGCAGGAGTGGGACGGAACGCTTCTCTCCGGCTATAACTTCAACATGGTGGGCACCAATCCTGCCACCACGAATACCACTACCACGGTTAACGTGTTCCTAATCCCGGTGAACATTTGCGTGACTTCTGGCGGCACCAAGACCTGCTTCGATCCTAAGACCAAACAGTCGAATGGCGCTTCGGTCGTCACCAACGTGCTGAACTCCCCGATCTTCAAGGATCAGGATTACACAATCAGCGGCACCGACCTCGGCAACACTCAATATGAAGACGCTTTCCAGCGCAGCAACTTCTGGAGCGATGTCAAAACGAACACCAACTATCACGTGATCCTTAACCCCATCGTTCTGCCCGAACAAACACTCGACGTTCCCGCAGCCGACGGCAATCTCCAGCATGGCCAGTTTGGCGTCCCGGAAACTGCCAACGTCGACATCGACTACCTCGACAGCTTAATTACTTCCGGGCTCTCCAAGGCGAAACAGATTACTCCCGCCAGCTTCGCCATGATTTTGACCTACGACACTTACCTCACCGAGGGCGGCTGCTGCATCGGCGGATACCACAGTGCCAACGGAGCTCAAACCTACGGCGAGTTCACCTACACCACTCCCAGCGGCGGAACCTCGTTCTCGGAAGACGTTTCCGCCCTGTCGCACGAACTTGGCGAGTGGATGGACGATCCACTATACCCCAACGAGAACAATTCGCCTTGCGGCATTCTTGAAGTCGGCGATCCCATCGAAGGCGAAGTCGGAACGCATGATTTCGGCGATTACACCTACACGCTGAATGGATTTACCTACCATCTTCAGGATCTGGCCACCATGCATTATTTCGGCCAAAATCCCAACCTCGTCAACAACACCAACTGGACCTTCCAGGGCCAAACCGGAGAACTTCCGGGATTGGGCAATATCGGCGAATGCTCGTTCGGAAGCTAGTCTGAAGCAAAATTAGCTATAAAGCCGTGAGAAAGAAGCCCGCCATCTAGGCGGGCTTTTTTCATGGCGGGACAGGAATGCGAGAATCCGGGGACATCCATGATGAGCGAAAGGAGACAGAAGTCTCCTTTCCCTCGGAAGAGTAAGTCTCGAAGCGAAGGTGGAGCGGCGCGTTGCAACTACGGTCGGCGATGCTTGTGTCCGACCAAGGCGGCAGCCTGGAACAGCTTGAAGAAAAGTGCGGCTCGGAGTTGGCTTAACGGTCACCTTGACCTGATTGGCTGAGGTTGTGTCTCCGAATATGGCCACGAAGCTGGCGACAAAACGATCGAAGTCTTCGGGAGCGCTCAGGAATTCACTCCACTACGTTCTTCGCGATCACTTGCTTGTACCATTCCGCACTGAGCTTGGGGGTGCGGACTTGCGTTTTGTAGTCGACGTAGTGCAAGCCAAAGCGCTTGCTGTAGCCGTCGGCCCATTCGAAGTTGTCCAGCAGACTCCACAGGAAATATCCTTTGATTGGGTAGCCTTCCGAAGCGGCGCGATGCAGATTCGCCAGGTGATTACGGAGATACATCACGCGATCAACATCTTCAATGTGACCGTCCGCGGTCATGACGTCGTCGGACGAAGCACCGTTTTCCGTGATGTAAATTGCTTTGGGATGCCATATCTCGCTGATGTTGCGCACTCCCCAATACATCACCTCCGGCCCGACAAACAGCCAGTCGGAAGCCATGTGCGGGAAGGATGTTGGCTTCTTTTCGATCACATAGCCGGCCGTAGACCCGTCGGCTCGCACATACTCGGGGCGATAGGCATTCAAGCCGATAAAATCAAGCGGGCTGCCGATGATTTCCAGATCACCGGCCTCGACCTTGGGTGCGTTCGCGCCTTCGCGAGCAAGATAACCATCGGTGTATTTTCCTTCCAGCACGACGGTAAGAAATTTTGCATTCTCCTCGCGCGTCGCCCGCTGCGCCGCCTCGATGTGCTCGCGGCTCTCGATCACGGGCGCAAAAATCGTCGAGTCTTCGGCCAGACCCACCTGAGTTCCTCCCTTGGCGTTGGCGCGAATGGCGCGGACACCAAGGCCATGCGCGAGGACTCCGTTATGGCGAATCTGATTGACTTCCGCATCCGGCAACTTCAACCCGGGCGCAAACTTTCCTTCCTGGTAACCGAGATCGGTCCAGCAGCCGAACTCGTTGATGGTGAAGAAATGGCTGACTCGGTCCGAGAGGTGTTTGGCAACATATCCCGCATAGTCCGCGTAAGCCTTCGAGGTATCGCGATTCTGCCAGCCACCCGGCAAAGCTTGCGGCAAGTCCCAGTGAAAGAGTGTGACGTAGGGAGTAATACCGTTCTTAAGCAATTCATCAATCACTCGGTTGTAGTAGTCAAGACCCTTGGGATTCGGCTGGCCAGTCCCATCCGGAAACACGCGCGGCCAGGCGATCGAGAAGCGGTAAACCTTTACGCCGAGATTCTTGAGCAACTGGACATCTTCTTTGTAGCGATGATAGGAGTCGTCGGCCACATCGCCGGTGTCACCCTGGAAAGTTTTGCCCGGCGTGTGCGAAAACGTGTCCCAGATGGACGGCTTGCGCCCATCTTCAGCGACGGCGCCTTCGATCTGATAGGAAGCTGTCGCGCATCCCCAAAGGAATCCCGCAGGAAATTGCAGCGGGCTCGGCTTCGCCATTTGGGCAAGCGCGAGCCGGGAAAACGGCAGAGAACTAGTAGCGAGGGCGGCGGCGGTGCCGGCCAAGGCCTGGCCGAATTGGCGGCGAGTGAAGGAGGTCATAATGCAAGAAGATTATCATTACAGATGGCTTTCCTCCTCACTTGGTGAACGACCCGCCCTAATCGACGCAATCGCTATAATTAAACTTGCGCCCGGTATTGTGCGGACGACCGCCAAAATCCTGCGTGCAGGGCTATTAGGCAGGTATGACGAGAATCAACCAACATCCGCTGGAAAAGATACTCGAGAGCCGCATCGCCATCATCGATGGGGCAATGGGGACGACCATCCGCACCTACGGGATGAAGGAAGCGGATATCCGCGGCGAGCGCTTTAAGGATTCAAAGAAAGATTTGCTCAACAATGGCGACCTCTTCACCCTGACTCAGCCAAAGATGATTGGCGATATCCATCGCCGCTTTCTTGAGGCTGGGGCGGACATCATCGAGACGAATACTTTCGGCGCGACCAGCATTACGCAGAGCGAGTTTTTTGTGGAAGACCCGCGAGAGCGCGGCGGCCGGAAGGATCCGGCGTTCTACGAAAAGATCATCGAGGATCCGTTTCTCGGCACACTCGCCTGGGATATCAATGAGCAATCGGCGCGACAGTGCCGCGAATGGGCAGACCGGCTTAGTAACGTAACTTCGCGGCAGCGCTTCGTCGCTGGAGCCATCGGGCCGCTGACCGTTTCTCTTTCGAACTCGCCCGACGCGGATGACCCCGGATTCCGCGTAGTCACGTTCGATCAGGTGAAGACGGCGTATGCGCAGCAGGTGCGAGCTTTGATCGCCGGTGGAGTCGATCTGCTTCTGGTGGAGACGATTTTCGATTCGCTCAATGCCAAGGCTGCGCTGGTCGCGATTCGCGAAGTATTCGACGAAGACGGCAAGACCTTGCCTGTAATGATCTCCGCGGCGGTCGGACGCGGCGGTGAAACCCTGATCTCCGCCCAGACGACTGAAGCTTTCTGGAATGCCGTGCACCATGTGAAACCTCTGTCGGTGGGACTCAACTGCTCGCTGGGGCCGGATCTCATGTATCCGTTTCTAGAGGAGCTTTCCGAGAAGGCCGATGTTGCGATCTCATGC
>Ga0181531_10002344_pt1 | contig 11855 bp, 9 predicted proteins | sample PEATcosm2014_Bin_38_FD_119743 | JGI IMG/M metagenome (GOLD analysis project Ga0181531, IMG submission 119743) | Peatland microbial communities from MTU Mesocosm Facility, Houghton, MI, USA - PEATcosm2014_Bin11_10_metaG | ecosystem: Environmental > Terrestrial > Soil > Wetlands > Peat | place... | reverse complement strand
TGCATGTGGACGAGCACGCCGGTGTTGTTGGCCTTCGGCGTGACTTTCCGGAAGCGCCACTCAACGGTGATGACGTAATTGCTGTAGCTTTGTTTCGTTCGCAAATAGCCGATGGCCGAGCCGTTGCAATGGATGATGCCGTTGGTGACCTCCCAGACCTGCATCGGGTCGGCGTCGTTCCTCATGCAAAAGGTGAGGCCGTCGAAATTCGTGCCGTTGAAAAGTTCGATGTGGCTGGTTGGAGTGATTACATCCTGCGCGCTGACAATTTGGGCCAAGATGACAGCGAGGCAGAATGAAATGGCGGTGGCTTTCATGTGTGCGCAAATTACGCCGCCGCCAGTGCAAGTCAAGCGCGCGGCGGAAGCTTTTTCCTCACCCGCTCAAAAACCATCGCCGGCGAAATGGCGTTCAGGCATTCGTTAGGTTTTTCGTAGGTGCAATATCCCTTGAGGCAGGGCGAGCAGGGGAGTTCAATCCGCAAAACATCTTCGAGCTGGCCGTAGGGGCCGGTGCGGCGCGGCTCGGTGGGGCCGAAGATCGCGACGAGCGGTTTGCCGAGCGCGGCGGCCACGTGCATCGGGCCGGTGTCGTTCGTCACCATCAAATCGCAGAGCCGCAGCCACCCGACCATTTCCGGCAGGGATGTTTCGCCGCACAAATTCAGGCAACGCTCCGGAAGCACGCGTGAAATGATTTCGCCGAGCGGTTTGTCTTCCGCATCGCCGAGAATGGCGAAGCGCGCAGTCGGAAAATTCTTCACGGTCAGACGGACCAGCTCGGCGAAATTTCCGGCCGGCCAGTGTTTGTTCGGCCAGCGCGCGCCGGGCTGGAGCAAAATGAGTTTTGAGTTTTGAGTTTTTGATTTTAAGTCCGCTTCCGGCCATTTGCGTTTCACTTCGGCGGCGATTTCCGGACGTTCGGGCAGCCACTGGAAATATTTGTGGACCGGCACGCCGAGCGGCGGCAGCACGGCGAGATACCAGTCCACGGCATGCGTGTGGAAAGATTTCCGGGGAACGGCAACGTCATAAAACCCGCGCGCGCCTTCGCGGACTTCGTCGAGGCCGACGAGGAATTTTCCATTGGACAGCCACGCGAACGCGCCGCTGCGGGCGAGGCATTGCAAATCAATCACGAGGTCGAAATGTTGCGCGCGCAGCCAGCGGAGGCTGCGGAGCATTTCCGGCCAGTGCCGCGGTTTGCCCCAGCGTTTGCGCTCGAAGCGGACGATGCCGGCCAGGTCGGGATCGCCTTCGAGCAGCGGCGCGAGCGCGGAGTCAATCCACCAGAAAATTTCCGCGCCGCGAAAATGCAGTTTCAACAAACGCAGGACGGGCAGCGCCTGGATGACGTCGCCGAGCGAGCTGGGTTTGAGAATGAGAATTTTCAAAGGCAGAAGGTAGAATGCAGAATGCAGAAAAAATCAGTCGCCGCGCGCGCGCTTTGAAATTGTCACGAGAATGGCAATCAGTTCATTGGTTTCTTGCAGCAGCGGTTCAAGCCGGTTCTTCGCAACGATTTTTTCATCGCCCAAGAGTTCCAGCCAATAAGCGGTTTCGTCGGCTTCTTTGAGGCAATCGCCAACTTTTGAAATGAACTCTGCTTTTGAGCGCGAGCGATTGGCTTCCCGATAGTTTGCTCCAACCGAAGTTCCAGACCGCAACGCCTGTTTGCCTAGAACTTGCGCGACTGTCTCTTTTGGCAATGCGACATAAAGGCGGATTATTCGGCGGGCAAAATTCTTGGTGCGTGCAGCAAGGTCTTTTTCTTCATTCTGCATTCTGCCTTCTACCTTCCATACTCCAGCCGTTCGGCGAGGCGTTCGGGCAGGCCGGCGGCGAGGATTTTTCGCTGGGTGGTGGCGATGTCGTATTCGAGCCGGCGGAGCTCAATCGTGCCGGCATCCACGTCGTAAATGACGTAGGCGGCGCGGGGGTTGTTGTCGCGCGGCTGGCCCACGGCGCCGACGTTGACGAAATATTTTTTGGAAGGATCCACTTTGAACTTGGAATAGGTGCCGCCGCGCACGGCGGTGTCGCGCATGAAGGCGACGGGCACGTGGGTGTGGCCGAAGAAGCAGACCTGCGTATTTTGGTAGGGAAAGCTGGCGGCGGCGGCGAGCTTGTCGAAGACGTAGCCCCAGCGGTCGGGCGCGTCGAGCGTGGCGTGGACCATGGTGAAGTTGGCGACCAGCTTGGTGTATTTGAGGTCGCGCAACCATTGCTTCTCCTCGTCGTTCAACTGCGCGCGGGTCCAGTGAACGGCGTCGGCGGCGGCGGGATTGAAGCCTTCGAGATGGTCGTTGGTGGAGCAGTATTCGTCGTGATTGCCCTTGACGCAGGGGATGTTCATGTCCCGCACGATCTTGAGGCACTCCTTGGGGTTGGCGTTGTAGCCGACGATGTCGCCGAGGCAGACGTAATGCGTCGGTTTCTGGTTGCGGGCGTCTTCCAGGATGGTCTGAAACGCTTCCAGATTGCCGTGAATGTCAGCGATAATGGCGAACTTCATTGCCTTAATGAACTATTTCAAAGCCGCGGAATTCATTTTGCGCGGCGCTCCACGTCACATTTTCGTCGTGGATAAAATGTTCCAACCCCGCGTCACGGATGGCTGCGCGGAAGGCTTCCAGCTCTTCCCGCGCGCCTTCGGCGATAAATTCGACGCGGCCGTCGGATAAGTTACGCACAATGCCGGAAATTTCAAACCCGGCGGCGACGGTCCTCGCGGTGTAACGGAACCCGACGCCCTGCACGTGGCCGGAATAAAAAATCCGCAGGCGACAGCGGTTGGCGACTGGCACTTGTTCCGGCACACGGGGATGTAGCCAGAGCCGGCGGCCGGATGCAATGTTAAATTGGCATGGCGCGCGGAACATTCTTCAAATTTTTGAGAATTCTGTTTGACCGGCGGGAAAATTTCCGGTAGTCAGCATGGGCTGTCCACATTACAAACGGAAAGGTCCGCGGGTTTTGCGGGCGGCGCGCGACGCGAACGGCAATGTTGAACACCAAATCATTTCTGGCGGTGGATTTCGGGGCGGGCAGCCTCAAGCTGGCGGAATTTGAAACCAACGAGGCCGGCGGCCTGCGGCTCAAGACTTTTTCCATCAAACCGCTCGGCACCGAGGGCTCGCAGGAGGCCACGCGCGAAAAGGTCATTCTCAAGGCGCTCCAGGACACGCTCGCCGAAAAGGGCATCAAGGCGAGGGACGTCAATGTCTGCGCGCCGGGCTTCCACGTCTTTTCCAAGTTCGTCAAACTGCCGCCGGTGGACGCGAACAAGGTCACGCAAATCATCCAATACGAGGCGCAGCAGAACGTGCCGTTCCCGCTTTCGGAAGTCGTCTGGGATTATCAAATCCTCGGCTCCGCGCCCGGCGGCGAACTCGAGGTGCTGCTGGTCGCCGTCAAGTCCGAGGTGGTGGAAGGCCTGTTCCGCGTGGCGGCGCAGGCGAACCTGCGGCTGCAGTTGTGCGACGCCTCGCCGGCGGCCCTGTGCAACGCCTTTCGATACAACTACGGCGAGCTCGAAGACTGCACGATGCTGCTGGACATCGGCGCCAAGACGAGCAACCTGCTGTTTTTCGAGCAGGGCAAGGTTTTTTCCCGCAGCATCAATCTGGGCGCGAACGCCATCACGCAGGATTTTGCCGGCGAGGCGAAGTTGAAATTTGAAGTTGCCGAGCAGATCAAAATCGCAGAGGGCTTCGTCAGCCTCGGAGGCGCGTATGAGGAGCCGGAAAGCGACAATCAAAAGATGATTGCCAAGATTGCCCGGCAGTTCATGACCAAGCTGCACATCCAGGTCAACCAGACATTGCAGTTTTATCGCGGCCAGCAGGGCGGATCCACGCCGCAGCGGGTGTTTCTGTCCGGCGGCGCGTCCATCATGCCTTACACGGCGCAGTTCTTCGCGGAAAAACTCAACGTGCCGGTCGAATACTTCAACCCGTTCCGCAACGTCCAGATTGACCCGGCGGTGAACCTGGAGGAGCTGGCGCGCGTGGCCCATTCGCTCGGCGAGGTCGTCGGGCTGGGCCTGCGCAATCTGGCAAACTGCCCCGTCGAAATGAATCTGATGCCGGACAGCACGCTGCGCTGGCGGGCCTTCAATGAGAAGAAGCCATATTTCATGGCAACAGTTTTTCTACTGGCGCTGGTGGCGGGCGCGATTGGTTTCCTGTTCCAAAAACTCGCGGCTTCCAAGGAAGGCTCCATCAGCGATCTGGAACCGCAGGTGGCGCAAATCCAGGACAAGGTCAACCGGATGAAACAGGCCTACGGCCGGCTCCAAAACACGCAGGGCGAGGCGAATCAAATCACCGCCTGGATGGAGGATCGCTATTATTGGGGCGATGTCCTGACGGAATTGCGCCGGACGCTCATCCGTTCCGAGGACGCGATCAAGAAAAAGTATGGCGCGCAAAAGCCGGGGATGGAAGCCGGCATCTGGATCGAACAGATGACGCTGGGAACCGCCGCGCCGGTTGCCGGCGACAACACCGCGCCCCCGCCGCCGGCGGGCGCCACACCCGATCAAAACACCGCCATCACCCTGGTCTGCCGCGCGGTGGATTTGTCGGGCGTTGATTCCGCCGCCAACAACGAGATTGTCTACGCGGTCGAAACCGAATTGAAAGCCGCTCCGGTATTTGACCCCAAAACGGTGCAGCCCTCCATCCAGATTTCGCCGAGGGACGCCAACGGCACGTTCACCTTCAGCATCACCGTCTCGCCGCAGAACCCGTTGAAATTGCAAACGCAAATGTAACATATATGGGCTGGCTCAAACGAAATCTTTTTTTTGCGATTGGCGTGGTGGTGGCGCTGGTTCTGCTGGGGGCGGCCGGTTTTTACGATTACCAAAGCTGGGCGCACAACCAGGCGGCGTTTGCCAAGCTGAACGAGGTCTACAACACGCTGTCGGAGGCCGCCAAAATCAAACCCTCCCCCGGCTCCGGCGCGGTGGACAACATCGCCGCCGCGCGCGACCAGGAGAGCCAGCTCCGCCAGTGGATCAACCAGACCACGAATTATTTCCAGCCGATTGCGCCCATTCCCAGGCCGGCCGGCGGCCTGGTGTCGAGCGAGTCGTTTGCCAACGCGCTGCATCAGACCATCGCCCGGTTGCAGCACGAGGCCGACGCCGCGAATGTCACGCTGCCGCCGCAATTCGATTTTTCCTTCGCGGCGCACATGGACCGGCTCACGTTTGCCCCCGGCAGCCTGGACCCGTTGGCAGTGCAGCTCGGCGAGGTGAAAACCATTTCAGAAATTTTTTTCGGCGCCGGCATCAATGCGCTGGATGGCATCCAGCGCGTCCCGGCTTCGCCCGATGACGCGAGCGGGCCGCCGACCGATTATCTGGCCGACCAGCCGGTGACCAACGATTTGGCGGTGCTCGTGCCCTATCAGGTCACGTTCCGCGCCTTCAGCCCGGAAATCGCCCGGGTGCTGGAGGCGTTTGCCAGCTCGCCGAACGGGTTCATTGTCAAGACCATCAGCGTCCAGCCGGCCGGTGCGCCGGCCGCGCCCGGCGCCGCCACGACCGGCGTGGACGCGGGCACGCCCCCGTCGCCGGCATCCGTGCCGGGCAAGGGCGGTTGGCAGACGGTGCTGAACGAACAATTGTTGCGCGTCACGCTGACGGTCGAGCTGGTGAAACTGACGCCAAGAAACTGAACGCATGGAATTCATCAAAAGAAATTACGAGAAGATCATTTTGAGCCTCGTGCTGCTCGGGCTGGTGGGCGCGCTCGCGTTCATGCCGGTGGTGATTTTTTATGACCAGCAGCAGATGGCGGATTCCAAGAACAGAGTCACGCATCCAAAACCCGCGCCGCTGCCGGATTTGGATTTGTCCCGCCAGCAGGCGGTGTTGGACCGGTTGAAATCGCCGTATGCCCTGGATTTTCTGACGACGAACAAGCTGTTCAATCCGGTGCAGTGGCAGAAGAACAAGGACGACGTGCTGAAGAAAATCACGACGGGTAATGAAGTCGGCCCCGGCGCCGCGGTCGTCACCAAAATCACGCCGCTCTATTATATCATCTCGCTCGACTCGGTGGCGACGAACGCGCTGGGATCGCCGCCGCGCTACACCTTCAGCGTGGAACGCCAGGCGGCGGCCTTGCCGGCACAGCGCCGTCCACAGCATCAATATGGCTCGGTGGGGGACAAGGTTCGCGACTTCTTTTCCATCCCCAAACAAGTCGTCAAAGGACCGCCGGAAAATCCGGACCAGTTGATCTTGAAACTGACCGACACGGGCGCGGAGGTGGCGGTGTCAAAAGACAAACCGTTCCAGCGCGTGGACGGATACTCCGCCGACTTGAAATACGATCCCGATAATCTCAAGGCCGCCGCGCAGCGGGTGGGCGCGGATCTGAAATTTGCCGGGGACGATTACAATATTATTGCCATTGATGAAAATGAAGTGATACTTTTGGCGCTGTCGAACCAAAAAAAATACTCTTTGCCATACGTGCATTGAGTGCTAAAATGTCCGCATCGCACGCCGCCGAATTTAGACGAACCTGAAACGACCATGACAAAAGCTGTTCTCCTCTCGCTCGGATTTTTCTTGTTGCTCGCCGCCCCGTCGCCGGCGCAAACCAACAGCGCCGCCGACCTGGCGGTCAACCGGGCAGTGATGGATCAGGCCAACACCATCCTCCTGCGCCAAAAACTCGAAGACGCCAAAGCCGCCGCCGGGCGCGGCGATTTGTCCGGAGCCGCCAAGCTCTACGAGGACGCCAAGGCGCTCGCGGATCAGATCGGTTCCGGCATTGACGCCGAGACCGCCCAGACCATTTCCGGTCTCGTGTCCACGCGGCTGGAACTCGCGCGCCAGGCCCAGCACAACGGTGATTTTCTGGCCGCTGACGAGCAGGTCACCCGCGCCTTGAGGGTGGATCCGCACAATGCCGCCGCCCTCGCCTTCAAAAAGGAAAACGATCAGACGATGGCGTCCCTGAAAGGTCAGATACCTGACACCGCCACGCTGGAGCAGGTTCCGCAGGTGGCCAATGAGAAAACGCAGGCCGCCACGCTTGTGCGGGACGGCAAACTGTTTTATGAGATGGGCAAATTCGACGAAGCCAATGCCAAGTTGAATCAAGCCCTGAAATTGGATCCGGACAACGAAGGCGCCTTTTACTATTTGAGCCTGGTCAAACAGGCCAACTATGCCCGCGAAGAACACAACCGCACAACCCAGGCGCAGGACAGCATCGTGCAGATATCAAAAGCCTGGTCGCCGAAGGTTGGCATCGGATTGCCCGTGCCGAATCCTTATGTCACCAACGCCGACATTCACACCGGGGTCGGGCGTGAAGTCCTTTATCGCAAACTGGACAACATCCGGTTGGATTCGATTTCCTGGGCGGACGGCCTGCCCTTGAGCGAAGTCATCCGCAGCTTGAGCGAACAGTCCAAGGCCCGCGATCCGGACAAAAAAGGCATTAACTTTATCTTCAATCCAAACGTGGAAGTCAGCGCGCCCGTCGCCGGCGCCGGAGGGGGGCTCGGCGCTCCGAGTCCGCTCAACTCGACCACCGGGCTGCCGGAGGCGCCCGCGACCGGCGCCGCCCCCGAATCCGTGGACGACAGCACCATCAACGTCAAGCTTGTGTTGAACGATGTCTCACTGCACGACGCGCTGGACGCGGTGGTGCTGGTGGCGGATCACCCCATCAAATACTCCGTGGAAGATTATGCGGTGGTTATTTCCGCCAAACCGTCCGGGCCGGAACCGCCGGTGCTCGAAATGCGCGTGTTCAAGTTGGATCCGAATACGTTCTACGAAGGTCTGCAAAATGTGTCCACGATCAATTTTGGCAGCGCCAATAATAATTCTTCAGGCGGCAGCGGCGGCAGCAGTGGCGGCAGCGGCGGCAGCAGCGGCGGCAACAGCGGCGGCAACAGCGGCGGCAACAGCGGCAATAGCAGCGGCAGCGGTAACAGCGTCAGCGGTGCCAATGTGCCAGTGGTGCTGATTCCGTCCGGCGGTGGCACCGGTGGTGGTGGTGGCACCGGCGGTGGTGGCGGCGGTCGCGCTGGCGGCGGCGGTGGCGGCGGTGGCGGTGCTGCTGGCGGTGGCGGTGGTGCCGGTGGTGCCACCGGGGCCAACTCCGGCGTCGGTGGGTTGAGTTACATCAATCCGTCCCCGAACCAGGCTCAAAATGTCGCCCAGGTGGCGCAGGCTTTCTTCAACGCCATCGGGGTTAATTTGACCGCTCCTGGCAGAAGCGTCGCCTTCAACGACCGGTTGGGCTTGCTGTTCGTGAAGGCCACGCCGGGTGAATTGGACACCATTGAACGCACCGTTCAGGCGTTGAATCAGGTGGCGCCGCAAGTCCACATCAAAACCCGGTTCATCGAAGTCAATCAGGATGACAACACCTCGCTGGGCTTCGACTGGTATCTGGGCAATTTCGTCAACGGAACGGTTGTCGCCAACGGCGGCAGCGCGCCTTCGCTCACCGTGCCGGTTTCGACGGCCAACCCGCTCGGCGCCTTCCCCGGCAATACTGCGGCGACGCTCATCCCCGGTTCGGCCAATGATCAACTGCTCACCTCGGGCTTGCGCAACACCGGCCCGACCCTTGCCACCGTCACGGGCATTTTGACCGACCCGAATTTTCGCGTGGCCATCCAGGCCCTGCAACAGCGCACCGGGGTGGAAACGCTGGCCGAGCCGGAGGCGGTCACCACCAGCGGACGCCAGACCCAGATGCGCGCGACCGACATCCAGTTCATCCTCACCGGCTTCAGCTTTGATACCGGAACTGCAACCACCGGGGTTGGCGCAACCACCCCGACCACCGGCACGACTGTTTCGGCGACCCCCAATTCCGCCATTGAACCGAACACGCAGCAGTTCGAAATCGGCCCCACGCTGGACGTGGTGCCTTACGTTTTGTCCGACGGTTACACCATCAATCTCACGTTGATTCCCCAGGTGCTGGAGTTTCTGCAATATGATCCCGTGCCGGCGGTTCCCGGTTATACTCCGGCCGTCTCAACCACCAGCGGGGGAGTCTCGACCCTGCCGACCGTTCTGCCCCACTTCACCGTGCGGGAAATCGTCACCGAGGTGAACATCTGGGACAACCAGACCGTCGTCCTGGGCGGATTGATCTCCTCGGAAATCAACACCACCAAAGATCAGGTGCCGTTCCTGGGCGATTTGCCGGTCGTGGGCCGGCTGTTCCAAAGCCAGTCCAAAGTTTCGAACAAGAAGAACCTGATGATATTTGTGACGGCCACGATTGTGGATCCGGCGGGCAACCGCGTGCATTCGGACGACGAGCTGCCGTTCAACCCGGTCACCATTCCGGCGCAGCCCGTGGTGGAAGGCCAGGCGTTTCAGCCAAACCCGGCCGCCGCCGGTGCCGGCGCGCCGCCGCAAAAATAATGCGGCCATCGTCCGGTCCCGGATTGCGGGACTGCCCCCGGCGGGCGAAATTTGAACACCCGGAAGAATTTGTGGATCGGCTGCTGATTGTTGACGGGCATGCTTACGCTTATCGCGCGTTTTACGCGATTCGCGGGTTGCGGTCGCCGTCGGGCGGACCGACGAATGCCATTTATGGCTTCGTCAAGATGCTGGCGAAGATGCGCGCAGCCATCGGGCCGACGCATTTGATGGCGGTGTGGGATGGCGGCTTGAGCGCCGAGCGCACCGCGATGTTGCCGGATTACAAGGCGCAGCGGCCGCCGATGCCGGATGACTTGAAGCCGCAGCTGGATGAGATTGTGAGTTATTTGAAGGCGGCGGGCGTCGCGTCGTTTTGCCGCGACGGGGTTGAGGCGGATGATTACATCGCGTGCCTGGCGCGGCGCGCGGCGGACGCGGGCATGGCGGTGGTCATCGCCAGCGCCGACAAGGATTTTATGCAGTTGGTGTCGGCGCGGGTCGGATTGCTGAACCCGAACGACCCGGGCGGGACGGTCTGGACGGACGCGCAGGTGCGCGCCAAAACCGGCGTGGAGCCGTCGCAAATCGTGGACTGGTTGAGTTTGACGGGCGACAGCGTGGACAATATTCCGGGCGTGCCGGGAGTCGGCCCGAAGACGGCCGCCGGTTTGTTGAACCAGTTCGGTTCGGTCGCGGAATTGTTCCGGCGGCTGGACGAGGTGAAGTCGGAAAAAGTGCGCGGCGCCTTGCGCGGATCGGCGGACGCGGTGCGGCGCAACCACGGGCTGGTGCGGTTGCGGGACGATTTGCCGTGCGATTTTTCGCCGGCGGAACTGGCGGAAAAACCGGCGGATGCCGGGCGGCTGCGCGAATTGTTCGCGCGCTGGGGTTTCAAGGGAATGCTCGCGGCGCTGGAAGGCGCGGCGGACGGGCGGCAGGCGGTTTTGATCTAGAATTTTGAAATGAATTTGCGAACCTGGACAAAAAACGGGACGGCGGCCGGTGGCGCGGCGCGGCTGTGCCGGTGGCCGCGTCAGTTGCATTTTGCCAAAAGAATTTTTGGACAAAGCGCCGCGGCGCGTTTAGTATCACCGGTGTTGCCTATGTCGTTGTCGTTTGCCCGCAAGGCCGCCATCTGCTTTTGCTGGGGGTTGTTCCTCGTGATTCCCGCCGCCGTTTTTGGCCAGACCAATTACTACACCACCAACGGGGTGGAATATGCCATCGTCGGCTTGTTGCCGGGCGATCAAGTCTGGCCGGACGTGGCGGTGAACACCAACGGCGGGTTTGTCGTGTGGCAGGACAACGCCACCGACGGCAGCGGCTGGGGCGTGAGCGCGCGGCGGCTGGACGGCACGCTGTCCGGCACGTTGAGCACCTTCCGTGTCAACGTGCAGGGCACGAACGACCAGGAAAACGCGCGCGTGGCGCTCTTGAAAAATGGCGGCGCAGTTTTTGTCTGGCAGGGCGGCGTGGAGGGATACCAGCATGTCTACGCGCGTTTTCTGACCCCGACCAACACCTGGCTGACCACCACGGACGTGGTGGTGAGCGTGCCCACCAATAATTTCCAGATCAATCCCGCCGTGGCCGTGCTGAACAACAGCAACGTCGTGGTCGTCTGGAGCAGTTTTGACGAGGCGGGGGCCAGCAGTCTGCAGGATGTCTATGGCCAGATTTTTTCGCAGGCCGGGCAGCAAATCGGCGGCGAGTTTTTGATCAACCAGTTCACCTCCTACAACCAGCGCACGCCGGCCATCGCGGCTTTGGCCGGCGGCGGGTTTGTGGTCGCGTGGGTTTCGGAGCAGGAACGGGTTGCCGCACCGGTCCTGACCAGCGCGGTTCAGGGGCCAATCTACACCAACAACAGCGCGGCGGTGACGCCCAGCGTGGATATTTACGCGCGGCTTTACAACGGCAGCGGTGCGCCGTCGGGAAATGAGTTTCTCGTCAACGCGAATTTCTTTCCCTGCGCGAATCCCGACGTGGCCGCCGGTGCGGACGGCGGTTTCATGGTGGTTTGGGGCGCGCGCGACGCGGTGAACCTCAACAACAGTTGGGACATTTACGCGCGCTCGTTTTCCGGCGCGGGCGTCGGCGGCGCGGCGGGGTATGTCAACACGACCCTTTATGGCGACCAATACGCGCCGCACATCAGTTCCATTGGCACGGATTATCTGGTGGTGTGGACGAGCCTGGGCCAGGACGGTTCGCGCGAGGGTGTTTATGGGCAATTTGTGCATGCCGGCGGTGCGCTGGTGGGCGGCGAATTCCGGGTCAACACCACGACCATCGGCCAGCAGATGCAGCCAGCCGTGGCTTCCGATGGCCTGAATCAATTTGTAGCGGTCTGGACCTCCAGCCCGGGCTACACCGCCGCACCGTATGATTTTAACCTGTTCGCCCAGCGCTATATCAACGTCAACCTG
>Ga0181531_10002343_pt1 | contig 11856 bp, 6 predicted proteins | sample PEATcosm2014_Bin_38_FD_119743 | JGI IMG/M metagenome (GOLD analysis project Ga0181531, IMG submission 119743) | Peatland microbial communities from MTU Mesocosm Facility, Houghton, MI, USA - PEATcosm2014_Bin11_10_metaG | ecosystem: Environmental > Terrestrial > Soil > Wetlands > Peat | place... | reverse complement strand
GCCAAGGCCGCAGGTCAGCAGAGCCGGGCCGGCGCCATGGGCCGCATCATAGCTGGCCTCGTGTGCGGCGAACTCCGGGTTGATGAGAAAAACGGAACGGGAGCCCAAAGGGGTGCTGGTTCCCCGGCCCATGTTCCCACCCGGATTGAACGCGATGCGGATGGCCAGAACGAGATCGCTTCGTTCCGCAATCAAGTTGTCCGGAACCTTAAAGGCCAGGAGTGCGCGCTGGCCGAACACCCGGGATCCGATCATGTTGCCAAAGCCGCCAATGCGGACGCCGTTGGCAAAGATCTCGTACCTGCCAGACACACCCCTGGTGCCGACCATCAGGTTGTGCGTGCCGGGGCGCAGGTGGACGTGGATCCGATACCAGCCATATGAAATGTCGCGAATGCCAACTTCGAGGAGTTCGTTTTCCGTCGAGACAGTCTGCCAGCCGGTGTCGTCGAAGACGGGCGAGGCCCAGGCCGGGTTGTCGCCTGGGGCGAAGAGCCAGTTGGGGCCAAGCATGATGCGCTCGCCGTATGCGGTGGCGTCGAAGTGGCGAGGGTCGGTAGCTGGAACGCCGCTCTGGGCGGATTGGGCCGTAGACACAAGAGCGCACGCCAGGATTGCTGAAGAAATGAGACAGGAGAGGAAACGTCTTGCCATTCCATTGACCTCTTGCAGATGGAAACCACTGTTCGCACTATACTCATTCACCACCAGGAGGGGGAATGTTCCGCTTCAGGGTAATTGGAACTTTGTGCGGCTCGACGAAGAAGCTTTGAGTCCCGCTGTCAGTTGGGGGAAGGCAGGCGAATTAGAGCGTGTTTCATCAATGTAGGCCGCATCATGGTTCGAATCCCTCAGGGGTTAAACCCCCTCGTCATTCCGGCGCGTTTCGGCGCGCGACCCAGAGGGTACCCCGGTCGTGCCCTGATACAAAGCAGGTTCATGGAACACGCTCTACTCAATGAGGCGAGTTATCGATTTCGGCCGGGCGGCGAGCCACTGCTTTAGATTCGGTTCCTGAAGGGCGCGGAGTTCGATGCAGCCATCGATGTGTTCGATGACGTGCTGGAGGGCGAGATCGGAGGCGGCGACTTTGTGGGTGGAGAAGAACGCCTTGACCTCGTCGCGCGCATCGGCGGAACAGAAACCGCTGGTGGAGTCGACCAGGAAACCGCCCGACTGGGTGGTGAGCTGGGCCTGGACTTTGTCCCAATGGGTCTCGATATACTTCCATGCCTGTTCGCGGGCCGGGCCGATGCGGAGCGGAATGGAGAACTGGATCACCGCATCCTGATTGCGAAGCTTGCCGGAAGCGGCGTAGTCCAAAGCGCGTTGAACGAGGGCGGGGTCTTCAAACTCGGCCAGCAGGCGCAGGGCGTCCACCTGTAACTCGGGATTGGTTGAGGTTTCGGCAACCTTCTGCAAGCGGTCGAAGAGAGAGGCATCGCCGTTGCGGGCGGCGATGGCGAGGGCGGTCTGGCCGAGCATGGGATCGATCGACCCGGGATCGGCCAGGTATTTCTCAACGATCTGGCGTGCCTGGGCGAGGACGGCGGGGTCTTTGCCGTAGAAGCCGAGAACGCCGAAGAGCTGGGCGCGCAGTTCGCGCAGGCCCGGCGCATCGCTCGGAGAGGGGCCGCCGAGCCGGACGTACTCAGGAGCAAAGGTTGTGCGGATCCAGGCGGCTACAGCCGCTTTTTCTTCGGGCGTGGCAGCGACCCTGTCATAGATCGCATAGACGCCACCGAGGGCGCCGCCGAGGACTTCCGCGCTGGAGTCGGCTTTGACGGCTGTTACGAGATTGAGATAGTCGCCTACAGTTGCTTTGTTGGCGCGGAGCTGGGTCCACTCGTCGTTGATGAGGCTCATGCGCTCGGTAGGCGTGAGGGAGGTTTCGACGCCGGCCAACAGGGTTGCGTCGATGCTGGGCGGATAGGCGCTGCGGTAATATCCCTTGCCGCCGGCGTTGGCGAAGAAGAGGCTGCTTGCAGGGACTTTCAACTCGGAATCTGCCGGGGTGAGGATCTGGCAGTCCTGGCCTTGGGCTCCGATTTTGAAACATACCGGGAGGGTCCACTTCTGGGCGGGGTCTGGCTGGATGCTGGGGCTCAGGAAGAAGCGTCTTTGCGAGACTGAGACCGTGCCGTTGGCCGGTTCGCCAAAGGTGAGAAGGGGTGCGCCGGGCTGGGCCACCAGGCTCTCCATGATCTTGTCCACGGGCTTGTGGCTGGCGGCGGCCTGGGCGTTCCAGAAGTCCTCGGCGGTGGCGTTGGCATAGAGGTGGGCGGCGAGATAGCGATGCACGCCCTGGCGGAAGGCTTCTTCGCCGAGGTAGTTCTCGACGGTGAGCAAGACGTTGCCGGCCTTTCCATAGGCGATGCCGTCGAACATCTGGGCGATCTGATCGGGGGTCTCGGCCCTGGCGCGGATGGCGCGGGTGGTGGGCTGAGCATCCAGGTTGAGCGAATCATCCAAGCCCGAGGCGACTGCTTCATCGATCGACCACTCCGGATGCATGAGGGCTACCGTCTTCGATTCCATCCATGTAGCGAAGCCCTCGTTGAGCCATAGGTTGTCCCACCACTGCAAGGTGACCAGGTCGCCGAACCACTGGTGGGCCATTTCGTGGGCGATGGTCAGGGCCACTTGCTTTTTCGCGTCAAGCGAGGCGGTCTTAGGGTCGATCAGCAATACGGTTTCGCGGTAGGTGATGGCGCCGAAGTTCTCCATGGCGCCGAAATCGAGGTCGGGAATTGCGATGAGGTCGAGCTTCTTGAGCGGGTAAGGGATGCCGAAGTAGGCGTTGTAGGAGTGAAGCACCTGCTTGGCGATGTCGACGGCATAGGGAGTTAGGGCCACCTTGTCCGGGGTGGAGCAGACGCGGATGGCTACGCCATCTTGCTCGCCCGCGGTGCACTGGAAGTCTCCGACGAGGAAGGCGACCAGGTAGGTGGACATCCTGGGAGTGGTCGAGAATTTGAGCGTGTGCTTGCCGGCTGCGGGGCCGGGGGTGTCGGTTTCGATGGGGCTGTTCGAGATGGCGGTGTCGCCGCTGTCGATGATCAGCGAGATGTCATAGGTGGCCTTGAAGGCCGGCTCGTCAAAGGATGGAAAGGCGCGGCGGGCGTTGGTTGGCTCGAACTGCGTGACGGCATAGCTGCGGCTGGCGGTTTTGGAGAGATAAAAGCCGTACAGTTCGCTGTTGAGGATGCCTGTATAGGTGATGGAGAGGGAGGCTTTGCCGGCGGGAAGCTTATCGGGAAAGGTGAAGGTGGCCTGCTGTTTGTCTTTGTCAAGCGAGACGGTAGCTAACTGGTCTTTGCCGTTGGCGGCGACGGAGACGCTTTGGAAGGCGACCTCGGCGGCGTTGAGGGTGATGCGGTCGAGCGGTTCTTTGAGAGTTACATCGATGGACTCAACGCCCGTGAAAGTCGCGGCTTTGAGGTCGGGCGTGAGGGAGAGGGTGTAGTGCTCGGGGCGGACGGTATCGGGGAGGCGCTGGGCGGTTGCGCTTTGCGTGCGGGCCAGGATGAGGAGGAAAAGAGCGACCGAGGCGGCAAACGATGCGCGAGACGATGGGGCGGAGCAGAGAGACTTCATTGAAACCTTCCGAGGTTGCCGGGTCAGCGCGCGGGGGTCTTCTTGGGCAGGAGAGAGTCGAGCAGCAGGAGGCAGGCGCCGGTGACGATGGAGGAGTCGGCCACGTTGAAGTCGGGCCAATGGTAGCTGAAGATATGGACCTCAATGAAATCGACGACCGAGCCATAGAGGATGCGGTCGTGGACGTTGCCGAGCGCCCCGGCAAATATGAGCGCCAAAGCGACGGTGGTCAAAGTGAAGCGGTTGCCGAGACGGACCATCGCGACAAGGACGACCAAGGCCGCGAGGAGAGCGAAGCCGACTAGCACCCCGCGGACCAGATGGGGCGAGGCGGAGTCGGCCAAGAGCGAGAAGGCTGCGCCCTCGTTGGTCCAATGGGTGATGCGGAGGACGCGGGGGATGACCGGGATTGCGCCGCCCATGGGGATGTTCGCTGCCACCCAGGTCTTGGTGAAGCGGTCGGCAAGGATGATGAGCGCCGAGAGGCTGAGAAGCCAGGGGAGACGGCGAGGGATGGATAGGGTCACTTGCTACGGCCTTTTGAATGGGTTCGGGTTGAGGTTTATGGTATCCCACTCATCGCGATAAGGCCGCGATGAATGGGGCACGTAGCATTCTGATCCGACTCGCGCGACCGAATCGATTATTGCGTCGGTTGTGGCGGGGCAATGCCCATTTCCTTGAGCGCGGATTGGCAGCGGGTGCAGACGTTTTGCCAGATGCCGTAGTCGGAGACTTCGGGCATGAAGTTCCAGCAGCGGGCGCACTTGTGGCCACTGGCGGGCTCCACATATGGGAGAAATTCAAATCCCACCAACTCACGAACATTGAGTGTAGGCTGGCCGTCACTATCGACGATGGGCTCCGACGTAAGCTCGACATCGGATACATTAAAGAACTCTTTCAATGACGTTGAGTTTCTCTTTAGCGTCGCCAGAGATTCTGGACCGCAATGAAGGAGCACCTTTGCTTCCAGACCTTTTCCCATACTTTTTTTCTGGCGCTCAGCTTCCAACTTCCGCATTACCTCTTCGCGCACCGCGAAGAGCTGCTTCCATTCGTCGAGCAGCGGAGTTGGGTCTTCGGAGAAGATCTCGCAGGGGGCAGGGAACTGGGCCAGGTGGACGCTGGGTTCGCGGCCTTGGACGGGGGGCAGGTGGTCCCAGACTTCGTCGGCGGTGAAGCTGAGGATGGGGGCGACGAGACGGGCCAGCGCCTCGGTGATTTGCCAGAGCACGGTTTGCGCGGAGCGGCGGGCGTGGCTGGTGGGAGCGAAGGTGTACATGCGGTCTTTGAGCACGTCGATGTAGAAGTTGCTGAGGTCGACGATGGCGAACTCGTTGACCGCGTGGTAGACGCGATGAAACTCGAAGGCGGCATACCAGGCACGGATTTTTTCAGTGAGTTCGCGGGTGCGGGCCAGCATGTAGCGGTCGAGAGGTAAAAGCTCGGACTCGGGGACGCGGTCGCGCGCGGGATCGAAGCCGTGAAGGTTGCCGAGGAGAATCTTGAAGGTGTTGCGGAGCTTGCGGTAGATGTCGGCGCAGCGCAGCATGAGGTTTTCGCTGGCGGCCATGTCTTCGCGGAAGTCGATGGAAGCGACCCAGAGGCGGACGATTTCGCCGCCCATGCGGTTGGCGATGTCGACGGGATCGACGCCGTTGCCGAGGGACTTGCTCATGGCGCGGCCCTGCTCGTCGAGGGTCCAGCCGGCGGTGGCGACGTGCGAATAAGGCGCGTGGCCGCGCAAGGCGACCGAAGTGAGCAGGGAGGAATGGAACCAGCCGCGGTGCTGGTCGCCGCCTTCGAGGTAGAGGACGGGAACACCCTCGTTGTTTTGGAAGGCGGTGTAGGCGGTCTTCAGATCCAGGTCGGACTCGCAGACGGCAAACCAGCTTGTGCCGGAGTCGAACCAGACGTCGAGGATGTCGTATTCCTTGCGGAAGCCCTGGCCGGGCGGGCGGATTTCTCCACAATTCTTGCAAACCGCATTGGCTGGCAACAGCTCCTCGATCGGCGTGGTGTGCCAGGCTTCGGCGCCTTCGCGGTCAAAGAGATCGACGATCTTTCGGTTGAGCGCGGGGTCGATGATGGGCTGGTTGCATCCCTGGCAGAGGAACACTGCGATGGGAACGCCCCATATGCGCTGGCGGCTGATGCACCAGTCGGGGCGGGAGGCGATCATGTTGGTGATGCGCTCCTTGCCCCAGGCGGGGTCCCAGACTACTTTGTCGATCTCTTCGATGGCGAGTTGCCGGTAGGTGGTCTGGGAGCCGTCTTCGCGCTCGACGGGGGTTTCCAGGCCGATGAACCATTGTTCGGTGGCGCGAAAGATGACGGGATGGTGGCAGCGCCAGCAATGCGGGTAGGAGTGCTCCAAATCAGAGGAAGCCAGGAGCGCGCCGGACTCCTCGAGCATGGCGACGATGATGGGATTGGCGGCCCAGACCGTCTTGCCTTCGAATGCGGGAGGCGTGGCGAAGGGCCAGGCGGCAGGATCCACGTGGATATGGCCGGAGGCGTCGACGCGGGTGGTGGCGTCGAGGTTATAACGCTGTCCAGTGTAGAAATCGTCCGCGCCATGCGAGGGTGCGGTATGGACCGCGCCGGTGCCCTGATCGGCGGTGACGTAGGTGGCGAGAACGCCGAGGACGCTGCGATCGAGGAAGGGATGCTGGAAGGTTGCGCGCTCGAGGACTGAGCCTTTGAAGCGGGCAAGTTCGGCAGGCGCGTCGAGTTGGCAAGCGGACGCGACGGAGGCGGCCAGTTCGGCGGCGACGATGTAGACGGGGCCTGTCGACTTTGCATCCCCGGACCCCAAAGGCGAGGGACCCGGGGCACCCAGTTCTGAACTTGATTCAAGGGCGACGTATTCAAAGTCGGGATGTAAGGCTACGGCCATGGAGGCTGGGAGGGTCCAGGGAGTGGTGGTCCAGATGATGGTGTAGACCTCGCGGCCGGCAAGGGCTGGGTGGATGGCCCCTGGGTCGGAGGTGAGCCGGTAGCGCACGTAAACCGAGGGGCTGGTGTGCATCGCGTACTCGACCTCAGCCTCGGCGAGGGCGGTGCGGTCGTGGATGCACCAGTAGACCGGCTTGAGGCCGCGGTAGACGAAGCCTTTCTCGAGGAATCCGTAGAAGGCTTCGAGGGTGCGGGCCTCGTAGTCGCGGGCCATGGTCTTGTAGGGCTTGTCCCAGCGGCCGAAGCAGCCAAGGCGCACCAGTTGCGAGGTTTGCAGGTCAACGTATTTCTGGGCGTAGGCGCGGCAGGCATCGAGGACGGCTGGAACCGGCATCTCATGCTTTTTGCGGCCCAAATGCTCATCCACTTTGATCTCGATGGGCAGACCGTGGCAGTCGAATCCGGGAACGTAGGGCGATTCGAAGCCGGCCATGGTCTTGGATTTGACGACAAAGTCTTTCAAGCCATGGTTGAGGGCGTGGCCCAGGTGCATGGGACCGTTGGCGTAGGGAGGGCCGTCGTGGAGAATGTAGGGGGGGCGGCCGCGACCGGCTTTGCGGAGTTCTTCGTAAAGCCGCAGTTCAGCCCAACGGGCGAGCCGAAGTGGCTCATTCTGAGGCAGATTGGCCTTCATTGGAAAGGCGGTCTTGGGCAAGGTGAGGGTCGCCTTCAACTCCGGCGCTGGGGACATCGTCACTCCCTGGGATGGTGCGAACTGGTTCAACGGTTAGTGTAAATGGAGGAGGAGAGAATTTTTCGGTAACAACTGCGAGTGTGGGTCGTCTATTGTTTATGGGAATCCTGACTGCGGCGGATTTCGAGCCGCTGGAACGAGAAAAAGCGAAGGGCGAGAGGCAGGAAAAGGAGACACAATCAGGCGCTGTCGCGCATAATGGATTAGTGAACCGGGGACCACGAAGGACCTCCTTCGGTGAGGAAGCCGGGCAGCCCAAGGGAATAGAGCCAGCATCAACTATGGCAAACGAAATACTCCTACAGCCAGATACGGAAGCGGCAACCGCGGCTCTGACGAGCGGTCCCGACCTCGACGTCAGCTTCGGCGCGACGCTTGAGGAACAGCCGATCTGGGTAGGGCTCTACGAGAGCATTCACGACGTCTTTTTCCCGCCCCATCTGCCCCCGCTGGAACTGACCTCGGAGCCGATTCCCGTTCCTGACCGGATGGCGGTGAAGCCCAACCCATGGGCGATTGGGATCTCAACCACGATCAACCTGGCAATACTGGCGGCCTTGCTGTTCTTCGGCGTAAGGAAGATCATCGACACGGTGAAACAGCAGAAGCTGCACGCAACCGACATCGATGTGGGACTCTGGCAGCCAACCGCACCGAAGGCGGGCGGCGCGAATGGTGGCGGTGGCGGTGGCGGCGAAAACAACATCGTCGATCCGATCAAGGGCAAGCTTCCCAAGATCGAGAAGGACCCGATCGTTCCTCCCCAGGTGCAGACGATCGAGAACCCGAAGCTTCCGATGGAGGCAGCCATCGATGTGCAAAAGAACATTACGCTGCCCGACAATCCGACCCTGCCGAATATCGGGGTAACGCGTTCTGCCAACGTCACTTTGGACTCCAACGGACAGGGTTCCGGCGGCGGTATGGGAACGGGAAGCGGCGGCGGGTTGGGTTCGGGAACCGGGAACGGCTATGGTCCGGGATATGGCGGCGGCGCCGGTGGCGGACTGTACCGCGTAGGCGGCGGAGTTTCAGCGCCGGTGCCTCTGAACAGCGTGGAGGCAGAGTTCTCCGACGAGGCACGCCGGGCCAAGTACCAGGGTGTTTGCCTGATCTCGCTGATTGTCGATGCGCAGGGGAATCCTCAGAATCCGCGCGTCATCCGCGCCCTGGGCATGGGTCTGGACGAGAAGGCCCTGGAGGCGGTTCGCAAGTACAAGTTCAAACCGGCGATGAAGGACGGCAAGACGCCTGTGCCTGTGATGATTACCGTCGAGGTCAATTTCCGCCTGTATTGAAGACCGGAACGAGTCGCAACAAAGGGAGCGGAGCGCATGGGCGTTCCGTTCTTTTTTTGTGAGCGCAGGAAGATCTCCTCAAACGATTTACCGAACGGCAGGGGCGTCTCCGCTGTGGTAATCTTCGCTGTTCAAGATCGAGGAGGGAACGCGATGTGTCTGTGGCAGAAGATGGGCAGGTTGGCGGGCTGGATTGTGGTGCTGCTGGTTGTGGCGGGACTTGCCGGTGGGCTGGCACGGGTGGCTTTCGCACAGGCGGATTACCCTTTCCGTGACCCGAAGCTGCCTGACGACCAACGGATTGCGGACTTGCTGGGCCGGCTGACGCTGGAGGAAAAGCTCACGCTGCTCTCGGATCACCCGAAGATTGCGCGGTTGAGCATCGCCTTCTCCGGCCAGGTGGAAGGGCTGCATGGGCTGGCGTTGGGCGGACCAGCCGGCTGGGGCGGACGCGGCAAACAGCCGCTACCCACCACAACGTTTCCGCAGGAGAAGGGGCTGGGCGCCACCTGGGACCCTGAACTGGTGAAGAGGATTGCCTCGCTGGAAGGCTACGAGGCTCGTTATGCCTACCAGAATCCGGTTTACGCGCGAGGTGGGATTGTGGTGCGCGCTCCGAATGCGGACCTGAGCCGCGATCCGCGCTGGGGCAGGACGGAGGAGTCCTATGGCGAGGACCCCTACCTGGTGGGGACGCTGACGGTTGCCTTTGCGCAGGGTCTGCAGGGGCCCGACCTCATGCACTGGCAGGCCGCGTCGTTGATGAAGCACTTCCTGGCCAACGAGAACGAGGACGGCCGCACGCATACCTCTTCGGATTTCGATGAACGGCTCTTCCGGGACCACTACTCCGTGCCCTTCCGCATGGGTCTCGAGGAGGGCGGCTCGCGCGCGGCGATGGCCGCCTATACCTCGTGGACCGGCCCGCCGATGCTGATCCATCCCGTGCTGAAAGACGTGATGATCCCGGAGTGGGGCAACGACGGGCTGATCTGCTCGGACGGCGGCGCACTCGGCCTGCTGATTACTTCGCACAAGAGCTTCGCCGACAAGGAACATGGCGTGGCGGCGGCGGTGAAGGCGGGCATCAACAACTTTCTCGATACTTACATCGACGATCTGCGCAAAGCTCTGAAGGACGGGCTGCTGACGGAAGCGGAGATGGACCCCTCGCTGCACAACGAGCTGCGAGTCTTCCTGCGGTTGGGCGAATTCGATGCGCCGGGAGTGGACCCTTATGCCCAGATCGGCCGCGAGACCCAAGGGGAGTTACCGCCCTGGGAACGCGAGCAAAGCAAGGCGTTGGCGCGACTGGCGACGGATGAGTCGGTGGTGCTGTTGAAGAACGAGGGCAATACGCTGCCGCTTGACCGGGCAAAGCTGAAGACGATTGCCGTAATCGGACCATGGGCCGACCAGGTGCTGCTGGATTGGTACAGCGGGACGCCGCCCTACGCGGTAAGCACGGTCGACGGGATTCGAGAAGCAGCGGGCAAAGGTGTGAAGGTGATGTTCGCCGACGGTTCCGATGCGGCGGAGGCCGCTGCGCTGGCGAAGAAGGCCGATGTGGCGATTGTGGTGGTGGGCAATCATCCGGAATGCAACGCGGGCTGGGACCAGTGCCCCACTCCTTCCAACGGCAAGGAAGACGTGGATCGCAAGACCATCGTGCTGGAGCAGGAAGAACTGGTGAAGCAGGTGTTCGCGGCGAATTCCAGGACGGTCGAGGTCTTGCGGGCGAGCTTCCCCTACGCGATCGTCTGGAGCCAGCAGAATTTGCCGGCGATTGTGCACATTACGCACAACAGTGAAGAGGAAGGCCACGGGTTGGCCGACGTGCTGTTTGGCGACTACTCGCCGGCGGGACGGCTGACTCAGACATGGCCCACTGGCGACGCGCAGTTACTGCCGATTCTGGACTATAACCTGCTGCACGGGCGGACTTATCTCTACAGTACCGAGAAGCCGCTCTATCCTTTCGGCTACGGACTCAGTTATACGAGCTTTGCCTATGAGGGGCTGAGCCTGAGCGCGGCCAAAGTCGCCGCCGAGGGGACGGTTCGGGTGACGGTGAAGGTAAAGAACACGGGCAAGCGCGCTGGCGATGAGGTGGTCCAGCTTTATGTTCAGCACCTGGGCTCGAAGGTTGAGCGGCCCAAGCTGGAATTGAAGGGATTCAAGCGGGTGAGGCTCGATGCCGGGGCGGAGCGGGAGGTGACGATGGAACTGAAGCCGCGCGACCTCGCTTACTGGGATGCGGCGGGCCACATCTGGCGGGTGGAGAAGGAACGTGTGCGTGTGATGGCTGGAGGCTCGAGCGACAAACTACCCGTGGAGTCAACAGTGGAGGTGGAAACCAGCGGGGAATTCAAACCGTAAGGGGGAGGAGCTTACGGGTGTGAGAAAGAGCACGGTAGAGGACGAAGAGAGCAACGGTCTTTGCCGCTTGCGTTCGTTGCCCGAGAAACTTTCGCAGATTGAGGAACGAGGAAGAATGGTGCGCCCGGAGAGATTCGAACTCCCGGCCTTCTGGTTCGTAGCCAGACGCTCTATCCAGCTGAGCTACGGGCGCACTGTGGTGGTTTCAAACGAAACCTTAGACAGATTATCAGGGTTTCCCGGGCGGTGCAATTAAGCCGGTCAAGTCGCCGGAGCAGGTTCAGGTGCTGGCGGCGGAGGGGCGAACAGCGGAAGCTCCTCTGCGATTTCAAGGCCGGCCTGGCGAAGCAGACTGGTCACCGCCGCGGCGTTGAGGCGGGTGGCGTCGTACTCGACGCGCACAGTGCTGGCAGCGCGATCGAAGCCGAGGCGGCGGATGCCGTAAACGTCCTTGGTGCTGGCCAGGGCAAAGATCGCCGATTCAGTGGGCGGGGTGGTGTAGCGATAGAGAATCTCTACCGTGGTCATAAAGGAATGATAGCAAGGCGCAAGCCTCCGGCGTGAAGAGTGGACCTACAAGCCTTCAAGGAATGCGCGAATCTCGGGGCTTGACCAGTCCTGGGCGCCGATGAATTTGCGGCGGATGACGCCTTTGCGGTCGATCACGTAGGTCTCTGGCCAGGCCTCGGTGTGGTAGAGCTTGGCGGCGGATTGCTCGGGGTCGCGGACTGTGATCAGGTCTACATGGCGGGTTGCGAGGAAGCGGCTGTAAGCGAAGGAGTCTTCGTCGATGCTGACGGCAAGAACAGCCAGATCGGGCCGCTCGTGGTGCAGATCCAGCAGAGACGGCATTTCCACGACGCACGGTTCGCACCAGGTGGCCCAGAAGTTGAGCAAAACAACCTTGCCCCGGTAGCTGGCCAGATG
>Ga0181531_10002342_pt1 | contig 11859 bp, 12 predicted proteins | sample PEATcosm2014_Bin_38_FD_119743 | JGI IMG/M metagenome (GOLD analysis project Ga0181531, IMG submission 119743) | Peatland microbial communities from MTU Mesocosm Facility, Houghton, MI, USA - PEATcosm2014_Bin11_10_metaG | ecosystem: Environmental > Terrestrial > Soil > Wetlands > Peat | place... | reverse complement strand
TTTCAATTCTCCCAATGCCGGACTTTAAGCCGGATTGAACGGTCCGCGCTGGTTTCTTCCTCGACCACGTTGAAACCGCGCGAACGCATTTCGTCCATCAACTTCTGATAAACGTAATGTTGCACGACCGATTGGCTCATCTCCTCGCCCATCGCGCGCAACTCATCCTTGCTGCGGCCTTCGCCGGTCACGCAGAGCGCTGCTTTGCCGCGCGCATCGCGCGAAAAGGTGATGGTGACGCCCTCGCGGGTGACGGCAATGCGTTGTTCGCGGCCAAGCTGGTTCGTCACCACCTCGCTGTTTTCGATTTCCAGCTCGACCTTGCTGGAATTTTTCGGCGCAGCCGCAGCTGCTTTCGCCCCGGCGGACACCTCCGACGCCACCTGATAGCCGAGCGAAGCCGCCGCCGCCACGACCGCCGCGCTGAAAGCGGGCCACGCCGCAATCACCACCGGAGTCAGTATGCAAACGCAACTCATAATCTTTAATATTCCAGGTCAATGTCCGGTGCACGGGGCGCCGCTCGTCTCATCGGCTTTGCATTGTTCTTAAGCTTTGACCGGGCTTTGGCCAATTCGTCACGCGACAAGGCCGCATATTTTAAACGCTCCTGCCGGCGTTTCCGCATGCGGCGGATGCACCACCAACCCAGGGCGAAAAGAAAAATGGCGACACCCGGCAGCGTGGGCAGAACAAATTCCCGGAAAATATCCGCGCCCATGATCCCATAAATCGCCGCGCCGAGAATAATCGCGCCAAAGAGCACCAGCAGTGTCGCAAAGAACAGCATTCCGTAACGCCGGTCTTTGGCGCTGTCGTAGGATTCTTCCCAAAATGATTTCATCGCATGCTCTCAAAATTCCATCCGCCGCACGCCGCCGTCCTTTTTCGCGTCGCGCGCCACGCTCGCATTGCGCGCGCGGCCTTCCGCCCAGCTCCGCAGCCGGTTGATCTGCTCGTCCATCGTCTTGGCCAGCGGGACGGTTTGCAACAACGCCGTTTTTACATCGTCCGTTGTCACTTCCCGCTTGGCATAAAACGCGTCGTAAAGCGCGCTGTTGATGGCTTCCTCGATTTCCGCGCCGCTGAATTCGCCGCTCCCGGCCGCCAGCGCTTCCAGGTCAAACTTCGCGGCGTCCCGTTTGCGCTTGGTGATGTGAATCCGGAAAATTTCACGCCGCTCTTCGGGGCTGGGCAGATCCACAAAGAAAATTTCATCCAAACGCCCTTTGCGCAGCAGTTCCGGCGGCAGTTGCGAGATGTCGTTCGCCGTCGCCACGACAAAAACCGGCGCGGTCTTTTCCGAGAGCCAGGTCAAAAAAGTTCCGAACACGCGCGCCGTCGTGCCGCCGTCTGTCGAGCCGGAACCTTGCGAACCCGCAAACGCCTTGTCAATTTCATCCACCCAAAGAATCGCCGGCGCGACCGATTCCGCCACCGCGATGGCGCGGCGGACATTTTCCTCCGACGAGCCGACGAGGCTGCCAAACATCCGCCCCATGTCGAACCGCAGCAGCGGCAGTTGCCACAAATTTGAGACCGCCTTTGCGCACAAACTTTTGCCGCAGCCCTGCACACCGAGCATCAAAATTCCCTTTGGAAACGGCAGCCCGAACGCGCGCGCCTCGCTCGTGAACGCGATGGAGCGTTTGCCCAGCCAGTCTTTCAGGACGCTCATGCCGCCGACGTTGGAAAAACTTTCGTCCGTCGCATAATATTCCAGCAAGCCGCTTTTGCGGATGATCTGCTGTTTCTCGGCAAAAACATCGTTCACATCCTCGGCGCTCAACCGTTCATCCTTGACGATGATTTTGGCGAAAACATTTTCCGCCTCGCCTAACGTCAGGCCGAGCGCGGCCTGCAACAGCCGTTCCCGCCCCGCGTCATCCAGATCAATCTTTACCTGATGGAACTGCTTCACGTCGTTGATGATTTTGTCGAGCAGCGCCGCCAAATCATCGCGTGACGGCAGCGGATGGTTCAGCAGCGTGATTTCCTTTTCCAATTCCGTCGGGATTTCCAAAATCGGCGAAATCAGCACGATGGTTTTGAAGCTGTTCTTCAAATGCAGCGCGATTTCCTTGAGCTTGCGAGTCACGGCAAAATTATTCTTGGTCAGGAACGGATGAAAATCCTTGAAAATGAAAATCGCCGGCTCGACCTGCTCGATGACCTGATCCAGTGCCATCAACGGGTCCTTGGTTGCAGCGTTGCGATGCTTTTGCGACTGGATTGAAGTCCCCGCCGGCACGATGCCGGTGCTGTAACTCCACTCGAAGGCTTTTTTCTGGCGCTTTTGCGCGATTTCCATCACCAAGCTTTGGACGCGCGTCTCCTCGCTGCTCAAAATATACAGAATCGGGTAGCGCGCACGGATGAGCGTTTCGAGTTCGGTTTGGAAATTCATTATTGTTTGCATATTTTTTGAACCCGGTTCCGCCGGTTGCCGATTTCCGCGCGCGCGCGCATCAATTTATCATCAGGATTCAATTCCGACAACAACCCGGCCATGACCGGCGTGATGTTTTGCGCGAGAATTCTGCCGTCGGGCAAAATCAAGAGTTCGCTGGTCATGGAGTCTGCTTCAATGTTTCGAATGGATTTCACGATATCAAATTAATGCTCCGCACCTGCGCGATTTGTTCAGCGCGTTTTGCTTCGGCGGCGGAAACTGGTCCGCGTAATTCCGGGCGTCGCGCCGCTTGCCACGCCGGCCAGAAACCGGAGCGTAAATTCACCTTCACGCCTGGCAGATTTTCGGCGAGCCATTCCGCAACCGGCTTCCAGCAGCAGTCAATGTGTCCGGGCATGAGCAGATGCCGGACAATCAATTCGCTGTGCTCATTCGCCCAAAGCAAATTTTCCTGAACGACGCGGACGTAATCTGGAATTTTCGCCAGCCGCTGCGCACAGTCATCATTGCCGAATTTGAAATCCGCCAGCCAGACGTTGAACATCCCGTCAAGCAGCTCCCGCGCCTGCGCCAAGCCGTGCGCGTTTGTCTTCCAAACCAGCCGCGCGGAATCCGGCAGCGAGGCGACAAGTTCGAGCGCGGCGGGCAGATGAATCGTCGGCTCGCCGCCAAGCAGCATGATAGTCCGCGCGCCGTTATTCAAGGCGCGTTCGGCGCGTTCGGCCATTTCCGACGCGTCAAAACTGCCGCCGGCCTTCGCATTCCAGCTTTCCGCGCCGGTGATGCAAAAATCGCAACGTAAATCGCATCCGCTCAATGCAATTGCAAATGTGGGAATCAGTTCCAATTCATCCGAGACTTCAACCTGCGCGGAAAAAAAACGTGGTTTGGCTCCCGCGTGACACAAGCCGTGTTCGCCCGCGAGACGGTTGACCCCACAATCATGCGCACAGAAACGGCACTCCGCCAGCATCGCCCGCGCAACTGCGGCGCGTTCGCGCGCGCGCGCCGGACGCGTTTGCGCCGCGCGGGAATTTTTTTCTGACGGCGCGCAAATCATAATTCAAGCCGGCTGATGCGCTCCGACGGAACCATTCTGGCGGGGCGGCTCACCAGCCATTTGTGTTTGAGCCAAAGATAAAGCCAGCCGGTCAAACCGCCAGCCGCCATGATGATTGCGGTTACCGGTCCGGCGGTGAAGCACATGATCAGAAAACTGATGGCGCCCGCAACCAGGACGAGTTTCCACACGGTCATCTCGCCAAATGGAAAAATGAAAATGTTTTCATGGCCGCAGAGAAAACCCCAGCCAATGAGCAGACCGAACATCATCGGCGCGGCGCCCACCAGCGGCAGTGAATTGGAAAATTGCAGCAGCACTTTGGCGAGGCCGGCGCCCGCCGCCGCCACGAGGCAATAACGCCAGAATTCTGCCCGCGACCAGTGGCGTTCGAGCAGTCCGCCCAGCATCACCACCGCGGCGCCATTCATGAAAAAATCCATGATTCCCACCGGCAACAGCGCGTAGGTCATGAGCCGCCAGATTTGGCCGCTCCAAAATTTTGGGCCGCTCACCGACAACCAAGCATACAAATCGAAGGCATGAAGAGATTTTCCGATGATCGCCGCCAGCCAGACCGCTGCCATCAGTCCCAGCAAAATCCGCACGCCGGGCGTGAGCGCACCTGGAAAGCGCTGCCAAAAGTTTTTCATGGTTCAGCCGCCGAACAAATTTTTCCACCACGGACGCGGCGGTGCCGGGATGTTCGCCGCCGATTTTTGCAACCGCCGGGCGATTTCCGGCGGCACGGTGGTTTGCGCGGCATCGAACCGCAACAGTTCGTCGGAATTGGCGAATTCTTTGGCCGTGTTTGATTGCGTCTTTTGTGCCGCGACCGTTTCCTGCTTCTGGGCAAGTTTGGTTTGCTGTTTCATATTTCAGTCTCCTCAAACAGTTTTTTCAAAATGCGCGGCGAAGGCCTTGCGGGCGCGATGCAGTTTGCCGCGCACGGCATCGGCGGACTGGCCGACGAGCGCGGCGATTTCGTCGTAGCTCAATTCCTCGTCCGCGACGAGCAGCAGCAGCAACTGGTATTCGTCGGACAAGGCATCGAGGGTTTTCTGGATGCGCTGGCCGAGTTCCTTGGTTTCCAGGACGCGCAGCGGAGAATCGGACGCGGCGGCGGCATTTTCCCAGATTGCTTCGTCCGCGCCGGTGACAAGATTGCGGCTGTGCCAGCTTTGCCGGAGATTGTGGCAATGATTGATGGCGATGCGATAGAGCCACGCCCGCGCCGACGAGTCGCCGCGAAAATCGCCCCACTTTTTGAAGGCCTTGAGAAAAACGTCATGCGTCGCGTCCTCGGCCTTGTGCGTCTCGCCCAGCAGCCGGAGCGTCAGATAAAAAATCTCCCGGCTGTGGGCTTGATACAACTCCGCGAATCCGTCCGACGCGAGTTCCAGAACCGGACGGCCGGCGCATTCAACTTCGATTGGATTGTCCACGAGCGATTCCACTACAGTTTGACAGACCATCCCTCTCCGCGTCACGCAAACAAAACGGCTGTCAGCCATTCAATGCAATTTTGCAAGTCATTCTTCGAGATCCGTTCCACAAGTGTTGCAGTCCATATCATTGGTTTTTAATCCGCTTTGTCCATTTACGCCCCAGCGTTTTAGGCAAACCAAGAGAACACTTATGTCGGCAGGCGAAACGCCTGAGATGCGGGCAGCTTGGCCAAGGGTAGCGGGGCGAATCTTGCAAAGCTTTTGCCGCGCTTCAAGCCGGAGACTGGGAACAGTTGAAAAGTCAAAATGACCAGGAATTGTTTTGTCCTCCAAGGTCTTGAATTTCTCGACCTCGAATTCCTGACGTTTAATGTATCCGGCGTATTTGACGGAAATTTCGACCTGTTGAATTATTTCGTCAGACAAATCTTCATTTCGATTTGGCAAATCCTTGTAAAAGTTTTCGGGCCGAGCTAAAATCTTTGCCAAACTATTTGATCCATAATGTGTTTTACACAAACGACTTATCTCATTATTTGTTGACTCTTTTTTTTCTAAAACTTTTTTGTGGTTGCGATCTGGCAAAAGGCCGATTTCGTGGCCAATTCCAGAAAGCCGCAGGTCGGCATTGTCTTGCCGCAGCAAAAGACGATACTCGGCACGGGAAGTGAACATACGGTAAGGCTCCACCGTCCCTTTCGTGATCAAATCATCAATCAAAACGCCAATGTATCCCTGATCGCGGTGAATAACAATTGGATCCAATTCTTTGACACGGCGCGCCGCATTGATTCCTGCCATGAGACCTTGGGCACCAGCCTCTTCATATCCAGATGTGCCGTTGATTTGGCCCGCCAGGAACAAATTTCGGCATACTTTTGTTTCGAGCGTCGGATGCAGTTGTGTTGGGAATGCGAAATCATACTCGACCGCATAAGCAGGACGCATGATTTCGGCGTTCTCACATCCAATGATTGTGCGAACGAGTTCTATTTGGACATCGAAAGGCAGACTGGTAGAAAAACCGTTGACGTAAAATTCATCAGTCTCGATTCCTTCTGGCTCCAAAAAGATTTGATGGCGCTCCCGTTCTGGAAATTTGACAATTTTATCCTCGATAGATGGGCAATAACGGGGGCCAACACCTTCGATCTTTCCCGAATACAACGGCGATTTATGTAGGTTTTTACGAACTATTTCGGCTGTATCTGTTGTTGTAAACGTAATAAAACAAGGCAGTTGTCCTTTGATTCTATCAAGAATTGATCCTGATTGATATTTGTCGTCCGAACCACCACTATTAGGCGGCTTGGTTCGTGAATGTTCCATGTGGAACAAATCGTCCTTCCAGAATGTAAAATAAGGAATCGGATTGTCGCCTAGTTGAATTACAGTTTTTGAAAAATCGATTGAGCGGCGCAAAAGACGCGGGGGAGTGCCTGTCTTTAGTCGCCCTAACTCTAGTCCAATTTCTTTAAGAGATGTTGAAAGCGCCATCGCGGCACCATCACCCGCACGGCCACCAGATTGCTGGTTTGAACCGACATGCATCAAACCTCGCAAAAATGTCCCGGTCGTAATGATTATGGCCTTGGAGTTGTATTGGACATCCATCATTGTTTCCACCCCGAAAGCCAATCCGTCTTTGTGCAAAATCTTTGATGATTGCCCTTGTTTGACATCCAAATTGGGTTCGGACTCACATACCCATTTCATTCTGAATTGATATGCCTTCTTGTCGCATTGTGCGCGTGGAGCCCAGACAGCCGGTCCTTTTTTGGTGTTCAACATCCGAAACTGTAACCCAGCCCAATCTGTGGTTTTTCCCATCTCTCCACCCATGGCGTCAATCTCACGCGCCAGATGTCCCTTCGCAAGTCCACCAATCGCCGGATTGCAAGACATCTGGCCAATGGAATCGGCATTCATGGTGAGCAGCAATGTTTGACAGCCCATTCGAGCCGATGCCAAGGCCGCCTCAATTCCCGCGTGACCGGCCCCAACCACAATAACATCATAATGTTTTGGGTAGACGAACATCATTGTCGGCTAACACAATATTTCTTACCCAAAATGTTAATGCAAGATGAGTTGTGATTTTCAACATCATGGTTAAATGACAAGTGTTCGCAGACTTTAAAGATGTGCTCGCATTCATCAAATGCACTTATGCCGCTGGCTATTTCTTCAACTGTGAATGATTTACCAGGCTGTCTGGAAAGGAACTCCAAAATTTGACATTGTGTTTGAATGACCTTGCCGGCGGCTTTTTTGCCAGCTTCCACTCCTGGTTGGTGGTAGGCATTGATGTTAGTGAATGAGGCGTAGAATCCCACTGCCCGCTCGAACAGGGCGATCAAGATTCCGACTAGGCGTGGCGACACTTCATTTACGATGATGGTGACCGATTCCCGATTTTTCTCGGCCAATGCCTGGCGTGTTCCCAGATAAAAACCGTGCAGGTAATCTCCACTGCTCACTTCAGGTTCAACCATCAAGGCTTGGCCACCTCCGTCCTTTAGGACTTCAACGAAGGTGACAAAAAAATTGTTTAGCCCATCCCTTAATTGCTGAACATAAGAGTGCTGATCCGTTGCCCCTTTGTTTCCAAGAACAACAATTCCTTGGTTTACAACTTTACCATCCAGATCCAGCTCCTTTCCGATTGATTCCATAACCAATTGTTGAAGATACTTTGAAAACAGCTCCAATCGGTCTTTATAAGGCAAAATTACCATGTTTTTTGTTCCTTTACCGTTACCGGACACATACCAAGCCAGTGATAGCAATGAAGCTGGGTTCGCTTTAACATTTTTGATTCGTGTTATCGTATCACATTCACAAGCACCTGATAATAAATTTGTTATGTCAATTCCTTGCAGGGCTGCCGGAAGTAATCCCACCGCCGAAAGCACGCTGGTTCGGCCGCCTACCCAATCCCACATCGGAAAACGGGTAATCCATTTATTGGCGCATGCATGCTTATCGAGTTCGCTGCCTTGCATGGTAACAGCAACGGCGTGTTGGCCAAATTCGAGCCCGGCACGCCTGAACGCATATTCGGCGACCAGCATTCCGTTGCGCGTTTCTTTTGTGCCGCCGGATTTGGAAATAATGATGCAGAGCGTTCGATTCAAATCCGTGCCGATGGTCGCCAGAACGCGATCCATGCCATCCGGGTCAGTGTTGTCGAAGAAGAATGGTTTCAGCCTGTCGGTTTTGGGATTACCCAGGGCATGTGCGACAAATTGCGGTCCCAATGCCGATCCGCCAATTCCGATCAAAAGATAATTTTTAAAAGTTCCCCCCGCACCATGGATTTCACCAGCATGGATCTTCGCGGCAAAGTCCGTTATCCGGGCAACGGTCGCTTCGATTTCGCGGCGGATTTCTGGCGTTGGCGCCAGTGCGGAATTCCGCAGCCAATAATGGCCCACCATGCGGTTCTCATCGGGATTGGCAATGGCTCCAGCCTCGAGCGCCGCCATGTCGGCGAACGCCCTTTGCATTCGCGGTTCCATTGTGGCAAAGAAGGCGTCGTCCACATTCATCCGGCTTAAATCCACGCCCAGACCGAGCGCGGGAAACTCGGTGTAATATTTTTGAAACCGTTCCCACAATTCCTTTTTTGTGTAATTCATAAATCTGGAATCAACGTCGAATAAACACAACCGCGAATCAAGGCAAGAAAATAGCACAACAGCCTTTCACCAGAAAGGCACAAATTCACGCGCGGGCAAAATCGTTGAAGCAGCGGATGGCGGTTGCGCCAGATTACTTGACGGGCAACAAAGCGCGAATAATTGTTCCGCGCCCGATTTGGGATTTGATGCGAACGCTGCCACGATGCGTTTCAATGATCCGGCCGACGATGGCCAGGCCAAGTCCGGTGCCCTTGGCTTTCGTCGTGCTCAAGACCGCCGTGAACGCCCGCTGCTGCAATTCCTCGCTCATGCCCTTGCCGGTGTCCTTGAATTCCACCGCCACATGCGTCGGCCTTTCACTGCTGCGGGGTTGGCGAACGGCGCGGGAACTGATGGTCAGCGTGCCGCCGTCGGGCATCGCCTCGGCGGCATTGAGAATCAGATTCAAAAAAACCTGCTCCAATTGCGGCGCGTCGCCCATCACGGACGGCAGGTCCGGCTGCAATTCGCGGACCAGCCGGATGTTCTGGTTGGCCAGCTTGTGGCGCACGAGCAATCCGAGTTCGTCAATCAATTCGTTCAAATTCACCGGCGCGAATTTCGGCTCCGTCGTGCGCGCGAAATCGAGAATTTGCTCCACGATTTTGTTCAGGTGCTCGATTTTCGAGTCAATGATCCGCGCATCCTTCGCGCGCGGGTCGCCGTCGGGAAATTTCAAATCCAGCGAGTGATACAACAGCTTCATCACCGTGAGCGGATTGCGGATTTCGTGCGCGACCTCGGCCGCGAGCAGGCCGAGCGCGGAAAGCTTTTCATTCTGCCGCAACTGCTCCTCCACATCCACGACGCGTTCGTAAAGCCGCGCCTTTTCAATCGCAATCGCGGACAATTCCGCCAGCGCGCCGAGAATGCGGATTTCCTCGTTGGAAAAATTGTAAGGCCGCCCGGTGTAAACGTTCAACGTGCCGATGACCTGGCCGGCAAAAAGCAACGGCACGCTCAACAGGGAAATCAACCCTTCGCTCCGCGCCAGTTCGACATTTTGATAGCGGCTGGAAGTCTGGACGTTTCCCAACTGCATCGGCTTTTTCCGGCGCACCACGACGCCGAGGACGCTTTCTTCGACGCTCAACCGCGGTTTTTTCAAGTAAGCCTCGCCCGCGCCGTGGCTGGCGCGCAATTCGAGCCAGTCGCGGCTGGCATCCAGCATCATCAGCGAGCACATCCGCGCGCGCATGAGCACGCACGCCTCGCGCGTGATGGCCCGCAACGCCTCGTCCAGATTCAAGGTCGAATTGATGGTGCGGCTCACGCTGGCCAGCGACTCGAACAGCCCCGCCTTCAGCCGCAACTGTTCGTAAAGCCAGGTGTTGCGAATCACCCTGGCCGCCTGCAACGCCAGTTCCTCAAGCAATTCCTGATCGTCCGCGCTGAACGCCTCCGTCCGGTCCGAATCCATGTTCAGCACCCCGCGAATTTCATCGCCGACTTCGAGCGGCACGGCCAGCTCCGATTGCACGCCGCGCCGCGCCGCCACGTAGCGCGGATCCTGCTTCACGTTGCCCACCCGCGCGGGCTTGCCGGTGCGCACCACCCAGCCGGTGATGCCTTCGCCGACCCGCAGCTTCAGTTTCGTTGCCGCAGAAGGCAGGTTGTGCGACGCATGAATCTCCAGAAAACCCGTCGTGGGATTGATGAGCACGACCGAGCCAGACGACGCCCCCATCAGCCGCACCGCCTCGCTCACAATCAGCTGCAACGCCTCCTGCGGTTCCAGCGTCGAGTGGATGACGTTGCCCACCTGATAGAGCAACTTCAACCGCTCGTGGCGCGCCTCCAGTTTTGAAAGTTCGTCGTTCACAATTTCATCGCACCCGCGCCGTCAGCCACAATCCGGTCCCGGCGAAAACCAGGTTGGGCAGCCACGCCGCCAGCCACGGCGGCCAATGCCCGCCCAATCCCATCACCAAACTCACTTGTTGAATCACGAAAAATCCGAAGCAGATGAAAATGCTGCCCGCCACGCCGAAGAAAAGATTGCGCCGCCCCGACCCGGCGCCAAACGGGATGGCGATGAGCACCACCACCAGGCACTTCCACGGCTCGGCCAGCCGTCCGTCAAACCGGGTCCACCACAGGCCGGCCTTGGCGGGCTGCAATTCAGGATGCGCCTGCAAATATCCCCAAAGCTCCGCCAGCGGGATGTTTAATTTGCGCGAGTTAAGACGCTCATATTTGCTGAACCGGAAATCACGCTCGATGTCGGCGGGCGTTTCCTTGAATTGCGGCATCGCCAGCTCGTTGGTCACCAGGATGGGAATCTCCGGGGCGGTCTGGCTGGTTTGCGCGCGCTCCGTCACGTTGGAAAAAAATGTCCACACACCATTCGTGCGCACCGCGCGGTCCGCCGCCACTTCCCGCCACGAACCGTCCGGCAGGAACCAGCCCACATTCGGGCCGGTCATCTCGGCGGTTTTGACGCGATACTCCGCGAAATTCCAAGTGCGGCGTGCGCCCGCATTGAAATAGCTGCCCCGGTGCATGTCTTGCGACGCGGCATCATCCGGGTTGGGGACATACCGGTGCAAAATCCGGTCCGCCCAGGCCGTGCTGCGCGGCACCACAAACTCATTCAAAGCGAACAACGCGACGCTCGCGGCCAGGCCGACGGCAAAATACGGCGCGCAAATCCGCCACAAGCTCATGCCCGCCGCGCGCATGGCGGTGATTTCGTTGTAGCGCGCCAGATTCGTGAGCGTATAAAGCAGCGCCAGCAGCAGAGCCACCGGCAGGATCGTCACCAGAAATTCCGGCGCCCGCGCCAGCGAATAACCGATCACATCCAGAAAGTGCATCTTGCGCTCCTGCAACTGCTGCAGCTCCGTGAACAGGTCGTAAGACATCCAGAAAATGAGGAACCCGCCGAGGCAAAACGCCATCGGCGTGAACAGTTCGCGGAACAAATACCGGTCAAGCAGCCGCATGACGCGCAGGGTATTCGGCGCGGCGGCGATTGGGCAAGTTTTGTCGGAGGCCGCATTGGCGTTTCTTGGCGGCAGCATCGAGTGAAAAGTTTTGTGATGGCATCTTGACGGACGATGGATAATGTTGAGCCCGGCAAACACAACCAAAGGTCATACCATGGCACAGGCAATCATGGACCCGGAAAAGGTCCGGCGGTTCGCGGATGAACTGCAGCGGTTCAACACCGACCTCGAAAACCGGCTGGTGCTGCTCCAGGCGCGCTTCGGCGCGCTGGGCGACACCTGGCAGGATCAGGAGCACGAGAAGTTC
>Ga0181531_10002340_pt1 | contig 11860 bp, 8 predicted proteins | sample PEATcosm2014_Bin_38_FD_119743 | JGI IMG/M metagenome (GOLD analysis project Ga0181531, IMG submission 119743) | Peatland microbial communities from MTU Mesocosm Facility, Houghton, MI, USA - PEATcosm2014_Bin11_10_metaG | ecosystem: Environmental > Terrestrial > Soil > Wetlands > Peat | place... | reverse complement strand
GCCACCCATCCAAGCCGCAGCGCAGCCTGCCGCACCTCGTAGCCATCCCCGCCTGGCCTGCGCGCGGGGACAGTTCTCATCCACGCAAAAAGTGAAGCCCCCAGCGCAAGCCACGCAGCCGCCAAATAAGGCGAATGCGCCACCAGCGCCGCTCCAGCCGCATAAATTGAAAACGCAATCACATAGCCATGTGCTTCAAAAGGAGGCACATACAGCGACTCCGCAAACAGGTCGCCATCGTCCACACCAAACGGCGCAGCAATCCTTTGTGCAGGAGCAAACGCGTAATAAGTGGCGCCTCGAAGCCCGGCCGCCAGCACAAACGCTCCAATCATCGCAACAAATGCCACCGCCGGCGAAATCTGTTCAAAAAGAATCGCCATCGCCGGAACCCAAACCCACCCCGCAGCGCAAACCACGGCAAACAACGTAAACGGCATCGGTGCGCTATAGCGCAGCGGACTGGCCGGACTTCTCCAATAGAGCCACATCCCCGCCACTCCGGCAACCGCTCCCACCGCAACATAGCAAGCGGCCCGGATCAGCACCGAAACCATGCTGGGCGCATGCGATTCCGGCAGCCGGCAAACCAGGAATCCCCCAATCATTGCATTCATCAATCCGGCAGCCACCAGGAAACCGAAGAACCGGCTCAATGCCATCGGCTCCCGCGTCGACAGCAGGGCCATCGTGTCGGAATGCGCCTCAGCCTCCAGCGGAATCAATTCGTCAGGAACCTCCGCCGCCCTGCCCCGAGCCTGCGGAATCGCTCCCCACAGTGCCGCCACCAGCGCAATTATGTACGGGATTCGGATTACGTCGGCCAACACCCTCAAATCCGCAATCTCCCCCAGGGGTGTCGCCGCCAGGCTCGCTTGTACAAAGTCGGAGTACCAGTACAAACCCACGATCAGGGCCATAACGCCATAGAGAGGCGTAAAGATAAGGGGCGCCAGCAGAAAGCTTCGGCGCCGCCTTCCGCTGTAAAGCGTTCTTCGAAAGCTGCCGTGTGCCAGAATGAAAATCAGCATCCCACCCCAAACAAGAACCGAGTGCAGCGCAATCCAGACTGCAAGCGCAGGCAAAATCCAAAACCCACCAAAGACCTGCCAAAGCCTGTTGACGGTCGCGCTATCCTCAATTCGGTCACAAAGCACATTCCATGCAGGCGCAAGCATTGACCAAATCAGCGCAAACACCAGCAGAGATCCGCGCGTCCGCAGGCTCTTAATCCACGACACCGCGCATGCCGCCAGCACTTGCCGCCAATACCAGCCGTCGGATCTGCCCCCGCGAAACTGTTCCAGCAGATCTCCACCGAGCGCCTCGTCGCGGTCACCGGAAGTCAGGTGCTCCAGCATCCCCGTTGCCAGCTGTGGTGGTTCTCTGCGTCTCATCTCCGCTCCAGATTCAAGCCTCGAGAATCTCTCCTAACTTAGACACCGCGCCCCGCCGTTTTGAAGGTCGTTCTGTCCATCGCAAAGCGAACGCTCCGGCTTCCACGTTGTCCGCGGCGGTGGCTCTCTCGACTCATCCACTCTCCGGGAACGATTCCAATTTCAACTCCGGAATCGTTCGCCAAAGCCGCGTCAGCACCCTGCGCGTCTCGTGAACCTGTCGCAGTCCCTCCTTCGTAATCCGGAAGAATCGCTTTGCCTTGCCTCCGCGTTCCGGTGTTGGATCGCCTAGGCTCGACTCAACCAGTCCCTTGCCTTCAAGCCTTTCCAGCGCCGCATATACGCTTCCAACAGATACATCCCGTCCGCGCCGCACTTCCAGCTCACGTGAAATTGGCACCCCATATGCCTCATCGCCCAGGTGAATCACCGTGAGCAGGATCATCAATTCGAACTCTCCGAGATAACTTCGTTCCGTCATTAATTCAATAATAGCGAAGAAATCACATTTCGCTACCTGTTTTTCCGTATGTTTTGCCGATCCGAAAAATCCCAACCCGGAATGAGACAAGGAACAGACAGAAAAGAATGACGAATACGGCGCATCCCGGTCAGGATGCGCCATATTCGTCTTACCGGTAAATGTGGTGCCTGTCTGTTATCGCGTCCGCGGCCCCGCGGCCTTCGTATCTTCTATCGCTTTGTCAATATCGGTAAAGAGATCGGCTTGGGGGTTCTGAACTTTGAAGAATGGAGCCCCTTTGCTGTTCGAGGTAACGATAAAGATAGTCGGTGTGGCCGTCAGCCCCATGCGCTTGGCCAGTTCTACGTCGGCCTGCACCTCTGCCTCAAGTTTGCCTTGCGGATCAAGGGCAAAGGGCAGTGCGACACCGTGGCTCTTCGCGAAATTGTCCGTGAACAGGTGAAGCATCCCCAGGTTATAGATGGATGACTGATTGGCGAAAACCTCATCGCGGTATTCGTCTCCCAATGCTTTGCTCTTCGTATCGAACCACCGAGCCTTCACGGCGGCGTTCGCGCTCCACACGTGGCTGGGAATCAGAAAATCGTGGCGGATCCAGGGAATCTGGTACTTGGCCGCGGCGGATTTAAGCACTGGGTTGGCAGCGGCGCAGGCCGGGCATTCAAGATCGTCGAATTCGACAATGGCGACGCGGGCGCCTGCAGGTGGATGCAGTGCGGAAGTGTCCTTAACCTCAGTTCCGCTCTGGGCATTCGCAATTACGGCCATCAGCAGCACGCCGCACGTGAGGCTCAACGACAGGCCGCGCGTATTTCCGAGAGCGAAGACGAACCGGCGGACGTGAACGAGATTCGGCATAGGAACTGATTGGCAGATCATGGGGCCTTCTTTCGGGCGTCGGCGGAGAAGCTATCCTCTATCGCGTTGACGCTTGTTTAGTGTCTTCCAGCGCCTGGTCAATCAGCTGGAAAAGCTTGCTCCGGTCCACGACCTCTACAAACGGCGCGCCTTTGCTGTTCGTCGTCGCCACCCAGATCGTCGGCGTATGCTCAATGCCGACCCGCTGCCCCAGCGCGTAATCGGCTTTTACCTCGCTGATTAGCTTGCCCTGCGGGTCAATGGCGAACGGCAGTGCGATGTGATGATCCGCGGCAAATTTTTGCGTGAACTGGTTCAGCACATCGGGGCTCGTGATCGACTGCTGGTTGGCAAACACCGAGTCGCGGTACTCGTCCCCGAGCGCTTTGCTCTTCAGGTCGAACCAGCGCGCATTCACCGCCGCGTTCATGCTCCAGTTATGGAACGGCAACGGAAAGTCGTGACGTACCCACGGAATGTGGTATGTCGCCGCGGCCTGTTTCAGCACCGGGTTGGCGCGCGCACAGTCCGGACATTCCAGGTCTTCAAACTCTATGATGGCCACGCGTGCGCCCGCAGGTGGACGCAGCGCCGAAGGATCGTGAACCTGGGTTCCTGGTGGCGGCGCGCCAAATTGAGCGTGTGCTGTTGCCCCCATCAAAAGCGATGCAGCAACCAGGCAGAGGCCAATAAGGGAAAGGCCAGAGGCTGTGGGATGGACAAAGCGAAAAAAGCGATGCATAGCGATTCGACGGCTCCCTGATATCCATTGTAACGGGGGATTTGCGTAAAAGTTTCCGCATTATTCCCCTCCTAACTTCCGATCCCGTTTGCGCGCGGCTATCCATTGCCGCCATTTGTAGTCAGCAAACAGCGACGCACCAATCAAAACAATGGCCAGCACGCCGAGCAGAATATTCATCGTCCAACCACAAGCACCGCGGCCATGCGAAGCCCGATAAGTGAAAGAGTGCAGTCACCTGTTTGCATGGAACGCTCCTAAGAAGGCTCTGTGAATCAAGCCGCCTCAACCGCAATAGAAGTTTGTCACAATGGCCTTAATGTCCGCCAACAACACTGCCGGCATTCAACTGGCGCACAGCCGTTGACCGGGCCAGCGGCAGTCGTACGGTCGCCGTGGTCCCATGATTGGGCGCACTGACAAGCGCGATCGACCCGCCCGCCTTCTGCGCCATTGCCTTGCAGATCGCGAGCCCAAGCCCGGTCCCGCCCGTATTGCGCGTTCGTGATGGGTCGCCTCTATAAAATCGATCGAAGACGTGCGGCAGCGCTTCGGCGTCGATCCCCTCCCCATGATCTTCAACCTCCAGCACCGCCTCGCGTCCTTCAATGCCGAGCCGGATCTCCACCGTTGACTCGGGTAAGCTGTGCTGCAGTGCATTCAGCAGTAAATTGGAGACCAGCAGCGAGCCGTCTTCTGCCGCAAGCGCAATCTCCGCGTTGTTGGGCTCCGTACGAGGCGCCGCAAACATCACCCGAACGCCGCGCAGTGCAGCAATCGTATCCAGTTGGCTAATCGCCTCCCAGATGCAAGAGGTCAACACGGTGGCTGGAGCCGGCGTGTCCTGTGGGCTCTCCTCCCTGGCCAGCGTCAGCATCTTGGCCACAATCTCCTCCAACCGCAGCGAATCGGCAAGGCAGCGCTCCAGGCCCGCTTTGTATTCCGCACCCGTGCGCCGCTTCATCGTCAACAGTTGCAGGCTCGACTTCACCACCGCCACCGCCGTCTTCAGTTCGTGAGCCGCATCGCTCACAAACGTCTTCTGTTGCACAAATGACCGCTCAAGCCGTTGCAGCACGTTTTCAAGTGCCTCCGTCAGCGGCGCCAATTCCGGCGTATTGCGTGCACTCGCCGGGGGATTGAAATGCCACGCATCCACTGACACTCCCGATGCCAGCGCCGCCAGTTGCCGCAAGGGGAGCAGGCCGCGATGCAGCAGCCATGCAATTAACGGCCCGGTCACCGCCAGCAGCAGAATGCTGCCCACTGCATAAAACTCAACCGCGCCGTAAATCGCCAGCCATATGTGATCCGTCGGCTCGCCATAGAGCACGGTCACCTTCCGCACCTTACTCCCTCCCGGTCCGCCGGGGTCAACCGTCCGGAAACCATGAATGCGTATCAGCTTGTAGTGCCGGTTGTTCACCGTTTGATCCGCAAACCCGTCCTTTGGGTCTGTCCAAATCTCCGTGCCCGTTCCCTGCCAGTTCTGGGAGCGTCCCAGCAGCCGGCCGCTGGCCTCGTGCACTTCGTAAATGTCTTCCGGAGGAAAGTGAAGGTCGTCCTGGTCCAGCACGATGGTGTCGGAGCCGTCGTCCTCCTGCTGCACCGCGCCAAGCACGGAGTCCGCCCGGCCGTGAATCAGGGTGTCAAACGCTTTGAAGTGCGCATGACGCTCATAACCATAAGAAAGAAAGACAACCAGCATCGAAGACGCCAGTTCCACCACAAGAATGGGAACAATCAGGCGAAAAGCGATCGAGTGGGGATGCAACGCCGTGTTCATCAATATGATTCCAGGTCTGGACCCGTAACCTCAATCGTTTCAGGCTCCGCTTTGCTTTCCGGTGCCATGCGGTAGCCGCGCCCGCGCAGAGTTTCAATCAACGGCGACGGTTCAATGCCCGAGCCGGCCACCGCGGCGTCCAGCTTCTTACGAAGATTCGACACATGAGCCTCGATCACGTTCGAGTGGTGCTCCCAGTTGTAGTCGTAAAGATGCTCCAGCAACTCGCGCTTGCTCACAATTGCGCGTGGACGAAGTGCAAGGTATTCCAGGATGCGGTACTCGGTGGGCGATAGATCCACCAGCACACCGTCCCGGCGAACCGTCTGCTCCAGCGTGCTCACCTCCAGGCCAAGCAGCGTCAGCTTGGGATGTGCCGCGCCCTTCCCGCGCCGTATCAGCGCCTTCGCCCGCGCAATCAATTCGCCCAGATCGAACGGTTTCGCAAGGTAGTCGTCGGCCCCCGCGTTTAGAAGCTCAATAATCGAGGTCGCGCCCTCTTTGGCGGTAAGAATCAGCACCGGTGCGCTATCCTGCCGGGCGCGAAGCCGCTTCAACAATCCCAGGCCGTCGAGCTTCGGCAGCATCAGATCCAAAACAATAAGGTCGTAGCTTACCGTGCGAGCCAGGTCGTCTCCCGCCACGCCATCTTCCGCCCAGTCCACCGCGAACCCTGGGCCGTCTCGCAACGCCGCCGCAAGGTTGTCCGCAAGCCGGATTTCATCTTCCACCAGCAGAACGCGCATTCTCGTGCCAGACTCTCCCCATTCATTCTCTTCCCAATTACGTTAAATTAACCTGAAAGCAAACGAAATTGCGCGAGGTGCTCAATTAGAGCGGTTCCACGATTGGTGTACCCCAAAATCTCGTGCCCCGTTCTTGCGACTTTTTTCTGTCGCAAGGGCGGGAGTCCACCATCGCTGGGTACAGCATTTCTGATTCCGGTCTAGTCCGAAGAGCAAGCGCGTCGATCCCCCAGTCGTGCCGCAGTGTCACCAAACCCGCCAGTAAGAGGTGCGGCCCTCCTTCGCCCTCCCTGATGCGTTACCCTCATAGGAGCTACCAACGCACCAAGGGATCTCCATTTTGCGCATTGTTCTTTCGAACATCGGCACCTTCGGCGACATCAATCCACTGATCGCCATTGCCTTGGAATTGAAACGGCGCGGCCACGTGCCGGTCATGGCCGTCCCTGCCGTCTTCGGCCCCAAAATCATCCCGCTGGGCATCGAGTTTCACCCCGTGCGCCCCGACATCGATCCCGAAAACACGCTCATGGCCGAGATGGTCTACGACGTCCGCAAGGGAACCGAGCGCGGTCTCCGCGAATTCCTCTTTCCTGCTCTCCGTCAAACCTACGACGATCTCCTGCACGCCGTCACCACCCCGGTGCGCGCTGACTTGATGCTCCTCGGAGAACTCAACTATGCCGGCCCGCTGGTGGCTGAAATCACCGGCATTCCCTGGGCCAGCTACGTCCTCGCGCCGCTCTCTTTTTTCTCCGCGTTCGATCCTCCGGTCCTGCCCATGTATCCCCGCTTGGCGCGTGCCGACAAAACCATCCCCGGCATGGGCCGCGCCATACGGCGTCTCGCCCGCCTCGTCAGCCGCAAGTGGCCCGAGCCCATCTACGAACTCCGCAGCCAGCTCGGCCTGCCCAAAGGAAAGAACCCCCTCTTCGACGCCAAGCATTCACCCTACCTCGTTCTGGCTCTCTTCTCCCGTTCCCTGGGCCGAGAACAGAAGGACTGGCCGGAAAACACCCTGATCACCGGTTTCTGTTTTTACGATGCCGATGCCGGCAACCAGGCGCTGCCCAGCCATCTCGAGAAGTTCCTCGCCGCAGGTCCGCCGCCTGTAGTCTTCACCCTTGGCTCAGCCGCGGTGCTGGCCGCCGGCAAGTTCTACGAATTCTCGGCACGGGCCGCCATCCGTTTGGGCATCCGCGCAGTCCTGCTCATTGGCGCCGACCCGCGCAACCGTCTGCGCAATCCATTGCCGGACTCCATCTGCGTGGCCGAATACGCGCCTTACTCGGCCCTCTTTTCCCGCTCGGCCATGGTCGTCCACCAGGGCGGCGTCGGCACCACCGCGCAATGCCTCCGCGCCGGCAAGCCCATGCTCATCATGCCCTACTCGCACGACCAGCCCGACAACGCCCGCCGCGTCCGCCGCCTAAAGGTCGCGCGGGTCATTCAGCGTAGCTACTACACGCCCCTGCGCGTCGCCCGCAAGCTCAAATCAATGCTGGCCGAACCCCTCTTCGCACGCCGCGCGGAGGCAGTCGCCCGCCGCCTCGAACACGAAGACGGCGTTCTCTCAGCCTGCAACGCTCTCGAACGCCTCTATCGGCAAACGCATCCATAGCTCTTGATTGAGGCATTACCGCCTTATCTCCGCGGATACTGCTTCGTAAATCCCGTCCGCGAATTAGTCACCGAGAAGCTTCCATCCGCCGAAGCCACCACCTTCAAATAAGCGCCATCCGCCCCGCCCTTCACATTCGCGATCACTGCCTCCGCGCTGTTATGCGCCGCGTCCGAGCCCTCCGCCGTATGCAGCATCCACAAATCCTCAAGCCCTGGGCCCTCATGCACCGTCTGCCAAGCCTCCGGGCTACCCGCCTTGTGCGCGCCGTTGTCCATAATCGCCACCCGCGGATGTATCGCATCCACAAAAGCCTTCGAGTTCGACAAATTGAAACCGTGATGATTCACCAGGTAAAGATCCACCGCCCCAATCAAATTGTCAGGGCACACCAACGGAATCTCCTTGGCCTTGGTCAAATCCCCCAAGTCCAGAAAACGGAACTTGCCGAATCGCACCAATATCCCCGCCGAACGCGGATTCTCCGTCTCATCCAGCTCCCATTTCGGCTCGCTGGCGCAATATGCGTTTGGCTCCGGCTTCACTCCCGGAACAGCCACAATGTGCTCCCCATCCCCGGTCAGCACAATCGTCTCTAATCCGGGAATTGAAATCGTGTCCCCCGGATGCACAATCCGCCTCGGCTTCCCTTCGATAGCCTTCAAATACGCGGCGTAATCGTGGCGCGTTATGTCGGAGTCCTCGCGATTCGGCCCGTGATCCAGAAACTCCCCAACCGGCACGCGCTTCACCAGTTCCGGCACGCCGCCCACATGGTCCACGTGAAAATGTGTAATCAGCACATGGTCGATGCGTGTAATCCCCGCATCGCGCATCGCCTGCTGAATTCGTTCCGTGTCCCGCCCATTTTGATCGGGAAGACGCTCCTTGTGCAGCCCCAACTGATAAGGATCGGAAGAGTGGCTATCCACAACGGGCCATCCAGTATCCACCAGCAGCGAAGCGCCGCTCGGCGAAACCAGCAGTGTCGACTGCCCTCCCTCAACATCGATCGCATAAATGAGCAAATGGCCGTCCGCCTTCGCCTGCGCAACCATTGGCGGGGCCTGCCCCATCAGCAGCACAAGGCATACCGCGGACAGCATCGCAATCGAAACGGAAACGGACGAGGTGGCAGCAGCACGGCGCCAGGCAAGCTGGCACAGAAAAGAGAGCGAGCGGGTTTCGGCAACGTTTCGCATGTGCGGCCCAGTGTACTCGCTTCTCCTGCCCTGAACCAAGACCCCGCCACCACGCCTTCTCCTGGTGTAAACTGATTCAGACCCCAAAAAGCCGGCCCGCCGCAGCGGACCGGCTCCATTGTGTCGGGACGTGGCTCAGCCTGGTAGAGCACTCGCTTGGGGTGCGAGGGGTCGGCAGTTCAAATCTGCCCGTCCCGACCATTAAGAATTAATGACTTAGAACTTTCCGACAATCAAAGTTCTCGATGTTGTGGGGACTTTTGTGGGAACTCTAGATCAACCAAGGTCGGTTAAGTGGATCTTTAGGACCAACGTTCAGCTCTGATCCAACTACTGCTTTGCTCCAGAATCGAGCAGTTCAACGGCACGGCGCTTGGCGTCAACTCGGACGTGGCTGTAGTGGTCGAGCATCTTCCTGCTCAGGTGACCGCTGATGGCTTGGATTGTGGCGTCCGGAGTCTGTGCCAATGCCGAGATGAAATGGCGTCGAAGATCATGGATGCGGCACTGGACGTTTGCCTGCTTTTTTGGCGTGTTCCAAGCCCTCTTCCACGATCCGATGGGTTTGGTGAGATCGGTTTCGGATGGGGTCATGATGCCCGTGTCGGCCGCGCCTTCGCCCTTGAATCGCAGTTTTCCGCTCGGAAATATGAAATCTGCCGGTTGTGCATTGGGCCAACGTGTCTCCCAATTCTTGAATGCATGAAGCGCGGTCTGATTCAAAGGAATGACACGTCCAGTTCCTCCCTCAGTCTTCGACCTGCCAACCTCGAATTCTGCCTTCAGAAAATCTACTTGGGACCATTGTGCACGTCGAAGCTCAGCATTCCGCAGACCCGTGTTGCAGAAGATAACCACCGCTGGGTAGAGACTTGGACTGGGACTCAAACGGCAGGTTTCAAGATGGCTTGCCTATGTGTCCTATCCGGAGGGAACGCTTTGGCGCAGCCGCGTGGACGGCAGCGAGCGGCTGCAACTCACCGTTGCCCCGATGGAAGTGACAGTGCCGAGGTGGTCTCCCGATGGCAGCCAGATTGCGTTTTACGTTATTGGCGGGGCCAAACAGCAAAGACTATATCTCATAGGTGCGGATGGCGGCACACCGAAGGCTGCGACTTCATTGGACGGCGGCGAAATGTCTGCGCACTGGTCGCCGGATGGCGGCTCGATTCTGTACAGCGACTTTCCTTTCTTTTCCGCCACGCCCGGCAACGTTGCGGTTCATCGGCTGGATCTGAAGACGCAGAAGATAGAGACGCTGCCAGGTTCAGAAGGGTACTTTGCTCCAACCTGGTCCCCGGATGGCCGGTATGCGACGGGAATGGCGCTCGACGGCCAGCGTATTATGCTATTCGACTTCAAGACGAATGCATGGAGCGAATTGGTGAAGGGCTGGGGCCTGGTGCGCTGGTCGCCGGACGCGCTGTATCTGTATTACCTGCGCTATGGACCTGAGTCGGCAGTCATGCGTGTGCGAATGAGCGACCGCCAGGTGGAGGAGGTGGCAAGCCTGAAAGGAATACGCCAGGCAGGCCGGCTGGCGGGTTTGGAGTTTGGTTTGACGCCGGATGGAGATCCGCTCGTGCTGAGAGATGTGGGGACGCAGGAGATCTATTCTCTGGATTGGGCAAGGCAGTGATGCAGTCTGTGCCGACGGGTCAACAAAGTATTCATCGGCGATGATCAACCCTGCGGAATCATTGGCTAGATAGCTTTGTGAAACGGTCGAGAATCAGCGGGCCTCGATGAACCGAGGCCCGCCGCTATTGGGCTCATTATCCGATTACGGTTTGGGTGCGGGTGGAACGAAGTTCTCCAGCGACCACATCTCGTAGGCAGTTCCGTACTCGCCGGCAGCGACCATGACCTTGCTCCCATCCGGGCTGATCCGCATGGTGCCTGAAGGTGCGCGGGTCGGGAAATCGCCCAGGTGCTCAGGTTGGCCGCCGGCTGGAGCAACGCGAGAGAGGATCGGTTTTCCATTGGAATCGGCGTCATGGTATAGGAGCCATTGGCCGTCAGCGGTGAAGTCGACGTGGCCTGTGGGACGAACGCCTGAGGCCAGCGGCTTCCAATCGCCACCGGACATGGGACGTATCTCGACGCTCTTGTCATTCACCCGGATGAGCCAGCGCTCGTTGGAAGACATCTCTCCCCATACTTTGTCTGGGTATTGATCAATCAATGTCTCCTGATGAGACGCGATATCCCATCGCACCATTTGCGCTCCGCCTGTCTCTGGACCCCTGACAAAGTAAAGCGATTGGTCATCGTGACTAGGGTAGTCGATCCAAAGCCCCTTTCCTGAAAAAGAATGAAGCCGGGTGATTTCTTTTGAGTCCACCGCGATGGAAAGAATCTCCGTTAATTGATCGGCCTTGTCGCCACAAAAGAGCTTCGGCTGCTGAGCCGCCCAAATACACATGGCCATGCCTTGCGCGTGATAGATGCCCTGATCCTCTCCGGTGGCGAGATTGCGCAAATGGACCACTTCACCTCCGCCCCCCACCTGCCCTTCATCTTCGCTTTTTGCGACATAGACGATTCGATTGCTGTCGCTGGACCACGCGGGCATTGGATTGGATATGTTGCCCAGCGGAAGATTCAGGCGTTTCCAATCGCCAGGGTGGCCATTTGCATCGAGCGACGCGAGATAGACGGCCCACGCGCCTCCCGGCTTGACCGCGTGATAAATCAGCCCTCCGTTGGCAGTGGTTTGCCCGTCTCTGAAGTCACCATACTTGACAAAAATCGGCTCACCTGCGGCCTTGCCGTCCTTCATCGGCAGCAGGTCGAGCGCGCCCTTTCCACCCTTGTCAATGCCAATGGCGAGGTAACGCCCGTCGGCGGTCCAATCCAGAAGCCTGAGCTGTTGAAAGAGAATGAAAAAAGAATCGGTTTGCCGGTGCTCGTAGACCAGTTGCGGCTCTCCACCTTCGGCTGGCATCACGAATATCCGCGAGAACGGATCAGCGTCAGAGGTGGCGAGGGCCTCATATGCGATGAAACGACCATCCGGGGAGT
>Ga0181531_10002339_pt1 | contig 11862 bp, 11 predicted proteins | sample PEATcosm2014_Bin_38_FD_119743 | JGI IMG/M metagenome (GOLD analysis project Ga0181531, IMG submission 119743) | Peatland microbial communities from MTU Mesocosm Facility, Houghton, MI, USA - PEATcosm2014_Bin11_10_metaG | ecosystem: Environmental > Terrestrial > Soil > Wetlands > Peat | place... | reverse complement strand
TGCCTGTCCGCGGATGCAGATCACCCCGTGGTCGAGCAGGGCGCCGTGCAGGAGTTCGAAGGTCGCCTCGTCGGCCCCCTCCGCCAGATTGACCCCGGTGATGAGTGCGCCAATGGCACCGGACTGTTGCTGGACGACGATGGGCGCCGTTCCCGTTCCGGATTCCGCTTCCACCGTCGTCGACATATCGTCCCATCCCCTCTGCCCGGCGCCCCTGACGAGGCAGGGCCATTTTTAGCACCATCCCTGCGTGCGGCCGTCTACCGGTACGGCACCGGCCGGGGCTGGTTGCCGGTTACGCGGCCGGAGCGGAGCGGAGCGGCCGTGCCGCGTCCGGGGCGGCCCCGCGAGCGGGTTGACACCGGCCGCCGGCCAGCGCGACAGTGATCTTAGACATTTTGAGATGGTTTTCGAAATATCGAATAGTTGGCGGCCCAATGGTCGCACTGCGAGGCAGCACCGACAAGGGGGATGAACCATGAAACTCGATCTGCTCTACGAGATCGATGCGCCCAAGCCCTGGGACAAGCCGCACCCGTACGGTCAGCGCGAGGCGGAGCAGCGCGCCTACCGCGAGGCGATCGAGCAGATCAAGCTGGGGGACAGTCTCGGCTTCAACACCATCTGGGCCGTCGAGCACCACTTCCGCGAGGGGCGGTCGCACTGCCCGGCGCCCGAGACGTTGCTGGGGGCGTTGTCGCAGATCACCGAGCAGATCCGCCTGGGCTTCGGAGTGACGCTGACCCCGTTCGGGTTCACCCCTCCGCAACGGATCGCGGAGAAGGTGGCCTCGGTTGACATCCTCTCCAACGGCCGGGTGGAGTGGGGCACCGGTCGTTCGACGCCGATGGAGCAGGCCGCATTCCACGTTGACCGGGAGCAGTCCCGCGCCGATTGGGCCGAGGCCATCAAAATCGTCGTCGGCATGTGGCGGGAGGAGTACTTCGAGTACGAGTCGGAGCGCTTCTCGTTCCCCAAGCGGATGGTCACTCCCAAGCCCGTGCAGGACCCGCACCCGCCGGCGTGGATGGCCGCCACCTCGGGCAGCTCGGCGACCGTGGCCGGGGAGAACGGGCTCGGGCTCCTGTCCTTTTCCATCATGCAGCCCCTCGAGACCCTGGCCAAGGTCATCCGGGAGTACCGGGAGGCGGGCAAGAACGCCACGCCGTTGACGGAGGTCTCGACCAACAAGGTCGCCGCCTACACCTTGGTGCACTGCGCCGACAGCATGGCGCAGGCCGAAGCCGACGGCATCTGGGAGTCCGTGGCCTGGTGGTACCAGAACCTGGCCCAGTTCACCCTCGAGTGGGAGCTTCCGCACCTGTCGAAGGAGGAGCAGGACGCCACCTTCCCGCTCATGAAGCCGCTGATCGACGGGATCATCCCCGTCGAGCACTTCCATGAGGCCGACATGCTCGTCGTCGGTGATCCCGAGCGCTGCTACCAGAAGATGAAGCACTACGCCGATCTCGGCGTCGACCAGCTGATCTGCTACGTGCAGTTCGGCCACAACTCGCACGAGTCGGTCATGAAGACGATCGAACTGCTCGGCAAGGAGGTCCTCCCCGAGCTCGAGGGCTATAAGGCGAACATCGCGTCCTCATGACCGCGACCGAGAGCCCTGCTCGGTGCACACCGACGGTGGCGACGGGGGAGACCTGGCCGGTCGGCGCCCACGTGGCGCGCAGGTTCCCCTGTCCGTCCCCGCCGGTCTAGGAGTGCGGCGATGACCCGGCCGGCCCTCGCGGCGGCGCGGGCGGTCGAGGTGCTCAACTTCTTGGCCTCCCATCCGGCAGAGAGCTTCACCCTGTCCGAACTGTCGCGGCACCTGAACCTGAACATGGCTTCGGGGCTGTCGGTGCTGAAGGCGCTCACCGACGCCGGCTACGTCCATCGCCACCACAGCCACAAGACGTACTCGTTGGGGCCGGCGCTCGTGGCCGTGGGCTACGCCGCCCTGGCCCGCTATCAGGTCATTGAGATCGCCAGCGAGGAGATGCGGCGCCTGGCGGCCGACTGTGACACCGAATGCGTGGCCAGCGTGGTGGTGGGCGACGAGATCGTGATCGTGGGCGCCTCGGGGCGCCCCCGCCGCGAAGGGGCCGACGTGCGCGTGGGCCAGCGGGTGCCGATGATCCCGCCGCTCGGGCCCATCTTCTTGGCCTGGGGCGAGCCGGCGCGGGTGGAGCGCTGGCTCGAGGCGTTGGGGCCGGGCGCCGATGATGTGGAGCGGCAGCAGTACCGCGATGCACTGGAGACGGTGCGCCGGCGTGGATTCTCGGTCGGCCTCGAGTCGGGTGCGCGTGCCCGCAGCGGACGTGCCCTCATAGAGCTGGTCAACTCGCCCCGCGACGAGCGGCTGCGCGGAAAGGCGCTCGGCCTCATTGCCGCCATGCGCCACGACTACCAGGTGATCGAGCTCGACAGCACGGCGCAACTCTTGATCTCCAACATGGCAGCGCCCGTCTTCGGCGTCGACGGCGAGGTCGTTCTGGCCCTGACCCTGCAGGGCTTCGCCCAGCCGATGAACGGGCGCGAGATCAACGCCGTTGCCGACCGCCTCCTCTCCTCGACGCTCCACGTCACCCGGGACAGCGGCGGCCATGCGCCCGCCGATTTTCTCGAGCGTCGATCCCGGAACGGCGACAGTGCCGAGCTGGCTCCGGCGCGGTAGGTTCGCACGGCGTCTGGTCGGGCGGACAGGGAGGGAAACATGGAGCTGTGGGAGCTGGTCGCACGCGAGAGCATCCGGGATCTGGTCGCCCGCTACAACGCCAACGGGGACTCCGGGCGGTTCGATCAGGTGCTCGCGCTCTTCGCCCAAGACGCCGTCATGGAAACCGACGGCGACGTACACGTGGGCCACGACGAGATCCGGACCATCTTCACCAACGCCGCCGCGGCGGCGCTCCGCTGGCCCGAGCCGGTCATGATGCGGCACAGCACGAGCACCCTGCAGATCGATGTCGCCAGCCCGACCGAGGCCTCGTCCCGCTGTTACTACCAGGTCCTCACCGGTCACGGGCTCGACCATTGGGGGAGGTATCTCGACACGTACTGCGTGCGCGACGGGAGATGGCTCTTCGCGCACCGGCGCGAGTTCGTGGACGGGACCGTACCGGGGAGCTGGGCCGAGTTCGCCATGGCGCAAGACCACTAGAGACGACAAGCGAAGGGGAGGGCGATGGTGGAGGGGAAGAAGATCCTTGTTTCGGGGGCGGGCGGGCAGATCGCGCTACCGCTGTGCGAATACCTGGCGTCGCACAACGAGGTGTGGGGCATCGCCCGCTTCAGCGACCAGGCGGCGCGGGAGCGTCTGGAGCGGGCCGGCGTGACGACGCGGGCGGTCGACCTGGCCCGTCCCGACTTCGCCGCGGTGCCCGAGGATTTCGACTACCTCCTCCACCTGGCCGCGTTCTTGGGACCGGGGACGGACTACGAGGCGGCGCTGGGAATCAACGCGGACGGTACCGGCGCGTTGCTGGCGCACTGCCGGCACGCCACGGCGGCCCTCGTGATGACCACCGGTTCGGTCTATGACCCCAACCCCGACCCCTGGCATCTCTACGCGGAGACAGACCCGCTCGGCGACGGGCACCTGCCCTCCGTCCCGACCTACTCGATCTCGAAGATCGCCGAAGAGGCCGTGGCGCGGACGTGCGCGCGCATCCTCAACCTGCCGATCGTCATCGCACGGATGAACGTCGCCTACGGGTCCAACGGGGGCTTGGCGATCTTCCACCTCGATTCGGTCGTGACCGATCGCCCGATCGCCGTCCGCTGGGACCCGGCGCCCTACAGCCCCATCTTTCAGGACGACATCAACGAGCAGGTGGAGCCGATGCTCGCCGCCGCCTCGGTCCCCGCCACCATCGTCAACTGGGGCGGCGACGAGGTCGTCACCGTCCAGGAGTGGTCGCACTACTTCGGGGAGCTGACCGGGCGCACGCCCCGGTTCGACCTCGAGCCGGTGCCGGGCACCCATCGCGGGGTGGCCCTCGACGTCTCGCGGCGGCTGACCCTGACCGGGCCGTGCCGGACCAGCTGGCGCCAGGGAATGAAGGCGGTCTACGAGTCGCGCTACCCCGACGGGGCGGTCGAGGGCGCGGTGCCGCCGTCATCGGCGGCCCATGCAGTCGAGCGGTCCACTCCGTAGCGATCCTGCGTCAGGCCGGGGCGACCGGGCGAAAGTAGGGAAGGCTCAGGTGGTCGCTGTTGGGATGGAATTCCACGGCGAGCTCCATCCCCTCGACGAGATCTTCGGGGGCACAGCCGATGACGGCGCTGATGATCGAACAACCCTCGGCGAGGTCGACGATGGCCACCGCGTACGGCACCTCGAACTCCGGTGTCTGGGGTCGCCAGACGATTGTCCAGCTGTAGAGGCGCCCCCGTCCGCCGCTCACCTCCCAGTTGAGCACCCTGCTATGGCAGCGCCAGCAGATGCGGGGGGCATCGGCCAGGGCGAGATGGCACACGGCGCAGCGCAGGATGCGCAGCTCGCCCTGGGCGCAACCCTCCCAGTAGGGCGCGGAGAAGATGGAGGGGACGGGTGCGGGCGTGCCCGGGGGTTGGGGACGGAGGAGGGTCATGGCCGCCCGCTCCCGACCAGGAGCACGTCGTTGAAGAGCGCCCCCGATCCGGCGTTGGAGCAGATCGCCACTTCCGCCCCCGCCACCTGCGCCGAGGCGCAGGTGCCCCGCACCTGCTGCACCCCCCGGATGACCCGCTGGAGCATCTGCGTGGAGTTGCCCGGGTGGGCGAACGACATGGTCCCTCCGTCGGTGGTCACCGGGAATCGGCCGCCCGGACCGATGGAGCCGTCCATGACGAACGGGCCGCCCTCGCCCTCGGGACAGAACTCGAAGGCCTCGAATTGGCGGATGATCTCGAAGGAGAACGGATCGTAGAACTCGCAGACGTCGACGTCGTCCGGGCGGAGCCCGGCGGCGGAGAACGCGGCGCGGGCGGCGCGCCGGCCGACGTAGCCGGCGGGGATGCCATCACCGCCTTTGCCCACGAAGTCCCATATCGGTGCGTGCTGGTAGGCCGGCCCGTAGGCGTCACTGCCCCCGCCGAGGATCCACGCCGGGACCTGTCGCAGGTCGGCCGCCCGGTCCGCCGTGGTCAGGACCAGCCCGCACCCGCCCTCCGAGGTCGTCGAGCAGTCGAGAAGGTGGAACGGTTCGGAGATCGGCCGGGAGGCCAAAATGTCCTCGGGTTCGTACGGGCCCCGGCCGAAGTAGACCGCCTCGGGGTTGGCGTGGCCGTTGTTGCGAATGGTGGCCGCCACCGTGGCCATCTGTTCGGGTGTCGTCCCGAACACCAGCATGTGCCGTTTGGCCATGAGCGCGAACTCGACCGCGGTGAACATTCCGTACCCGACCACGAATTCGTTGGTCGGTCGCGTCCACGGCGCGGTCGAGGCCCGTTCGGTGTACACGCCCGCACTCCCGCCGACCACCAGCACCACCTGGCTCTGCCCGGTGGCGACCAATGACGCCGCCTCCAGCACCGCGGGTATCCCGAGACCGTTGAGGGAGCGCCGGCACGGGCCCAGCCGCAGTTCGTAGGCCAGCTCGCCGGCGCGCTCACCGATCACGGCGTCGACGTCGGTCGTCTCGAGCCCGGCGTCGCCGAGGGCGCCCAGCGCCCCCTCTATGGAGATGGACACCGAGTCGTGGCCGGGCAGGGCGCGGGCCTGGGTCGTGTTGAAGACCCCGACGATGGCCACGTGGCGGAACGGGTGGGTCATATCCGCTGACCGTCGCGCCGGACGATGCCGAGCGTGGCGCCGCCGTCGATCACGACCTCGGCGCCCGTGATGTAACTCGCGGCGTCGGAGGCGAGGAAAGCCACCATGGCAGCGATGTCCTCCACCTCGCCCACCCGTCCGAGAGGCAGGTGGTCGAACGACACGCCTTCGGGCATCTCTCCACCGCCCCATGCCATGGGCGAGTCGATCGTCCCCGGCACGACGGCGTTCACCCGGATCCCGCTCGGGCCGAGCTCGGCCGCCGCCGTCTTGGTCAGTCCGCGGATGGCCCATTTCGAGGCGCCGTAAGAGCCGTGCTGTTGAAAGCCCCGCACGCCCGCGATGGAGGCGATGTTGACGATGGAACCGCCGCCCGAGGCGCGCATGGGGGCGATGGCCGACTTGATCCCGAGAAACGTCCCGCGCAGGTTCACCCCGATCAGCCGGTCGAACTCCTCGATCTGTTCGTCCTCGATCAGGCGCATCCAATGTACGGCGGCATTGTTGACCAGAATGTCGAGCCGCCCGTGCGCAGCCATGACCGCCGCCATCAGCTTCTCCCAAGCGGGTGCGCTGGAGACGTCGGTATGGAGGTACGAGGCGCCGATCTTCGACGCCACGGCCTCTCCCTTCTCGTCGGCGATGTCCACCATGACCACGGTGGCGCCCAGGTGGCGGAAGTGCCGGGCCTCGGCGGCGCCCTGGCCCTGGGCCGCGCCCGTCACAATGGCCACCCGACCGGTCAGGTCGATGGTAGGGGGGACTGTCACTCCGGTGGCTTCTGAATTCCGTAGAGCGCGGCGGCGTTGCCCCAGAGGATCTTCTCCCGGTCGGACGGCGAGGCATTGGCCAGGCTGACGTCGATCCGCTCCCGCACGTTGCCGAAGAGGCACGTGGGATGCGGGAAGTCGGTTTCGAAGAGGATGTTGTCGACGGGGATTTCGCCCAGGAGCTTGGTCGGCGCCACCGTCTCGAACCAGTAGCAGGCGTAGACCTGGCGCCGGAAGTAGTCCGACGGGAGCATCTCCCACTCGCTGCGCCGCCCCGGGCGGGCCTCGAGGTAGCTGTGGTCGGCGGCCTCGAGCACGAACGGGATCCAGCCGATCCCGCTCTCCACGGACACGAATTTGAGCTCGGGGAAGCGGACGAGGACGCCGCTCGTGATGAGGTCGGCCACCTGGAGCCCGTTCTTCAGGAACAGCTCGGTCGACGTGTAGGCGTAGGCCGCCGCCGTGCTGGTGGCGGCGATGCGGTCCGGTTGGAAGGAGGTCGACATGTCGCCGCTGCCGATGTGGAAGTGGATGGGGAGTCCGGCATCCTGCGCGGCGGCCCAGAACGGATCCCAGTGCGGGTCACCGAGGTATGGAAGCCCGAAGCGTTGCGGCTCACCGGTGAAGAGGATCCCCTGGTGCCCGGCTGCCGCACCGCGTGCGATTTCGGCGACCGCGGCGTCGACGTCCCAGAACGGCATGGCCATGATGGTGATGAGCCGGCGGTGGTCGGCCGAGGCCCAGTCCCGGAGGAAGTCGTTGTAGGCGCGCACGCAGAGCAGCTTCAGCTCGTTGTCGTCCATGGACAGGAATTTCTGGCTCCCGAATCCGGCCACGTTCGGGTAGAGCACCTGCGCCCAGATGCCCACCTCGTCGAGGTAACCGAGCCGGGCCCCGGCGTCGTAGGAGGCCGGGGGGCATTCGGCCAGGGTGGGCGGGCCGGCCGGAAATGGCGCGGGCCACCCGGCGGGTGCGGTCATCCCGACGACCGAGATCTGGCGGCCGTCGAGGACCCAGATGTCCCGGCCGCCGGCGCCCGAGGTCATCTGCGGGACCCGGTCGACGTAGCGCGCCGGGACCCGCGACGTCCAGAGGTCAGCGGGCTCGGTCAGGTGGGAGTCCACATCAATCACGGGAATCGTCATCGTCTCGATACCGCATTCATAGTCGCCCGCCGGGCCCGGCGCGGTACCGGCCGGACACGTCCGCGGTCGGGCCAAGCGGGTCGGCGCACCTCGGAGCTGTGGCGCCGCGCCTCAGGCTCACAGCTGCCCGATGACCCGGCTTCCGAAGCGTTCGATGAAGGCGCGGGCCTCGTCCGGCGTCTCGCCCTTCCCGTTGACGGCTAGCCACGTCACCCCGACTTCGGCCAGCCTCTTCACCGTGTCGATGGTGCTCGCGTCGGCCGCGTCCGCGGCCGGTCCGGGCAGGACGCACATGACATCGATCGGCGTGGTGCGCCCGACGGAGGCCGCGTGGGCGTGCAGGTAGGCGAGCAGATCGGTGAGGTCCTCCAGAGTCTCCAGCGGCACCCCGCCACTGCCGCGCGCCGAGGGCATGGGCATCCAGCCGTCCGCCTGTTCGGCCACCCGCCGACGGGTCAACTTGCTGTTCCCCCCGAGCCAGATCGGCGGGCCCGGGCGTTGGGCGGTCGGGGGGTAGGGGGTGACGCCGCGCGCCGAGACGAAGGTGCCTTCGAAATTGATCGTCTCCCCGAGCCACGCCAACTTGAGGACCTGCAGGTACTCGTCGAAGCGGGCGTTGCGTGTCTCGAAGTCGACCCCCAGCGCGGCGAATTCCGACTTCATGTAGCCCACCCCGGCCCCCAGTGTCAGCCGGCCGCCCGAGAGCACATCGAGGGTGGACGATGCTTTGGCCAGGAGGAACGGGTTCCGGTACGCAACGACGGTGAGGTTGGTGAGCAGGCGCAGCCGGGTGGTGGCGTACGACATGACCGCCAGTGCGACGAACGGGTCCAGCGCATCATGACCACCGGCTTCGCGCCACCGCTGGCTCGGGGCCGGATGCTCCGTGACGTAGGCGGCATCGAAGCCGGCCTGCTCCGCCTGCACTGCCAGCGCCGAGAGGGCCGGCGCCGCGGTGAAGGCCGGATTGAGGGGGCACGACATGGGGACGCCGTAGGAGAAGCGCATGGTGGTCACGCGCCCCGGATGAACCGCGTGATGGCGGCCATGGCATCGATCGATTCGGGCAGGTCGGGGAAGAGAGTGGGCCAGACGTGCTGCATGCCCGCGGGGAAGTGCGCTTCGACCGACGATCCCGCGGCGACGAGCGCGGTGCACAGGGAGAGGCCGTCGCCGAGCAGCGTCTCCGCCCCTCCGGCAAAGATGAGGGTCTTCGGGAAGCCGGTGAGGTCGGCCAGCAGCGGGGAAGCCAGCGGATCGCGTGGATTTGCGCCCTGCAGGTACGACTCGGCCGCTTCCGCCGCGGAGTCTCTGGGGAAGAACTGATCCGTGTCGGCGCGGGTGGCGAACGTCTCGCTGCGGAGCGTCAGATCGACCCACGGCGACAGCACGACCAGGCCGTCGGGAAGCGGCTGCCGCGACTGGCTCGCCGCCACGGTCAGGGCGACCGCCAGGCCGCCGCCAGCGGAGTCTCCCGCCACGAAGAGGGGGCCGACGTGGTCGGCTTGCAACGCTTCGAACACCGCGGCGGCGTCGTGCAGCGCGGCCGGGAACGGGTGCTCGGGGGCGAGCCGGTAGTCGGCGATCACCACCTGGGTGTCGGCCGCCGCGGCGAGGCCGGTGGCGAAGGAGGTCCAGGACCGGGCGGCGCCCAGCCGGTAGCCCCCACCGTGCAGATACAGGACGGTCGAGGTGGGCGCCGCGGGGCGGCAGACCACACACCCGACGCCGCCGATGGTCTCGTCCTGGGCCGTCGTGCCGGGGGCCGTGGGCTTGTCCGCCATCACGGCGGCGGCACCGTCGCGCCGGGCGGTGAGCGACTCCGGAGCCGGAAGCCCCGTCCGCTCAGGGGGCAGATTCCAGCTCATCGGGGAAGGGGGCGTGCGCCCGCCCGGTCGCGTCCGTACGTACGTAGTGTCATCTCTCCCTCGCCCCCTGCCCTGGCGGTACTGACCGCGGGGACCCATTGTGGCACGTCCCTCTCCACGGCAGGCCCGCTCACCGCGTGTAGCCGGCCGCCAGCTCTCGCCGGAGCACCTTGCCGATCTCGTTCTTGGGGAGTGCGTCCACCCGCACGAAGTCGATGGGGATTTTGTACGGGATCAGGTGTTCCCGGCACAGTGCGACGAGCTCGTCGTCCCCGACATCGCCGGTCGTGACGACGAACGCCACGGGAACCTCCCCGAGCCGGTCGTCCGGCGCCCCCACGACGGCGGCTTCGGCCACCAGAGGGGAGAGCCGCAACACCTCTTCGACCTCGTCGGGGAAGACCTTGTTCCCCCCGCGGTTGATGAGGTCGCCCGACCGCCCCTCGATCCACACGAACCCGTCCTCGTCCAGGCGGCCCAGATCGCCGGTGGCGAGATACCCCTCCCCGTCGATCCGGTCCGACAGCTCGGCGCCCGAGGCGTACCCACTGGCCATGTTCGGGGGCCGGACCAGGAGCTCACCGACCTCGCCGGGGGGGACGGGGGTGCCGTCGGGGTCGACGATCTTGAGGGACACCCCGGCATGGACCCGGCCGACCGCCCCGACCTTTTCGGGGTGGGCCTTGGCGTCGGCCGCCGTCCATCCGATGACCTCACCGATTTCGGCCTGCCCGTAGCTGTTGAGGACAAAGACCCCGAAGGACTCGGTGAAGCGGCGGGCCTGCAGGGGGGAGAGGGGAGAGGTGATGCTCCGCACGTAGCGGAGCGGGGTGAGGTCCGTCACCGCAGGGTCGTCATTGAGCATGGCGATGGCGGCCGGCGGCAAGACGGTGGAGCGGATTTCGAACCGGCGCACCAGCTCGGCGAACTCGGCCGTCTCGAAACGGTTCATGATCACCAGGGCCGCCCCGGCCCGCAGGCCGAACAGGACGTTGTAGATGCCGGCGTTGAGGGCCAGCGAAACCGGGATGAGATTGGGTGACGGGGCCCGGGTCGATGGCGCGCTTGCCGAACGCAACGGCGTGAGCACCCGGTCCAGCAGCTCGCCGTACCCGCGATGGGTGTGCAGGATGGGTTTGGGACGGCCGGTGGTGCCCGAGGTCCACAGGATGAAGGCCGTTCCAGGCTCGTAGGTGCGGGCGTCGGGAAGGGCCAGGGTGCCGCCGGGCCCGATAATGGCGGCCGGCGCGGTAGGCCCGAGCACCCCCTCGATCTCCGCCTCGGGCAGGCGGGGGTTGACGGGCACGAACACAGCGCCGGCCAACCAGATCCCCACCATGGCGGTCACCACATCGGGACCGTTGGGGAGTTGGACGGCCACCGCCTGGCCGGGTTGCACGCCGGCCTGTTGCAGTTCGGCGGCGACGGCCCGGGCCTGGGCCTGGGCCGCTCCGGTGGTCACCGACTGATCGATCGTATGCAGCAATGGCTGCTCCGCCGCGAAGGGGTGGTCCATGAGCAGGGTGGAGAGATCGTCGATCTGACCGGCCGTCACTTCGGGACCGTTGGGCACTGCGTTCCTCTCTTGTGGGTTACCGCCGCGCGCTGCCGCCGCGGTGACGCCGCAGTATCGACGGTAGCGACAGTATCGACGTCGGCGAGAGGGTAGGGGATTGAGCGGCGGCGCGCCAATGGTCGCAGAGCTGGTTTCCGCCATGATCCCACTCCGTCATCGGGGCGCCGTCGTCCCAAAAAAGGGTTAGGGACTGACTACGTTAAAGTCACCCCTCGGGTGGCGCTTGTCGGTTGGGTGAGGGGGCCGCGGTCCAAAGGGGAGGAATGGACATGTCTGACGCGAAGGTCGCCGTAATCACCGGCGCCAGTCGGGGAATTGGCAGGGCGATCGCGATCGACCTCAGCCGGCACGGATTCGATGTGGTCCCAACGGGCCGATCACTGAGCGAGAGCGTCGAACGATGGCCGGGAACGTTGGAGGAGACCGCCGAAAAGGTGCGCAGCTACGGGCAGCGCGCCTTGCCCATCAAAATGGATCTCACGAATCAAGATGAGATTCGTGACGGGATCGCCAAGGTCCTCGCTGAGTTCGGCCGAATCGATGTGCTCGTGACGAGCGCCACGTACATCGATTTCGAACCGGACGGGACATTTCTGGCCGAGTTCATCGCGACGCGCTGGGATTCGATTCAGAACCATATCGACATCAACGTGACCTCGACTCTCCTGCTGGCCCGGTTGGTCCTCCCTGGGATGGTGGAACGTGGTTCGGGCATTGTGATCAACATCACCCAGGCCTCATCCGGGCT
>Ga0181531_10002338_pt1 | contig 11864 bp, 8 predicted proteins | sample PEATcosm2014_Bin_38_FD_119743 | JGI IMG/M metagenome (GOLD analysis project Ga0181531, IMG submission 119743) | Peatland microbial communities from MTU Mesocosm Facility, Houghton, MI, USA - PEATcosm2014_Bin11_10_metaG | ecosystem: Environmental > Terrestrial > Soil > Wetlands > Peat | place... | reverse complement strand
GGTGACCGAACCGCGCTTGGTCGAGGTGATGCGTTCCTGCAGTTCGCCCATTTCGCTGGCGAGGTTCGGCTGGTATCCCACGGCGGAAGGCATACGGCCCAGCAAGGTGGAAACCTCGGAACCCGCCTGCGTGAAGCGGAAAATGTTGTCAATGAAGAGCAGCGTGTCAGCGCCCTCGGCGTCGCGGAAGTACTCGGCGACGGTGAGGCCGGTGAGAGCCACGCGGAGACGCGCGCCTGGGGGCTCGGTCATCTGGCCGTAGATAAGCGCGGCCTTCGACTTGGCGGGATTGCCCGCCTCGATGACGCCCGACTCCTGGAACTCGAGCCAAAGGTCATTGCCTTCGCGGGTGCGCTCACCGACTCCGGCGAAGACCGAGTAGCCACCGTGCTGCTTGGCCACGTTGTTGATGAGCTCTTGAATGACGACCGTCTTGCCCACACCGGCGCCACCGAAGAGTCCAATTTTGCCGCCCTTCAAGAAGGGCTGGATGAGATCGATGACCTTGATGCCGGTCTCGAACATTTCCGCGCGCGTCGACTGCTCGTCAAAGGCCGGAGCCAGACGGTGAATCGGCATGCGCGTTTCGGAGCCGATCGGGCCGAGGTTGTCCACCGGCTCGCCGATCACGTTCATTACGCGGCCCAACGTCTGGCGGCCAACGGGAACGCTGATGGGGCCGCCGAGGTCAATGGCCTTCATGCCGCGCACCATGCCCTCAGTGGGCTGCATGGCGACGCAGCGCACGCGTCCTTCACCGAGATGCTGCTGCACCTCGAGAATGACGTCAATGGGCTGAGGAACCGTGAAGCCATCGCTAACGACGCGAAGCGCTGTGTAAATGAGCGGAATCGCCGCCTCAGTGAACTGCACGTCCACGGCAGGTCCGGCGATCTGAATAACGTGTCCAATGTTCTCAGGCATATTGAGCAAACCTAGTTTCAAAATTTCAAGGTTTCAAAGTTTCAAGGTAAATCCTCGAAACAGAAACCGTGGATCTTAAACGTCGTTGGCCTTCGCTTGCGGCGAGGGCTTGTTTACAGCGCTGCGGCTCCGCTGACGATCTCGATGATTTCCTTGGTGATGGCGGCCTGACGGACGCGGTTCATCGTGAGCGTGAGTGAGTCGATCAGATCGCCAGCGTTGTTCGTTGCAGAATCCATGGCAGTCATGCGGGCGGCGTGTTCAGCGGCCACCGATTCCAACATGGCGCGATAGATCTGCGCGATGACGTACTTGGGCAGCAGCGCGCGGAATAACGTTGCGGGCGACTGCTCGTAAATGTAATCCACCTGTCCGGAGGCAAAGCCCGCGGCGTGGGTATCAATCTCGCTGGTGTCCTTCGGTTCGAGCAGAACGCCTGCCGAGGTTGCGGCTTCCGCGGCGCGCTCGCGCTCTTCCACGGAAAGTTCGACAGCCTGTTCAATATCGCGCTCACCCAGCGAGGCGATGGGCAGAACCTGCTCCACCACAAGACGCTGCGCGATGACCGACTTGAACTCGTTGAAGACCACATACACGGCATCAATTTCCGCGTTGCAGTAACGCTCGATGATGTCTTCCGCGATGGGCGCAACGTGACTGAACTGCGGAACCTTGAGAATGCCCACGTGCTCGCCCGTGACGCGAACCGGCGCCGTGCGCTCTTCTCCTGCGGCTTGCGCAGGATAGCGGCGACGGAAGTAATCGCGTCCCTTGCGGCCCACGCACTCCACGTCCACGTTGATGTTGGTCTTCGTGTCCAGGAAGCGCTGCGCCGCCTTGAGCAGGTTGGAGTTGAAGCCTCCGGCGAGTCCGCGGTCTCCGGTGACGACGACGAGAACGATGTTGCGTTCGGGCCGTTTCTCCAGCAGAGGATGCGTAGCCTTACCGGTTTCTTGATCGATCACATCCGCACGCTCCACCAATGACTTGAGCACATTGGTCAGCATTTGCGCGTAGGGACGGGCGGCCAGGGCACGTTCCTGCGCGCGACGAAGCTTGGCAGCCGAGACCATCTTCATGGCCTTGGTGATCTGCCGCGTGCTCTTCACACTGCGGATACGACGCCGAATGTCTAAGACGCTAGGCATATTCGTTCACTCTGGACGCGGCCTTTACTTGGCAGCCGCGACGGCGGCTGGCTTGTTGGCATTGCGTTCGGCAAGGAAGCGTTCCTTTGCTTCCTTAATGGTCTTGGCGATATCGGCTTTGATGTCGTCGGTGAGCGCCTTCTTCTCCGCAATGTTCTTGAAGAGCGCGGGATTGGCGGTATCGACGTAAGCGTACAAAGCCTTCTCGAAGGGGCGAACATCTTCCAGCGCGAGGTCATCGAGGAAGCCGTTGGTTCCGGCATAGATCGCAAGCACCTGGTGAGTGAAAGGCAGCGGCTCGAATTGACCTTGCTTGAGCAGTTCGACCAGGCGCGCGCCGCGATTCAACTGCGCCTGCGTAGCCTTGTCGAGATCGGAACCGAACTGCGCGAAGGCAGCCAGTTCGCGGTACTGCGCGAGTTCCAGCTTGAGGCTGGAACCAACCTGCTTCATCGCCTTGACGGCCGCCGAGAAGCCGACGCGCGAAACCGAGATGCCCACGTTCACAGCCGGACGCACGCCGGAGTTGAACAGATCGGCTTCAAGGAAAATCTGGCCGTCGGTGATCGAAATGACGTTCGTCGGAATGTAGGCCGAGACGTCGCCTGCCTGCGTTTCAATGATAGGCAGCGAGGTGATGGAGCCCCCACCGTTCTTGTCGCTCAGTTTGCTGGAGCGCTCCAGCAAACGGGAGTGTAGATAGAAGACGTCGCCAGGATAGGCTTCGCGACCCGGTGGGCGGCGGAGCAGCAGCGAGATTTCGCGATAGGCCGCAGCGTGCTTCGAGAGATCGTCATAGATCACGAGCGCGTGACGCTTGGTGTCGCGGAAGTATTCGGCGATGGCCGTGCCCGAGTATGGCGCAATGTATTGCAGCGGCGCGGGGTCTGAGGCGGAAGCGACAACCACCACGGTGTAAGCCATGGCGCCCGCTTCTTCGAGGGTCTTCACAACCTGTGCGACGGTCGAGCGCTTCTGGCCAATGGCCACGTAAACGCAGAGCAGATCGCCGCCCTTCTGGTTGATGATGGTGTCAATGCAGATGGCGGTCTTGCCGGTCTGGCGGTCGCCAATGATGAGTTCGCGCTGGCCGCGGCCAATGGGAATCATGGCGTCGATGGCCTTGATGCCGGTCGCCATGGGCTCACGCACAGGCTGACGGTCAATGACGCCGGGAGCAATGCGCTCCACCGGATTCGACTGGGTGCTCGCGATGGGGCCCTTGTCATCGATGGGCTCGCCCAAGGCGTTGACCACGCGTCCGATCAGAGCGTCGCCAACCGGCACACTCATGATCTTTCCGGTGCGCTTGACCTCGTCGCCTTCCTTGATTTCCGTGGCTTCACCGAGCAGCACCGAGCCGACCTGGTCCTCATCGAGGTTCAAGGCCAGTCCAGCGATGCCGTGGGGGAAGGAAAGCAATTCGCCAGCCATGACCTTGTCGAGACCATGGATGCGGGCGATGCCGTCGCCAACGGAGATCACGGTGCCAACTTCATCCACGGTGATCTTGTTTTCGTAGTTTTCAATTTGCTCACGAATGAGCTGTGTAATCTCGTCTGCTTTAATCTGCGCCATTTTGTTAGCTCTCAGCTACCGGCCGCAGGCTGATGCCTGCAGGGTACTTGAAGAATCAAAATCCAAACATTGCCATGCCGCGCGTACTGCCCGGCACCAAGGGAAAATCTAGTTCTCTGTCAATTGCTGGCGAATGCGCTGCAACTGTCCGCGCACGGAGCCGTCGTAAATTGTGCTGCCTACCCGGACGGTAACGCCGCCAAGCAGCTTCTCATCGGTGGCATAGCGCGCCACCACGATCTTTCCAGTCAGGCGTGAAACTTCAGCCGTGAGCGTGGCACGCTGTTCGGCGCCAAGTTCGCGGGCGCTGATAATTTCAGCATCCACGCGGCCAATGCGGGCGTTGAGCTCGGTGTCCAGTTCCTTCGCAATCTCAGGCAACAACGCGATGCGATCCTGGTCAATGAGCACAGCGATGAAGTTGCGAATGGGACGATCGGTGACGCCAGTCTTTGCGGCCAGAGCGTCCAGAACGTTGCGTTTCTGCTCCACCGGAATGGCCGGAGATTCCCAGACCTCGCGCAGTTCCTTGCTTGTCACAAACGCAGCAACCAGCGAACGAAGCTGCGCAACAGCCTTGTTTGCGTCAAGCTTCAAATCGGTGATCACATCGGCCAGGGCGCGGGCGTAACGGCTGGAAACGGCTGCCATTATTGACCATCCTTTCCGAGCTGTGCGGCAAAGCCGCGAACCAGCGCCGCGTCGGTCGCATCATCTACCTTGATCTTTTTCTCCGCCAGATCGACAGCCAGCCCTGCCGCAAAAGCCTTCAGGTCGCGTTGGGCGGTGCGGGCGGCGGCAGAAATTTCCTGCTCGGCGGCGGCGATCACACTCTTTGCATCCTCTTCGGCGGCAGCCTTAATGCGCTGTTCCTCGGCACTGAAATCGGCTTCGGCGGCGGCGCGGACTTCAGCAATCTCGGCGTCCAGCTTCGCCAGGCGGCCTTCGATTTCACCCAGGCGCGCGGAAGCTTCTGCGCTGGCCTTGCGAGCGTCTTCAATTCCCTTCTGGATTTCAGCCGTGCGCGGCGCGAAGCCGTGCGGCATGGCCTTCTTTACTACCCAGCCCAGGGCGGAAGCCAGAATCAGAAAATTGATGATGAGGAAAATCCAGTAAATCGCCTCTTTCGAGAGTCCAGTGGCCTTGGCCACCTTTCTCACCATGGGCGAATACTTGAACTGAATGTTTTCTTCTTCCTCTTCGGCTGGCGCGGTATTGCTTTCGGCGCGGGCAGCCTTCGGAGCACTCTCGGGAGCCTTTCTCACTTCAGAAGGTTGCGCGGCAGAAACAGCTGGCTGGGAGGAAACTTGCGGATTGCTTTGGGAGAAGAGGAGGCCGGAGATGAACAGAAGCCCGGCGGCGAGAAGACATACTCGGATGATCTTTGACATTAACGCCCGCCCACGGATGCCGGAGCGGAGCCGGCGGCTTGAAGCACGGTTTGAATGATCTGGCTGGCGATGCTGTCGCTGGAAGCACCCAGTGTGGCGCGGGCTGCGGCAGTTTCCTGATCGAGCTGCGCCTTGGCCCCTGCAATCTGCTGCTGGGCGCGCTCGCGGGCTTGTGCTACGGCTGCGGCACGGGCTTCTACGGCCTGCTTGCGGCGGCTGTCCAGGGCTTTGAACACGGCCAGACGGGCTTCGCGGAGGCGGTTCTCGTATTCCGTGGCACGGTTTGCGGCCAAGGCGATATCAGCGCGCGCTTGCTCCACGGCGCCCTGCGTCCGCTTGCGTCGCTCGGCCAGTACGGCCTCCAATGGCTTGTGCAACAGCGCGTGATACAGACCATAGAGGGCCAACAGAAGCACCACGGTGGGGATGGCGCCGAGCAGTAATTCACCTAATTGCCTGAGGGTTTGTTCCATTTCAATATCGTGAGTGCGAAACCAAAGAAATGTAAGGACTATTGGGAACTTCCGAACCTAACATTCCTGGAGCAGCACTGTCAATAAATCTCCATTTTTGACCGCTGGGGACCGCTGTAACCGTTGTGACCGTTTCGGTCTAAACCGCCACAATTTCTGCTTGTGCTCTCGATCTTACTTGACTGCCATACGGATAGGAATAGGATAGCACCCATCGCCTCCGATCCCAGTCCGGATCGAATAGGCCTGTGGCTGAGGAAAGACACACCGCTCCTCACCCACAGGCCTATTTAATTTTCTTATGCGCTGAATTACAAGAGAAATCTTCTCTGACTTTGATCACTCCGCAACGAAATCATTCTTACAGACTGGCCGCACTAGACTTCTCTCGTCAGGAGGCTGGTTTCGATGCCTTTTTAGGCTTGCGCCGGACTGCGGTTTTCCTGGCAGCGCGAGGCTCTTTTACGACGAACTGACTGAGCCGTCGCAACAAAGACTCCGGCGCATCCACCTCAAGTTCCACCATCTCGTTCTCGCCATATTCGCGTGACAAAATCACCGCGCGCGACTCGACGAGCGCCAGGGCTTTGCCCTCCGACTGCGGCACGCGCAAGCGCGCCCGCTCAATCGGATCGAGGTCCAGACGTGCGTCGATGGCAGCCAGCAGGCGGTCCATGTGCAATCCCCGCGCGGCCGAGATGTGAACGTTGTCGGCTGTATCCTTCAGCGTGGCGCGGGTCGCTTCGTCGAACAGGTCAATCTTGTTCAACACGTGAATCTGCGGTTTGTCGAAGGAATCCAACTCGCGCAGCACGCTCTCCACCTGATCCATCTGCTCGCCTGCCGTGGGACTGGTCGCATCGGTTACCTGCAGCAGAATCGCCGCGCGCTGCACCTCTTCCAGCGTGGCTCGAAAGGCGGAGACCAGCGTCGTGGGCAGGTTGCGAATGAAGCCTACTGTGTCCGACAGCAGCACTTCGCGCCGCGAAGGCAAGGTCACAGTGCGCAGGGTTGGATCCAGGGTGGCGAACATGCGCGAGCTCTCCAGCACTCCGGCCCGCGTCAGAGCATTGAAGAGCGTGGACTTTCCCGCGTTGGTGTAGCCCACCAGGGCGATCACCGGGACCGGAATGCTCTCCCGTCGCTGACGCTGCTGCGAGCGCACGCGGCGCACCTCTTCGATCTGTTCCTTGACGTGCTTGACGCGGCGGTGAATCTTTCGGCGATCGGTCTCGAGCTGTGTTTCGCCCGGTCCGCGGGTGCCAATGCCGCCTCCTAGCTGGGACATTTCCGCGCCGCGTCCGGCGAGCCTTGGCAGCATGTACTCAAGCTGCGCCAACTCCACCTGGAGCTGACCTTCGCGGGTTCGTGCGTGGCGGGCAAAAATATCAAGAATGAGTTGCGTGCGATCGACGACGCGGCAATGGAACTCGCGCTCAAGGTTGCGCAACTGTGACGACGACAGTTCGTGATCGAAGATGATCACGTCCGAGCCCGCCATTTTCGCGGCTGCGGCGATCTCTTCCACCTTGCCGCTGCCGATCAGGGTCGCCGCATCGGGACGGTCGCGACGCTGCAATAACTCTCCCACCACCACCCCGCCCGCGCTCGTGGTGAGTTCACGCAGTTCCGCCAGCGACTCTTCTGAATTAAATGGGACGGTGTGATCGTCAGCTTCAAGGCGCATCGACTTCGAGGCGGAACGCGCCTGCTGAGCCTGCGAAGTGATCCGCGCAGGCTTGCGCGCAGAGTCCTCCACGGACTCAGCGCTGCCTTCTCCGCGCGAGTGCGGACGGCTGCGAAACTCGACTCCGACAAGAAATGCACGCTCCGGGCCGCCCGGAACACGGGGCTGCCCGGCCGCTGCAACCGCGAGCTCAAGGGGACCAGGCGAACGACGTTCAGCGATAGCTCACCCCTGCTGCGATGTTGAGGTTACCGGCGTAGCAGGCGTAACCGGCGCTGGTGCGGTCGCAACTCCGGGATGAGCAGGGCGCTCCAGATGCGGCGCGCGCGCCATCACCACGGTAGAGATGGCATGCTTGAAAATTAACTGCTCCTGGTTGTTGGTCTCAAGAACTACCGAGTACTTATCGAACGAGCGAATGCGGCCGGAAAGCTTGACGCCGCTGAGAAGGTAGATCGTGATGACTGACTTGTCTTTCCTTGCTGTGTTGAGGAATGAATCTTGTATGTTCTGTGCCGGCTTGCTTTCCATCGGTCACTCTCTCCTTCAAATAGAACAGCCAGAAAACCAGAAGCACCGCACTCAACCAAATCGGGCACGGGTAAACCCTGTCCGGCGGGGGAAAAACGCGTCATCCAGACAGAACAATACGATACGGCCTACGGCGCGCAATTTCAACATGGATGCGGTTCTGACAAGCAGAGTTCTCCGCAAACTGCTCCGCCATCCCATATTGGAGTCCCTCAGGGCAAAAGAAAGGGGAGCCCGAAGGCTCCCCAAAGTTACTGCAAGTGAAACAACTAACTAAGGTTTAGAAGCTGTACTTCACAACCAGCTGCAGTACGCGCGGATTCGAAGAGAACACCGAGCGCGGGTTGTTGAATTCAGGGCTGGTTGGGATGGTGACCTGTCTAATGGTCGCCGACGAGGTGCCGACCGACAAAACGTCATTCAACGATCCGGGAACGGACTGCGGATGGTTGAAAACGTTGTAGGCGTGGCACTGGAATTCGAACGTCTGGCCTTCGGTGATGGCGAAGCGCTTCACAGCCGATAGGTCGAAGTTCGTGATGTGGGCCATTGCCAGGGTGTTACGAGGTGCATTGGCGAAGGCGCCAGCCTGGGCAGTGATGTACTTTGCCGTGGAGCTGTTTGCGTAATACGCAACCAGGTAGGGTGCCGAAGCAGCCGAACCGCAAGTAGTTCCAATCGGCATTGCAGCGGTGCAGACCGGGCTTGAACCCGTTCCGGTGTTGCCGATGCCCTTGGGGTTGTAGACGACACGGTCACTTGCCGAGTCACCATTTAGATTGGCGTCAACGCCGCTCTGTACCGTCGCGTACTCCGGCGATTCAAAGATGAAGGTAGGACCGAGCTGCCAGTTGCCCAGCAGGTTCTTGGCGTACCAGTTGTTGCTCTTCTTCATGAAGGGCGAGTCGTAGATCAACTCACCCGACACGCGATGGCGACGGTCAAGAGCCGAAGTGGCCCACTCAGCATTGTAGTTCTGGAAGTCCTGCGCGCGACGCGGCGTCAGAGAGGTCGAGTTGACGTCTGCCGTCGAGTTATCGAACGCATGGCTCCAGGTGTAAGCAAACTTATACTGCAGGCCATTGTTGAAGCTGCGGCCCAACTGAACCTGAAGTCCGTTGTACTTGGAACCGCCGTAAGGCATGAAACCGACCAAAGAGGCAGAGTTGAAACCTGCAGCTCCGTAAGCGGTGTTGTAGTGTCCCATTGCCTTCAGTTGCGCCAGGTTAAGGGTGGCAGAGCTGGCATAGGCACCAGCTTCAGTCTGGGTCAGGAAAGTCGGCAGGTTCTGGGTAGCGGTTACCGGCGACGAGATGTTCAGGCGTGACTGCACCGGAAGATCGATACCGCGGGTTCCGACGTAGCGAGCTTCCAAGGTGTAGTTCTTGTCGAAGATGTGCTGGAAGCCGAAGTTCCACGTTTCCGTGTACGGAAGTTTCTGGTTAGGAACAAAGGCGCTGGAGTTCTGACGCGCGTTGGCAGCACTCGTTGGAGGAGCTGGCGTGAGCGACGGCAGACCGCCGTTGGCAAGGAATGCAGTGGAATTCCAGTAGCACTGGGCATTCGGAGCATTGCTCGCATCGCAAGTCTGCTGAAGTTCAGGCGGCAACGAGAGAATTCCAAGGTTGTCATACAGCACGTCGTAGGCAAGAGCGAATCCGCCGCGGATGACCGTATTGGGAAGAGCCTTTGGTGAATAAGCAAAGCCCACGCGCGGACCATAGTTATTCATCTGCTTCTTAGGTGCGCCGAAGGTGATGAGACCCGGCACGTTGGCAATTGCGTTCAGAGGCTGGTCCTTGCTCTGGGACAGAGGAACCGTGGTCATTTCCCAACGCAGACCGGCGTTCAAGGTCAGGTTCGGAGTTACGCGGTATTCATCGTTCGCAAAGAGATAAACAGCCTGCTGGTTGCCATAATAGACGGAATTGCCCATGGAACGCTGTGCCAGTGAATCCGGCACTACGTCCTGCAGGTACAGAGCCAACTGCGACCAGTCGTAATCACCACGCACGCGCTGCGTGAAGGTCTGCGGGCTGATGTATTCGCGATACTCGCCACCGAACTTGAAGGTGTGCTTGCCCTTGACCCAGCTCACGTTATCAGTGACCTGATACGTATTCTGAATGGTCTCCTGCGGTGCGTTCGGATCCGGTCCAATGTTCAGACCCTGTGTGTCGTCGAGGGTAAGATTCGGGAACATCGCAAGTCCCGGGAAGGCTGCAGAACCCGCTGCGGTCACGTTGTAATAACGATTGAAGCCCACGCGGAATTCGTTGTTCATGGTCGGCGAGAAGTTGTGGTACTCGCTAAGGGTGAAGATGTGGTAGCGATAGGGGAGCACAGCCCAGAACGAAGGAATAGAAGCCGAAGTATCGGCTGCATTCGATCTTTCGAAGATGTAGCGTGCGCGGATCTGATCTTTGGAGGAGAGGTTGTAGTCCAGCGAGTTCGTGCTGGTCAGCGTGTTGGTGTAGGAACCACCCTGGAAGATGACGTCGCCGGCGCTGACATAGTTTCCGCCGGGGCAATTTCCCAGTGCGTCATATTGAACGGCGCAGATTGCGGTCGCCGCATCTGGTGTGGCGGCCTTGGCAGCCGGCACATACTTCGAGAACTGGGTGAGGTTGGTTCCGCTGTAAAGACCACTCAGCTGAGTAATACCAGCGGCGGTCGGCACAATGTAGGTCGAGGGCGCGCTTGCGGCCAAACCTACCGGGTTGTACTCAAGGTTCGAGAAGAAGAACAACTTGTTCTTGAAGATCGGTCCGCCAATCTGACCGCCGAAGCGGTTGTTGTCATAGCGGGGAATCGGGTTGCCAGCATTCAGCACGTCGTTCGCGTTGAGCTCGCGGTTCTGGAAATACTCGTAACCTTTTCCGTGGAACTTGTTGGAACCGCCCTTGATGGTCTGGTTGAACTGACCGCCAGAGGAGTGGCCAAATTCTGCCGCAAACTGGTTCTGCAGAACGGTGAACTCTTCGACTGCGTCGTTCGGGATCGAGACCAGGGGTCCGGTAACCGACTTGTCGTTGTTGTCCACGCCTTCAATCGTGAAGTTGTTGTTGCGGGGACGCTGACCGGAGACTGACGGGCCAGAACCTGCGCCCAAGCCGCCCGAGGAAGCAACACCAGCGTCATAGAGTGCGAGGTTCAACACTCCGGAGCCGGTCGATGTAACCGAAAGGTCACTCAGTTCCTTCGCTTCGAAGGTCGACTGGATGTTTGGGGTTTGCGTGTCAATGGTCGAGGCGGAGGCGCTGACTTCAACCACGGTCGCCTCGGAAGCAACATTCACCGTCACATTGGCGGTGGTCGCTTTGTTGATCTCAACTTCGATGTCTTTGATGCCACCCTTCATGCCGGCCGCCATTACGGAAATGGCATAGTGACCGGAAGGCAGGTTCGAAATGTGGTATGCACCCTGCGCGGTGGTGGTGGTCGTCAGCTTCAGGCCAGTGCCGAGGTTTACAACCTCAACATGTGCGGTCGCGACCACTGCGCCGGACTTGTCGACAATCGTTCCGACAAGGTCGCCGCTAACGGCTTGCCCGAATGTCGCTACTGTCAGACACAGCAGCAACAGCGAGAGACCCAATACTTTCAATAGTTTTTGCATTCGCGCTCCCTTTTAACACGTAATCAATCAGTAACACTTCTCACAATCGGCAACACACACAGAGGTAGGTTTCCCAGATGGGCTAACCTAACTTGTCGTTGAATTCCCAGTTAGTACTGCACGTGGTATTCCAAAGAGAGTAGCAGCCCAGAGCTGTCTTGTTCACGACTTGCGGAGAACAGGCAGCTCTCTGAATCGGTTGAAATCCCGTTTTTGGAAGCTCGTGGCCCAAGGTCTACGCAATGTGGGATAAGGTCGCCCTGGGGGATGCAGCCTGAATGTTAACTAAAGAGTAACAATGTGGTTCTTAGGGTTGGCTCACCTTGCACGAGGCATTTCGCTGAGCGGGATGACGATGCCGTCGGATGAGTTCGGGCCTCCGCAGCCTTCTATCCTCCGTCACGCGAGGAATTCTCAGCCGCACCCTCCCGGGTACCTGGAAGGCGCTTATAATGGTGCCCACTATGGAAGAACGCGACTATTACGATGAGCGCCAAGAGACGAAGAAGCATC
>Ga0181531_10002336_pt1 | contig 11866 bp, 11 predicted proteins | sample PEATcosm2014_Bin_38_FD_119743 | JGI IMG/M metagenome (GOLD analysis project Ga0181531, IMG submission 119743) | Peatland microbial communities from MTU Mesocosm Facility, Houghton, MI, USA - PEATcosm2014_Bin11_10_metaG | ecosystem: Environmental > Terrestrial > Soil > Wetlands > Peat | place... | reverse complement strand
CGGTTGGCGTCATCGCGCTCATGCCGTCACCTCCGCCATTGATTTTGAGGCAGCCGGATTGCGAGCTTCCGCCTCCGCCCATTCAACCCGTTCCCACACTTCGCGCGGATCGAAACAGGATTGAATCGCGGCGAGCAGGACCACCAGGGCAAACAGCGCAAACAGCGCCGTTCCCAAAATGACCGTGGCGTAATCGGCGATCTTGGTCAGCGCCACCAGCACGCCGAGCAGCATGACTTCGATCATGCTCCACGTCCGGGTGAATTCGAGGTGGCGCAGAAACATTCCGACCCAGGCGGGCGGGCGCGCGCGCCGGCTGCCGATGGTGATCAGCAGCAGAAAACCAATTTGCAACGCCGGCGAAATGACGGCGGCAAAGAGCACCAGCACGGCGACAATTTGCTGGTGGCTGTTCCAGAGTTGTTGCGCGCCGCCAACCACCGTGGTGAAGGCCGCGTGTCCGACGGCCGTCAGTCCGAGCATGGGAACGGCGTTGGCGATGAGGTAAAGCACGGCTGCCGCCAGCGTCAACGCGAACGTCCGGTTGAGCGAATCCTCGCGGCGACGCCAGAGTTCCTTGTCGCAACGTGGGCAGCGGGCCGAGGCTCCCGGCGCGACTTCGGGAATGCGTTGCAGCAGATCGCAGTGGGGACAGGCGACGAGCGAGGCGTCGGCCAGCGGCCGGTTGCAGCCGATTGACTCAAGTTGCTGGGTGCGGGCATTGCTCATCGAATCCTAAAAAATCTGGGTTCAGTTCAGAACCGGAATTCGATATCGAGGCCGTATGAATAGCCCGTGAAATTGCTGCCCCAGAGATAGGAGCCGCCGAGGCCGATCCATTGAACCTTCCAAAGCTGGTTCAAAAAGTCCAGCGTGAGGCGTCCATGGGCTTCATAGAGATAGTCGGAGTTCAACCCGTCCTTGATATCACCATAAAAATCCGTCCGGCTGATGAAGCCGCCTGTGCGCAATTCGTGGCCCCACAGGTCCTTGCCCAGCGGAACGTCCACGTCAATCTTGTTCATCCAGGTTTCCGAATCGCCGTTGACGCTCACGTTCGGGTTGGAGGTGTTGAAGCTCTCGGTGTGGAAATAAGTCGGGACCGAGTTCAGCGTGAAGATGGTGCGGTGCCAGACATAAATGTATTCGAAATCCAGCGAGGGCCGGACGGTCCAGGTGTCGGCGCTCCAGCCCACCAGGCCGGCGGCGATGGCGGCAGGCTGAAGGGCTTTCGCATAGGGGTTGTTATTGTAATAGAAAGTGTTTTCCGTATGTCCATACATGCCCATGATTGTCGGGGCGATGCTGAAGCTGTTGTTGAACCAGAAAGCCGCGCCGCCGCCAAACTGGATGGAGAAATCGTGAATCTTGTTTTCCGTGCCAACCAGGTTCGTGTGCGCGGGGTTATTGAAGGTGTTATGGGCCGTGAGATAGCCCATGCTGCCCTGCAGCTGGGGCTGCCAGCCGATGGGCAAAGTCCCCAGTTGTTTCGGGTCGCCGACGACGCCCGAGCCGCCAAACTTTTGCAGGTCCAGCGTCTTCCCGTTGTTGCCGGCGTCGCCGTTAAACGAGGCGCCGCTCACCCCGAAATCTCCGCCCAGAATTGTCGCCGTTTCAATCCGGTCGCCCATCTGGTTTTTCAAATCGTTGATCTCGGCTGATGTCAATTGCGCCCGGGCGGCCGCGAGTGGCAGCCACAGCGCCAGGAGTCCAACCGCGAAACTGGCGGGGCGGCCCGTTTGGGGGAAGCGTGGGGATTTTTTCATAATGATCTGGGTTTTGCATTCATGCGATTGCATAGTCCGGCCTGGTTCGTTTGCATCCATCGCCGGCTAGTTTGTTTGCCAAATTGCAATAAGTCAATCCTGTCGGCACCAACTTGCCGGGCTTCAGGTCAAACTGGCTGTGCGCGCCGGCACGGAGAAATTGCCGGGCGCGGATAATTAACCGATTGCCCCGGCGCGAAGACCTGGCGGTTTTTAACTGGCGGACCGTCTGAAATAACAATTGACCGCATCCGGCCTGCGCGGTAGAGGTAGGGCGGAGATTTGATAAATGGCGGACGCCGGGAAGCGGCCTGGATTTCTATGAGTTCCAGTGAAGAATTTTTCAAGGAGATGCGCCAGGAGCAGCGCGAGCGCGCGATGCGGTGGGAGGAAAAATCCCTGCACGCGGAGGAAAAGGCCCGCTTCGACAAGGAATTTGAAAAAGTCAACCGCCGGGAACTGGCGTCGTGGCCGGATGAAAAGCTGGCGGCCTGGCAGGCCAAATTTCCATCCGAAAGCCCGCAGTTTATCCTGGCGCAGTTTGAGTGGAGCCGCCGGCTGACCGCCGACCAGGTCAAGGCGGCGCGGTGGGCGGCATGGATTGGCCTGGCCGGGGTCATTGTGGGCGCTTTGCTCTCGCGAATTTTGGAGAAATTATAAGCGGGTTTTGCAACCTGCGCGATGGAGTCCATTTAGACAACCCGTCTGACCAGTGAGTTGAATCAAGTTTGGGCTGGCTGATCTTCTTTGAACTGGACATTTTTCCCCGCGCGGATACAAGTGAACGCACGTCGGTGCGGGGTGTCTTCGGTGAAGCTCCCGTGGCCATCAAGTTGCAGGTAGTTTCCAAAATAGGAGGCGTTTATGATCACATTAACCGAGGTGGGCGCGTTTGCGGATTTGGATGCGAACGGAAATCTTCAGGTGCGGTTTGGCGTTTATCTGCCGGGCATCACCTACCTCAAAGGTTATCAGGTGGTGGTGCGCGTCATTCATCAGGCGGATCGTTTTGATCCGGACATTCCGACGCAGAATTTCAACCTCAACTGGCAGAACGGCAGCCCGCTCGATTTGTGGACGGTCACCGTGCCGCTCACCGCCGTCGCCAATACGAATTTCGGCCAGCCGGGCGTTTATCTCTACCGCTATCAACTGTTGCGCGGCGGCCAGGTCGTCACGACCTGGTTCACCGATCCATTCGCCCTGACGACGGACATCGGCGAGCTGGCATCGTTCGCCACGCCCGGCTACTGGCCCGCGTTCAGTTGGGGGGATGCCGCCTACAAAACGCCTGAACTCGACGACCTCGTGGTGTATGAACTCCAGGTGGAGGAGTTCAACGACACTTTCGATGGCGTCGTCGCGCAGATTCCCTACCTCCAAAGTCTCGGCGTGAACGTGCTGGAACTGATGCCCGTCACCAGCGTGCAACTGGATTTTGACTGGGGCTACGGCCCGCTGCACTACTTCGCGCCCAACCAGCGTCTCGGCGGCGCGCTGGCGTTGAAAAATCTGGTCAACGAATGCCACAAGGCCGGGATCGCGGTCATTCTGGATGTGGTTTATCAGCATGTGGCCACGGCTTTCCCTTATGCGCAGGTGTATAACGACGCCGGCGAACCCAGCCCCATGATCGGCGGCAACGGCCCATTCGGCCCGCAGGCGGATTTTTCGCAGACCTTTACGCAGGATTATTTTCATGCCGCCAACCAGCGCTGGCTCACTGAATTTCACGTGGACGGTTTCCGCTACGACGAAGTTTCCGATTACTACGACGGCCCGACCGGCCACGCCTACGCGCTGCTGGCCTACCGCACCTATCAGGATTCCCTGCCGATTGCGCAGTTTCAGGGAACCGGCGGTTACAGCCGCATCATTCAATGCGCCGAGGCGTTGAGCAACGGTCGCGACATCCTGGCCAATACTTACACCAATGCAGTCTGGCAGGACGGCCTGCTCAATAAGTCTGAGAACATGGCGCAATATAATTTTGCCGACGATGATTTCGCGCATTTGCTCGATCCCAATTACAGCGGCTATCCCGCGAGCAAAACCGTCAACGACGTTGCGGGCAATCCCGTGGCCATGCCGGTCGCGCCATTTCAATACCTCGAATCCCACGACCACAGCCAGTTGATCAGCTTCTTCGGCACGACGCAGGATGACCCCGCGGATGTTCCCTTCGGCGACCGCAATTTGTTTTACAAACTGCAACCGTTCGCCATCGCGCTTTACACCTGTCAAGGCATCCCGATGTTGTGGCAGGGACAGGAATTTGCGGACAACTGGACGCTCCCGCCGAGCGGCCGGCGGCGCATCTCTTTTTTGCGGAACACGCATTGGGAATATTTTTACGATTCATCCGGCGTGGCGCTCATCCGGCTGTATCGCATCCTGGGAAATTTGCGGCGGACCTGCCGCTCTCTGCGCAGCCGGGAATCCTATTACTATTACCAGCAATCCCAGCCCGGCAACCAGGCGCTGGCCTATTATCGCCGCGCCGCCGCCACCGCCACGCAACCGGAGGAGATCACCGTGGTCTTCCTCAACTTCTCCGACCAGCCGCAGACCCTTGGCATACCCTTTCTCCGCGCCGGTGTTTACCGCGAAATGATTGATGACGCGGCCCGCCAGCAGGCCGGCCAGCCGTCCTGGGACTTGACCGTTGCCAGCGACGGCCAGGTGATCAATGTGCCGGTGTCGTCAAATTACGGCTGCGTCTTTGTGCTGCAATCAGCGTGAAACTCGAAGTTGGATCAAATCGTCTTTCTTGGCATGTGATACGCGGCTCGTTACCGGACCGAGAAATGGCTTGACGAAATTGGCAGATTTGTGTAGACTGAAGGGTGCGAGAGGATATTCCGGATGAAGCACAGCAAAATGTTGCAGGTCGGGAAGCCCGCTGGCGTGCCAGTTCAGCGCCAGTCCGGCCCGCCCCGCCGCATCCTCGTGGTGGAGGACGAACCGGACATCCGCCTTCTCAGTGCTGAAGTGCTGAAGAACGCCGGCTATGAGGTGGACACCGCCGAGGACGGCAAAGCAGGCTGGGAGGCGCTTCATGCCGTCCGCCACGCCCCCGAAAACTACGCTCTCCTGATTACCGACCACGACATGCCGGGGTTGTCTGGCCTGGATCTGGTCAAGAAATTGCGCGCCGCCCACATGGCTCTGCCGGTCATTGTGGCCACCGGAACCTTGCCAACGGAGGATTTAATGAACCGATATCCCTGGCTCGAGCCTGTGGCTACGCTCGACAAGCCTTATTCCATCGAGCAGTTGCTGGAAACGGTGGAAGCTCTTCTGCGCTCGACCGACGGTGCCCGATTGGAAAGCTCGCCACCGCCAAACTCGCCATAAGCTGGTGGCTTGCAGTCATGATGATGGCCACCCCCAACCCGTCGCCCAGTTGAGACGTCTTCAGACTGGACATTTTTAAGCCAGCGGAAAAACTGCCCGGCGATGCGCGATCTTAAGCCGAAGAAAAGAGTGTTCAATGCCTGCTGGGTCTTGATCGGAATGGCCCTCGTGTTGGTCGTGCCGTTTTTTCTTACGCTCCGGACGGTCGCTCAACCGCGGCCGTTGGTGGACAATTTCCAGGATCATCTCACTCATCATGGCTACACCTGGAGTCTCTCGCTGTTTATCGTGCCGGTTGTGGTGCTCGCCGGCTGGCTGGCCGGCCGGTGGGAAAACCGGATTCAAAACCGGGCGTTTTGGATCACCACCGCAATCGTTTCGACCGGCGGCATATTGCTGGATGTTTTTTTCGGCCTGACCTTTTTCACCTTCCCGAACCGGGACGCGGTTCTTGGAATAGACTTCTATGGATACTCCTTCGCGTCTGGCTGGCAAAAAATAATCCCAATCGAGGAGGTCGGTTTTTATATTTTTGGCACCCTGGCCGTCCTGCTGGTTTACATCTGGGGCGACGAGTTTTGGTTCGCCGCCTACAATGTGGATGACGCGCCGCGCCGGAACACCCGGTTTCGCGACGTCATTTCGTTTCATCCGGCCTCGGCCATTTTTGCAGTCCTTGTTTTCCTGCTCGGTTTGCTTTACAAAAAATTTGGCCCGCATGATTACCATGACGGTTTTCCGGGCTACTTCCTGTTTCTGACGCTGGTGGCGCTCACGCCCAGCGTCCTGTTCTTTCCCGTCGCGAGTCCCTTTATCAATTGGCGCGCGTTCAGTCTTGGCTTCCTGTTCATGCTGCTCGTCAGCTTGTTTTGGGAAGCCACCATCGCGGTGCCCTACCAATGGTGGGGGTTCCAGCCGAAGCAGATGCTGGGACTGCTGATCAATGGATTCTGCGGACTGCCGGTGGAAGAACCGCTCTTATGGATGGGCATCACCTGGGCCACGGTCATCATCTACGAGACAATTTCCACCCTCCTCTTCATGGACTGGTCGCGGCCTAAAAGCAACGGCGCTTGAATGCCTGATTGCGACGTTGGGCGCACGCTCGACCTGGCTGGCCGCGACCGCAGAATTACATTCCGGCCCCGGCGGAGGCCGGGTTGCTGGCGAAGTCGCGTTCCTCGCAGTTCGCCCGCTGGCGCGGTTTGATCCACCTGTTCCGACGCATCGCCGCGCAATGACCCTACCGCTTGTCCGACGGGTCAGCGGATTTACGCCCGGCGCGGTTCAATTTGTTTGCGAGGACACGATAGGCCAGCCCCGCGAGCACTGAACCGATCAACAACGCCAGAATCAAAACCAGTCCCAGCCGGAACGCGTGGTCCACCACGCGGTTCGCGTCGTCGGCGGTCTGCTGGCGGAGCTGGGCGAGCTGGGGCGCGCTCTGGTTGATCGTGGTGAGCAGCGCGTTGAGGTTGTTGGCCGCCGCGCCGATTTGCGAAGCGGCCGTGCCGTAATCGAGCACGTTGAACGGGCGGCTGTTCGTGGTGGCGGACGCCGGGCGCGCGTTCGTCGGGGAAACGTATTGGACAAATTCCGTCAGCGACTGGACGGCGTGGTTGATGGCCGTGGCCGCGTCGCCGCCCGCGTTGAGCGTTTCGCGCACGTCCGTATTCTGGGACCTCAAGCCATCCAGCAGTTGCTGGATGCCGGCCTGGCGCTGGTCATTGATGACCTGCGGCAATTGTTCCGAAGTTTTTGCAAAAATATCGGCGGAAGCGGCGAGTTGCTGCGCGTTGGACAGCACCTGGCGCGACTCGGGCTGGGCGGCGAGCTGATAGGCCAGCAATTCCGTCTGCCAGGCCAGCAACTGTGGCATGCGCTGGCTGTAATACATCGCGCGCTCTCCCAGTTCGCGGGTTTCCTGGATGGCGGCGGCGGTGGGATCCAGTCCGGCAAGCGGGTCGAGAAAGAGCAGGCTGAAAATGCTCGTGGGCGCGGTCGTTGCCGGTGTCGGCGACTTGCCGAGCGCAGTCACGAACTCGCGAAAACGAATCGGCCCGATGTAGCGCTGGCGGGGATTTTTCTCGCGCCACGCCTGGATCAAATCCCGCAGTTCCTGTTGTTGCGCCGGTTTGAGCACGCCGCCGGCCAGCGCCCAGGCGTTGGTTTCCAGATTGCGCTGCGTATCCAGCAGCGGCTGGATGGCGTCGCCATAAGTCTCGACCCCGTATTCCTCCACCACCATCCGGGCCATGGTGACCAGCACCAGCATGTCCAGCGCGTTGAGCGCCGGATTCTGCCCGGTGGCGTCGGTGTAAGCCGACGTGGCCTGCCCCAGTTTCCACCGCAGCGCGGCGAGGCGGATCTCCGGGTTGGTGGCGTTCGCGGTGAGATCATCGCTGGCCTGGGCGACAGTGGCGACATAGGTGTCGGCAAAACGCATGACCTGCATCTGCAACACGGTGAGCGTGACCGATTCCGGCGCGTTCGTTCCCATTTTTAATGACCCGACCTCCGCCTTGGCCGGGGAGGAGTGGAAAAGGCGCAGCGAGCAGCCGGTCAGCGCCAGCGCGAGGCAGGCGAGACCGGCCACGCCGAAAAGCCGGCAACCGGCCAGATTCTTTTTCTGCGTTACGTTCACCGGGATTTGGGTTCGAGCAAAATATTGCCGGCGTTGACCAGCGGCGCGCCTTCCGGCGAACTTTCCGTGGAGCCGGCGGCGGTGAAATTTGTCTGGAAGCTCTGATAACCGCCGCGCTCAAAAGAGACGGTCACCGAACTCCAGCCCCGGCTGCGAAACAGATGGAGCACGGTCAGATCGCGCACGGCATTCAACACAAACCGGCCGTCCGCATCCGTCCGCACGCCCGCGGGTTGCATCAAAAGCTGTCCGCCCTTGGGCTGGGTGTCCGGACCGAGATACGGTTGCGGCACCACGCGCCGGACCGTGGTGCTGGCGAGCGCCTGCTGCGTATCGGCGGCCAGAACCTGTCCCGTGACCTGCGGGGAGGTGTAATAGGAAAACCCGTTTGACCGGCAACCGGCCAGGGAAACTGCGAACAGCAGCAGCGCAAGCTGCCGGTTCACAGTTCCCCGGCCATTCGTTTGAGGCACCGGTTTCCGGTGGTTCATGTTCGGGGGTCGCGCCGGTCGCGACCGGCGGCCGGATCACATTTCGGATTTATCACCCGAATTGACGCGCAACTGCTCCAGTTTGAAGGCCAGCCGCGTTGACCAGTAATCCAGGCACAATTTCACGTCGCCGTAGGTGCCGTCAAACTTGGTGCGCAGGGCCTTGGTGCCCGCCCGGCGATCCACCGCCTCCGCGAGAATCAGGCCGCTTTGTCCATCCAGCAACTGGCCTTCACACTGGCACTCACCCACGCCGAGGCCCGTGCCGAAGACGACCCGTTTGACCAGGCTCAAGCCGATGCCCATGGGAACCACGCTGGAGACCAGGTTTGAAACCGGCCGGGATTTCTTGGCTTCGGTAAGCGCGCAATGAACCACCAGCACTCCGGGGCCGGCGTGATCCACAATCGTATAATCCTTCGAGAGGCTGTTGCTCAACGCGGTGTAGAAGAAATTCACCAGCAACTGCTGGTCGTCCGTGGACAGCTTGCCCAGCGGTGTGTTCGGGTCATCCGATTTCCAGAGCTCGATGGGTTCGATGTAGACCTTGGTATAGGAAGGCCAGTCCGCCGCCGGATTGAAATAGACCAGCTTGGCCTGGTCGCCCGTGCCCACCTGCAGCAGGGAATAATCGCCGAGGAAGCCCGATTCTTCGGGAGTTCCCCGCACTTGATGCGTGGTGCTGCAGCTGGTTGCACCCAGCAGCAGGCCACCGATGACGAACCCGGCCAGGGGTTTGAAAAGGCGGAAACCGCCTTGCTTGTTTACTGCCATTGTCGTTTTCATTTGTTTTTCCTTTTGGTTGTTGGTTTGTATTGCTTTTTCAATTTTGATATTTCACTCAGCCGCCGCGACTGCGGGCAACCGGCAACCTATCAAAGTCATCCGCAAAAGCCATCATTAAAAAATCCAGCACTGACTGCCGTCCCGCTGGCGAAGCTGCGGGCCGGGCCGGCCGGGACGTTGCAAATCGGGGAGCGAAAAATTCCAAAACTTTGACCAGTTCCTTCGCGGATTCTCGCTGTCCGAAAAGTTCCAAGACTAAAATCTCACGCCCAGGCCGACGGTCAGGTAGGTGTCACTTTTTTGCGGCACGATGCCGTCGGATTTGACCTGCGGACTCTGGAGATAATCCCAGACCAGCGACACGTCCAGGTCAAGATGCCGTTTGATTTCAAATTCCAGCGTCGTCACGGCGTGATGGGTATATTGCCCGGCTTCCTTTTTGGTGAAGATGCTCTGCCACGACTCGATGAAGGTCAGGCGCGAGGTGATGTCCGCCTTGAAATTGGTATTCAACACGACCGCCGGCGTCGTCGTGGTGTCTTCCTGGCCCGGCTCGACCGTGGAAAATTCTGTGTATTGATAGCCGGGGCCGGCCGACACCGTCCATTCCAGTCCGGTGCGGTCAAAAATGTAGTAGCCCGCGCTCGCGTTTCCAGTGAGACGATACGCGATGTTGGCCGGCGGATCCTGATAGTATTCCAGCCCGATGGCGCGCACGAACCAATCCTGGTTGACCCGGATGTCGTAGGAAAGGTTGACGCGGTCGTTGTTCGCGTTTTGCACTCCGTTCGCCTCGCTGTAATTGCCGAGATAATCAAGCTGCAACGTGGTGTTGGGAGTCCGGCGCGCCAGTTCGGCCTGGGTGGATACTGTCGTCTGTTGGTTGTTGCCGGACTGGAGGCTCAAGCCCAGGTTGAAATCGCCCGACCAGTCGCCGATGCCCGTCCGTCCGCCACTGGGCGTGATGCCGATGAGCAGGTCGCGATTCAAGGCCAGGGGTTCATCCCCGTTGACCATCACCAGCTCGTTGCTGATGACGACTTTTCCATAAGCTGGCTGCCGGCCTTCAAATTGCGTGAACACCCGGTGCGCCGTGTAAACCTGGCTGACATCCTTGAGCTTCAACGTCTGCTGGTCCATTTCATCACTGTCAAATTCGACCTCCTTGTTCTGGACATACTTGAGATTGCCACGCAACCATTCGCCTGACTTGAGCCGGACCCAGTCGGAGCCGTCGGTGCCGACGCCCGGCGGCTTCCACGAAATTGTGTTGGTTGAGGGTTGAGGATTGAGCGTTGGGGACGAGTTGGTGACGACCACGGAAGCCATCGGCGCATTGGTCGCCGCCGGCGGCGTTGCGCGCCTGAGTTCCTCGACTTTTGACAGGGGAAAAGTCAGCCGTCCAGCGAATTCCGACTCGAACACCACGTTGCTGGTCGTCTCCTCAATCACCGTGCCGACGAACCGCTCGCCGTTCGTGCCGACCAGCAGGTCGCCGCGCGCCAGCAGCGTCATCGCCCCAAACGCCAGCGCACACGAAAACAATTTCGCGGTTTTGTTCATAAACTAAATCAAATCCCACGATTCATCCGGGAAGACGACGCGGTCGTGCAGCATCTGGAGATTGTCGCCGAAATAAGGCCGGTTCACGCGGGAAGGTTTTACTCCGTTCGGACGGCGGCGGCAAGGAAACACGGAATTTTTGCGTTCCCTTGCGCGCGTTTCATTCAGGTCCGTTCATTGCACCCGATGGTGATCGGGGGCAGCTTCCCGTTGCCACCGGTTTCGGCCAGGGTTGACAAAAACACGATGGCCGGTTTGATGACGGAATACCCATCCGTGCCCGGCGCGTTTCAGGCGCCGGGGTGAATCACAGGTTGGTCGGCGGCGTCACGCTCGTGCGCCATTCGATCAGGCGCTGATCCAGGCGGGCGGCCCACCAGTCGAACGATTTGATCACGTCGCCCCAGGTGCCGGTGAACTTGCTGCGGATGGCCTCGGTTCCCGACCGGCTGTCCACGGCGGCGGCCAGGCGCTGGTTGGTCGCTCCATCGAGCAACTCGGCCTCGATGGTTATGGATCCCACGCCAATGGCCGTGCCCGTTATCTCCTGCTTTGCCAGACCAATGACCTTGAGCGGGACATAGATGGAGGATACCGCGCCGATGACCGGTTTGGATTTTCCCGCGTCGGTGATGGCCGCATGAATAATCAGGACATCCGGCCCGCCATGGTCAACCACCGTGAAGTTCGTGGACAAACTGTTGTAAAGCGCCGTATGGAAGAGATCAATCAGCGTCTGCTGGTTTTCGGGGGAGATCTGGCTCATCGGCGAGCCCGGGTCCTCGGATCTCCAGAGTTCAACCGGCTGGATCCAGACTTTTGTGTATTTGGCCCAGTCCACATTCGGCCGCTCGAAATACAGTCGGGCATGGCCGGCCAGGCCCGCCTGCATCTGGGAATAGTCGCCGAGGAATCCCGATTCTTCCGGCGTTCCCCGGGTCTGCTGGCGCGTCGTGCTGCAGCCGGTCAGGCCGAGCAGCAGCCCGCCGATCACCACCCCGGCCAGGGGTTTGAAAAAGTGGAGTCCGCCTGGTCCGTTCGCTGTCATGGTTGCGTTCATTTTATTTTCCTTTGGTTTGATTTGCATTTTTCAATTTTAAAATTGTCCTGCCCGGTGCCGCGTCCGGAATCATGGCCATCTTCCAACGGCAGTCTACGAGGTGTTCACCCCATAGACAAGATGCCAGTCTCGTGACGCGGGACGCCAGTCTCGGAGGGCGGATGTGAATCCATCCGGGGCGGCTGACAGGCGACCACGG
>Ga0181531_10002335_pt1 | contig 11869 bp, 6 predicted proteins | sample PEATcosm2014_Bin_38_FD_119743 | JGI IMG/M metagenome (GOLD analysis project Ga0181531, IMG submission 119743) | Peatland microbial communities from MTU Mesocosm Facility, Houghton, MI, USA - PEATcosm2014_Bin11_10_metaG | ecosystem: Environmental > Terrestrial > Soil > Wetlands > Peat | place... | reverse complement strand
TCTTCAAGTTGAAGATAATGGAACGCCGCCCCTGTCCGCCTATCGCCGGGCAATCATCCACGTTTCTCCTTGAATATGTTGCGTCCACTCCCTGCGCTGCTTTTACTGGTTCTCACCGGCATGGGCGTCGCGCGCGCGGAGCCGGCGCCGGACATTTCCATTGTCACGGGCTCCGCGCCCAGCCTCCCGGTACAGCACGGGATCGACGAAATCATCGCCGCACTTAGGGAAAGGAAAGTGCCCTTCGAAATGGCGGATTCTCCGGGCCATGCCCGAGGCAATACACTGCTGATCGCAGGACTGGCCGGTGACCGGACGCTGTTCGGCGGTCCGCTTGAAGCGGTCCGGCGGTCAGTCCCGCAGAATGCCGAGGCGCTGGCCGTCCAAAAGCGGCAATACCATGGCAGGACGGCATGGGCCATCGCGGGTTTTGATAATTGCGGGCTGATGTATGCGGAACTCGATCTCGCGGAGCGAATTCGCCTGGCACCGCCAGCGGAGCCGCCATTGGCCGAGGCACGGGAAACCATTGAGAAACCGAATGTCGCCACGCGGGGAATCACACTCTTCGCGATGAACCGTGCTTATTGGGAGAGCCGCTTCTATGATGAAACTTACTGGCGGCGGTATTTCGACCTGCTAGCGCAGGACCGCTTCAATTCCGTAACCGTGGTGCTAGGGTATGAGAATGGAGGATTTCTTGCGCCATGTTACCCCTATTTCTTTGATGTGCCGGGGTATCCCGGGATCAGGATGATCGGCATCACCGCGGAGCAGCAAGCGAGAAACGTGGAGGCACTCGATCAAATGATCGCGATTGCGCACGCGCGCGGGATTAAGGTCTCCATCGGAATTTGGGATCACATTTATCGTGGCAACGTGCAGAACGGCGGCTCGCCCGGCGGCAATGCGGGATTGGCCAAACCGACAGCGAACCTGGTCTGGGGCGTGACCGCGGAAAATCTGATTCCATATACCCAGGCCGCGCTCACGGAATTCATGCGGCGTTTTCCGGGGCTCGACGGAATCGAGTTCCGCATGCACAACGAATCGGGACTCAAACCGGGCGAACAGGGACCTTTCTGGAAAGCGATATTCCAGACCATCATGGAAACCAATCCAAAGTTGCCGCTCGATCTCCGGGCCAAGGGGCTCACGCCCGAGGAAATCCAGAGCGCCATCGATTCCGGAGTAAATTTCCGCCTTAGCACGAAATATTGGATGGAACAGATGGGCCTGCCCTTCCATCCGACACACATCAATCCCCGGGATCAGGACAGCGCCCGGCATAGTTATGCCAACCTTTTGACCTTTCCGCAAAGGTATCGCATGGACTGGCAACTCTGGAACGGGGGCACCGCGCGCATTCTCTTGTGGGGGGACCCGGATTATGTGCGCAGATTTGTGCAAAGCACCCATCTCTATGCCGGAGACAGCTTCCAGGTGGACGAGCCGCTGGCCACAAAAATGGAAGGCCAGTTGCACGATGCGAAACCGTTCGATCTGCTCAAGCCCCCGGCGCGATACTACGACTATGAATTCGAGCGTTACTGGCATTTTTTCGAACTCTTTGGCCGGATAGGATATAACCTGGATGCGCCTTCGGACCTATGGGATTTGGAATTCAAGGAACGCTTCGGTCCGGATGCCGGCCCTGTGTTGGAGAATGCCCTGCATCAGGCGAGTTGGATTTTGCCGCGCATTATTGCTTCAAGTTATCCTTATGGCGGATTTCCCATGACGGCGGGCTGGCCGGAGAAACAGCATCTTGGCGACCTCGCTTCCTTTGCCAAGATGACGCCTTCGGACGTGCAACTCTTTGAGAGCTTTGACGAGGAAGCCCAACTACTGGTTACCCAAGGTGAGACGGCGAAGATTCGGCCGCAAGCCACGAGTATCTGGTTTTCGCAAACAGCCAATGCCGTCGATAAGCAAATCGACATTGCAGAGAAGAAAATCGGCGACAGCCGCGACAAGGAATTTGACTCGACAATTATTGACCTGAAAATCCTGTCCAACCTTGCGCGCTATCATTCGCAACGAATCCCGGCTGCAGTTTCCTATCGATTGTTCGTGCGCACCGGAGACCCCGTTGCGCTGGACGATGCGATTACCTATGAGAGTAAGGCCGTGCAGGCGTGGCGGCAAATCGTCGACGCGGCTGGCGATACTTATGCGCCCGACCTTATGATGGGCGCGCGGAGCCGGAACCTGTGTGGAAATTGGAAGGACGAACTGGAATCTCTGGAGAGCGACCTCAATAAACTGAATGGACAGCGGAAAGCGCAGACGACCGGCAGCAATGCCGCCCCGTGTCCCCGTTACGAGGCGCTGACGAGCAATCCGCGTGGTCCGGCCATCTCTCATCAGGCGCTCTCAACGGCTCCCGTGAAAAAGCCTCTGATCATCCGGGCGCACGTGGATGCGCCTTCGGGGGTCAAATGGGTTCAGGTGCTTTACCGCGCTGTCGATCAGACGAAGGATTACCAGGTACTCGACATGAAGGAGGTGGACGGCAACGGCACTTACGAAGCCGTAATTCCCGCCGATGCCGTTGATCCCCGGTTTGATTTCATGTATCTCATTCAGGCAATGGATAATGACCATAATGGAACGATTTACCCGGACTTTAACAAACAGCCGCCCTATTTCATTGTCCATCTCGATAGAGGCACTTCCCCTTACCAATAAACCCTCAATACCTAATGAAATTCGAAACCTACTCGGCATGTTGTCCACGGCGCGTCGCCCTCACGGCCTTGACGATGATTACGATCCTTTCTCCGGGCGTTCTCGCTCAAACAAGTCCCTCCCCATCCGCCGCCCCTTCACCAATTGCGTCCGTCACGGATCGCACCCTCAGACCCATTCCCGCTGAGTCGAAGCCCTTGATCGACGCCGCGGTCGGGCTGTTGCCGCCGAATCCGTCCGGCCCCGTCCAGCCCACCTGGGAATCCATCCGCGCGAATTACAAGGATCCCGATTGGTTTCGCGACGGCAAGTTTGGCATCATGATGCATTGGGGGATCTATTCGGTCCCGGCGCACGGCAGCGAGTGGTATGAGCGTTACATGTATGACGCGAAGAACGTCGGGTTCGTCCGCTGGCACACGGAGCATTACGGTCCCCCGGACAAATTCGGCTACAAGGATTTCTTCCCGATGTTCACCGCCGCAAAGTGGAATCCGGATGCGTGGGCCGCGTTATTCAAGGAAGCTGGCGCGAAATATGTGATCTGCAGCGGCGAACATCATGACGGCTTCTCGAACTGGGCCAGTGACATCAATAAATTCAACGCGAAGAATTACGGACCCAAACGTGATCTCGTCGGCGACCTCATCGCGGCTGTGCGAAAGGTCGGATTGAAGGCCGGCGTCGCAAATCATAGCAACAATCATTTCAACTGGGTCACCCCGATGCCCGGCACCGATCAATACGATCCACAATGGGCCGCGTTCTACAGTGTTGCCGACCGAAGCGACACCGCCCACATCAAATTTTTCGAAACCTGGGTCACCAAGAACATGGAACTAATCGATAAGTATCAACCCGATATGCTCTGGTTTGACATGAATGGTGGAGATCGCAGTTGGGATCCGCTCAAGGTTAGGCTCGCGGCCTATTACTACAATCGCGCCGCCACATGGGGAAAGCAGGTCGCCATCAGCGCGAAAGGCCAATCATTCCTCGCGGGTATGGTCATGGACTACGAGCGCCAGGGACGCGCGCCGAAACAGCTTACCGATTTTATCTGGCAGCCGGATGACCCTATCACTGACAAGTTCGGGTATGTCGAAGTCACCGACAGCAACGGGCGCCAGGTGGGTCTGCCGGTCAAATCTCCGGCCGGTCTGGTCCATAACCTGGTTGTCAATGTAAGTCGAAATGGCAACCTCTTGCTGAATATTTCACCCCGGGCTGACGGCACCATCCCGGACAGTCAGCAGCAGGTCCTTTTGGCGATCGGCAAATGGCTGGGCATTAATGGCGACGCGATTTACGGAACCCGCCCGTGGAAAATATCCGAGGAAGGCAATGTTCATTTCACCACCAAGGGACAGACACTTTACGCCATCTGTCTGGACTGGCCAACGGGGAATCTGGTGATTCCCGCGCTCGGCCAGGGGAAAGGTCTCGAAGGCAATATTACGAAGGTCGAATTGCTGGGACACGACGGGGCGCTCGATTATACCCAAGACGCAAATGGCTTGAACGTGAAATTCCCCGCCGGGAAACCATGTGACTATTGCTATGCACTGAGAATTACCGGTCTCAAGCTCCCGCCGCCCGCCGCCTCCGTCCCATCTCACCCCGTCCCTTTAACCTCCGGCGCATTGGACGTTATTCCCCAATGACTCTGCCGCCTCGAAGGAACCTCGGTATGCATCATTCCACTTGAAAATACGCAAAACGAAAGTATTTATGCGCTCATTGTTCGTGTGCGTTTTCCTGCTGGCGCCCATTGTGTCGCGTGCTCAGGAGTTCGGTTTGTATTATTCATCCGAAATCCCCCAACTGGGATTCGCAGTGTCCGAAATTCGCGCGGCCCTGCAAGCCCAAGGCAAAAAGTGCATCATATCGGACGTGACGCGTCTTTCTCGATCAACAGAGCGCGTCCGGATTGTGTTATTGCCTTCGACCTCCGCCGCCCAACTGTTCACCTTGCCCGCTTCAGACTCCCTGAAAGAACCGGAGTCCTATCTTATCGCCACGAAAGGCGAGCGGGGGGGGACTACTTACTTTGTAGTCGGCTGCGATCCCGTGGGCGCGATGTATGGCGGACTCGACATCGCCGATGCGATCAGGTTTGGAACACTCGATCAACTAAAGGATGGCCTGCATCGCCCTTTCATAGCGCGGCGCGGGATCAAATTTAATATTCCACTGGATGCGCGCACGCCCAGTTACTCGGACGCCGGCGACTCCGCGCAACAAAACATTCCCGAAATGTGGAGCATGGCTTTCTGGCATGAGTTTCTCGACGAGATGGCGCGGGATCGTCTCGACGTACTGTCATTGTGGAATCTTCATCCGTTTCCATCGCTGATCAAGGTCTCAACATATCCCGATGTCGCGCTCAATGACGTGATGCGGTCGACTGATCCTTTCGATACATCCTTTAATCTTACGGGCAAGGACATGGTGCGCCCCTCGATGCTCTCTCATCTCGAGACCGTGAAAACCCTCTCGATCGACCAAAAGATCGCTTTCTGGCGCAACGTTATGCAATACGCGCATGATCGGGGCATCGATGTATATTTGTTCACCTGGAACATCTTCGTCTTTGGCGCCGACGGGAAATACGGCATTACGTCGGCGCAGGATAATCCTGTTACCATTGATTACTTTCGGCGAAGCGTCGCACAAACGCTGGTCACCTATCCCCTGCTCAAAGGAATCGGCGTCACTGCCGGCGAGAATATGCAGAGGTTGAGTGGCGATTTCACCAATGAGAAATGGCTTTGGAAAACTTACGGCCAGGGAATTCTCGACGCGAAGGCGATGGAACCGAGACGAGCGATTTCATTGATCCACCGGCTCAACCAGGCGGATGTCCGGAATGTTGTGCAACAGTGGCTGGGGTATCCCGATAACTTCGCCCTTAGCACCAAGTATTCGGCCGCCCATATGTATTCCTCGACGACTCCCCCTTTCGCCTGGCCGGTTCTGAACGCCATGCCGCCAGTGTTGCGCGCGTGGCTGGAGGTTCGCAATGATGACATTTACGATTTTCGCTGGGGCGATCCCGATTTTGCCCGGGAGTACATTTCAAGAATGCCGGGACCGGACAAGCTCGCTGGCTTTCTCATGGGCTCGGACGGCTACATCTGGGGTCGAGAATGCACCAGCACCGAACCTGACTCGCCGCGCCAGCTCTTCATCAAGAAACACCAGTACAGTTGCATGATTTGGGGGCATCTCGCGTACGATCCGACGCTCCCCGATTCGTTTTATCAAGAGTACCTGGCCACGCGGTTTCCAGAAGCGGATCCGTCGAAGCTATTCACGGCGTACTGCTCCGCTTCGCGAGTGATTCCACAGATTAACCGCTTTTTCTGGTGCGGCGGCGGCAATGACCTCGGCTGGTTTCCCGAGGCCTGTGTGCGCCACCCGGGCGGAAGCAAGGGTTTCTACACCGTTGCGGATTTTATGAAGGGCAAGACGATGCCCGGCTCGGGTATCCTCGATATTTCGACTTATTGCGACGGGACACTTCGGCAGCAAGCGCTGGACGGCATTACACCATTGGAAGTCGCCGCGGCTTTAAAGAATGACGCGAGCATCGCGTTGCAAGAATTGTCCGCAATGTCCCCGCCAAAGGAAAAAGAACTCCGTTTCACTCTTGGGGATTTGAGCGCGATGTCATACCTTGGCAATTACTATGCGGAGAAAATCCTGGCCGCCACCGACCTCGCCTTCTTTCAGAGAACCGGGAAGGCGGAGTTAAAGCTTTCCTCCAGCGCCCATCTCACCGCCGCGCTCACGAGTTGGAGACAATACGCCGCAATCGCGACGCGCCAATACAAGCCCGAACTCCTCACCCGCATCGGTTACGTGGATTTCAACGCGCTTACATCCAGTGTCCAGCACGACATCATCATCGCGCAGAACCTCCAGCCACAATCGGCCGATTCAAACTCTCCACCCATAATAAAGTAACTCATCATGATCTCGATAATCAAAACCTCCCATCCGATGCCGAACGCAATCCTGTCCAAAGCCATTCGCTCTTTTCTGGCGCTTGTGCTGGCAATGTGTTTCGGCTCTGCCGCGGCTCGCGCTCAAACCCAAACGATTCGGCATACGGAGATTTCGATTCGCGGGGAGGACTTTTACATTAATGGTCAGCCGACTTATGCGGGCCGTAGCTGGGACGGATGCCGGATCGAAGGGCTCCTGCTGAACGCCCGGCTGGTTCAGGGAATCTTTGATGACTCAAATCCTCAAACCGTCAGCCGCTGGAACTATCCCGATACACACAAGTGGGACCCGGATCGCAATACCAACGAATTCGTCTCCGCTATGCCAGAGTGGCGCAAGCATGGGTTGATCGCATTCACGCTGAATCTCCAGGGCGGATCGCCCGAAGGTTATTCACACGGACAACCATGGCAGAACTCTTCCTTTAATCCGGATGGCTCACTGCGTCCGGAGTATTTTGCGCGGCTCGTACGGATTCTAGATCGGGCTGATGAACTGGGAATGGTGGTTATCCTTGGATATTTCTATCAAGCTCAGGACAAGGTCCTGACGAATGAACCCGCCGTGCTCAATGCCGTGGACAATGCCACGGGCTGGATATTGGATCATGGTTATCGCAACGTGATCGTTGAGATCAACAATGAGTGCGACCAGCACTATGTGAACCCGATCCTCAGGCCCGACCGCGTCCATGAGCTTATTACGCGTGTGCGAAACGCCTCACGCGGCTCTTTTCACCTCTTGGCCGGCACAAGTTACAGCGGCCCCTTGCCGAAGCAGGATGTTGTGGACGCTTCGGATTTGATCCTTGTCCATGGCAACGGCGTTAAGGATCCCGCGCGGATCACCGCCGCCGTTCAACAAATCCGCACGATGTGCGCAACGCCAAAACCCGTCGTGTTTAATGAAGACGACAACTACGGCTTCGATCAGCCCCAAAACAATTTCCTCGCCGCTTTGCACCAGCACGCCTCCTGGGGCTATTTCGACTATCGCCGCAAAGGCGAACCTTTCCCCGATGGATTCCAATGCGTACCGGTCGATTGGACGATCGACAGCGATCGCAAACGCAGCTTTTTCAATCTGCTTTCAAAGATAACCGGAAAATCCCTGGATAACTAAGGAACCGGTAAAGGAAAATCCTGAGTCAAACGTTAAAGCTAGTTGTATAGATGATGGAGCGTATTGGTCATGGGCGAAGGATTACAACTCATTGTAAAAGTTGACGGAATACGATCGGCGACCGACACACTTCCGTGCAAATCGGTAAAAGTCCACAAGCTCTTTCCATAGGAGGCATATTCCTCCCCTTGCATACAGCAAGTATTCTAGGTCACGGAATTCCTCGGTTTCAACCGGTACGAGGGACCGAGCCTGATCAGACTTTGGGCAGGATCTTTACGGCGGTGGCGTAATTGGAGGGGCCGGCGCCGGGGATGGTGACGGCGAGGCCACTTATGTCCCGATTAAAGGTCAGGTTGACGGCGGAGCCTGGGAGTTGGACCGCCGCGATCTCGCCCGGGTAATGAGGGGATCCGGACGCGAGCGATTTGATGTTTAGCTTTCCATCGGGAGGCCAGCCGAGCGCAATCGCATAAAGAACGCCGCCCTTTGAGGTAAAGCGGATATCCTGGGCGCTGTAGTCCGGGCCGATGCCGCGAGGCGGGTTGAGTGCGGTGTCGCGGACAGTGGCGTCGTCTTTAACCGAAAGGCCTTCGCCATATATGACCCAGGGGCGCGTTCCATGGATAGCCTCACTGTTCACATCCATCCATTTGGTCATTTCGTCCAGGAATGCGCTCGCCTTGTCGTCGATCTCGCCGCTGCCCGGGAGCGGGATGTTGAGGAGGAAAGTGCCGTTCTTGCTGACCACGTCTACGAGGAGGTTGATCATGCTGCGCGGAGTCCGATAGCCTTTATTATAGCGGTCGTCGCTATAGTGCCATGCGCCGATGCAGAGATCCTTCTGCCACGGGGTCTTCAGCTGGTCCACGGTCATGTTGCGCTCGAGGTCGTTCACCACCGCCAGTTGCTGGTCCAAGGAGAGGCCCTTGGAGGTAATCACTCCTCCGGCCTCTCCATCGTTCCATTGCCGGTATGCGTTGAAGTAATGGGCGGCGATGCTCAGCCCGGCATCCCCCAGTGGGAGCTGCGTGTCATCGAAATAGAGGAGGTCTGGATGATGTTGATCAAGCAGGTCTTTGACGCGATTAAAGAACTTCGCGATATAAGCGTCGTTGGGCGGGGCGCCCAGCGGGTGGTTCTGCGCGTAGAGGTCCTGCGGATCCAGGCCATCCCACCAGAGGCCCTTTCCATTGGCCTTGGTCATCTTCCCATCATAGGGGACGCCGGCGAGCGGGCCCGTCTTGTCGCTGCCCTGCGCGTCTTCGTACCAGCTCCATGTGCGGGCGGCGTGGACGCTTACCCCAAAGGGGAGCCCGGCCGCGCGGGCGAGTTTGGCCCATGTGCCTACAATGTCCTTCTTCGGTCCGACGTTGACGGAATTCCAAGGCTGAAACTTGGAGTCGAACATATCCATGTTGTCATGGTGATTGGCCATCGAGACGAAGAATTTGGCCCCGGCGCGTTTGTAGCGTTGGATGAGCGTCGCCGGGTCCCACTTGTCGGCCTTCCACTCGTTGATCACGTCCTTAAAGCCGAACTTTGAGGGATGGCCATAATGCGCGACGTGAAAGGCATATTGCGGCCTGCCCTGATCGTACATGAACTTGGCATACCAATCGCCCTGGCGCGGCTGGCATTGCGGGCCCCAATGAGCCCAGATTCCGAATTTCGCGTCACGGTACCAATCGGGCAGCTTGTAGTTTTGCTGCAAGGAATCCCAACTCGGCTGGAAAGGACCTCGAGCGATGGCGTATCCCGGCGAGGCTGCCGGAGTTGCGGCATCGGCAAGCGCTCGGCGCAGCCATGCCGAGCCGGCGAGGCCTGCGCCGGTGGCGAACGCGGAGGTCTTGAGGAAGCGGCGGCGCGAGAATGGGGACTTCATGGGGGTTACGTTACAGATAGCTTGATTTCAATAGATGTCGAGACTCTAACGAGAAGATGTCGCCGAGGGGTACACTGATCATTCTTTGGATAACCGGAACATTCCGGGGAATTTCCTTTGTGTGGCCGGATTTCGAGAGTGCGATGGCGAAAAACCAAGCGAAAGGCTCCTGTAAGATGGTAGAACTAAGCCAATGTTTTCAAATATTCGCCGTAGATGATTCTTCCTCATCGAACAGACTTCCGCCAATGCGATGGGGAAAACCCGTAAGCCTGCTTGAAAGTGGTGGATAAATGGAAGCCCGAGCTGAAACCCACCCGGGCAGCGATCTCGTCCAGCTTGGCATCGGTGGAGGCCAGAAGCCGGCGCGCGCGGATCAATCGCAAATGAATGACATACTGCCATGGGGCGAATCCCGTCTTCGCGCGGAAAGCGCGCCGGAAGTGCGAGTAGGCAACCCCGAGCTTTGCTGCAAGTGCCTCGATATTTATCGTCTCCCCCGCATTCCTGGCAAAGTATCGCTCCGCATCGCGTACGGCCCGCTGGACTCGGGATGATTCTGTACCGGTAAATCCAAGCTGCTCGCAGATGGCGAGGGCGCGCAGGGCGGCTGCAGAAAGCTCGGGCTCGAAGGCGCTTGCTCCATTACGTGCCCGCTGATGAATCATGTCGAGCACCTCATCGAGGCCGGCGTCCATCGCGCCCATTCGCAGGATCGATCCCGCCGGGAAGGTCTTCGCCTTTAGAAGCTGGTTGACGACCGGCCCCTGTACCTCGATCCAGCTCTCTTCCCAGCCGGTCCCGGGATCGGGACGATAACGATGCCAGAGTCCCGGGAGGAGCAAAAACACCATGCCTGCCGCGATCCTGCGCTGCCTGCAAACGCGTGTTTCCAGCCAGCCGCTGCCGGAGGAGATTAACACGACTTGCAGCGCATCCAGCACCCGACCCTGAGCCCAAACGAAATGATGGTGCTCTGGGTGCGGCCGGGGAGGATACGCAGACTCTGAGGGCACTCGCGTGAAACCCGATGCTGTAACACCGAGACCCCAGCGCCGCATCTCCGGAGAAACGGGGAAATAGCAAAAGTAATCCGTCGCGCCGAAGGTCATTTTCTATATGAAAATGATCAATACACCGATTCGGGCGTCTTTGGCGATATGGTATTTTTGGTTAATTGTGACTAACGCTCCCCTTCGCATTGGGCTCTTTGGAATTGGACTCGACACCTACTGGCCGCAGTTTGCCGGGCTGAAGGAACGCCTGGAAACCTATGTTGCACGTGTTGCGGCAAAACTTGAGCGGCCAGGCGTGGAAGTCGTGAACCTGGGACTGGTGGACAACCCGGATGCAGCGTACGCGGCCGGGCGGGCGTTTTGCCGGGCAGACGTCGATTTGATCTTTCTGCACGCCACGACCTATGCGCTCTCTTCGACGGTGCTGCCCGCGGTACGGCGCGCGAAGGCGCCTGTGATCGTGCTGAATATCGCGCCGGAAGCCTCCATCGATTACGCAAGGTTCAACGCGATGTGTGACCGGACAAAAATGACCGGGGAGTGGCTTGCCTTTTGCGCGGCATGCCCGGTGCCTGAGATTGCAAATGTCTTCGGGCGGGCAGGAGTCGCGTTTCACCAGATCACGGGGATGCTGGAAGACGATCCGGAATGCTGGCGCGACGTGGACGCATGGGTGGAAGCGGCCCGCGTGGCGGCCGGCATGGATGCGAACCGTCTCGGGCTTATGGGCCACTATTACAGCGGGATGCTGGATATCTATTCCGACGTGACGCTGCAATGCGCGATCTTCGGCACGCATGTGGAGATGCTGGAGGTGGATGAATTGTCGGCGCTACGACGGCAGGTGGCAGTCAGCGAGGTCGAGGAGCGCGTGGCACAATTCGGTCAGGTATTCGACGTGCAATCGGATTGCGCAGCCGGGGACTTGGCTGAGGCGGGACGCACTGCCGTGGCGTTGGACGAGATGGTCGCGATTCACCGGCTCGGTTCACTGGCATATTATTACAAGGGAACCGGGATCCAGGAGAACGAGGCGACGCTCGCATCCATTATCCTTGGGACCTCCCAACTCACCGGGCGAGGAATCCCAGTCGCCGGGGAATACGAGGTGAAGAACGTTCAGGCGATGAAGATCATGGATCTC
>Ga0181531_10002333_pt1 | contig 11880 bp, 12 predicted proteins | sample PEATcosm2014_Bin_38_FD_119743 | JGI IMG/M metagenome (GOLD analysis project Ga0181531, IMG submission 119743) | Peatland microbial communities from MTU Mesocosm Facility, Houghton, MI, USA - PEATcosm2014_Bin11_10_metaG | ecosystem: Environmental > Terrestrial > Soil > Wetlands > Peat | place... | reverse complement strand
TCACCTGCTCGTCGAATTCGGAACCGACCCAGTTCGGCTTGTCAAAGATCTCAAAGCCCAGCCGGCCGCTCTTGACGCCTCCCTTGGCGGCCGTCACCAGCCGGGCCTTGTCCAACTGCGGGGCTGGCACCCGGATACCGTTTCCGTTGGGCGTGGTCTCAAAAGGGATCTGGGCCTGGTTGAGAATTTGTCCCGTCTGGCGCGCATCCTCCGGGTCCAGGTCCGCGTAGAGGGTGCGCCAGTCGGTCCGCAAGGCGTACCAGAGCAGGCCTCCAGCCAGGGCTCCAAGCAATACCACGGCCGCCAGCGTCCAGGCGCGCTCGGTCGGCTGCATGGTCGCCCAGCGGACCCGCCCCAGCGTCCAAAGTGCGGAGACCCGGTCGCCCAATCCGGCTTGACCCGGCATCGCCGCTCCGCTCTTCTCTAACTGTGTCCCGGTGGCCATGGTTTCGGTGTCTCGCCGATTTCTCGTCCTTCTCGCAGACCGATCTCCGCCCTCGGCGGCATCGGTTCTTGCCTCTCGCCGCTTCGCCTACCGGCTCCGGCAGCGGCCTTAGAACTGCATTCCCATCACCTGCTGGTAGGCCTGGACAGCTTTGTTGCGCACCGCCAGCGCCAGTTCGAAGGCCATGCTCGCCTTCTCGGTGGCGATCATCGCCTGATGCACGTCCACGCCGGTGCCCGCCAACAATCCGGCCACGGCGCCGTGGGCCTGGCCTTCGAGCTGGTTCACCTGGCCGACCGCATCGGTCAGCAAATCGCCGAATGGGGTGGGCGCGAGGCCCTGGCTTGCACCTGAAGACAAGCCCGGCAAACCGCCGGCGCCCGTCAGACTCGATACCGCCGGCGTTGCGGCGGAAATAAGGTCCATTCCAGGTTGCATCTATCCCCCTCGGATCGCCCGGTTCATGGCGGTTCTTTTACGACTTTGCGATCTCCAATGCCGCGGAGATCATCCCCTTCTCGGCCTGCACGGCGGAGCTATTAAGACCATATGCACGTGTCGCCCCCATCAGGTCCACCATCTCTGTGAGGGGATTAATGTCCGGATACGCGACATACCCATCCGTTCCCGCGTCGGGGTGGCCCGGGTCGTAGCGCTTCAGCGGGGGCGCGGCGTCTTCGACCACCTGGACGATACGCACCCCAGGCGCCACCGGTCCGGAACCGCCCCCATTCAGCGGAAGCAGAGCCGTCGATGCCGGGGTTCCCGAGGCCGCGCTCATCGAGTCGAGAAACCCCGGATCGCCACGGTCCGCGGCGAAGACGACGTGCTGGCGGCGGTAGGGTCCGCCAGAGTCCGTACGCGTGGTCTCCGCATTGGCCATGTTGGCCGCCACCACCTCGGCGCGCATGCGTTCGGCCTGCATGGCGCTGCCCGAGGTCTCCATCAATCCAAACATGTTCATCGTGGCTCCTCTTCTTAAGCCCTTCAAGTCGCTGACTCGCCGGGTGCAGGATTCCCGGTTTCGGCTTCTCGGGTCGCCCGCTGGTTTGCCCTGCCCTCGACTCTGTGTCTCAACTGGCCCCTTTGTACGCGCCAACGAGCCTTTGATGCGCCTTCGTTCCCTTGACCCGCCCAGGTTACTTGCTGTCGGCGTGGATGGCATCCATCACCCGCTGATACTCCTGCCGCAGCAGGGCCACGCCGGTCTTGAACTTCAGTTGCGCCTCGGCCAGGTTCAGGCCCTCGCGGTCGATGGAGACGTTGTTGCCGTCGGGCCGCGTGATCAGCCCATCCACGGCCCTGGCCCGAACCTGTTTGGGCGCGCGCCCCTGATCCACGCTTTCCATCGCATCGCGCATCTCGGCCTCGAAGTCCATCCCCATGGCCCGGTAGCCGGGGGTATCGACGTTGGCCATATTGGCTGCGGTCAACTTGGCCTCGCTGGAGGCCAGGTCCAGGTACCGCGCCAGTTGGTCGCTCAGCCGGGTCTCGATCTCCATACTCATCGCAGCCCCCTTCGGTTTTGCTCAGTTCACGATCAGGCCAAAGTCGATCTCCTGCGCCGTCAGGATCGGCTCCTCACCGGCCAAAATCGCGCCCCGCTCCAGAACATGTTCGAGCTCACGGACATTGCCCGGCCAGCCGTGCGCGGCGAGCTTGGCAAGGGCGCCAGGGTCGACACGCTTGATCGGCGCTTCGCGGCCCATTTTTTGCATGAAGTGGTCCACCAGCGGCGTCAGATCCTGTGCATGCTCGGCCAGCGAAGGAGTGCGGATAAGAAATACGGCCAGCCGGTAATAGAGATCGGCGCGAAAGCTGCCCGTCTGGGTGTGCAGGGCCAGCGGCCGGTGCGTTGCGGCCACGATCCGCACATCCACTTTGACGGTTTCGTTGTCTCCCACCCGCTGCAGCTCGCCGCTCTCGACAAAGCGGAGCAGCTTGGATTGCAAAGCCAATGGCATCTCCCCGATCTCGTCCAGAAACAGCGTGCCTCCATCGGCAGACTCGATGCGGCCCACCCGACCCTGCACCGCGCCCGTAAAGGCGCCGCGCGTGTGGCCAAAGAGCTCGGCTTCCAACAGCGCTTCGGGGATCGCCGCGCAGTTGATAGCGACAAAGGGCTTGCGGCTTCTCGGCGAGAGCCGGTGAAGCGCCTCGGCCACCAGCTCCTTGCCCGAGCCGGTGGGTCCCTCGATCAGCACCGGAGTCAACCGCGGAGCCACCAGGCGGATCCGCCGGCTGACTTCGAGCATGCAGGGAGCGTTACCGATCAACTCCGGCAGCCGTTCCTTCGAGACCGGATCGGCGGCGCAAGCAGGCAGCTTCACCGGGGCGGCTATGGACGGAGAAGGGTTGAGCAGCGCTTGGGTTGGGAAAGACACGGCTTCCTGTGCAGTGCGGGCCGCCGGGGATGCCGCGGGAGTTGCCGCAACCGGCAAGGGAGCACGGCGCATCTTGTCAGTCCCAGGAGCCGGCGAGTCCAGCGCGGGCGCCGTATTCCATGTCGCCGTGTCGGTGTCCTGCGACCGGCGCAATGCGTAGAGCAGCTCCTGGCGGTAGGGGCCGCGCGGGCTGTCCGGCACAGGGGAACCTTCCGTGGTCACCAGGTCTACATCGGGAAAGGTCGCCCGGAAGTCCTTGAGAAACTCGTCCAGTTCGAGATCGGGCAGCCAGGAGTCGACGATGATGGCCTCGGGGGATGTGGCTTCGGCTTCGGCCCAGGCCTGGGCGCCTCCTTCGGCCGCGCGGACCTGCCAGCGCAGGCCGGTAAGAATCTCCGTGAGCCGCTGGCGGAAGCTTGAATCGGCGCTGGCCACCACCGCGGTGCGTGGCCGTGTGCGGGGAGCGATGGAAGGAACGGAAACCGGAACAGTCAGCATGGGCAATCTCCTCTTCGGTGAATGTGTTGAAGAACGCTAGAGAGCTTCAAGAGCGGAGCCAAATCCTGACAAACCGACAAGGGGCACAGGGAGCGCAAGGGGGGCGGCCACGGCCAGGTCGGCCTCCAAGGGCACCACATAGCCCTGTCCCCGCACCGTCCGAATCAGTTGGCCGGGGGGAGGGTCCTTGAGCTTGCGGCGAAGGTAGTTGACGTACACATCCACGATGTTGGTGGTCTGCGCCGGCTCGAAGTTCCACACCGAATCCAACAGCTCGACCCGGGAGACGCACTCGCCGCGTCTGAGCATCAAGTGCTCCAGCAAAGCAAACTCCTTGTTGGTCAGAACGATCGATTGACCTCTTCGGCGGGCCGTGTGGTCCAGCCGGTCCAATTCGAGGTCGCCGGCGCGCAGCTTGAGGCGGGTCTCTCGCTTGCGCCTGAGCAGCGCCCTGCACCGCGCCCGCAGCTCATGAAGGCTGAAGGGTTTAATCATCAGGTCGTCGGCGCCTCGGTCGAGGCAGCGGACCCGCGTCTCCACTTCCTGCCTGGCCGTCAGCACCAGGACTGGCAGGTCGGGGTCGATCGCACGAACCTCTTCGAGCACCTGCTCGCCGTCCTTGACCGGCATGTTCAGATCGAGAATGGTCAGATCGGGCAGCTCCTGACGGAATGCCTCCATCGCAGCCCCGCCGTCGCAGGCCAGGCGGACCCGATGTCCGTCGGCTTCCAGTCCCCGGCTAAGAAACAACCCCAGCGCCTTGTCGTCTTCGGCGATCAATAACCTCATGGCAGCCTTTCTCTCCGGCAGCGTCCTCAACCCATGGCGTCTGCCTGCTCCAGGTTCCAGCAAGCCTGCTTAGGACTCGCTAACCAGGGCTACCCCCTAAGGTTCAAGCGCGATGAAGAGAAACTCAAGATCGGAAAGAAGAATCGGGAAGGGGAGATTCCGGGACGGGAATCGTTTGGAGGGCATGTCCGCATCCATGCGAATGAACATCGGTGTGTGATGGCGGCCACTGCAAATGAGATTGTGACTTACAGAGCGAGCAGAACCCAGGGGAAAATGCCATTCCGGTCCGTCACGCATGACCTACCGTCGCGACAGGAGCGCTTCCATCCGGGCCTACCGCGTTTGCCCGGCCCCGTCCGCGCGCGAGGCCACCTTGTGTTCGTACATCGCGGCATCGGCGCGGTCGATTAGCTCTTTCATTGCCTCGCCGGGCATGTATTCCGCCACGCCAATGGACGCTTGAACCTTCAGTTTGGTGGCGCCCGACCTCCCATGGACCGAGTAACTCCCGCAGATCCATTCCCGGAGCCGGTCGATCTTCCCCCTTGCCTTGGTCATCTCGCAATCCAGAAGAATGATGAATTCATCACCGCCCCAGCGCCCGATCAAGTCCGTGGAGCGGCAAGCCGACTTCAACTCGGCGGCAAACTGCTTCAGCAGTTCATCCCCCACCAGATGACCGTGTTCGTCGTTCACCCGCTTGAACGCATCGATATCGATGATGCCGACGCAAAGCTTAGCTCCGGACTCGATCCTGTGCTCGATCTGCCCTTCCACCCAAAGCCGGCTGCCAAGTCCCGTCAGCGCATCGCGCGAGGCAATGTGTTCGGCTTCCTCCAGCCTGACCTGATAATTGGAGACCTCCGCCCGCAGCTCCTTGATCGCCGCCTTGCCTTCCTCGGTCATTCTGTCGATGGAGTTCTTCAAATCCGCCGCGCTCCTCTCGATCGAGGCGCGAATTTGGGACAGGTCCTCCAGGCTGGCAATGCCTCTCAGCCGGCTGGTGACCTCGTCGAACTGTCCGGCGCAACGCTGATCCCTTTCGCCCACCGACTCGGCGGTTCGGGCCATCACAATCAGCAGGTCCTTTACCTCGCCGGCCTTTTGCCGGTAGTGTCTGGCCGTCCGCATGCCCCAATCCCGCAACTCCTGTTGAACGCCTTCTTCTGTTGCTTCGATCGCCTTGCAGCTGATTTCGGTCGACAAGCTTTCTTCCAGCTTCTCCAGACCCCGTTTGAGCTCATCTCCGAGGGCGGGACAGGCATCCTGGCTGCAATTGCCCATCTGAATCAGGGCAGAGCGGTAGGCGGCAATCGTCACCGGGAGAAGTGTGCCCTCATCCGGTTCTCCATCCATAACCAAGCCGGTCGATGCGGAATCGAGATATTTCTTCAGGGAGATCATTTGCCCTCGGCACTGGCACGCCCGTGGCTAATCCGAGCGGGCTCCGGTTCCCTTCCAGTATCGGCAGAATCTCGCTTCTCCTTTACCTCGCCGATCCAGCTCGGCGGCAACTCACGGTTGTGCACCGCCACGCTTAACGGCGCCGATTCCCCAACTGCCTAGCCTTACGAACCGAGGTACCGCAATGCGGGGCCAGACCGGTCCATCCCGCCCAGATCTTTGCACGCTAAGGAAGATCGAACATCGCGGAAGAAAAAGATTTCTTGCAGTTCGCTTTTTATTCGCTATAATGCCCGCATGGCTGTTACTCGAAGGCAAAAAGAGATTCTCGACTTCCTTGAGTCGTTTGTGACGCGCAACGGCTACTCCCCTTCATTTGAAGAGATTGCGCGAGGGATGGGGCTGAAGAGCTTGGCCACCGTCCACAAGCACATCACCAACCTCGAAAAGAAGGGCCTGCTGGACCGTGTCCATAATCGCAGCCGTTCGATCGACGTGCTGCCGCCGGGCACGCGGACCCGCTCCAGCGACAGGCTGCCGCTGGCCGGGCGCATCGCCGCCGGGCTGCCGGTGGAGGCGGTCGAGACGCCGGAAAGCATCTCCCTGCACGACGTGGTGGGCAACCGCGATGTCTTTGCCCTCGAAGTTCGCGGAGACTCCATGCGCGACGAGCACATCATCAGCGGCGACTACGTGCTGGTGGAGCGCGCGCGCACAGCCCGCCAGGGGGAGATCGTCGTGGCGTTGGTGCGCGGAGCCGAGACCACGCTGAAGCGCTTCTACACCGAGGGCAACCTGGTGCGCCTGCAACCAGCCAACATCGAGATGGAGCCCATCTACGTTCCCGCCGCGCAGGTGGCCATTCAGGGCCGCGTGCTCGGCGTTCTGCGCAAGTACCGCTGACTGGCGGAATTGAGCCCGGCATCGAGCTGTGCCAAGGCGGGACTCTCGGCTCGCGGCGTCGTCCCTCGATGCGCCCGGCGCTCAGAAGCTTCCCCTTCATTTATGATTCGAGTCCGAGTCGAACGCAGTCCCTCCGTTTGAGTCTGGAGATGAATCATGACGAATTCCTACGATTACGCGGCCATTGCCAAGATGATCGATCACTCGCTGCTTAACCCCGCGTTGACCGCTCGGGAACTTGAAGCAGGTTGTGCGCTGGCGCTTCGATATGACGTTGCGAGCGTCTGCATTCTGCCCTACTACCTCGCCCGATGCGCCGATCTGCTTGCCGGAACCAAGGTTCGCGCCAGCACCACCATTGGCTTTCCCCACGGCGGCCACACCACCGCCATCAAGCTTGCCGAAGCCCGCCAGGCCCTCAACGACGGAGGCCAGGAACTGGACGTGGTGATCAACATAAGCAAGGCCCGCAGCGGGGATTGGCAATATGTTCGGGATGAGCTTTCCGCGCTTGCCGTCGCCATCCATGCCGGCGGAGCCAAAATCAAAGTCATCTTTGAAAATGCCTATTTTGACGACGCTTCCAAGATTCGACTCTGCGAGATCTGCGCGGAGATCGGAGCCGATTGGGTCAAAACCTCGACCGGATACGCGGCCACTGGAGCGACTCTCCCCGATCTCGAACTCATGCGCAAGCATTCCCCGGCCAGGGTTCAAGTCAAGGCAGCCGGCGGAATTCGCGATCTGGACACGCTGCTGACGGTTCGCGCCATTGGAGTAAGCCGGGTGGGCGCAACGCGCACAGAATCCATGCTCGAGGAATGCTGCAAGCGGCTCGGTCTTGAGCCCATCGCGCAGGCGGCCGCAACTCCCGCACCTTTGCCGGCCCTTCCCTGACGCTGTACCGCTATCGGACTCCGATCCAGCTCCTCATTCTCCAATCGGCGATAGGCGCATCCGGCAATGCGGATCTCAGGACAAAAGGCCCGGCGCACAGGCCGGGCCTTTCCTTACCGAATCTCATTGTGATGCCGGGTTCCGTTACGCCAAAAGGCGCTTGACCTTTTCTTCAATCACATCCTGCGGCACATAACCTACCACCTGATCGGCTACCTTGCCGCCCTTGAAGAACAAGAGGGCCGGAATGCCGCGAATGCCGTAGCGCGACGGCGTGGCGCCATTCTCGTCCACATTCACCTTGATCACCTTCAACCTGCCTGCATAGGCAGCCGCTACGCCATCGACGATCGGAGAGATAGCCTTGCACGGCCCGCACCAGGTAGCCCAGAAGTCCACCAGAACCGGCTGCTCGCTGCGCAGCACCTCTTCATCGAACGTTGCATCGTTTACTTCCAAGATTCCCAAACCAGCCATGATCCTCCTTGCGGCTCCCGCACCATTCCGATTGTATCTGCAAAGGCGCCCTTATAAGATGCGGCACATTGAAGGAAAGTCGCAAACCGCGCCTCAACGGTCAGCCGGGTACCAACCCGGCCTGCGCTGTCCGATCGGCGGGAAGACGTTCTTCCTATTGCATTTACAGAGGTCTTTATGTTCAGGGGAGCAAACAGAAGCGCCCGGACCCTGAAAGGGTCACGGGCGCTAGAGCAGCCCTCCCCCAGAACTGCCCACGCTGCGAATTTAGGTTCTCCGCAGATGAATAGCAAGCAATCTTAGGTAATGCCGAAGAGTAATAACCGATGGGTGATTACCCAGATAGACACTCGGAACGAGAAAATGATTACCCCAATGACAACCGTTTCAGCGGTTGCAGCTAAGCGCGGCAAGCGGTATTCATCCTTGGCGGCATTCAACAAATTGACGTGCTCCCGCAAGTTCAAACCGGCAAACCACCAGCTCCGGCTCCGGCATGCCTTCGAGCGCGATCCGAATGGCCGCCGAGGCCTGCGTGAGACTGTCTTCGCTGCCCACGATCACAAGAACAGCAGGGCCGGCGCCGCTCAACGCTACCCCCAGAATCCCGAAGTCTCCCGACAACGGCAAAAGGGGCGGCAAAAGCGGACAAAAGAAGGCGCGGTAGGGCTGGTGAATGCAGTCGTTCATGGCTATCCGCAGCAGGTCAGCCCTGGCCTGGGCAAATGCCAGGCCCAGCAGGCCCGCGGATTGGATATTGGCCACCACATCGGCGCGGGAGTAGCGGTCGGGAAGCACCGCCCGCGCCTTGCTGGTCGCCAGTGGCTCCGCGGGAAGAACTACAATCGCTCGCCACTCTGCTGGAGGAGCTACGCGAGCCACGCGAACCGCCCTTCCCTCGCTGGCGGTCGCCACAAACCCTCCCAGCCAACAGGCCGCGGCGTTGTCCGGGTGGCCCTCCAGCGCAGAAGCCTCTTCGAGAATGCACTCCGAACTCCAGCCAAGCCCGCCAAAGTGCACAGCCAACGCAATGGCCGCCAGCCGTCCTGCCGCCGACGAGCCGCATCCCATGCCCAGCGGAATGTCATTGGCCATCTGAATCGCTAATGGCACGACCGGCCGGCCGCTGCTTCGAAGCAAGCCTTTGTAGATCTCCAGGATGAGGTTGTCTTCCAGCCGTGAACAACGCTCCCAATCGCGGCCCGTTGCGGCGATTGAAAACTCTGCGGCCGGCGTCGCCTCGATCTCGAGATAAAAGTCCAGGGCCACGGCTGCGGCGTCGAAAGCGGGACCCAGGTTGGCCGAGGTCGCAGGCAGGCGCAGCCTGAAGCTTCCGGCGCTTCCCCCTGAGGCTTCGCTCATTCCACACTGCCCTTCAGCGTGGCAAGCACCTCGGCCGGCGTGGCTTCCACGGTGACCGCATTGCGCCGCAGCCCTTCAATCTCCGCCTCTCGGCCAACCCTCTCTTCGTCTTTCAAGAGCGTTCCTCGATGAAAGTCGATGGTGTAGTCGGCGTCCTTCAGAGTATGACCGGTGAGCACCAGGACCACTGTCTCGCCGGAAGCGACCTTACCCTCGGCGCGTAGCTTCTTGAGCCCTGCAAGTGTGACAGCCGAGGCCGGCTCGCAGCCCAGCCCCTCGGAGCCCAACTCGGCTTTGGCAATGGCAATCTCGGCTTCGGTCACATCCAGGCACCAGCCGCCCGTCTCCTGGATGACCCGGACGGCCTTGCGCCACGAGGCCGGGTTGCCGATGCGAATGGCGGTGGCGCGCGTATGCGCCTCCACGGGCTCCAACGCCGCACCATGACTGTCGGCGAAGCTGCGCACCAGTGGATTGGCCCCTAAAGCCTGGATCACGGAGATTCGCGGCATCCGGGCAACCAGCCCCAGTTCATGCAACTCACGAAAGCCCTTCCCCAGCGCCGAACTGTTTCCCAGGTTGCCCCCGGGAACGATCAGATGATCGGGCACATTCCAGTCAAAGGCCTCGGCGATCTCGAAGGCAGGCGTCTTCTGTCCCTCAAGCCGGTAGGGATTCACGGAATTGAGCAGATAAATGGGCGCTTGCATCACAATTTGCGTCAGCACGCGCATGCAGCCGTCAAAATCGGTCTTCAATTGGCATGTGACTGCGCCGTAGTCCATGGCCTGTGACAGCTTGCCCCAGGCAATCTTGCCTTCCGGAATCAGCACCAGGCTGCGCAGACCGGCGCGGGCGGCATAGGCAGCCATGGCCGCGGACGTATTCCCGGTAGATGCGCAGGCCACCCACTCGAAGCCTCGCTCCCTGGCCACGCTCATCGCCGCGGTCATGCCCGTATCTTTGAACGATCCTGTCGGGTTCATTCCCTGATGCTTGGCGAAGAGCTGGTCGATCCCCAGCGCCTTGGCGGCCCGCGGCAATGCATAAAGCGGCGTGTTGCCTTCGCGAAGTGTGACCGCGTTCCCGAAGCTCTCCAGGATGGGCAGCAACTCGCGAAACCGCCAGACGCCTGAGTGGTCGAGCGCTTCAGAGGAGCAGCGGCGCTCCCGCCACAACCATTTGAGCGCGCCTGGGTTGGGGCGGTCGTGGCCCTTGCGCTGGCTCCAGCCCGGGTATTCCACTTCAAAAAGGTCCCCGCAAACCGCGCAGCGGAAGTCCGGTTGAGCCTCCGCGCCCGCGATCCGCGCCCCACATCCGAAACAGCGTAACTGGTGCAAATTGTCGTTCATGCCTGGTGTTAGCCTACCAGCGTGCGGCGCATTTTGCAGTGCAATGGAGGTCGGGACCAACTTATGCCAAAAAGGTTCTGTCTTGCTCTTCTTGGATTGGCGTTCTTGCCGCCGGCTTTCGCGCAGACGCCTTTGCGCATTGCCGCGGCTGCCGACCTTGAACCAGTGCTCCCTCCCATTCTCGACCAGTTCCGCCAGGCAACTGGAATTCACGCCGAAGCCACTTTCCAGGCCTCGGCAGTGCTTGCCACGCAGATCCAGAATGGAGCCCCCTTCGACCTGTTCCTGTCTGCAGACATGGGCTATCCCAAGCGGCTGATCGATGCCGGGCTGGCCGATGCCGCGGGCACGGCGGACTCATCCACGCCAATCCTCTATGCAAGGGGTACGCTGGTCCTGTGGGCGCGCAAGGACTCCCATCTGCCTGCGCCGTCGCTCGAATTGCTGGGCAACTCCGACCTCAAACGGCTGGCCATCGCCAATCCGGAGCGCGCCCCCTATGGGCGGGCAGCGCTCGCCGCGCTCAACAGCCTGGAGCTTTACGATGCGCTCAAACCGCGTCTGGTGACTGCCGAAAATATTTCCCAGGCCGCCCAGTTCGTAGACTCCGGCAACGCCGATGCGGGCCTGATCTCACTGACTTCCGCGCTCACTCCCCGCCTTGCCGGGAACGGCGTCTACTTTGTCATCCCGCGCAATCTCTACCCGCCTATCGAGCAAGGCGCGGTCATCGTCGGCAGCACAACCCAGCGGGCGGCGGTGCACAAGCTGCTCGACTTCCTGCTCTCGGCCCCGGTGCAAGCCCAGCTTGCAAAAGGCGGCCTCGCCCCCGTTCACTAAAGAAGCTTCGTGAGAAACGAGCTCTGTGTGAAAAGATCTCCGTGCCCCATCCTTTTTTGCGTTCTTTGCAAAAAGGGTGGAAATCTCGAACCTCAAACCTTGCTCGCGAACGAGTTCTCATGGATTGGCAAGCGCTCGCCCTCACGCTGAAACTGGCGACCATCACCACCGGGATTCTTCTGGCCGTGTCCATCCCCTTGGCAGCACTTCTTGTGCTGGGGCGCGGACGATGGCTGGCTGCCCTGGAGGCGCTGGCCGCGTTGCCGCTGGTCCTGCCGCCCACCGTGCTTGGATTCTTTCTCCTGGTCCTGCTCGGGCCTCGTACCGCGGTGGGACGCGGAATCATCGCCGCTCTCGGCCATCCGCTGGCCTTCTCATTCGCGGGACTGGTGATTGGATCGGTGATTTACAGCCTGCCCTTTGCCGTGCAGCCGCTGGTGGCCGGGTTTGCAGCGGTTGAACCCGCCCTCGTTGATGCCGCGCGATTGCTGGGCGCGGGTCCGGCGCGCATCGTTTGGGGCGTGCT
>Ga0181531_10002332_pt1 | contig 11881 bp, 10 predicted proteins | sample PEATcosm2014_Bin_38_FD_119743 | JGI IMG/M metagenome (GOLD analysis project Ga0181531, IMG submission 119743) | Peatland microbial communities from MTU Mesocosm Facility, Houghton, MI, USA - PEATcosm2014_Bin11_10_metaG | ecosystem: Environmental > Terrestrial > Soil > Wetlands > Peat | place... | reverse complement strand
TGTCGCCCTACCTCGATGGCGTGGAGATCGATTTGCCCGGTGCTTTGCCGCTGGGCATTCAGGCTGACGCGAGCTACGACACCATCCACTTTTACCTGACCCCCGGCAGCCGCCTTACGTTCTACTCCGACGGCGTGGTCGAGGCCCAGAACCAGAAGGGAGAGCTCTTCGGCTTCGAGCGCGGGCGCGCCATTTCAACCCAGCCCGCGGCCGCGATCGTCGAGGCCGCCCAGCAGTTCGGCCAGTTTGACGACATCACGGTCGTGACCATCGAGCGCGCAGCAGTTTTCGCCACCGCGGCATGAGGCGGCCGCTTAGGCGTTGTGCCTCAGTACGTGGTTCAATAGCGTGCCACTGCGTCAGGACACAACCTTACAGGCTGCCGAAAAACTCTTGTCCGGAGGGAGGCGGGGGTTTCAACCCCCGCATAAGGCCAACAGAATCAATAGGGCTTTAGCCCCGGAGGGACGGTCTTTGCTTATTTCCCCCAAGATTTCAAGTTTTTCCGATGGGTGCCCCGACCCCCGCGTTTGAGACCCGGGAGACCACAACCCTCGCCCCGCTCTGTTCATCAGCAGCGCCGCAACTGCACCACGGTTTCCAGATGAAAGGTCTGCGGAAACAGGTCGGCGAAGGTGATGGATTGGATCGCGTAGCCTGAGCCGAGCAATGCGCGCAGGTCGCGGGCCAGAGTTGCCGGATCGCAGGAGACATACGCCAGCGCGGGGGCGGCGATCTCGCCAAGCAGCGCGCAGGTTTCCGCTCCCAGGCCGGTGCGCGGCGGGTCCGCAACAATCAGATCGGGGCGAGTCGGGGCGAGTTTCGCCGGCCTTGGGCTGCGGCGAAGAAAGTCGAGGGTCGTGGATCGAATTGCGGCCCCTGTTGTGCCCTTGAGATTCGCCGCGAGCGCCTGGGTTGCCGAGGGGGCCGATTCGACCGCAACCACGCGGGCAAAGCTCCGGGTGAGGCTGCGGGCGAAGAGACCCACGCCGGCGAAGAGGTCCCAGGCAAGTTCGCCTTGGCGGCCTGCGGTGACCCGCTCGACCAGGGCGTCCACCAGCCAGCGGTTCACTTGAAAAAAGGCGCCCTGGTCCACACGATGGTCGAATCCGGCTGCGTGATAGCTGAGCGAATCCGCGCCCCATTGAGCCACGGTGCGCGATGGCTGGTTTTGGCGGCCCTCTACAACCAGTTCCGCGCCTTTGAGAGCTGGAATCTGCTCTTGGAGCGCCTGCGCGAACTCGTCGAAACGGAACCTTTTCGCGCTGACGGTGAAGAAACTGGCCAGCAGCAAGGACTCCGCGGCGTCGCAGAAGAGCGAAATCTCCGTGGGGCGGAAGGCCGGAGCGAACTTGCGGGCAACTTCAGCGGCGGCCTGCGCGGCCCGCAGCAGCAGCGGCGCGGCAATAGGGCACTCGCCGATGGGAATCACCGCATGGGAGCGGCGTCCGCGGTAGCCGGGGTTGCCCGCCGCGTCAAAGGCCAGCCGGATGCGATTGCGATAGCGCCACGGCTCGCCGGACAGCACGGCAATCTCCGCAGGCACGGTCACTCCGCCGCGCTCCAATGTTTCGCGCAGAATGGACTGCTTGAATGCGAGCTGCGCGGCATAGTCCGCGTGTTGATAGTGGCAACCGCCGCACGCGCCAAAGTGGCGGCAGGCGGGGGTCACCCGCTCCGGCGCGGCAGCAACGATCTCCTCCGCCTCGGCGGTCGCATAGCCGCGTTTGTCCTGGGTGATGCGCACGCGCGCCTGCTCGCCGGGCAGGGTGAGCGGCACAAAGACGGCCTTGCCTTCCACGCGCGCCAGAAACGCGCCGCCGTAGATCGACTTCTCGATCGCGACGAGTTGGGTTTCGGCCGGTGGGGTCGGCGCGGGTTGGGTTCCAGGCGGCTTCATTGCTGGCTCATGTAGAAGAGACTGAAGCGCGGCAAGTTGTAGTGCACAAGCAACTGCCGCTGCACAAACTGCTGCTCCACCTGGCGGAGTTGCACGACTCCCATACGGCTGCGAAAAGGAGCCAGCTCGCGCGCCGCGTGCTCCTTGAGCCCCACCAGCAGCTCTTCCGGAGCGGCGGCATTCAGGGCGGCAAACAGCTTTTCCTCGAGCACGGTGAGGGTGCGCTCCAGGGCTTCAAGATCCAGGTGCGTCACGTTCTCAGCGACGGGGACGCCGACTTCGGCAGCCAGTTCGCGCAGCCGGACCGCGGTCGCCGCACAAGCTTCCGGAGCGACTGTGGCGGCGTCCAACAAGGTAGCGGCAGCGTCGAGATGGGCGGCCACGCGCTCCTGCTCAAAGCCCGATTCGCGGCTGGCGGTGGTAGCCGGAGCGGTGCCCGCGGCGGCCTCGCGCAACTCTTCGGCTGCCTCCATCACCGCCTGCGCGCACCAGGCCAGGCCATTCACCCGCCGCATCCGGCCACGCTTTTGGCGGGCCTCATATTTGTCGAAGGCGGCATCGATGCCCCGCAACGCCGCATCCAGCGGGATGCCGGCTTCGCGCCAGGTCTCGATCAGCGCCCAATCGAGAACGGACAGCAAGAGGATCGAGCCGCGCCGCTGCTGGAAGCGATCCTCGATCTCGGTGAAGTAGTTGAAGTAGTTCAGCACGAGCTTCTCATTGGCCGCGCCCGCGCGAGCGCGCCGCGCGGTTGCGCTCGAAGAGGATGAGCAGCCCATCGAGCGTGAGCATGTCGTCGATCTCCGAGATGAAGCGCGAGTCCTCGGAGATCTGCCGCGCCAGGCCGCCGGTGGCGATGACCCGCGGCTGCGAGCCCAGCTCGGCCATGATGCGCTCCAGAATGCCGTCCACCAGGCCAATGTAGCCGTAGTAAAGGCCGGTTTGCAGGTGCGTGAGGGTGTTGGTTCCGATGACTTTGGCGGGACGCCGGATGTCCACCCGGCCGAGACGGGCCGCGCGCGAGAACAGCGCATCGGCGCTGATGCCGAGGCCGGGGGAGATAGCCCCGCCCAGGTACTCGCCCTTGGCCGAGATCACGTCGAAGGTGGTCGCCGTGCCAAAGTCCACCACAATGCACGGGCCGCCGTAGCGCTCGAAGGCGGCGATGGCGTTGACCAGCCGGTCCGCGCCCAGGTCGGCGGGGTTATCCTGCAGCACCGGCATGCCGGTCTTGATGCCCGGCTCTACAAACAGCGGCTGAAGGTGGAAGTACTCTTCGCATACCTGGCGCAGCGTGGAGTCGATGGGCGGCACCACCGAGGAGATGATGATGTGCGTAACCTGGCTGGGGGCCAGGCCGTTCATCTCGAAGAGGTTGACGAAGAGCACGCCGTATTCGTCCGCGGTCTGGGCGCGATGGGTGGTGACGCGCCAGTGCGCCGCCAGTCCCGGCTTTTCCTCACCCAGCCGGTAGAGGCCCAGCACCGTGTTTGTATTGCCCACATCGATGGCCAGCAGCATTGCTTCTCAATTCGCGATTCTTAGAGCGTTTTCGGATTGACTGTGGACTTCCGTGCCCCATCCATTCCGCGTTTTTCTGCGGAATGGGTGGGATACCTACGAAATTCCGGTCAACACAATTCCCGAAAATGCCCTAGCCAGTTTCAGCGGCGCGAAGGCCACCGGTTTGCACGGTAACCAGGCCCTCGGCGGTGCGCACCAACAGAAATCCGTGCTCGTCGAGCCCGGCCGTGACGCCCGTGCAGGCCTGCGGCCCATGCACCTCAACCTGCCGCCCGCGCACCCATGTCGAGGCTTCTTCAACGCGCAAGGGAATCGTCCGATCGGACGCTGAATCGGCCAGCCCAAGCGCTTCACGCTCCAGCGATTTTAGCAGGGAGACGAGCAGGGGCTGGCGGCCGACACGGACCCCAGTCTCCAATTCAAGCGAAGTGGCGGGTGTGGCCAGGTCTGGGGGAAAAGCGCGCTGATGCACGTTGATGCCGATGCCCACCACGGCGAAGGCAACCGTCCCGCCCTCTGTGTGCGCCTCCACCAGGATGCCGCCCACCTTGCGCGGGCCCCCGCTTGAATTCAGGAGCAGATCGTTGGGCCAGCGCAGGTCTACAACGAGCCCCACGACGGAGCGAATGGCATCGGCGGCGGCGAGGCCCGCGGCCAGCGGCAACAGCGGCAGGCGCAGGGCAGGAATAGAGGGCCGCAGCAGGACGCTCACGTAGAGCCCTTCGCCGGCGGCCGAGTGCCAGGCGTGATCCCCGCGCCCCCGGCCGGCCCGCTGTTCATCGGCAAGGTAGATCGAGCCGTGCGGCGCGCCTCTGCGTGCGGCATCCATCGCGTCGGTATTGGTGGAGTCGGTGACGGAAGAGAAGTGAACCTTGCCGGCAAAGATGGTGCCACCCAGCCCGGTCGCGTCCGCGGCTTCCATCGCCGCAAGATCGAACACGGCCTAGCGCGGCTCCGCGGCGATGTTCATCGAGATATCGGCGGCCTTGGCGGAGTGGGTCAGCGCGCCCACGCTGATGAAGTCCACGCCGGTCTCGGCGTAGGAGCGAATGTTTCCCAGCACAATGCCACCCGAGGTCTCGGTGGGGATCCAGCGGTCGGCCTGGCCCTCGGTCTTCTCCTTGATGCGGTCCACGGACCGCTTCACTTCCTCGGGCGTCATGTTGTCCAGCAGGATGGCTTCCGCGCCGAATTCGAGCGCCTGCTCCAGTTCGTGCGCTGTGCGCACTTCCACCTCCACACGCTGGCCTTTCCTGCGTTTTTCCAGGGCTTGGGTAAGCACCGTGGGCAGGCCGCCGCCCAGGGCGATGTGGTTGTTCTTGATGAGGATGCCGGAGGCCAGATCGATGCGGTGATTGGTGCCCCCGCCGCACTGCACCGCGTATTTCTCCAGAACCCTCATGCCCGGCACGGTCTTGCGCGTATCGAGCACCCGGGCGTGGGTCCCCTGGATGGCGTCTACATATTGCCGCGTGAGCGTGGCGATGCCGCTCAGGTGCTGCATCAGGTTGAGGATCACGCGCTCGCAACTGAGCAGCACCCGCGCGTTGTGGCGGATGACGGCCAGCACCTGGCCCGTGTGCGCGCGCACCCCGTCGAAGATCTCCGGATGGCTGATGACTTCAAAGCGGGTCTGCGCCGGGGCGCGGGCGTCGAGGCGGGCAAAGATTTCAAGAAGCCGCGAGACGGCGCCGAGGCCGGAGACCACCAGATCCTGACGGGCGACAATCGAGGCCGTGGCGCGCAGGTCGGGGTCGATGGTCAGGTTGGTGGTCGAGTCGCGGGCGGCCTGGTCCTCCATGAGGGCCTGCTCCAGCAATGCGTCGATGCGGCTGCTCTTCCAGTCCATAAGATGGTTGTCAGTTCTCAGTACTCAGTTGTCAGTCCTTCGGCAGCGCATCCAGGGCCGCCCGGGCCTTTTCCAGCAACAGCCGCGTCTCGGATTCCTGCTTTCTCAGGCCCTCGACCACATGCTCCGGCGCTTTGGCCAGAAAGCCTTCGTTGCCCAATTGACGCTCGGCCGCGGCTAGACCCTTCTCATACTTCGCGATGTCTTTTGTCAAACGCTCGCGTTCGGCGGGGACGTCGACGGTGCGTTCGTACATAACAGCAACGTCAAACGCGGGCGTGGAGTGCTTCGATAGGCCCGCACCGATTGCATGGACGAAGCGGACTTCGCTGACGCGGGCGAGTTTCTCGACGATGTCGCGATTTTCTTCCGCAATCTCCTTCAGATATGCGTCTGCGCGGACTTCGACCGGGACTACGGTCTTCTCTTCCACGCCAATCTCTTTGCGCAGCGCGCGAATCTCCGCTATCAAGCTTTGCAGCTCGCTCATGTCGGCCTGAGCGTGTCCGTCGGCATCTGCAGTTGCCATGGGGAACCGAGTCAATCCGATCGATTTTGCCGGCGGGTTGCCGTCGTAGACTGCGTGCCACAATTCCTCGGTCAAAAAAGGCATGATGGGCGACAAGAGGCGCAGAGACGCTTCGAAGACGCCGACGAGCGTTGTTAGTGCCGACCGCGTCTCCACAAGATCGTGCTCAATCTGGCCGGCCGTCCCATTCGTGACCAGGGTCCCGCCAAAATCCAGACGCAGCTTGACGATTTCCAAATACCAGTCGCAGAAGCTACCCCAGAAGAACTGATAGATGATATTGGCCGCGTCGTCGAAGCGGTAGTTTTCGAGCGCATCGTTGACCTTGCCCGCGGTGGCATGCAGTTCGGCAACGATCCAGCGGGCTTCGAGCGGCGCATCCTCGGCAACACTCGGCATTCCGCCAAGTGCGCCAGGATCAACCGTGATGCCGATCTCCGCTGCGCGATCAACATTTTGGAACAAAAACCGCGCCGCATTCCAAATCTTGTTGGCAAAGGCGCGGTAGCCTTCGGTTCTCGCCACATTGAAGGCGATATCCGTCCCGGGCGAGGCCATCGAGGCCAGCGTGAAACGCACCGCATCCGTGCCGTACTGCTTGACGATCTCGATGGGGTCGACGACGTTGCCCTTGGTCTTGGACATCTTTTCGCGGTTGGCGTCGCGCACCAGTGCGTGGATGTAGACCTCGCGGAAGGGAACCGCATCCTTCAACTCACGCTTCGATCCATCCGGCATGGGCACATCGCCCGCGAACCAGCAGCCCAGCATAATCATGCGGGCGACCCAGAAGAAGAGAATGTCGAACCCTGTGACCAGCAGGCTCGTCGGATAGAAGGCGTCGAAGTCCGCGCGGTTTTCCGCCGTGATATGGGGCCAGCCGAAGACCGAAACCGGCAGCAACCCCGAAGAAAACCACGTGTCGAGCACGTCGGTCTCCTGCGTGATCTGCGCCGAGCCGCAGTGGGCGCAGGCCGTGGGATCGACGCGGGCGACGGTGATCTTTCCGCAAGTGGCGCAGTGCCAGGCCGGGATACGGTGGCCCCACCAAAGCTGGCGGCTGATGCACCAGTCGTAGATGTTCTCCATCCAGTTCAGGTAGGTTTTCTTGTACATCTCCGGCGTGAAGTGGACGTGATCGCTCTTCACGGCCTCGATGGCGCGGTCGGCGAGAGGCTGAATCTTGACGAACCATTGCGTGGAGAGGCGCGGCTCGACAACCGTCTTGCAGCGGTCGCAGTGGCCCACGTTGTTGGTGTAGTCCTTGACGCCCGCTAACAGGCCCTGCGCCTCAAGGTCGGCCACAATGCGCTTGCGGGCCACGTAACGATCGAGGCCGGCGTACGCGCCGCCCTCGGCGTTGATGTGGGCCGCATCGTCCATCACGTTGATCGACGGCAGATGGTGCCGCTGGCCCAGGGCAAAGTCGTTGGGGTCGTGCGCCGGGGTCACCTTCACCGCGCCGGTGCCGAAGTCGCGGCTGACCCACTCGTCCAGGACGATGGGGATTTCGCGGCCCATCAAAGGCAGGCGGAGCTTCCTGCCGTGCAGATGCCGGTAGCGCTCGTCTTCCGGGTGGATGGCCACGGCTGTGTCGCCGAGCATGGTTTCCGGGCGCGTGGTGGCGACGGTCACAAACTCACCCGAATCGTGTCCGGAGTCATCCAGCACGGAGTACCGAATCTCCCACAGGTGCCCCCTGTGTTCTTCGTGGACCACTTCGAGGTCGCTGATGGCGGTCTGGCAGCGGGGGCACCAGTTGACGATGTAGGCGCCGCGATAGATGAGCCCTTGCTCGTGCAGGCGGACGAAGGCCTCGCGCACCGCAATGGAGAGGTTCTCGTCCATGGTGAAGTACTCGCGCTGCCAGTCGACCGAAGCTCCCAGCCGCTTCATCTGGCCCAGGATCGCGCCGCCGTAGTGACGCCGCCACTCCCAGACGCGCTCGACGAAGGCTTCGCGGCCCATCTTCTGCCTTGTGGTGCCCTCGCTGACAATCTGCCGCTCCACCAGCATTTGCGTTGCAATTCCGGCGTGGTCCGTGCCGGGGACCCACAGAACCCGGTCGCCGCACATGCGGCGCCAGCGGATAAGGATGTCGCTCTCCGTGTGCTCGAACATGTGCCCCATATGCAGGTTGCCGGTGACGTTGGGCGGGGGCAGAAGGATGGTAAAGGACTTCTCGTCCACGCCTTCCTTTTCCTGCTTCGAGGCCGGTGAGGGCGTGGGCTGGGCGAAGAGCTTCTCGCGCACCCAGTATTCGGCCCAGTGATCTTCAATGGCGGTGGGGTCGTAGGCTTTAGGCAGGTCGTGAGGCATGGGGGTCTGGTCTTCGAGCCCCCGAGGGTCTGCCCGAAAACCCTGTTGCGAAGAGGGCTTTGAGCGAGGGGACCACCCCTCACTTTAGCAGATGGGAATCAGGGGGCAATGAGGCGCACGTTGGGGAAATAGGCCGCATAGCGCCGTGTGTCGCGGGTCAGGATCGGGCACTCAAGCACGGCCGCATGGGCTCCGATGAAGAAGTCGGGCAGGACGTTGCCCTTCGTGCCACCTTGGCGGCGATATTGCGCAATCGCCTTGCCGGCGAGAAAGGCTGCCAGGCGAGGAATGCTCAGGACAATCACGCCGAGGACCGCCAGCTTCTCGTCCAATGCTGCCGCCGTGGCAAATGAAACCGAAATCTCCGCATAAACGATGGGATTGATTGCCAACTCCTCCGTGAGTGACAGTCTCCTCAACTGGCTGCTTGACCATGCGTGCCAGACCGGGTCAGGATCCAGAACATCCAGAATCACATTGGCGTCAAGCAGGATCATCGGAATAGCCGCGGATCAACTCCATGTACTCGTCTGTGGAGCAACCCAACTTGATGTCAGCAGATCCAAGCGCAAGGTCGAAGCGGTCCGGGCGCCTCTGTCCGGCTGCTCCTTCCCTGCGTAGGACCAATTCGCCATCTTTGTTGACATCGAAGATCAGCTTGCAGCCCGGCTCCAGACTCAGAGCGTCGCGAATATGCTTGGGAATTGTGACTTGGCCTTTGCGCGTCAGTGTGGTTTCCATAGGGGTCCGCCCTCCTGGTATTACTTCATTTTCAATTGTAATACCGAGAGAATCGAGGAACACTATCAGCCAAAGATCAAGGGCCGCCCACCGGGCGGCCCTTGATCTTTCCATCGAAACTGCGGATTCAAATCCTAGAACGGGTTCAGCTTACCCAAACCCTTCTTTTTCTTCTTCTTGCTGGAGGACTCGTCACTCAAATCGGCCTTGGGTGGCTTCTTCTTCTTGCCTTCGGCGGTGGACTGGGCGGGGGTCGAGCCGGGCTTGATCTCGTTCACCTGGTCGGGGGCTTCGGCCGGTTTCTCGGCAGCGGGCAGTGCGGTGTTGACGGGTCCCACCGGCTTGATGACAGCGTTGGGATCGGCGGCGGGCGCATTGACCACCTCAACGCCTACGCCGGTACCGCCTCCCGGCTTCTCAAGCTGCAGCGGAGCCTGCGAAGGCTGGTCGCTGCGCGGTGGCTCGTTCGGGCCGGTGGGCGCGACTGAGCCGATAGGCGAGACGGCCGGTTTGCCGGCATTGGCGGCGTCGGTGTAGATCGCAACATTCTGCTTGGTGATGTCCGGCGCCAGGGTCCGCTTGGGATCGTCCAGGCTGGGTTCGCCTACGTGCACCGCTTCGACCACCGTGGGCCCGTGTTTGATCAAACCAAGGGTCTTGTTGGTAAAGCGCAAGGGCTGGCGGCTGCGCTCTTCGGCATCGCTCTCGGCAACCGCCTCCTGGGTGGGCTCGGGAACAGGGCGGTTCATGGCCACAAGCCGGTCACGGGCATCTTCTACGTGGGGAGCCATGGGGTAGCGGGTGATCACCTTGGCGTAGGCCGCGGCGGCCCGGTCCTGGTAGACCGCGCGCATCCGCTCCTTGATCGCCCCAGGAATGTTGGGCGAGCCCTGGATGGCCCGGGCCTGGCCGACGTAGGCATCGCCGATGGCCAGCAGCGCCTGGTCGCTTTTTGAGTAAAGCGGGAAGGTATCCACCACCGTATCCAGCCGCGCGATGGCGGCGGGGAAGTTTTCGCGGCTCTCATAGTAGAGGCCGATCTGCGTCTCGCGCTCGCCCAGAACCTCCTGCACCTCGCGCAACTTCTGCTTGGCGCGAGGCACCAGGGTCGAGTCGGGGAAGGAGTTGATCATGTTCCGGTATTCCTGCTCGGCGCGTTGGGCGTTGATATAGTCGCGGTCGGGCTTCTCCATCTGCTCGTAGTAGATGTCGGCCACCTTCATCTGCGCCTCGGCCGCCTCGGGTGCGGTGGGGAAGAAGGTGATGAAGTCCTTGTATTCGGCCTCGGCCTGGGTCAGGGCCGCGGTGCCGCCCTCCTTGAACCAACTGTCGCCCACCGCCAACTTGGCGCGCATCCGGTATTCCGACTCCGGATAGGTGTTCAGCATGGTCTGCAAGTCAAGCCGGGCCACGTCGAAGCGGCCCTTTTTCAAGGCGATCATAGCCTTGTCGAACAGTTCCTTGTCGGGCTGTTTTGAAGCCACGCCGGCCAGCGGGTTGGCGCTCAGGTCCTGATCCTTCTTGTGTTTGGGCTTCTTTTCCCTGGCCTGGGCCGCAGCCCCGCCCAGGACGAGAACCGCCAGAGCCACCGCGGCAATCTTCAACGACAACCGGTTCATACCACCTCATTGCGGCAGCGGCCTCGATCACAGGTCATCCGCCTCTTCGACCGTATTCCAGAATCTTACTCGCCCGCGGCCGCACGGGCCGCCGCCAGCAACGCGCGCGCATCCCGTTCCGCGGACCCCGCGCCAAAGACGGCGTTGCCCGCCACCAGCAGGTCCGCACCCGCTTGGACGACCTGGGCCACCGTGTCGTGAGCCACGCCGCCGTCCACTTCGATTCTAAATGCCAGCCCCAACTCCTGGCGCAACTGGGCCAGCCGCCGGATCTTGTCCAGGGAAAAGCCGATGAATTTCTGCCCGCCAAAGCCCGGATTCACGCTCATGATCAGCACGTGGTGCAGCATGGGCAGAATGTCCACGATCAGGTCGACGCGCGTGGCCGGATTCAGCACCACCGCCGGTTCCATCCCGTGGTGGGCAATCAGTTCCAGCGACCGGTGCAGGTGGGTGCAGGCCTCGTAGTGCACGCTGACCCAGTTGGCCCCGGCCTCGGCAAAGGCGGGAATGAACTCGTTGGGGTTCTCGATCATCAGGTGGCAGTCGAGCGGCAGGCTGGTGGCTTTGCGCAGGCACTTCACCACCGGCGGCCCGATCGTGATGTTGGGCACGAAATGGCCGTCCATGATGTCCACGTGAATGGCGGTGCCGCCGCCCCGCTCGGCCGCTGAGACTTCCTCGGCCAAATGAGCAAAATCCGCAGAAAGAATGGATGGCAACAGCTCAACCATGGGTTTATCCGGGGTTTTCCCCTGCTGGGCCAGTGTACCAGCGGAGAGGCGCGGGAGTCAGCGGGCGGCGCGTATGCGCAGGAGCCACGCGCACAGGCGGAAACGCTCTCCTTTGATTCGCAGCTGGCCGATGCCGGTCAGAGCGGCTACCCTTACCAAGTGGGCGTATGATGGCTCCGGGCAATCCCCTCGCGCCTCGCCAATCGAGACCCGAAAACCTGCCTTGAGATAGAACATTCACACGGACCCGTCACACGGAAACCAAGCACACAGAAACCAAGGAGACGCACCCATGTCTGATAGCACGACACCGACCCCCGGACCCCCCATAGTCGACGATCAGAACGCCATGCTAGGCGATGTAAAATGCCCGTTTTCGACCGGCGCCCGCCAACACACGCTCGCTGGAACCCCATCGATCGCAAACTGGTGGCCCAATCAACTGAACCTGAAGATCCTCCACCAGCATTCGCAATTGTCTAGTCCCACGGGCGAGTCGTTCAACTACGCCGAGGAGTTCAAGACCCTCGACCTCAATGCCGTCATCAAGGACCTGCATGCCCTGATGACCACCTCGCAGGCGTGGTGGCCTGCCGACTACGGCCACTATGGGCCGTTCTTCGTCCGCATGGCCTGGCACAGCGCAGGCACCTATCGCATTGCCGA
>Ga0181531_10002331_pt1 | contig 11885 bp, 13 predicted proteins | sample PEATcosm2014_Bin_38_FD_119743 | JGI IMG/M metagenome (GOLD analysis project Ga0181531, IMG submission 119743) | Peatland microbial communities from MTU Mesocosm Facility, Houghton, MI, USA - PEATcosm2014_Bin11_10_metaG | ecosystem: Environmental > Terrestrial > Soil > Wetlands > Peat | place... | reverse complement strand
TCCACGTGGCCGAAGTGTTCACCGGCTCGCCCGGCGTGTTCGTCGAGCTCGCCGACACGATCCGCGGCTTCCAGGGTCTGTGCGAGGGAAAATACGATCACCTGCCCGAGGCGGCCTTCTACATGGTCGGCACCATCGATCAGGCGGTCGAAAAGGGCAAGAAGCTCGCCGAAGCGGCGTAACAGAGACCTTTACCGATGGCCGAGCTTCACTTCGAATTCGTCTCACCGGAACGCGTGCTGTTTTCCGGCGACGTGGACCAGGTCGATTTGCCCGGCGTCGAGGGCGACATGGGCATTCTCGCCGGTCACGCGCCTTTGGTCACCGTGTTGCGGCCTGGCATCGTGACCATCTATCGGGGCAGCGCGCGCGAGCCGGTCGTCGTCACCGGTGGCTTTGCCGAAGTCGGCCCTGCCGGGCTGACCGTGCTCGCGGACCGCGCCGTCGCGCGCGAGAGCTTCGATCTCGCCAGCCTCAGCGCCGAAATCAAGGACGCTGAAGAAGACATAGCGGACGCCACGGATGAGGCGCAGCGCGACAAGCTCGCGCGCCATCTCGCGCAATTGAAGGCATTGCAGGATGCGCTCGGCGCCGCGCCGGCGGCGGGGCATTAGGGCGGGTACTTATAAATCGGAGTCGGTCAGCTACGGCTGGCTAATGTCCGTTCGTGCCCTTGATCTTTAATCCTCTTAACCGGAATGAACCGAATTTGCGGCCAGCATATTCTGAGCGCCGTGTTCTTTTGAAGGATCGGTCGCCCTTATGGGCACGGTGCTTGCGTTCGCACCAAACGACGCGATGGCCTGCGTCAGTTTTAAATTTGCCGCAGCCGCAGCGGTTGCCACCGGGATGGAATAGGCTTCGGAAACGGTATTAAAGCCCGTCAGAGCGAACGTATTGTTTGTGAGATAGACAGGATCGGTGCCGTACAGCGGCTACGAGCCGGTCGTCGCCAGTGGCCCAAAGCCGGCCGAACCGACCTGGCCTGACAGGGCGTTCACGGTCAACGTTACATTCCCGACATATCCGATCTCGCTCTCGAGATTGCCGACGAGCGAATATGTCACCGACAGTGGCGCAGAGCCTTTCAAGCTCGTCGGGGCGGTAAATGTGAAGGAGCTGCCAAGTTGGCCAGTCTCTTTTTTGCCGTCGAACGTCACCGTGACGTCGATAGCGGTCGGCTGAAAGACGAATTGCTGGGCAAGTTGAAGGCCTGCGGTGAGGTCCGCTTCGGCAAGCGTGTAACTGAGCTTGCCAAACGTTGGTACAGTGACGCTCTTTGAGAGCGGCAGAGTCGTGGGCACCAAATCAAGCACATCGCCGGTTGCGCTGATGAGTTGGTTGGTCGAACTCGTATCCAGAGTTACGCTGGGCAGCGTTCCGGTCCCTAGTGCCTGGTCGGTATTGAACGATTTGGGGGCGCTGAGCGTGAGACTTACTCCGCCGGCCGAAATAGATTTTGACTGGCTCGATGTATCAAACGACAGCGGCGTAAATAGCGACGGAACGGTTCTCAGCGGCGGCACACAGTGGTCGATACAGCCAAGCTGCCGGAAAAAACGCGTTCGTCGCCGCCACTGAAGATCGCGGTGCCGGAAGTCACTCCCCCGGAGTCAACGTAATAGGCGAAAGTGCCCGCGGCGGTTACGTCTTCCTCATAGTAAATGCTGCCCCCGCCGATTACTGTCACGATCAAATCCTATGCTCAGCCGCCTGACCTACGCGCCATCGTAGCTCCCTATGGAGCGCCAGGCGACAAGGCTTAGATTAGGCCGCAGCGCCCAATCCACGCGCGCCTGTCGGCCCGGTTTGCACGGTAAACCTGCGAACCACCGTTGCGTCGAATCTCCCGGCTTATCGTCGATGGCAATCGTCTGAGACCTCGCGCGATTCGACGTACCGACCGGCCGGCTGCAATTCCACGAGAAATCTCTTCGCGCTCCTCAAGCCTCAACGCCGCCACAGCTCTGCGGCGTGGCGCCGGCGCAATCCCTCCATGGACAGCCACAATCCGCTGGACGCCGGTCTTGTTCCTCCTTTCCAGCGCCGGGGAGATGGCCGCAGCACTTTGCCCGTTCTTCCATCGCTCCCACAGCTCAGCCTTCTCCTCTCCAGTGAACCAAATCCGTGATGTCACCATGGCACACCTCCTCATCTCGTAAGATTAGAAGATGTTGCGCTGATCAGTTGAATCCGCCCTCAACACCAGACATTCGCCGACACGAAATGAAGCCGCGTGGTGGAACAAGGCTAGAATCGACCCGACCATCACAGCTCGCAAACTGTGGCTTCAAACGCATCCTCTCCCGGGGGCGGAAGACAGCATGGGCCCGACTGGGGCGCGCCGCTTCGGTTCAAAAGCGGCATCGCGTAGCAGCCTTCCAGATTGAGCGTGTAGAAGTCTTCAGTAAATCAGTTGCGGCCCAAACTTCGGCGGATCGCGAAAATATACAGACGCTGCCGCACGGCCCGGACCCTTTTTAGACGATCGCGAGATCCAGAGGAGTCACAGCCGGGAAGACCTTTTGTAAGAGCCCGCTATCAAGCCCGAACATGCTCTTGAACAACCCGCCGAACAAGCCGCGATAATCAGTCAACACGGGGAAGTCGCGGTTCTGGAACAATGCTCTCTGCTCTACTTTTATCTGTTCCCCGATTAGATGGCCGCCATTTATCGAGCCGCCGAGCACCCAATAAACGCTGCCATGTCCGTGATCAGTTCCCTTATCGCCATTTTCGTGGAAGGTCCGGCCGAACTCAGAAATAACTACGACAACGGTGTCGCGCCATGCTTCGGGACCAATCTCGTCGGCAAACCCGGCAAGTCCACGACCGAGCTCACTGAGCCGATCTGCAAGATAGCCCGCGGCGGCGCCTTGATTGACATGGGTGTCCCAACCGCCAACGTCGACGAAGCCGAGATTATAACCGCCCTTCATCAACAGAGCGATGCGACGAGCTGATAATTCGAATCCCTTTGGCGATACAGCACCGCGGTTCGCAGCCAGGTTCTCGCGCGAAATCGATTGATAGACTTCGTCGCGAATATGGAAGCCCTCAGTCACAGACGCCGCGAGAGCGTCGTCCTTGTACATTTGCGTTATCAGCCCAACTTGGCGCTCATCGAGCGCAGGCTTGCCGACGCTATTAAGGCCGAGGTTGGGTATGGGCGCGTCACCGCCGCGGAAAATCAGCGGCAGTTGGTCGGTAAAGGCGATCGGCCGCGAACGGGTTAGAATCCCAGAAAGCCTTGCCATGAAACCCGATTGGAAGTTACGAGTGCCGCTGATGGGTTGTCCAAGCTCAATCGTGTCTTGCGTTTCGAAATGGCTGCGGGTCAGATCATCCGTACCGGCGAAAGGTATAAAAGCAAGCTGCTTGTGCTGCCAGAGCGGCAGGACAGAGTCGCGCAATGCCGGGTGGAGTCCCCAATTGCTGTCGAGACTGACCGCTTCGAGCCCTGGCTTTCCTGCGTTTGAACCGGGCCGTGGAATCGCAAGCGTTGGACGCGAATGGTAATAAAAGTCGCTACCGATGGGAATTACGACATTTGCCGCATCGTAGGCGCCGCGCAAAAAGACGACGAGCAACCTAGCGTCCGTTTTCGGCGCCGCCCAGACCCGGCCAGCCGTTGTCATCGAGCCCAGCGCCGCTAAGGTCTGGATTAGAGTGCGGCGAGTAGGGTAACAATCCACGACGGACCTCCGATCAACGCATGAAGTCGGGGGACGAAAGCAACAGCGTGTTCCATTCTTGCGGAGATACGGCTTGATCGAGTGTGGCAAGCGTATTCGGTTTCAGCCTTTGTCTGAGGCCAACGAAGTAAAGCGCATTTTGCATTTGGGGAAAGGCCGGACGATCGGTTGCACCTGGTTCATCCGGCTTGAAGAGGCCAGCCGGTCCGGACCCAATTTGCCGTGCAATCTCGAAACGTAGCGCGAGCTGACCGGGACCGCTCCAAGCATCTGACGCCAATGGATAGCCATCGGGTGTCTGATGATTGTAAAGACCTTCCGCCATTCGACTGAGCCAGCCTTGTATGGGCGCCGTGTTGAGAATCACCTTCTCATCATACGCAAGCCGGATGGCCGAGAGCACATACCGAAACGGATCTTTGAATTTAACGGGCTGCGCCGCGGCAAATTCTGGCGCCTCCGCCATGGCGCGCAAGACACTGGCGATGTCACCATCGCTTCGCTGGAACGCGTCGGCCATCCGATCGACGAGCGAGTTCGGCGGAACGTCAGCGACAAAATAGATGGCGATACGGCGTGCGACGTGATGTGCCGTCGCCGGATGACGGGCCAGGATATCCAGGGCCTCGTCGACTTCCGCAAAGCCGCGACCTTTGATCGTATGCCCTAAGAAGTCTTTGTCGCCGTAGTCGTGGCGAGCAGGATTGAATTCGAAAAGCCCATCGCGAATAAACTGTTTTGCGAGTTCGGGACTTGAGTTGGGGCCTTCCGGTGCAGCGCTAATGCCAACGCCGGTGAGGATGCGCGCGAGCTCTTCGACATCGTGCTGAGTGTAGCCGGAGCCGACGCCCATTGTATGCAGTTCCATGATCTCACGAGCGTAGTTCTCATTGAGATGACCTGCAGCGTTCTGCGCATTGTCAAGATAGCGCAACATCGCGGGGTGGCGCAGGGTTGCGGCAAGTAAGTCTCTAAAGCGACCCAGCGCGTGTGAGCGGATGGCCTTATCTTCGTAATCTGCCACCATCGGGCGGATGTCAGCCTTGGATTGGTGGACGTTAAAATGATTGAACCAGAACCAAGTCATCCGTTCGCGGATCTGCGTCGGCGAATAAAGATCACGCAATATCTGTCTCGAGGCCGCTTGTTTTGCAAAATCATTCATCGTCTGCTGGTAGGCTTGGCCGGCCGCCTTCTTCAGGTCAGGATCCGTGATTTGATTGAGGGCTTTGCTCATTGCTGTCATATTGGCAACCAATTCAGTCATTGGCTTCTGCGAAATCGGCATGGCGTCAATTTGGGCCTGAGCTGTCGCCGGCAATGAGTCTTCGGGCATGGGGTGAAGCTGTGCATCCAACCAACGCTTCGCGCCTGCTGTTTGCAAGCGCTCGGCATCTTCAATGGTCGGACCGAAAGTGAGACGATCGAGAAGGGAAATATTCGCAGGATCGTAATTTCTTGCAGCGGGTTCTGCCTGAATGGCACCAGCCAGCGAAGGAATGATAGCTAGGGCCCAGAGAAAATCCGTTCTCGTTGGCGTGGTAGCCTTAAGACTGCTGGTTCTCAACCTGCCCATTGACAATGAACCTCACATACCGTGACCGTCTCCCCGAAAACCATTTGATACCAGTAACTATGAAAGATGGCCCTTTAGAGGACGTCTCTGAAACGAAAATCGGCAATTTCTCCCCGGCTCAGAACGAGGCATCTTGGCCGCTTCAACCGGCAGACCTGAAAGTGGTTCGGTCGGAACTCAGGAATGTCCGTTGAGTGGGCCGCAAAGCTCCCAGACTGGGGAACTTCGAATCATGCGCCATGAACTTACCGACTACGAATGGGCTGTCACCAAGCGGATGCTGCCGAACAAGCCGCGTGGCGTAAGCTCAGTCGTGCGACATTGATCTGGTTTTATACCTCAAACGCATAGGCGTGGACGGTTTCCATTTTTGGAGCGTAACCTGCTTTGAATACATGGACGCACGCAGATATCGAATGCTTACACTTAGGCGCGCTTCTATGGTTGCTTCATCATTCGACGTTCCTGAGGTAGTTATGCGCGGCGCGAAATCAGACCTTAAGCGAGCAATTGTATCAGCGAGAAAGCGATCCGGCAGGGTCCGCGCGATATCTTCCGCCGAGAACACGCGCGAGCGAATTTTGCACGTCGCCATCGCCGAGTTTTCCGAAAAGGGATATAGCGGAGCCCGGATCGACGTCATCTGCAAATTGTCTCGAGCCAATCCACGGATGATCTACCACTATTTTGGCGGCAAGGATCACCTCTACATCGCAGTCCTCGAGCACGTGCTTGGCGAGCTTCGCACCGAGGAGCTGAAACTCGACGTCGCGCACGTCGCGCCGATCGAGGGCATGATGCAATTATTCGATTTCACCTACGAGCACTTCGGCGGCCATCCCGAGCTGATCCACCTGCTTAGCGGAGAGAATCTGTTGAAGGCGCGTTTTCTGCAGCGGTCAGTCAAGACGCCGATCATCGCCTCTCCGCTTATCAAGCTCATTGATGAGTTGCTGCGGCGGGGCGAGAAGAAGGGCGACTTCCGCCGCGGTATCGATCCGCTTCAGCTCTATGTCACCATGGTTGGCTTCGCTTATTTTCACCGCTCGAACGCCTATACCCTTTCGGTAATCTTCCAGTCCGATCTGTTGGCGCCGGCCTGGCAGGCCACGCATAAGCGTTGCGCGAAGGAGATGGTGTTGCGTTATCTTCGGCGTGATCATGCCTGAGCCGCGACATTTCTTCATCTCAGGCTGCATAAATTTTGTTCAAAATTACTCGCGATGCGAGATAGCTTACCCAATCGCATACTTGGCAAATCACTGAAAACTTTGGGCGATCAGCGAATTTACGCTCACCGCCATCATTGGCATGCCTTTTGCGAGGTAAGTAAATATTTACTTAGCGGGGCCGGTAGCACCGCTGCAACAGGAGGTGACCCATGACGTTCCTCGTCCGCTTCGCCGCGCTGGCCATGTTCGGTGCCGCGGCACTTTCGACACCCGCTAAGGCTGAAGACAAGATCGGCTTCATCTATGTCGGCCCTGCCGCTGACTACGGCTATAACACCTCGATGGACCTTGGCCGCCAATATGTGGAAAAAAACGTTCCCGGCGCTATCACGACGGCCTTCGAACTCATTCCGGAAACCGCCGAGGTCGAACGCGTGATGGAGCGGCTAATCGCCAGCGGCCATAAGATCATTTTTGCCACAAGCTATGGCTATCTCGACTACGCCATCAAGGTCGGTGAAAAACACCCGGACGTAACAATCCTGCACGCTGGCGGTCTCAAGACGTCGAAGAATGTCGGCACCTATTGGGCGGACAGCGATGGCGGCATGTATCTCGCTGGAGTCGCGGCGGCTCACGTCACAAAAAGCGGCAAGCTCGGATTTCAAGGCGGGTTTCAAATCCCGCAGTTGATGCGCTCCGTGAATGCCTTCACGCTAGGCGCTCAGTCCGTCAATCCGAATATCACGACGACCGTGGTCTGGAATGGCGGCTGGTGGGAACCGCAGAAGGAAACCGAAGCCACAAACGCCTTTGCCGATCTCGGCATCGACGTGATCGCAGAGCAGGTCGATAGTCCGATCACCATTGCGCAGGCCGCGGAAAAGCGCGGTATCTTCATGATCGGAAAGGACGTCGATATTCATGATCGCGCGCCGAAGGCGATGATCACTGGCGTGTCGTGGAATTGGGGGCCGATGATGGTCGACGAGGTCAAGGCAATTAAGGCAGGAACCTGGAAGCCATCGCATGTCCGCGGCGATCTCGCGAGCGGCAACGTTGTCCTCGATCCGTTCGGCACCGCGGTACCCGAGGACGCACAGAAAGATGTCCTCAAGTTGAAGGCCGCCATCATCGCCGGCAAGAAGTCGATCTGGGAAGGCCCGATCACCAAACAGGACGGAACCGTCGTGGTGCCGGCCGGCCAAAAGCTGTCGATGGATCAGGTCGAGACCATGGACTATTTGGTGAAGGGCGTTGTCGGCGCAACGAAGTAACAAGAATCCGCCTCGCGCGGAAATCGTAAAAAGGAGACCAGCCATGAATATCACCGCCAAACCGGCAACCGCCGCCGAGATGGGGGCACGTCCCGGACAGTCGTGGCTGGTCACTCCCGATACGGTCGATATGACGCGTCCATCACCGCCGCTGCGGTCGCTGTCGATCGCGGCGGAGCCGCAAAATATCGTGGTTGATGCCGCCAAGGCCGCGTTGCTGATCGTCGATATGCAGAATGATTTCTGTACCGAGGGCGGGTGGCTGCACAGCCGGGGTATCGATATCTCGCCGAACCGCAAACCGATCGGACCCTTGCAAGCACTCATCGGCACCTTCCGCGCAGAAGCCGTCCCGGTGATTTGGGTCAATTGGGGCGTGCGTAAGGATTTACTGAACATCAGCCCTTCCTTGCGCCACGCCCACAACCCGAAAGGCGACGAGCCGGGACTGGCTCAGTCAGTACCGAAAACACGTTCGGAGGTGATCAAATTCGGAAGTTGGGGCGCGCAGGTGGTCGACGAGATTAATCCGGGCGATCACGACGTTCAGATCACCAAGCACCGGTTCAGTGCCTTTTGGGATACGGAGACCGACGCCGTATTGCGCAATCTGGGGATCAAAACGCTATTTATAGGCGGCGTAAACATGGACCAATGCGTCATGACAACGCTCGAAGACGCAAGCTTCCTCGGCTACGACACCGTCCTGATCGAGGACGCTACCGCTACCACGTCGCCGGATTACTGCGTGCAGGCTGTGCTCTACAACGTGAAGCTCTTGTTCGGCTTCGTCACGAACTCGGACGCGCTGGTCGCGGCATTCGCCGCCTCGCCCAAGGCTTAACCCCACAATGTCGCTGGGCACAGCTCTCGATTCGGCCGACGCTCGGCTTTCGGTGCTCGCCATCGAACTGCCGACGGTGCCAATTCCGGTCGCCAATTTCGTTCCGTATCGGCGCTTTGGAAATCTTGTCTTTCTGGCAGGACAAGTCTGCGAATGGAACGGCATCGTCCGCTACGTCGGCCGCGTCGGGGTGGAATATGACCTTGCCGACGGCCAGAAGGCCGCGCGTGTTTGCGCCCTCAATTTAATCGCGGCACTAAAAGCGGCTTGCGGCGGCACGCTCGATTCGGTCAGCGGCTGCATTCGCATCGGCGGGTTCGTCAACTGCAGCCCACAATTCAACGAAATCCCGCAAGTCATCAACGGCGCTTCCGATCTGATGCACGAGGTGTTCGGGGCAAACGGCAGTCATGCCCGTACCGCCGTCGGCGTCTCCAATTTGCCGCGCGGCGCGGCCGTCGAAGTCGATGGCATTTTTTCGTTGGAATGAACGGGAATGTCATCCGCCCTCGTCGCCATGTGCGGTGTTAGCAAGCAATTCGGCGCCGTCACAGCAAACGACAACGTCGATCTTGAAATCCGCGCCGGCGAAGTCCTTGCGCTGCTGGGCGAAAACGGCGCGGGCAAAAGCACTTTGATGAAAGTGCTTTATGGCTTCTATCATAGCGACGCGGGCGAAATTCGTATCGACGATAGAATGGTGAGATTCGTATCGCCGAAAGAAGCGATGGCCAGCGGCATCGGCATGGTATTCCAGCAATTTTCGCTGGTACCGGCGCTATCGGTCCTAGAAAACCTGCTTGCCGCGTTTCCGAATGCCCCATGGCTCCAAACCCGGGGACGCTCGCGGGTGACCGCTGCACTCGGTTGGCTGAAGCGGCTCGCGCCAAACCTCGATCCGGCACGCCCGGTACGCGAACTCGCCGTCGGGGAGCGGCAGCTGGTCGAGCTTGCCAAGGTGCTCAACCTAAACGCACGCGTGGTCATACTCGATGAGCCGACGTCGGTGCTCACCCCGGCCGAGACCGAACAGCTTTACGGCTTCATCCGCTCGCTAGTTGCGGAAGGCAAAGCTATCGTGTTTATCACGCACAAGCTTGGCGACGTCGCCGCCTGCGCCGATCGCATCGTGGTCATGCGCGGCGGCCGCGTCGTGGACCGCGCCCTGGCGAGCGAACGGACGCCCGGTCAGTTGGTGAGCGCGATGGTCGGCCGCGAGAAACTCGCCCTGATTGAAAGTCCAGTCTTCGCTTCCAGCACCGTACCGGCGCTGCAGGTGCGCGGCGTGTCAGCCGCTGTGCAAGGCGCCCAGATTAGCGACATCTCCTTCGCGGTAGCACCTGGCGAGATTTTCGGCATCGCCGGAGTTTCCGGCAACGGTCAATATGCGCTGGCCGAAGCGCTAGCGGGGCTCGCTCCCGTTACGGCCGGTGACATCGTTCTTGGCGGGGTGAGCATCGCCAGTCACGATAACGATGGAGCGATCCCGGACGACGTGGCCTACGTGCCGGAGCGCCCGCTCGACAATGCCGTCGTCGCCGACCTCGATCTCGGCATTAATCTTGCGCTGCGGCAGGTGCGCGAGTTGCCGCTCTTTCCGCATCGGCGTGCGATCGCGGCCAGAGCCGACGCGCTCATCGCGCGCTTCGACGTACGGCCTCCGCGTCCCGCGCTGCCGGCCGCCGCGTTATCCGGCGGCAACCTGCAAAAGCTGGTCATTGCGCGCGAGCTCTCTGACGTGCATCGCCTGGTCATCGCCAGCTATCCGACGATGGGTCTGGATGTTCTGGCAACGCAAGCCGTTTATCGAACTTTGTTCGAACAGGCCGCCGCCGGCGCGTGCGTAGTCTGGATATCGGAGGACCTCGACGACCTCCTTGCCTATGCACACCGCATCGCAGTCATCTATGGCGGACGCATCGCCGGAATTGTCCGAAGAGAAGATGCCAGCCGGCAGATGATCGGCCGGTGGATGGCCGGCATGGATCGCGGAGAAGCGGCGTGAACAACCGGCCCGTCCAGCAGATACTCTATGGGATTGGCGGAATAGCTCTATTCCTGTTGCTCGCCTCGGTGTTTCTCCTGGCCATCGGCAAGCCTCCGCTTACGACACTGGCAACAATGGGAGTCTATGCGTTCGGCGACAATTATTCGACGTCGGAAAGTCTGGTCAAAGCAACGCCGATCCTGCTTTGTGCGCTCGCCGTGATCTTGCCCGCCCGCCTCGGTCTCATCACCGTCGGCGGCGAAGGCCAACTGTATTTCGGTGCGCTCATCGGCACGTCGGTGGTGGTGAATTTTCCCGGCGGACCGATGTTCGCTTTGCTGCCGGCTATGCTTTTGCTCGGCGCGCTGGGCGGGGCCGTTTGGAGCGGGCTCGCGGGAATTCTGCGGGCCCGCTTCAACGTCAATGAAACGATATCGACCTTGCTCCTGAACTACATCGCCGTGCTTCTGGTGAACTACGCGGTGTACGGTGCCTGGAAGAATGCCGCCAATCTTGGGTGGCCGGCGACGATACAGTTTCCACCGGCTGCGACGGTGCCGAGCATCTTGGGGACCCGCGTTCACCTCGGGCTCGTCGTCGCGCTCATCGCCGCGTTGATCCTGCATGTCGCGGTCACATACACGCGGTGGGGTCTTGGGCTCATGGTGCTTGCGGGAAACCGCAAAATCGGCGCCATGGTCGGATTACACTTTGCCAGAAACACATTGATCGTCATGGCGCTGGGCGGCGCGCTCGCCGGCTTTGCCGGGATTTGCGAAACGTCGGCGATCCAGGGACGACTGCAATCCGGTTTATCAGTCGGTTACGGGCTGACAGGTTTCCTGGTGGCATGGCTGTCGGGCCAGCATTTCCTCCGGGCGGTCCCGATCGCGATTCTGATTGGCGGGTTGATCGCGGCCGGCGATGCGCTTCAACTTTACAGCAAGATCCCGAGCGCGAGCGCTACTATCCTCCAAGGCTTGCTATTTGTTTCCGCCTTGGCTGCAAGCGGTCTGGCGGGGCGGCGCGAGATTCGTCATGGATGACATGGTCGTCATCGGCCACTGGACGGCGGCAATGCTACGGTCGTCCACGCCGCTTCTCATGGTGACATTGGGCGAGACACTGACGCAGCGCGTCGGCATCATCAATCTCGGGGTCGAAGGTCAGATGCTGGCGGGCGCGTGCGCTGGCTTTGCGATGGCCGCCGTGACCGGCGATCCGCTGCTCGGCTTCGTTGCGGGAGCTGCTGCCGGCGCTTGCTTGTCCAGCGTGCACGCGTTCCTCTGCCTCGGATGCCGAGCCAATCAAATTGGCAGCGGCATTGCGGTATG